>Ga0307479_10002361_pt1 | contig 17157 bp, 14 predicted proteins | sample atmos_gasesECM4C_FD_203743 | JGI IMG/M metagenome (GOLD analysis project Ga0307479, IMG submission 203743) | Hardwood forest soil microbial communities from Morgan-Monroe State Forest, Indiana, United States - atmos_gasesECM4C_515 | ecosystem: Environmental > Terrestrial > Soil > Temperate... | reverse complement strand
CGGTGGAAAACGGCAGAGGTGCAGGCTGCCGTTGGTCGCGCAACTGAAATGGAAAAAGGCCACCCAGCAACAGGGCGGCCTTTTTCCTTCAAGGGAGAATAGTTCTAACGGAAGGCAAAGTCCGCCAAAACTTTCTGGCGAAATCTTATGAGCCTAAAAAGGGGGGTGTCAAGGGATTTTTCGATAATAAATGTCTTTCTTTTCAATTATTTACAAAGTCAGGTAACATCGCCCAAAACTGTAGCATTTTGAGACAGCTCCGCCTGAAAGACCGACTAAAGCGCCTTAATTGATGGACTTACCCACCCGGAAACGCTGCCCAGCCGTCCCCTACTACTTTCCCGGGCCCGGTGAGACAGGAACCCCGCCAAGCGATTCCGGCCCCGCCTGGTCCAGATGCAGAGCGATGAATTCTGTCCCATCATCGCCCCGGCGTGTTGACAGAAGACGGGTCAACAGCACGCGTACTCCTCCGAATGCAAACCCTGCTGCCACGGTGATGCCCATCAGGACCGCACACAGGATGATCACGTTCCACAACAAATTCGCGAGGTTGTTCTTCTTGTCGAAGAATGTATTTTCGTTCCAGGTGACGTCGGCGTCGTAGTGCACAGACGCGAGCAGGGACTTCGCTTCGCTCGGCGAGAAAGGTCCGGCGGCGATAGCGACGATCGGCCCCGACCGCTTGTCGAAGAAAGTTCCCACGTCGACCGCTGGAGGCGCGCTCGCACCGGGCTGCGGGGTCGGCGCGTGAGCTGCATCGATGCGGCGGAGGTGTTCTGCGGCGATCTGCGGAGTGGGGTAAGAAATCAGCACCAGCGTTGCTTCGCCACCTGAGCTTTCATAGGTTCCCTGCACGATTTCCGCGCCGGCGGCAAAGTCCGCGAGTTGGGCTGAGATGGGCGATCCGATCTTGTCCAGGGTAGCCGGACCGATAATGTACTTCGCCGTATTCTTGACGTAGGCCTGCTTGGGCAGATAGGTGGGAAGAGCGGGAAGATTGCGTGCCCCGCCCTGCGGCAGGGGGAGGTCGCTCGCCAGCTCGCGCAGCTCAGCGGCCGACATTACGGTGAGCTTATCGAATAGCGCGTCGACCAGGACGTTCCCTCGATAGAGCAGCACGCGGTTATTCAGCGATGACGCTTGGTCGCCGATCTTTTCGTTCAGCATCTCGGGCTGCTTGTAAAAGGTGAAGGCTCCATAGGCCCCGCTGGCGTCGGCGAAACGGGCGGCCCTCAGGGTCAGCTTGCGGCCGTCGTCGCGCGTGTAGGCGCCCGAGGCGAAATCGGTGAAGCCGTACTCCTTTAGGATGGCCGGGTTGGTCGGATCGGCGGCGGCCGGGTCCACGCTGGTCTGGAACGATCCGCTGATCTGCCATCCGCCAAATTCGTTGGGCAGGATGGGGCCGGGGGCGGTCCGAACGGGAGCCGTTGGGTCCGCGGCGAAAGCCGTCGCTGCAAGCAGCAAAAGTACAGGAAGCCGAGAAAACCTGGTGGGAACAGGGGAGCGTCGCAAGGGCACCTCTACGACTTATTAGACTACAAAGGGGGCAGGAAAGTTTCCAGGGAGTGGGACGGCCTTGAGGGGGTGAACAGGAACCCCTACTCGGGCAAAGTGGGGACTCGGAACTAGCTCCTCACTGCCCTTCGTTCTTCGCTACTCGGCTCGCCACTTTCACTCCGCTCAGGCCGCTCGCGTACTTGGCGATTCCTCGATATAGCGACTCGGCGATGCGCTGCCGGTATTCCGGGGTCTGCAACTTGCGTTCGTCGGTGGGGTTGCTGACAAAAGAAATCTCGGCCAGAATTGAGGGCATATTCGCGCCGATAAGTACGATAAAAGGCGCCTTCTTCACGCCGCGGTCACGGATCCCCGATCCCTTCATCGCCAGCCCGCTGTGCAGGGCCTGCTGCACGTTGGTGGCGAATTCGTGCGACTCTTCAATCTTTTCCTTCAGCGCGATCTTCTTCACAAGGTCACCGAGCTCGTAGATTGACTTCTCTGAGACCGCGTTCTCGCGCGCTGCGACTTCCAACGCGTCCGGCGATGACGTGAAGTTGAGGTAGTAGGTCTCAATTCCGCGTGCGCTGGGATCGTGGCTCGAGTTGGCATGGATCGAAACGAACAAATCGGCGCGCTCCCGGTTGGCGATCGCCGTGCGCGTTTCAAGCGGGATGAAAGTGTCATCCTTGCGGGTGTAGACCACCTCCGCGCCCATGCGGGTCTCGAGCAACTTGCCGAGGCGACGGCCTACATCCACCACCAAGTCTTTTTCTTCAAGCCCATCGGGGCCGATGGTACCTGTGTCGTGGCCGCCGTGGCCGGGATCGATCACGATCTTGCCGATTTTCAGGCCGAGCGCCCGGATCAGGGAACGGTCTCCGGCCGCCGTGGGGCGAGCCTCGCGCGCATCGATGTCAGCGGCAATGTCTGCTGTATTGCCGGCGTTCTTGCTCTTGCGCCTGCCCGTTCCGCGAGAAGCGGCGGATTTCTTCTTGGGGGCTGAATCGTCAACTGTTGCGGCGTTGTCGTCGCCGCCCCCGCTTGCGGCAGTGGCCGGGGGCAAATCGGGCCGCAGATCCTCGACCGAGCGCGTGACTGATTTCTCGGTCGGAGCGGGTTCTTCATCTCCGGCCTCGATGATCTTCTTGACCGGCGTCTTGCCGATCGTCACGCTTCGCACTGTGGGCTTGGTGTTTTCGAGCTTGGCTTCTTCAACCGGTTCGCGGCCTTCCCCCGCATTCTTCGCTGCCGGGGGCGGCACTTCGGTTTTGACGGTCTGCTTTACACTTTCCGTCTTGGCGGCAACCTCGTCCTTCGCGTCGTCGGATGAGTCGGTCTTGGTTTCCGCCACTTCTTGTACCCGTCTGCCAGACTTCGCTTTGCCCGATTGCTTGCCGTGAATGTCGATGATCAGCCGCGTGGGGTTGGGCAGTAGAAACGCGTCGTAGTCGGAAAGATCGTCCGCCTCGAGCACCACCCGTGTCTTGCCCGGCTTGAACTGGGCCACGCGGATCTTTTTCAGGAAGCCATCGTCCACGTCAAAGCTCTTGCCAACAAGTGTCGAAGCTAGCTTCGTGTTGTAGAGGTCGAAAAAGATCCGGTCGGGGTGGTCGATGCGGGACGAGCTGAACTTCACGTCCTGTTCGATGTCGATGGCGACCCGGGTGTAGTCCGGCGTCGACCAGTGCCGGATGCCGGTGACGCGCGGCAGAGTGCTTGTGCCGCCCTGTTTGGCGTGATCGACGTCGGCTGCCGCCGCTTCGTCGCTCGTCGTATCGGTGTCTGGCTGGTCCGCAGTCTTCGCCTGGTTGGACGCGATATCCGCCGCTCGCTGGTATTTCTCGGCTTCGCGCAGCGCCGCTTCCTTCTGCGGGCTGGCCACGTCCTGCTTCAGGTCGGCGATTGCCTGGCGCGCGTCGTCGGCCAGCCGATTCCGCGGATAGCGATGCAGAAACTCCTCGAAGGTGGCCTGCGCTTCTTCGGGATCGTCCAGATCGTCCTTGTAGATTTCGCCGATCGTGAACAGCGCGTCGAAGCGGTACTTGCTGCCCGGATACTCGTGGCGGAGGAATTCGTACTGCTTCACCGCCGACTGCAGGATCTTGTTGTCATCAAACCGCCGCCCCATCTCAACCTGCAACTCGGCGACTGCGACCACGCTGGCGTCAGACTTGGAGGAGGCGGGAGAGCCGAAGTACGCCCGGCGGTAGGCGTCAATCACGCGCTGGTAGTCATGCCGCGAGCGGTCGGCTGCGGGACGTCCGTTTAGCGCCTCCCGCATCTGCTCGGCTTTGGTGAAGGCAGTTCGCGCCCACGCGTCGTTACGCCGGACACGAGCGTGTCCCGGCAGCGCCAGCAGCACAACCGTCAATGCCGCCGCCAGGCGCACCCCGCGCTGGCTTCGAAGTAGGGTCTTCAACGTTTGCAGCCGTTACCGCGGTTCGTGGAACTGGTTGTCCGAAACTGCTTACCTGAGGCGAAAAAACTGGGCCGATACCACTAAAGAGATGCCAAACCGTCAGTCAGTGTTGCTGATATAAAGTACGCCCCGTGCATCTCGTTGTACGCGAACGGGATCGTGCACCACGTTGCCAACGACATGAGAGCCAGGATCGGCCCCTCCGTAGTAGAGATCGGTGATCCGGCGCACGTAGTTCTGGGTCTCGGAGTAGCGCGGAATTCCCGAGCTGCGCGCCACCGCTCCGGAGCCTGCGTTGTAGGCCGCCAGGCTCAGCTTCACATTGCCGCCATAGCTTTCCAGCAGATGTTTCAGATGGCGAACACCCGCGTCGACGTTCTGCTCGGGGTCAAAGGGATTCTTCACGTGCAAGGAGCGCGCCGTGCTCGGCATCAACTGCATCAATCCCATCGCACCCTTGCGGGAAACCGCGTTCGGATTGAAGTTCGATTCCACTTTGATGACCGAGCGCACCAGGTTCGGATCTACGTTGTGTCGGGCCGCAGCCTGTTCAATGGCCGCGTCCACATCCTGCGGACTGAACGTCCGGTTGCTGCGCAGGAAACTCGCCTGCGACGCACCTTCCTCGGCGGTCGATTCCCGAGTCAGGTATTGATTTACTTCTGCCGCTGCCGACCGCGCCCGACCCAACTTTGCCGAAGGCACCGGCTTCCATCGGCCTTCCTTCGCGCTCCAGTAGGCCAATCCGTTCGGTTGCCCGGCCTGCGACGGCGACGCCTGGCCGTTCTGGCCACTCTTCGCTGGGCTGATTTCCGCGTATTCGTTGGTGTAGATCGTGCGTCCGTTTTCGTCGGTGGTAGCAACCAGGTGCGTGGCAGAAACCTCGGATCCCGACGCAGCCTGCGCATGGGGGATTGTGAGAGAAAGGGAGGCCGCGAGTATGGGCATCAGCGCGATTTGCAGGTGCTTTCGCATATCCGGGTCTTATCCTCGCAGCGAAGACACGAAGTCCCCGCAGTGGTCTACCCGGAACCTGACGGAGAACTTCTACCAGAGTAGGCTGATTATAGGGTGCTTAGGAAGCAGGGGCAATCTAACAGAGGTCCATAGAACCACCGAAGTAATCGCCGTAAGTTACTGATACTTAGGTATCTATGGACTTGGTGGGGTCGCGCTTGGCCGAGAGCGGGCCGGCCTTGCCCAATCCAACAGCGGGTGGTACGGTCATGGCTGTGGACACCCCTCATCCCGCCTCCTCTCTTCCAGGGCGGGGAAACTGGCTCCGCGATGCCGGCTTTCTGGTGCTGCAGGTGGTGCTCGTATACGTATGCGCGATCAGTACCTTTCCGTGGCTCGGCCGCTGGTTCGCCTGGGTGGTTGAACCCAGCAACAGCATCGCTCCCTCCGATTGGTTCCTGCGGCATTTGGAAGTCGTTTGCATCCTTCCGGCCCTTGCCCTGGGATACGCCTTGGTGCAGGCGAACTCACTGGCCGTCTGGACCGGGGTTGTTCCCACTCTGGTCTTAGGGTACCGACTGATCAGCTTCTCCGGTCTCCAGCATTCATCAGTCTTGTACGCCTCTGCGCCCACGACGGGATCATTCAGGTACTTCTTCGACGTTCGGCAAGCCTTGCTGTGGGGCGCCGGCGACCCCGTCCGGGTGTTGGCTCAAATGACGGTGACTGCGCCGTTCTACGCGGGGATTGGCTACAGTCTGGGGGCCCTGTGCGGCAAGCACGAGGTGTTGAAAAAGATCTTCTCGCTCGAGAGGCCGAGCGATGAGGGTTCAGAAGCCGAATCCCCGGCGGCCGACGCCGCTTCGCACGACCACGACACGTCATGCTGATTGTCGCGGCCCGCTGTGGCCACGCGCCCCTGATGGTGCGCTCTCCTTTCCCTTGCTCCCCGCCCTGTAGTACCCTCGCCTCGTCCCCATGTTCGACGATTCCCCGCAACGCCAAACTCCTGATTCGCTGATGCTCCACGGCTTCTGGTTCCGGGCTCTGCCTGCGGATCGGGTCCCTCGCAATCGGCTGGAAAAGGCCATGCTGCTTGAAATCCCGCTCGTTCTCGGGCGTGACCCGCAGGGCCGTCCTTTCGCCCTGCAGGACGCTTGCCCGCACCGCGGCATGCCTCTTTCCTGCGGCCACTTGGACCGAAAGCAGATCGAATGCAGTTACCACGGCTGGCGGTTCGACGCGCTCAGCGGCCAATGCCAGCTCATCCCGTCGCTCACCGCCGACCAGAAATTCAAAGTCGATCGCATCTACGCTGGCAGCTACGCCTGCGAGGAGCACGATGATTTCGTCTGGGTTTTCATCCCGGAAATCGGCCCTGCGGGTGCTGGGTTCACCAAGCGCGATGATCCACGCGAGGCTCCGCCTCGCGTGCCCACCTTCAGCGCGAAATACAACCTGGCTTACCTGACCTCAAACCTTCCCTGCAGCGTGGACCACGGCATCATCGGCCTGATGGATCCGGCGCACGGTCCGTTCGTCCACCAGGCCTGGTGGTGGCGCACGCGTGATTCCCTCCATGAGAAGCAGAAGGTCTTCGAGCCCATCGAGTACGGCTTCCGCATGAGCGCGCACACGCCCAGCTCGAACAGTGCGCCATACAAGCTGCTCAAGCTCTATGCCGACGCCGACTCCATCACCACCACCATCGACTTCACCCTGCCCAACCGGCGCTGGGAGACGATCCGGGCAGGGAAGTACTGGTTCTCGAGCCTGACCACGGTCACGCCGATCACCCGCAGCAAGTGCCGCATCGACGTGGTGGCCGCCTGGAACCTGTTCCGCTGGCTCCCCTTCGGCGCCGATCTGCTGAAATTTGCGTTTGCGAAGTTCGTTGAGCAGGATCGCAAGACCATGCAAGAACAGTCCGAAGGCCTGAAGCACAACCCGCACCTGATGCTCATCGACGACGCGGACCGCCCTGCCAAATGGTACTTCCAGCTCAAGCAAGCCTGGCTCGACTCGCGCCGCAACGGCGTGGCTTTCCGCCACCCGATTCCGGGTCCGGTCACACTAAAATGGCGAAGCTAAAGCGGGAGGGGAACTTTGGGCCTTTGGGTTGCGTAGTTAGATTTAGAGGGAGGAGCCTTGCATGCGGGTTTTTCTGATTGTTCTGGGAGTTTCGATCGTCGGCTCGGTCGTGCTTTGGAACTTCGGAATTGCCCAGCGAATCTGGCCCGCTCACCCTGTCCTCGCAACCACGGTGGTCGCTGGCGGGTGTGCTGCCGTCATGCAGTCGATTCTGTACCGGGACGCTGCCGCGCGCAAGTCGAAGTAACCCCAGGTGGGCACCTCGACTGCCACTGAATCAGAGAGTTGGTAGCTCCTAGCTCACAGCTAATAGCTCAGAGCTAGCTTACTAACCAGTCCATGGCTTCTTCGCGAGTCTTGAAGGGCGGGAACTCGCGCTGCGAGAAGCTCTTGAAGTTCTCGTAGTACACGTGCGGCAGGCTCTCCACGCCGACCCACGCCGACCGCTTCACAAACGGACGATCCAGAACCAGCACCTCTTTCATACGGGTGGCGACCGCGCGGTCGATGTGCGCCTCCGTCATGTCCGCCAGCGTGAGCAGCGTGCCGCGTTCATGCCGCGCCACGGTGCGCTGGATCTCCTCCAGCAGCAGAAGAATTTCCCTGGCCGCGCAGCCGCTGAAGTCGATCAGCATGATCGCCTTGCCCCGATGCGTGATGAAAGAGACGCGTTCGTCCATGGGAAAACCAGTCGTTGGTCGTTAGTCGTCAGTCGTTGGCTTACCCCGGCGATGGATGCCCTGATCCGCGGCCCAAGCGCCTACGCCCGGAGCCGAGAGTCCAAAGCCGACAGTCCCCAGCCTCACCCCAGCAATCCTTCCACGACCTTGTACACCTCGTCCAAAGCCGCGTCCAGAGCCTCAGGCTTGTCCCCGCCGGCCTCGGCCATATCCGGACGCCCGCCGCCCTTGCCCCCGACCCTTTGGGCCACCTGACCGATCACTTTTCCGGCCTGGATGCGGCCGGTAAGGTCCTTCGTCACGCCTGCAATCAGCGCGACTTTCCCGTCTGTCGCTGAGCCGAGCACCACCACGCCGGAGCCCACTTTTTCGCGCAGTTGATCCAGCAGAGTTCGCATCTGCGGACGCTCCAGATTGTCGACGCGGTGCGCGAGTACCTTCACGCCCTTCACTTCTTTGACCTTGTCGTTGGCGGATGTGACCGATGACGATGCCGACTTCAGGCGCAGCTGGTCGACCTCCCTGGTCAGCCGCTTGATCTCGGCATCTTTCCGTTCGAGCTCCGACTTCAATGTATCCGCCGGACTCGCTCCGTCTGCATGCCCGGCAAAGCTGGCGACCACGTTCTCCAGTTGATGATCCTTCCGGAAATGTTCCAGCGAGCCTTCGCCCGTGACCGCCTCGACCCGCCGCACGCCCGACGACACGCTGCCTTCCTTCAGAATCTTGATCAGCCCGATCTCGCCCGTCGCCGCGGTATGCGTGCCTCCGCACAGTTCGGTCGAAAAGTCGCCAATCCGGATGACCCGCACCGTGTCGCCATACTTTTCGCCAAATAACGCCATCGCGTGATACTCGTTGATGGCTACATCGATCGGCACATTCTCGATGACCTCGACCCGTTCGTTCCGCAAAACTACCTTGTTAATGAGGTCTTCGATGTCCTGCAGTTCCTCGTCCTCGACGGCAGTGAAGTGAGAGAAGTCGAAGCGCAGATGATTCGGCGCCACAAGCGACCCCGCCTGCTTCACGTGCTTGCCCAGCACCTCGCGCAGACCCGCCTGGAGAAGGTGCGTGGCCGTGTGGTTGCGCATGGTGGCCTCGCGGATGCCGGTGTCCACGACGGCATCCACTTTGTCGCCCACGTGGATGGCCTGCTTGGCGGTGACCTTGTGGGCGCGCACGCCATGGATGGGGTAATACACTCCGTTGACCTCGGCGACGGCCGTGTTGTGATCGTCGGAGTACAGCCACCCGCGGTCTCCGACTTGCCCGCCCGACTCAGCGTAGAAGGGCGTGTGATCGAGGATGACCTCACCCTCATCGCCGGACCTTAGTTCCTTCACACCCTGTCCGCCTTTGAGTAGAGCTAGCACCTCGCAGCCTTCCGAACGCGTCTGGCGATAGCCTTCGAAGACCGAAGTTGGCAGCTTCTGATACTCGGGATTGGCAGTTTGCTTGGCCGCGCCTTTCCAGGAGGCGCGCGCGCGAGCCTGCTCTTGGGCAAGCGCCTCCTCAAACCCTTGTGCATCGAAATCGATACCTCGATCTCGACACGCTTCTTCAATGAAGTCGCGATTTATGCCGTATGTCTCAAACAACCTAAATGCCTGTTGCCCCGGATAGATCGGCCGGCGCGTCGCGATTTCTTTGAAATCGCCCATGATGTTCGGGCCGAGGTGAACGTCTTCACCAGTTTCCTCTTTGTGAACAGTATTCTTCACAAGATCGTGACGTTTTTCGACTTGTTCGAAGTCCCTAACCAAGGCAGTAAGCGCCTGTTCGAGTTTCTCAGTGCCAACACCCAGAGTATGCGCAAACCTTGTCTCCTCAGCGAACACCGCCTTCGACACGCGCTCCGCCGTCTCCTTCAAATCCGGATATGCGTCCTCCATTAGGTCCCGCACCGAAAACACCATCAGGTGCAGAAACGGTTTCGACTGCCCGGAAAGACGCCCGTGAGTGATTGCCCGCCGGAGGATCTTTCGCAGGACATAGCCTCGACCCTCATTCGAGGGCAAAACGCCATCCGAAATTAGAAACGTTGCGGCTCGAGAGTGATCGGCGATAATCCGCATGGAGGCAGCGGGAGCAGCCCTCACCTGCGACTCACCCAGTCTCACTTCGCGCGAGCCCACGGTCAATTCTGCTGCCCGTCGAATCAGTGGCCTAAACAAGTCCGTGTCGTAATTAGAAATTACGCCCTGCAGCACCGCCGTCACCCGCTCCAGCCCGGCGCCCGTATCAATTGACGGCTTGGGCAGCGGCGTCAGCATCCCGCTGGCGTCGCGGTCGAACTGCATGAACACCAGGTTCCAGATCTCGACATACCGCCCGCAATCACACCCGAACTCACAAGCCGTGTGTCCCTGGTCGCTCGCGACCACGCCCATGTCGTAGTGAATCTCGCTGGACGGCCCGCACGGTCCGGTGTCGCCCATCTGCCAGAAGTTGTCCTTGGCACCGAACTCGTAGATGCGATCCTTCGCGACTCCCTGGCCCGCCCAAAGGTCATACGCTTCAGCGTCGCGCTGCACGCCGTTCTCACCCTTGAAGATCGTGACGTACAACTTGTCTTTCGGAATGGCGAACCATTTCGGCGATGTGATCAGCTCCCACGCGTAAGCAATCGCGTCTTTCTTGAAATAGTCCCCGAAGCTGAAGTTGCCCAGCATCTCGAAAAATGTGTGGTGCCGGTTGGTGAATCCGACGTTTTCCAGGTCGTTGTGCTTTCCGCCCGCGCGCACGCACTTCTGTGACGTGGTTGCCCGCGAATAGTCGCGCTTTTCGAGCCCGAGGAACACGTCCTTGAACTGGTTCATGCCGGCGTTGGTGAACAGCAGTGTCGGGTCGTTCTGCGGCACCAGCGACGAAGAGTGCACCTCGCGGTGCCCCTTCTCAATGAAAAAGTCCAGAAATTTGCGGCGAATCTGAGAGCCGGTCAGCATGAGCGTCTAGAGGGCCTCGATGGATAGCTCAGAAATGTGAGTCGGAATCAAAATCCTATTCTAAACCACAGAGGACGCAGGGGATCACAGAGAGCAGGCTCTCACGCGAGCGGAATCAGTAAGCGAAACGTGTTGTTCCGCCCCCAGCGATAAACCTGAAAGTCGCGATCCAACGTGAGAATATCCCCGGTCGAAAATTCGCCTGCCAGATGGACAAGGCAGGCATCCGCAAGATCGGTTTCGCGGCGCCGGTACCTGCTGAGGATCCGGCTGACGTCTTTGGCGCAAACTGCCAGCGGCAAGGGAATTTGAAAAATCCCGGCCGCCACATTCTCGAGCACCGCCTCCGGAGCACCTTTCAGTCCGCGCAGCAAGTAGCAGCTCTCCGCAATTACAGCTTCGCAGGTGATCAGCGGCGCCCCGATACCGCCGAGGGCCTCGACGCATGCTGAATGGAAGCTGTCCGTGGGGTCGAGCAAGGCCACGACGGGGCCGGTGTCGAGAAGAACCGGCTTCATTTTCCGAAGCCCCGAAGGTGGGCTTTGTTGGACGCCAGATCGCCGACCCCGGAGGCGAATTTACCCTGGCCAATGACAGTGCGCCTCCCTTTGGGAACATAGCACGCCGCCAGCAATCGCAGCCCCTCGCGCACCGCGCGCGACGGGGTCCACCCCAGACGCCGCACCAGTCGCGCCAGGGCCTGCTCCGTTTCTTTATCCAGCCGGGCTTGAATCGAGGTCGGCATGTGGCCATTGTATTACAAGGCAATAGTCGTAGTACAACCCGATGACGGCGCTGGAAGCGTCCTAGGCTCCCGGCGTCCCAATCGCTGCTCGCGGCTTTACCTGTGGACCGCTGTGTCCTTTGTGGTCAATCCTGGGTTTCCCCTTCCAGCGCCGTGAGCATTTCCTCATCCACATCCCACCGCTTCAAAATCGAGAAGATCGTCTTTGCCCGGAATCCCGCGCGCATGAGCTGCCGGAAAATTCGTGCCGCTTGCTTCTGATCCTTTGGCTTCACGAGGCGTTTGCGCTGTAGGTAAGCTCGTGCCTGCTTCTCTTCGTTCACGTCGTCGTATACGGACGAGACCGCTTTGTCGATGACCTCACCGTGGACACCTTTGGCCTTGAGATCGGTGACGACCCGGATCCGCCCGAATTTCTCGTTGTCCCGGCGAAAGGATGAGTACGCCGACGCGTACTTGGCATCGTTCAAGTAACCCTGGTCTTTGAGCCGGCGGATGATCAACTCCACGAGCGTCTGCCCAAACTCAGTCTCCGACTCCACCCTCTGCCGCAGAAGCCGTTTGAGTTCCGCGACTGTACGCATGCGCCGTGCCAGCGCGCCCACCGCGTACTCGTAGAGTTCGCCCTCGGTGTGGAACTTCTTCTTGGAGCTGGGAAAGAGCATCGGATCCAACGGTAATTCAAGACGTCTCGTTGGGGAAGCCTTTTACAGGAAGGGATGGCGTGGGACCAGATTCGGTGAATGCTGAGGACCCGACAGAAAATATCTCGCCGAGCCTTGCTCGCTGCCCAGACGAGGGCGTCTGGGCCTACGCAAAGAAAGGGCGCGCTTTGCGCGCGCCCCAAGCCTTCAGAAAAAAAGCAGTTCGAGGTGTTCGGAACTATCGTCCGCCAAATCCAGCGGACTGCATCGCCTGCCGTGAAATGTCGGCCGTCGACGCGATGCCCTGCATGCGCAGCTTGAAGTCGTCGGCGTTCGAGGCGTTTTCGAGAGCCGTTTCATAGCCGATCAGGCCGGCCTGGAACAGATCCCACAACGACTGGTCGAAGGTCTGCATCCCGTACTGCGACGTGCCGGCTGCGATCGCGTCCCGGACAGAACGAGTCTTTTCCGGCACGAGAATACATTCCCGGATGAACGCCGTGTTGATCATGACTTCTACCGCGGGCACGCGCCCTTCAGTGTCAGCGCGCTTCACCAGACGTTGGCTGATGATGGCGCGTAGAATCGCCGCCAGCTGCAAGCGAATCTGCTTCTGTTCCGGCGGCGGAAAGACCGCGATGATACGGTTGATCGTTTCGACGGCGTCCAGCGTGTGCAGGGTTGAGAACACCATGTGGCCGGTTTCGGCTGCGTGGATGGCCGTACCAATGGTTTCGAGATCGCGCATTTCGCCGACCAGGATCACGTCCGGATCCTGACGCAAAGAAGCGCGTAAGGCCGCCGAAAAAGAGGGCGTGTCGACTTCAATCTCGCGCTGGTTGACGTAGCCCTTCTTGTCGCGGTGCAGAAATTCAATGGGGTCTTCGATGGTGATGATATGTTCCGCCCGGGTCGCATTCACCCGGTCGACCATCGCGGCCAAGGTCGTCGACTTACCGGAACCCGTTACGCCCGTGACCAGCACCAGCCCGCGCGGCATATCGCAAATCTGTTCCACCACCTTGGGCAGGTACAACTCGTCGAGTGCGCGAATCTTGGTGGGGATCACGCGGAGCACCAGTCCTACGTTGCCGCGCTGCTGGAAGACGTTCACCCGGAAGCGCCCCAGGCCAGCGACGCCGTAGGCCATATCGATCTCTGTGGTCTCTTTGAATTTCTGTTTCTGCCGCGCCGACATCATGCTGAACGCCATGGTCAGCATGTCCTCGGCTGTGATTCGGGGCTGGTCGGTGAGCGGATGCAGTTCGCCGTCAATGCGCAAGTGTGGGTAGTTTCCCACCTTAAGGTGCAAGTCCGACGCACGCCGCTCCATCGCAATTCGCAGGAGGTCATCAATATTCATTCGACACGTTCCCCTCTGAAACCTCCTCATATCATTACGCGAATCGTTACCTTCCCCAAGATGACCTAAGTAATGGCCTGCGGGAGCCGCGGCGGCAGAAACAAAAAAGCCGCCCGACCGGTGGGGCGGCTTCATTGGTGGCATAAAGAACTAGAGGCGGCGTTCGTGGCCTGCACCCCTTGGAAGGGCTCAAAGCCCAGGGCCTGACTAAACCCCCACCGGTTGTTTCGTCCGAACCGGAACCGGTGTCAGCCACTTGAACCGATCCGACTTCTCGCCGGTCACGACGGCGTAGAACTCTTTCTGGATAGCCTTGGTAAGAGGCCCGGTCACGCCCTTACCGACGCTGATCTTGTCGACGGAGCGGATCGGGGTAACTTCCGCAGCAGTGCCCGTAAAGAACGCTTCATCGGCGATATAGAGCATCTCGCGCGGAATACCCTGTTCCACCACCGGAATGCCGAGGTCGCGCGCGATTTGCAGCACCGAGTCGCGCGTGATGCCCGGGAGCACCGAGTTGCCCAAGGGGGCTGTCTGCAGTACACCGTTACGCACGACGAATACGTTCTCGCCCGAGCCCTCGCTCACGTAGCCGTTGGCGTCGAGCGCGATGCCTTCCGCATATCCGTTGAGGACCGCTTCCATCTTGATGAGCTGCGAGTTCATGTAGTTGGCGCCGGCCTTGGCCATCGCGGGAAGCGTGTTCGGCGCGAGGCGCGTCCACGACGACACGCACGCGTCGCACCCCTGGTCGGAGTCCGACGTCAGATACTTTCCCCACGGATAATTGACGACGTACACCTCGACCGGGCAATTCAGCGGGTTGACACCGGCCTCACCATAGCCGCGCAGCACGATCGGGCGGAGGTAGCAGGGCCAGACATTGTTGCTGGCGATCACCTCGCACATGGCCTTCACGATTTCGTCACTGCTGTAGTCGACGTCGATGCGATAGACCTTGGCCGAATCCAGCAGCCGCTGCGCATGTTCCTTGGCGCGGAAGATAGCGGGGCCGCTGGGCAGGGCGTAGCAGCGTACACCTTCGAAGACCGACGATCCGTAGTGAATGACGTGCGACATGACGTGAATGCGCGCGTCGTCCCATAGGATGAGCTTGCCGTTGTGCCAGATTTTCTCGGTCTTCTGCAGTGCCGCCATGTAGACTCCTTAGCTTGTGGGTTTGAGTGCTGTAGCTTTGCCAGCGACGCGGCTTTCGAAAAGGAGTGAGCGCACGCGCGAGCAAGATTACTCTCGATTATAACTGAGCCAATCGCGGGTTCTGTGCTTGCCTGACGCAGATTTTACGAATCTGCACAGACGAGAAGTGTCAGCTGTGCGCGACGTGCCGGACGGTCGGTCGGACGCACCGCCCGCCGACGAGAACTTGTAGCGTTCTTGGCATCGCCTCTCAGTCGCCTGCAAGTGAACTTGGTTGTCCCGAGAGATTGAGCAGAAGGAAGAGTCCGAGGAAGAACTAAGGAAGCCCCCCACAAACAAATTGTGCTTATGCCCGACGCATCCGGCGAACGTTGCCAGGGCGCCGATCAGGACGTATGCGATCCGCGCTGCGCTCGGCTTTGTTGTCAGGCTGCGAGCTCTCGAACAAAACGCAACGCCATATGCTGTGCCCGCGACGATGAGCCCTCCGACGAGCAGCCCCCACAGATTGTCAAACGCGACACTGAAAAGGTACGCAGAGATCAACGCAACGAAGAAGGCGGCGGCATTCCTGAGTCCAGGCAGCGTGCTTGATCATTGCATGCACCGCACCGAAGTAGAGAATCAAGAGCAGAGATGTAAACGCCAAGAATTCTGCCACTGCCTCGCTGCTCCGATTCCCATCTTTTGCACCATGATTGGTAATGGGAAACCGTTGCTTACTGCCCGCCACCCGCCGAGCCACTCGCCGTCGTCGCCGGAGAGGCCGCCACTCCCGGCAACTCATCCCCGCGGAAGTACTTTTCCTTCGCCGAGCGCATCAGAGGCATCGCCGCATACGGCTTCGAGTAGTCGTTCCCGGCATTCCAGAACAAGAATCCTACTCCGCCCTTCTCCTTCGCCACGTGGACCTGGGTTTCGATGTACTCCGGCGAATACGTCTTTGTCCTCCAGCGGAAAGCTTGCAGCCAAGGGCGGATCACCACTTCGCTGCCTTTCGTGATCAGCTTGAACCGGTCCATGGACTCGCCAATAAAGTGTTCGGGCGCGTCCCCGGGATGAGCAATTCCGTCCATGCCGAAGAAGTGCGACGGATAGATCATCGGCGACAGGACATCGCAAAACTTCGCCATCCCGACTATGTCCTGTCCAGTGTGGGACAGATCGATCGGCCGCTGCCACGCCATCACGCCGAACACGTCGAGCGAGAGCAATACGCCCTTGGAGTGCAGTTCGGCGTAGGCATGTTTCAGGAAGTCGGTAATCACGTCCGAGCGCTGCCACTTGGGGTGCTCGGTCTGGAAATAGAACGTCGCATCTTTTTGGTCGCCTTCGGCAGGGAAGCGGACGTAATCGAACTGGATCTCGTCCACGCCCAGGTCGGCCACGTGTTTTGCCAGGGCGATGTTATATTCCTGCACCTTCGGATTCGATGTGTCGGCCCAGACCAGCTTGCCATTCTCGCGCCACGGCTGGCCGGTGCGGTGCGACTTCACGGCCAGTTCGGGATGTGTCTCGACCAGTCGCTGGTCGCGGAAGATCGCAATGCGCGCGATAGCGTGCATTCCCTGCGAATGCAGGAAATGAGCGAACTTGGGCACGTCGTGAATGTAAACGTGCTGCCTTCCCGCCAGCGGGTGATCGAATGCGATATTGACGCTGCCGTCGCTGTCCTTGATGTCGAAAACCACGGCGTTTCCGCCGACTTCGCGCCAATGCTTGATGATGCGCACACCGTGGTCGCTACCGGCCATGACGCCCGTCAGGTAGATGGCCCGTACTTCAAAATCCTTCGCTACTGGGATGGATTTCTCGACGATCGGCGCCGGCAGAATACCGGGCATCAGGATCTGCTCTCCAGCCTTCAGGTTGTTCCCCGTACGATTTCCATTCGCCTTGCGAATTGCATCTGCTAATTCACTCGAAGTGAGGTAGGATGTCCGCTTTAAATATTGTCGTGCCAGCGAGCCAATACTGTCCCCCCGCTTGGCGGCGTAAAATTCGGTTCCCGGTGGTGCGATCGTCGGCTTCAGCGTCAGATCAGCGAGCGTAGCGGTTTTCGTGGCGCTGGTGCGGACGATCTTAATGGGCCCTTGGGCCCCGGCGGTTGGTATTCCGGACGTTGACCAAAAGATGATGATGAGCACCACTACGCAGGCCCCGAACGCAAGAGAAAGAGCACCCAGACGACGCAAAGTATTCTCCCTGAAACGGATTCTGGGCGGATACTAACCCGCGTTCTTGGGGGCTGCCAGTTACGTCGGGCCAGCGCCAGATAGGTAGAAACGACCGTGGGATGCGCCAAGAATCCCTCCCGGATGCGCAAAGAATTTCGCATTGCTCTCCGCCTTCGGACCTGCGGATAAGTCTCCTGGAACCTGTAAGAAGCATCTAACACACTAGGTACCGTGGGCTCGGAGGTTACTTTGGGGATGGCGAGCCGCTTGCAACATTGAGGGTGCGGGAGGCGAGTGACAAATTTTGTCGCTCCCAAATGAGTCAAGAAACCACATCGTCCCAGGAAGAGAAACCGGCCCCCGATACGAAGAAAGGGCCTTAAGACCCTATGAGAACGAATCTCGCCACTGTGCTCGATCCCAATCGTCGGAGTAACGATGCCAAGGAGTTCGACAATGCCTTGCGGCGCAA
>Ga0307479_10002360_pt1 | contig 17158 bp, 14 predicted proteins | sample atmos_gasesECM4C_FD_203743 | JGI IMG/M metagenome (GOLD analysis project Ga0307479, IMG submission 203743) | Hardwood forest soil microbial communities from Morgan-Monroe State Forest, Indiana, United States - atmos_gasesECM4C_515 | ecosystem: Environmental > Terrestrial > Soil > Temperate... | reverse complement strand
CAGCAAATGAACGCGCAAGGGCAAACCACTCTGGTGATGGAGAAGCGCAAGGATCGCTGGGTCATCGTGCACAACCACACTTCCGTGGCGCAGACGCCACAGGCCGCGACGACCACCACTTCGGGCAACGCGCCGCCGCCCGCGCAGCTCACCCCAACCAAGCCTCCGTCGCAGTAGCGCTTCGTAGCGCCAGCATCCTTGTTGGCCCGCCTTACGCGTACCGTGCGCGGCGCTAGAAGCTCTTCAGCCCTTCGTAGAGCCACATGCCGGCAATCAGCAGCAGCAGCGCTCCCGCGGCAACACCGCTCGTGGTGATCGGCCTCGAGAGCCTCTCGATTTTCGCGAACAGCTCTCTCTGCTCCTGTGCCACGTGTTCCGCGCCTGAATCGATGCACAGTTGATCATCCTCGTGCGTGGTGAGAATGCTGCGCCACAGCAGCAGCCCGAGAAACACGGCCGTGACCGCTCCCCACACAATCATCAGATAGATAATGGGTCCCGTGAGCGTTTCCATCGATAACCTCCCGTTGGAACCGATCCGCGGTGTCTGCCTCGAGGACCGGAAGGGGCAGACAAGGGGTATGTAGGTATCGAGCGGAGTATAGCACTCTGTATTTGAATTTCCAGTCCACCGCATCACAAAACCTGCTCTTCATCATCGGGGCGGCGGGGATTCGGACTCTGCGCTTTTGCGCAACGCGCTCGGCCAAAAGGTGAAAACCTTTGCACCTATGTGGCAGTAAGTCCTTTCTATACAACGCGCATGGGTGGCGGCGGTGTTGCTCCTAATACGCCAGATTCAGGTCCGCCTCGGGATGACCCTGTTCTGAGGCGATTGGGGGATGTCACATGATCGCCAATGTAAGGTTCCTGCGTTCAGCGATAGGTCTCTTGCTTCTGTTGCTGGCCGCCTTTGTCGTGCCCCTTCGAGCGGACACCGTGGGCGTTTCAACGAACCCTTTAGACCCCTTTGTCATCAATTTTGACGAAAACGGGAACGCTACCGTAAGCATTAACGGCGCGCCTGCTATAACAGTCATCAGCCACCTGGGGACCGATCCGACCGGGGGCAGTACAAATCCTGTCCTCATCTATAACCTTCCGAGTACCATAGGGCCCGGTGACCTCGGGATCGCCGATAGCACAGGCGCAATATCGGACATAGTTCGCTTTTACAATGACGGCACAGGCGGGCACCTGATTTTCTATTCGGACTCGACTGGTACTGGAGACCTCGCAGATACCGGCCTTCCCTCCAACGCCAACATAGCTCTTACTGTGACCGAGTCCAACGGTGCGTTCTCATTTTTTTCCGGCGGCTCGGCCGGAGTGAACAATGACTACTACGGGATCAGCAACGCCGTCTCTGCCCCGGAGCCGTCGTCCATGCTCCTGCTTGGCGTTGGTCTGTTCGGTTTCTTGCCCTTCGCCAGGCGACGTTTCCGCTCGGCGTAACGGACCTGAAGGGGCTGCGCTTCAGCGCGGACCATGTAGGGCTGCGCTTCAGCGCGTCCCAGCAAGCGCAGCGAGCGCCTCTTTGTCTTCAGGTCCGACATAGGAAGCCCACCGCCATCATTGGGCTTTAGCCCCTGAACTTTGTCCCTCCTCCGCTTCTAGCTTCTTGACCTCGGAATTGACAGGCCCCCACACCCCCATTGAAGTGCGTAAATGCGGTAGATAAAGGAGTTACACGGAAAATGTACGGGAAAGCGAAAAACAAAGGACTTGCGGGCGAATACGAGGGCGGGTCGTCGAGATAACATGTAGAAAAGTACCACAGGTGGGTACGTATTGTCAAGGTAAACTTTAAGTGCAATTGTGTGAGTGGATTGCGAGACTACTTTTTTAGGTCGGCGGCGATTTGGGAGAACTGCAGGAGGGCGGCTTCGAGGTCGTCGGCGATTTCGGCGGCGATTACGTCGGGGGCAGGGAGGTTGGCGGAGTCTTCGAGGCTTTCGTCCTTTAGCCAGAAGATGTCGAGGTTGATTTTGTCGCGCTTGAGCAAGTCTTGGTAGGCGAAGCGCTTGAAGCGCTCGGTTTCTTTGCGCTCGTGGCGGTTTTTCGGATTGTAGCAGCGGACGAAGTCGTCGAGATCGGCGCGCTTGAGCGAATTGGTTTTCAGCGTGAAGTGCTGGTTGGTGCGGAAGTCATAGATCCACAGGGTCTTGGTCCACGGTGTTGCACTGGCGGGCTTGCGGTCGAAGAAGAGGACGTTGGCCTTGACGCCTTGGGCATAGAAGATGCCGGTGGGAAGACGGAGCAGCGTGTGCACGTCGCATTCGTGTAGGAGCTTGCGGCGAACGGTTTCGCCGGCGCCGCCCTCGAAAAGAACGTTGTCGGGCACCACAATCGCGGCACGACCCGGTACTTTCATCAGGGATTTAACGTGCTGAAGAAAGTTGACTTGTTTGTTGCTGGTAGTGGCCCAGAAATCGTCGCGGTAGTAGGTGAGGGTTTCCTTACTCTGCTCGCCTTCCTCATTGATGATAGTGATGCTGGATTTCTTCCCAAACGGTGGGTTTGTCAAAACTATGTCGTAGTTCGCTGAGGGCGGAGCAGCTAGGCTGTCGACGACGGTAATCGGGCTTTCGTCACCGTTGATTCCGTGGAGGTAGAGATTCATGGTGCAGAGGCGAGCGGCCGCATCGACGATTTCGACGCCGGATAAGAGTTCGTGCTTGAGCTGTCTCTTCTGCTTTTGGTCTAGGGGGTAATTCTTGCTGATGTATTCGTGTGCCGCCAAAAGGAATCCGCCTGTGCCGCAAGCGGGATCATGGATGGTTTTGCCGGGCTCGGGGCGCGTTACATCTACCATGGCGCGGATGAGGGCGCGCGGAGTGAAATATTGCCCCGCGCCCGTTTTCACGTCCTCGGCGTTCTTTTCGAGGAGGCCTTCGTAGGCATCGCCTTTGACGTCGACATCGAGGCTGGTCCACTGTTCACGGTCGATGAGATCAGCGATAAGGCGGCGAAGCTTGGCCGGGTCCTGAATTTTGTTCTGGGCCTTGCGGAAGATGATGCCGAGCATGCCACGTTGCTTGCCTAAATTTTCCAGTGTCTTGCGATATTGCCTTTCGAGGGCTTCGCCTTCGGGTTCTCGAAGGTTCTGCCAATCGTAACCTTGTGGAATATCCGGTGCATGCTTCGGGTCAAGTTGCTTGCGTTCGTCGGCCATCTTGAGGAAAAGGAGATACGTGAGTTGCTCGACGTAGTCCCCGTATGAAAGGCCGTCATCGCGGAGGATGCTGCAATAATTCCAGAGCTTTTGAACGACTGCGGAGGAGCCGTTAGACATTGGCAGTTTCCTTTGGCACAACATCTGAGAGCACACCCAAGAATGGCTGTGCCACTATTCGAGTGTTAGGCATTGGCCGCCCCTTTTGCGAGAGAGCCAAAAGCACACCCAGGAATGGGTGTGGCCCTGGCGAAGTGCGTGCTTGCGCTGGACCATCGCCAGTCTTCAGGCTTGGCCGCAAGCTTGGCGCTGACGGGATTCCATTCGATGTAGCGGCGAATGCGTTCAAATTCGGCTGAGTTGCGCACCCAGTGGTCGAAGGATTCGTCCTGCCATAAGGGCTTGCCCTTTCGGCCTAATGTGGCATTAGCGTCGCGGGCGGCTACTCCTTTGAGGACATTGGTGATTCTTGGGATGGGTGCGCGAGGTTCCAGCAAGATGTGAACGTGATTGGGCATGATGACAAAGGCGTACAGCTCATAGCGGCCAAGCTCTGCGCTACGCAAGATGGGGTATTCGGCGTAGGCAGCAATCTCTGAGTCAGCCAGCCAGACGGGGCCAAAGGTGCCGGAGTCCAAGGCTGCGTCGAGCAGCTTAAATCTCTTGCCATCGGAGTCTTTGGTGGCACAGCCATTCCTGGCTGTGCGGGTTGCCCTGATGAGGGAGGCAGGCAAGGAGCCATGGAGTCTCCAGGTAATGAAGATGGATTTGCCCTCAGGGTGCCAGTGGGGGAGATTGCGGCGGTAGAACGTCATCGGGAGAGGACCTGCACGGGACGTTTGTAATGGGCGAGCTTTCGGCTGGGCTTTTTGGGGGATGGCGGCGCACAGCCAGGAATGGCTGTGCCACTGTGGCTGGCTGTGCCACGAATTCTTTCCAACAGGATGTTGGCTGGCTCCTCGTTTGGATCTTGCGGTACGAGCTTGCCCTGGAATGCACACTTGAGAATTGATTGCCTTAGGGACTCGGCTTTCTTCATCTGAGCTTCTAGCTCGGCCTCAAGATGTTTAATAACTGAAAACCGATCTTCGACAGTATTCGTGATTCTTTCCTGCTCGGCAAAAGGGGGGAGAGGAATCATGACTTGCTGCACTATACCTTGATCGATTTTAGGCATTGTGCCTGATATGCCTTGGGCGCTCCGACGGAAAAACTCTCGCGACGGCGAGGATTGCAGAGCTAATTCGACGTAACTGGGTAGAACACAATTGACGACTCGAATGCGAATTAGTAAGTCTGGGAAGATGGCCATGCGGGCTTGGCCCGAAAATAGTCTAGCGGTGCCCACTAGTTCTGGGGTGTTGGAGCGTTCAATGAAGATGTCGCCGGGTTCGACCCAAAGGTCTTCAACTTTTCGTGGATCGGCAGACGTGTTTTTTACGTTTGCTGGCGAGAAGTCGCCGTAGGTGACAGCCGAAAGAGTGAACGTGGGGACGCCGCTCGCTCCGTCCACACTCTTGGCGGAGTGGCCGTTCCGCAGCGGCTCCCGTAGCATGGAATCAAGGGACACCCAAGCCCAACCCTCGGGAAGAGGCCGAGGTCCAGGTTGGTTATTGCAGACGGGCTCTTCATATTTCGGTTGCCAATTGTGTCCTCTGCTAGCCTTGGCCGACCGTTTTTGCTGTGCTACTTTCCATTGAATCCTGCGCTCCGCGAGGATGCTGCCGAGGAGGAGAGAGGCGGGTTCGTAGGAGCGGCGTTCGCGGCGGGCGAGTTCGGCTTCGGTGGGGACGAGGCGGCCTTCGCAGGCGGCGTTGAAGACAGAGGCGCGGTAGCGTTTGAGGTTGGCTTGGAGGCGCTTGAGGGCTGCGACTGCTGCGTCCAGACGAGTGAGTTGCTTTTCGAGTTCTGCAACGATTCGGCGCTGTTCTGCCAATGGAGCTAGAGGTATTTGGTATGCCCGTATGTCTTTGGGTCTCACCGCAGGATAGAGCGCGCCTTGGACGAGGCTAGACATAGACTCAACGAACGAACTGGACTGAACCAGGTAGAAAAGCCAGGCTGGTTCTATCTGCTGCGTCCTTAAAACGTCAAATCCTGTCGAGCCGATGGCTCCTTCCATTTCCGTCGGAACGATCGCTACTGCGTTTAGGTTTGGCCGTGTCATTGAAACGACTACGTCCATTGATTTGAGTCGCTGTCGTGCCCTGCTTGGAGCTTGCGCGGGCCGAAGCGTCTTGGGCTCGCAGATTTTTTTTGTCTTTGTGTCGATACTGCTGATGTCAACGTAGAGGAATTCGGCGGAGCCGTTTGGCCCCAACTGGTCTACTCGCTCAAGTGTTACCTCGCCGATCGTCGAGCGAACCCAACCTAGCGGGAGGGCAGGATTGGAATTGTTGTTCATGCAGCGAGGACAACATTCAATTCATTCAGTAGTGTGGCTAGCTCGTTCCCAAAAATCTGGCGTGCTTTGCCGAGACCGCCGCGTTGCGCGAATGGCACGTACTCGAAGTCGTCCGGCTCGATGCTCAGGCTCTCAGCGACATGATCGCGGATGGCCTCGAGCCATTGGCGTTGTTCGGGGTTGAATTTGTGGCCGTTCGATTCCTGCTTGGTAAGCCATGCGGCGAAGCGCTGGTTGACCTTTTCGCGGTATGGGGCGAGTTCACCTTCCTGATGTAGGGCGAAACGGACGAGGGAGACGATGTCGGCCAAAACTTTGCCGCCGGAGGCGCGAACTTTGGATTTGTCGAGGGCTTCGTAGGCGCGCCAGACGTTTTCGGGCTCGAGGGAGTGCGGTGGGCGTTTGATGGTGTTTCGGAGGTCTTCGATGTCCTTGTATTTCAGGCGCTGCTTGAAGGGGCGGCTGTAGAGAATCTGGAGGGCGGTGATCTCGTCTTTGTGTTCGCGGATGAATTGCTCGAAGGACTGGACGATGATTTTGGCGTTTTCGGTGGCTTGAGCGTTGAAGCCGGACTCGAGGACTTTGTCTTTACTTACGGTGTCGATGGTTTGCTCGTAGGATTTTTTCAGCTCGACTAGCGTCTTGCGCAGCTTGGGATTAGAGGCGATGGGCTTTGCGGCTTCGAGGAGCAAAGCTGCGGTAGCTTGTTCACGGCTTCTGCGGGAGGCTCTGCTGTTCCTGTGGCTTTCTTAGCGGCTTCGATCTGTTGGTCCGGGTCCAACGCGCTGACGATGTCGGCGGCGATGGCGGTCAGCGGCTTTCCACCTGTTGCATCCGTAAGTAGTTTGCGATCTTCCTTGGAAAGCTGTCGGTCTAGCCGTGCCAGGCGAGATGCTAGCGAGGACAGGACCTCTTTTTCGCGATTGCCGAACGCGACGGCCTCCATTAGTTTTTCAAACGAGACGCCAGGCTTCTTTTCGAGCGGATGGGTATCGACCAGTTCGCTTTCGCAAACGCCTACAGCGTCAACGATGACGAAATGCGTTTTGGAGCTGGCGTCGGGTATTACGGCGCGGAGGTCGTCGGGCTTGATGATGCGGGAACCGCGACCTTTCATCTGCTCGAAGAGGTTGCGGCTCTTCACGGAGCGAAGAAAGAGGATGCATTCAATCGGTCGTACGTCGGTTCCGGTGGCGATCATGTCCACGGTCACGGCAATGCGCGGATTATAGCTGTTTCGGAAGGAAGCGAGGTGGGCTTCTGCAGTGGTCCCGGAACTCTTGTAGCTGACTTCTTCGACCTCGGTGCCGTCTTCGAGTCTTCTCCTGTTCACAACGCGGGCTACGCCACTCATGTAAGTGATTTTTTGGGCGAATTCGTTGCCCTTGCCGAATTCTTCGCGAAGGATTTGCACGATGTCTTCGGCGTGGCTATCGTCTTTGGCGAAAACGAGTGTTTTTGGGACTTCGGTGCGGCCGGGGAAGATTTCGGTGAAGAGTTTTTCCTTGAAGGTCTTGATGATGGTGCGGATTTGGTCTTTGGCGACTACGTCGCGGTCTAGCTGGTTGGCGGTGAAGGTGAAGTCTTCGTCGAGGCGTTCCCAGCGATCCCTGCGGGTTTGGCGGTCGCGCTTGTCGATGTAGAGGCCGGCTTCCACCGTCGAGCCGTGTTCGGAGATATAGGTGCGGATTTTGTAGACGTCGAAGCCGACGTTTACTCCGTCGGCGACGGCTTGCTCGTGGTTGTACTCCATGACGAGGTTTTGATTGAAGAAGCCGAAGGTTTGTTTGGACGGTGTGGCCGTGAGACCGACAAGGAAGGCGTCGAAATATTCGAGGGCCTGACGCCAGAGGTTGTAGATGGAGCGATGGCACTCATCGACGATTACGAAATCGAAATATTCGGTGGGAATGCAGGGATTGTAGGTAACGGGCAGCGGTTCTTTGAAGAGATTGGCTAGGTCGGAGAGGGATTTTTCTTCGGTGTCGGAATCAACGTCCGGCTGGCCCTGGAGCATGGAGTAGAGGCGCTGAATCGTTGTGATGCTTACTTTGGCGATAGGATCTAGCTTGTTGGCCTGGAGGTGCTGAACGTTGTAGAGCTCTGTGAATTTGCGGTGCTCCTCGGGCGTGGAGAACATCTCGAATTCTTTCTTGGTTTGCTGGCCGAGGGTGCGGCGGTCGACGAGGAAAAGGATGCGGCGCGCGCCTGCATGTTTGATTAGGCGATAGCAGAAATTGCAGGCGGTGAAGGTCTTGCCGCTGCCGGTGGCCATTTGGATCAGGGCGCGGGGGCGGCCCTCGGCGAGGGACTTTTCCAGCCCTTTGATGGCGCGAATTTGGGGGGGCCAGAGGCCTTCTTCGATGAGGGGAGGCAGTTGCTTGAGACGGGCGCGCAGATTGCAGGCGGGAGCCTTTGTTTCTTGCGCGAGCCATTCGGCGAAAGTTTCGGGGCGATGGAAAGAAAAGACTTGGCGGCTGCGGGGGTCGGGCTCGATGAGATTGGTGAAGCGCGTTTCGATGCCGGTGCTTTGGTAGCAGAAGGGGAGCGGCTTGCGCGCGGGCTTGAGCTCGGGCGGGAGGCCGACGCTGTATTTCTCGGTTTGGATTTCGTAGCCGGAGAGGGTGGCGCCTTCTTTTTTGGCTTCGACGACTCCGGCGGGGACGCCGTCGACGTAGAGGAGATAGTCGGCTTCGCCGTAGCCGGATTTCAGGGGGAATTCACGGATGGCGACGCCGCGCGCGGCGTTGATGTTGGTTTGGTCGCGGGATTGGATGAGCCAGCCGGCGTCGGTGAGGAGCCGGTCGATGGTTTGGCGGGCGCGGTCTTCGGCCGTGATGGGCATGGCTGGAAGGCTGAGTATAACGCCACGGGGGATTATAGGTGTGGGTTCGTGTCGAGGTGGTGACTGGACGGGGAAAAACAGTCCGTTTGAATTTTGACTGCGATTGTCACGATTGAGAAATTCAAACGGACGGGATGACAAGGCGGGGGCGTACGCGATTTACAGGTGGCGCGAAACTTGGTGCCCGAGAGAGGACTCGAACCTCCACGACCTTGCGATCACTAGAACCTGAATCTAGCGCGTCTGCCAATTCCGCCACTCGGGCATGAGAACGGGGAACGGAGCCCACCCTCGCAAAGCGAGGATGGGGCGCCCGACGAATTCGTCAGGAACCGTTTTGATTTTGACGGGGGTGTGGGGGTTTGTCAACGCGAGGGGGGGAGAAAGAAAGATCAACACAGAGTGAGTAGAGGGGAGCGGAGGTAACAGAGAGGGGCGTCAAACGAAGAGGGTGCCGGCGTTAGTAGGTGTCTTCCGGGGTGGCCAGCACATAGCTGACGAAGGCCAACTGCTTGCCGTCGGGAGACCACGAGGGCACGTTGATGGTGCCTTGGCCGCCGAAGAGCTTGGCGAGCACGCTGATTTTTTTGTCGCTCATGGACATGAGCCGCAGCATTACGTCTTTGTTCTCCGGGTGGCCGGTGACGCTTTTGTCGTAGGTGAGGAATACCATCCACTTGCTGTCCGGGGAAATGTGCGGAAACCAATTGTTGTATTCGTCGGAGGTGATTTGTTCCTGCGCGCTGCCGTCCGGGCGCATGCGCCAGAGTTGCATGGAGCCAGTACGCTCGGAGTTGAAATAGATATGACTGCCATCGGGGGCGTATTCCGGGCCGTCGTCAAGACCTTTGGCGGTGGTCAAGCGCGTTTCTTCTTCTCCAGCAGCGGCGGGTCCTCCACTCGCCGGCGCTGCACTGGCCGGAAGGGTGTAGATGTCAAAGTCACCGTTTCTTTCGCCGACAAAGGCCAGCGTTTTGCCGTCCGGCGACCAGCCATGCCAGTAAGAGGGCGCAAGTTTGGTGATCCGTCGCGGAGTGCCGCCGCCAATCGGCAGAACATATACCCTGGAGCGACGGTCTTCCTGGGAGGAGTCGCTGATCACCAGCTGCGTGCCGTCGGGCGAAATGCCGTGATCGTTGTTGCAGCGATCGGCAAAGCCGGTATCGATGATTTGCGGCGTTCCACCCGAAAGCGCGAGCCGCTCGATGCGGCCATTGCGATTGAAAAGCAAGGATTTGCCGTCGGGCATCCAGTTGGGGGCCTCGAAACGCCCTGGCGCGATGTAAATGACGCGGCGGTCGGTTGAGGAGATGGAGACGGTTTCGAGCGCGCTATATAAGACGGGCTGAGCGGCCGCGCCGGCGGTTAGCCGGTGCAGGGCGACGTTTGAGAACGTGGCCTTCTCGACCGCATCCTTATCATGCGAGCAGACGCCGAGTCCTACGTAGTAGCTGCCCTGGATGGGGACGCGCACGGAGCCGCCGGCGATTTCAACCTTGCCGCCTTTCGAGGCCAGCGACATGGAGAAGTATTCGCCGCGCTTCTCGACGCGCAGGGTGCCGGGGGCGGTTACGTTGGACTGAACTTCGTGAGTCAGCCCGCCTTTTTCATCGCGAAATTGCAGAGACGTCAAGCCGTCGCCGTGGAGGGCAACGTCGGCGTAGATGGAATCAGGGTCCAAACTCTGGCGGATCATCAGCACGCCTTTTCGATGCTTGTTTCCTCCCGTTCCAAGAAACGAAACGTCCGCGGTGAGCGAAATATCGCCGGAAGCTTTCGTCCACACGAAATGAAAAGCGTCCGAGGCGAACCACATGTTTTCGCCGCTTCCAGCGATCGTGTAGGTCTTATTGGAAGAATCAAAAACCGCGGAACCCGTGTGCAGCACAGTCCCGACGTCGGATTGCCCGTCAAATGCGCCGACGGAAGTTTGTGTGGATTGGCCAAGAGTGGAAGATGTCGAGAATAGCAGCACCGCCAAGACGCACGCGAGAGCTCGCATAGATCGGCCTCCACTCAGGAGAGTTAGGAAAAGGAATATTACATGAATCTAATTGCTATTTCCTTTGTGGACTGAGGAGGAAGCGATTGGTGGGGAGGCCGCGGACGTCGACGGGCAAGGTGAAGACGGCACCAGCGTGGGGTTCGTTGGATTTGGTGTGGAGGGCGGCGGTGGTGATGAAGAGCGTGTCTAGCGCAGGGCCGCCGAAGGCGCAGTTGGTTATGTTGGAGACGGGCATGTCGATGACGCGGTCGAGCTTTCCGGAGGGACTTACGCGCAGAATGCATGCGCCGAAAAAGCGGCAGTTCCAGAGGTAGCCCTGCTCGTCCATGGCGGAGCCGTCGGGAAGACCGGGCTGGACGCCGGCGAGGAACGGGCGGCGATTGCCGATGGAGCTATCCGCGGCGCGATAGTCGTACGCGAAGATGACGTTGTTGGTGGAGTCGCCGCAGTAGAAGGTCTTCAGGTCGGGGCTCCACGCCAGTGTGTTGGTGATGCCGAAGCCGGTGTCCCAAATGGAGACGCCGCCGTCGGGCATGACGCGATAGAGCGAGCCGGAGTGGCCGGAGACTTCCACGTCGTCGCCATGCGGACCGACATTGTTGCGCATGCTGCCGACCCAGAAAACTCCGTTGGGGTCGGTGGCGCCGTCGTTCAGGCGGTTGTGGGGCCAGTTTGGTTCCGGGGAAGCGAAGTCAACGCGCTCGTCGGTGGACGGGCGCCACAGAATCACGCGCGAGCCGAGCGCGACGAGCAGGCGCTGCGGGTCGGTGGTCAGCGAGAGCGTGCAGACCGGCTCAGCGAAGGACCAGCGCTGCGTTTCTCCGGAGTGGAGAACGTGGCGGTGAATGGTAAAGCCGTTTACGTCGGTCCAGTAGAGACTGCCTTCTTCGGGATGCCACAACGGACTTTCGCCGATGAGATTTTTGGAGTCGACGAGTACGCGGGGAGCGGGCATGGATTTAGGCGTGGGCATGGACTTCAGTGATTCGCGCTTCGGGTCATTTGACGCTTTGGCTCATCGGGCGCTTCGGCATGTCGCGCACCTCGGCTCATCCGGCTACGAGGGAGCTTTTTGTGTGCGGCGTTGGTTCGGCCTCTTGTTTGATGCGGAGGGCTCGGTAGCCGCCTTGCGCTTTGTAGTAGAAGACCATGGCCGCGAAGACGCAAACCAGCACGAGGGGCGCTACGGTGACGTAACGGAAGGACTGGGCCGCTCCGTAACGATCGTAGATGCGGCCCATCACGGGTAAAGCGCGGTCGACGGCCAGATTACCGATCGCGCCCATGACGCTGAGCAACAGCGCTCCGCCCTTGGGGAAGCGCTCGCTGGTGATGGCCAGCATGGTGGGCCAGAAGTAAGACACGCCAGCAGCGAAAATTGTGGCGGCAGCGAAGGCGGTGATTACGTCATAGGCGTAGCTGAGCGCCAACAGACCAGCGGCTGCCAGCGCGGAACAAGCGAGCATCAGGGTGATCGGCGAAATGTGGCGCGCGATCGTGCCGGCGAAAAAGCGCATGGCAAACATCAGTCCGCTGATGTAGACGAGGACGAGAATGCCCGGGGTGTGCGCGATGTTGCGCAGAACGGACTCCATCCATTGGTTAGGGGCGAGCTCTGTAGCGGCGGTCAGCACCATGCAACACGCCAAGAGCAGAAACATGGGACGCATCGCTTCGCGAAACATTTGCGCTGCGGAGACTCCGGAGGCGACGCGCTCAGTCGGCGGAAACTTTTGGCCGACAATCATCAGACCGTAGATCATGGCGGGGACGAGGATCGTCGCCATTTTGATCTGCCACCCCAGGCCCAGCCGAGTGAGCGTGTAGGCGGCGAGGCCACCGATGATCAAGCCGCCGGGCCACCAGGCGTGGAGCATGTTGAGCTTGTGTGTCTTCTCGTCTGCGTACACAGTGGCGATAAGGGGATTAATGACTCCTTCGACCAAGCCATTGCCCAAGCCGACGGCGAAGGTGGCGGCTTCGAGGACGCCATAGCTTGGCGCGAAAATGGTGAGGAGCACGGCGGAGATGTGCAGAAACCAGGCAACACCCAGGAGCGCTCTCATACCCAAGGCATCGCAGAGCGGACCGCCGATGAGAATGGCCGCCGCGAATCCGAGAAAGGCTTTGCCGGCAAAGATGCCGACGAGTTGCTTGTTGACGTGAAAATGGGCGCCCAGATCGTCGAGGACGGCGGCGCGAATCGAAAAGACCATGGCGGTGGTCATGAGCGCAATGCAACTGGCGATGAACAGGCGCCGGCGTTGGGCTGCGGATAAGGTGAAAGTGATATTCCCCGGCGGGAGCGTTGGCGTGCTCACGAATTTGTCCTGCCTTCCGCGATCACGAACCCTCCTGCCTTTCTTGCTAGCGAGAACTGAAAAATTCGAGCAGCGACGCGACATCCTCGGCCCTTGCCCCCGGAAGCAAACCTCACTACCAGTTCGGTGGAGCTCCCACGGGGTATTGTTCCAAATCAACGACAGAGCCGGTTATACACTGGCTTTCGTCGCTGGCAAAATACAGCGCTGCCAGGGCGATGTCTCGCGGTGACAGTAAGCGGCCGAACGGGCGAGTGCGAATGGCCTCATCAACCCACTCTTGGCCCTTGCCCTCTTCCAGTTTTACGCGATGCTCGTTGGGGGTCATAGTCCAGCCGGGGTTCAGTTGGTTCACGCGGATGCCATACTGATTGAGGTAGCTGGCCGTGTTTCTTGTGAGGGTCATCAGCGCGCCCTTGGATGCGGAATATGCCATCAGCTTCGGCTCCCCGATGTAGGCGTTGACCGAACCAATGTTGATGATGGAGCCGCTGCGCCGCTGCTTCATGTGCGCGACCGCCTCGCGCATGCAGAGAAAAGCGCCGCGCACGTTGGTGGCAAAAACCTGGTCCCAGGCTTGAGCGGTTGTATTCTCGATGTTGCCGCGCGTGTTGATGCCCGCGTTGTTGACGAGCACATCGATGCGGCCGTACGTCGCAACTGTGTGGCTAATAAGCGCGCGACAGTCCCCTTCCACGCTGACATCCGCGCGCTGAAAAATGGCTCGGCCTTCGTCGTTTGCGATGCTTGCGGCTACGGCAACCCCAGTCGCTTCATTTTTGTCGGAGACGACCACTGAGGCGCCCTCGCTGGCAAATAAGCGCGCGATGCCTTCGCCCATGCCCGCGCCCGAGCCGGTAATGACGGCGATACGATTTTCCAGGCGTCCCGTGTTCACAGTTGCGCTCAAAAATGCTCGGCGATTTTCGTACGAAGAAAGCGGACCGACTCTCGCAACTCGTCCATTCCATTCATACCGTCTTCGATGGAAATCCATCCATCGAAGCCTTCGGCTTTGAGCACGGAAAAAATCTGATCGTAATTGTTGAGCCCTTTTCCGATGACGCCGTGCTTAAGGTTCTGAGCATAACCGGTGGTACCATCCCGCTGCTTCAAGTCCTCCAACGTGCCGCCGGCCAAATATCGATCTGAGGCGTGCATAGTGACGACGCGGCTCTTAACAGCGGCGAGTACTTCCTGCGGATCTTGCCCGGCGATAATGGCATTGGATGGATCATAGTTGACGCCGAACCAAGGCGAGTCGATCTGATCAATGATTTCGAGAAATATCTCGATGTCCTGGGCAAATTCGGGATATTTCCAGTAGCCATCCTTGTAGTGATTCTCCATGTTGAGGACGATTTTGCGCGAGGCCGCGTGTTCGAGCAATGAGTTGATCGATTGGACGGTCCAGCGAACGCCTTCGGCGCGGGAAACCTCCGGACGGCGCTGACCGGAGAGCACGCGGCAAAACTTGCCACCGAGCTGCGCGGTGGCGTCAATCATTCGTTTGTGGCGCTCAACTTCGGTGCGCCGAAGCTCTGCATCCGGCGTGGTGAAATCGGGCGAAGCGCACATCATCGGCGCTTCCAAGGTGTGTTTGGCGAGCTTTGTCTTTACGCGCTGAAGATACTCCGGTTGAAAGCTCTCAAAAAATCCGGGATACATCTCGACGCCGTCAACACCAAGCGTGGCGGCCAGCTCGATCCAATCGAACAACGACATGGTCTTTGTGACGCACAGCTCATCCATGTAGCACTTGGGAAACGCGCTCAACTTTGGCATGAAGATCCACTAACAGCTAGAACTCGCAGAGCATATAACATGGGCGGGCCGGCAGGGATGCCCTTCGACGGGATTAAGTCAAGCTGGCGCTACAGACGGAGGCATTTGCGGGCGGGCGGCTTCGCAACTCAATTGGGACGTAGCACTGCTTTGACGTACTTACCCGAGTGCATGCCGTCGAAACACTCTTTCCAGCGATCGAGCGCGGCTACCTGACTGATAACCGGGTCGAGGTTGATTTGCTTTGCAGCGAGCATGGCCACAACCTTCTCCCAATTCTCGAAGGTGTGGCTGAAGCTGCCTTGCAGGCAGACGGCCTTCTGCACCAGGGGGTCGAGCGAGAAGTTTAGCGGCTGCGGCCCCCAGCCAACTTTGGTGATGTGACCTCCTGGACGGACAATCTCTAGCGCCGTTTTCAACGCCGCGGAAGCGCCGGCTGCATCAATGACCACATCGGCGCCGAGCCCATCGCTGATTCCCTTTATAAATTCCAGCATGTTCGTGGCCTGAACATCTACAGTGTGTGTGGCTCTAAGGGCGCGAGCCACTTCGAGACGCGAGGCATCTTGCGTCGTCCCGGCCACAATCAAGTTTCGGGCACCCGCGATGCGGGCCATCTCTGTGCAAAGCAGGCCAATCGGGCCGGGGCCAATCACCACGACGGTATCGCCTGGCCGGATGGAGCTTTTCACGGCCACAGCGTTATAGGCGACGCAGCAAGGCTCGGTGAGCGCGGCTCGCTCGAAAGGAAGATTGTCCGGAATGTGGTGCAGGCAACGCGCTGGAGCGCAGACATAATTGGCCATCGCGCCGTCGGTGCCCGCACCGAAACCCGACCGTTTGGGGCACAGATTGTAATTGCCTGTCCGGCACAAGAGACATTCGCCACAGATATTGGCCGCCGTTTCGGAGACGACGCGGTCGCCTTCGCGAAATCCCTTCACGCGCGCGCCGACTTGGGCGACGGTGCCGCAGAATTCGTGTCCGAGCACGACGGGAACACGCACCGGCCAGCTTTGGGAATTATGGTATTGGTGAACGTCGCTGCCACACACTCCCACGGCGCCCACTTGCAGCAGGACTTGGTCTTCACCTATGGCCGGCACCGGCTTTTGACGCAGCTCAACGGCGCGCGGTTCGAGAGCGTAATGCACGACGCCGGTCATCACATCGGTCATTCGCGAACCCTCCGCGTAATTTCACGCAGTAAAGCTTTCAAATCGCCGGCAGCAACTTTAAACGAGTTCGCGTCGATCGCGAGCGGAGCGCCGATGACCACGAGGGGAGCGCCGCGCTTGGGCATTTGCACGGCTTCCTCCAGAGTTAAGCCGCCGACGGCTTGGACGGGAATGCTTACGGCGCTCACCACGGCCTGCAGATCATCGAGCGGGCTGACACGACCGCGACCTGCCGCGGCCAGGCCGTTGCGTTCATCATAGCCGGTGTGATGCACGATGTAATCCACGCCGAGGTCTTCCATCATGCGGCTGGCTGCCGCTTTGTCTTCGCAACCGAGATTGTCTCCCATAACTTTAATACCGAGGTCGCGTCCGGCTTTCACGACTACTTTAATCGTTTCCGGATGAGCGCGGGCCATTACCACTACGTGGGTGGCACCGGCCTTAGCCATCATTTCGGCTTCGAGGTAGCCGCCATCCATCGTTTTTAGATCGGCGACGATGGGATAAGTGGGAAATGCGGCGCGCAAAGCGCGGACGCCGCGCAGGCCTTCCGCGAGGATTAGCGGGGTGCCTGCTTCGAGCCAGTCCACGCCGGCGTCGACCGCAATGCGGGCGGTGTCTAGCGCTTCGTTGATATGGATTAGGTCCAGGGAGATTTGAACGATTGGTGGGTGAGAGCTTGGCAATCGAGGGCTCTTGCTGCGAAACCTGGCTGCAAAGATAACGGCGGGCTTCGGGAGTGTACACCGGAGCCGAAAATGGGTTCACGCTTGTCGGTGCTTCGGTATGCGTGTTATAAAGAGAAGCCAACCTGGGCGGCCTTAGTATAGTGGTAGTACGGAACCTTGCCAAGGTTCAGGTGTCGGTTCGATTCCGATAGGCCGCTCCATTAAATCAAGCACTTACAGAGCGAGCTCATTTTCCATTTTTGCCAATAAGCCGTTTCGTGGCTTGGAATATGCGGCTCGGACCGCTTCGAGCGGTATCTCTCCCGTGTACAGTTCCGTCACCGCCTGTCCACAATATAGCGCCAGCCGCACCAACGAGGAGTCTCCGCCAAGCCGGGGGAAAAAGATGGGCGCATGAACTTCAAAGATCGCTTGCCTTGGCTTGGCCGCGCGTCAAGTACGGAGATCCTGACAGACAGTTAGTATGGCGTTGCCCACATTTCAGCTCTGGAGGAAAGTTCTATGCCGACGACAAACTTACGCGCGGCTACATGCCGGCAGTAGACGATCCGCGCTTGCGACTGTACGCCTTCTTTCGCAAACTTGACTAGCACATAGTGCCCGGGCCGTAACTCGCGCTCCACGAGGATGCGTGCCCCGTGGGCGCTCACGTTTTCGGTCAACGCCATCCGTTCAAGCTCTGGTTCATCCTGTACACGAATTTCGACGCTCACCCCTTTCACGATCCTTCTTTCGGATCGGCCATTCGACATA
>Ga0307479_10002359_pt1 | contig 17158 bp, 12 predicted proteins | sample atmos_gasesECM4C_FD_203743 | JGI IMG/M metagenome (GOLD analysis project Ga0307479, IMG submission 203743) | Hardwood forest soil microbial communities from Morgan-Monroe State Forest, Indiana, United States - atmos_gasesECM4C_515 | ecosystem: Environmental > Terrestrial > Soil > Temperate... | reverse complement strand
TACACCACGTGCCGCTCGATCGCCCTCTTCAAATGCCGCGCCCCGTAACGCTGATCCGTCCCCTCCTGCAACAGAAAATCCCGCCCCGCGTTCGTCACCCGAAACAAAAACTGCCCCTTGGCCGTCTCCAACACCCTCTGCTGCACTTGCCCTAACTCGATCTCCAGCACTTCCTCCAACTGCTCCCGCTTCAGCGGATGAAACACCACCACCTTGTCCAACCGGTTCATGAATTCCGGGGAAAACTTCCGTCTCGCCGCTTCCACCGCCGTCCGCTCCACCTTCTGGTCCAAATCCGTTACCGGCTTGTCTTTCGGCTGGACGAATCCCATGCCCCCAGTCATCAACTCCGTGATCTCCCCCCCACCCAGGTTCGACGTCAGAAAGATCACCGTCTGCGACAAATCCACCCGCCGGTTGTCCCCCAAAGTCAGCGTCGCCTTGTCCAGCATCCCCAGCAGCAACTGCCACAGCGCATCGCTGGCTTTCTCAATCTCATCAAACAGCAGGAAAGAAAGCTTCAGCTTGTCCGTATGCGAGGCCGCCAAAGCCTCCTGGGTAATCAGCGGATGCGTCTCGCGATGGCCCAAATACCCTGGCGGTGAACCGATCAGCTTGGCAATCTCATGCGAGTGTTGAAATTCCGCGCAGTCCACCTTGATCAAGGCGCGCGCGTCCCCAAACAATATCTCTGCCGCCGCCTCCACAATGCGCGTCTTGCCCGAACCGGTCGGCCCCAGAAACAGCAAATTTCCCACCGGGCGGCCCGGAGAATTCAATCCGGCGCAGAAGACCTGATAAAGGTCCACCAGCGCTTGCACACCTTCTTCCTGGCCCACAATCTTTGCGAGCAGAGCGGCCTGGAAATCGAGCGTGTCAGTGCTGCGTTTGCCCGGATCCAATGGAAGGATGTAGTCGCTCATGGCCGCCTCCTAGCGAGCCGTAACCGCAAGTTCACATTGCTGAAACGCCCGCACCCCTGACCAAAAAATCTCGCGTGTGTGTAGTGTAGGGACCTGCACTACACCCGTCAATATACGATGCGCAACAGAACAATGGCCTGCTTCCAATGCATTATCCCCTGAAAGCAGCCATTCTAGTTTGGAACATCCCATCACTTTTTTTGCTCCGTTCCATTCGCCGCGCGCATCGTTGTAAAGCGCCTCAATTTTTCGCCCGCTAAACCTTAGATGCTTAGTCTTTGTGTAAGATTGCCTCATCGTATACTCCGGCAAGAGTTTCACTGTCGGCTCACTCTATCAAACCCGGGTGCAGCATTTTTGTCTTGTTCCGGCCCGGTCCCATCCCTAGGATGGTGCGTGAAGCATATACGAGCCCTTGGAGTATCGATTCGCAATGTCCTGGGATCCGGTCTATCGATTGGTGCAACAAATTCCCCGCGGGCGGGTTCTAACTTATGGGGCGTTGGCGCGAAGTCTGCGTCTCCGCGGCGGCGCACGCAGCGCGGGACGAGCCATGGCCGCAACCCCTTCTGGAAGAGGCATCCCCTGGCACCGCGTGGTCGGGGAGCGCGGCAAAATTCTCATTCGTGAGCCTTATGCCTCGTTACAGAGAAAGCTGCTCGAAAGCGAAGGGGTCAAGGTCGTAGAGTCTCGCCTCGACCTCAAACGCTATCTGTGGACGCCGCCTCGTAAGTCCAAATCAAAATTGAAGAAAGTATAGCCGTTCAACCACAACTAAATACCTAAGCGGTTCCTTATTGCGGCGTTGCAGTGCGAACGTTCATCTGCTGTATGCTATAGGCTCTCTGGCAATGACCAATTCCATCCTGCAAGTCGAAAACCTCATAAAAAGGTATGCCAATGTCGAAGCCGTGCGCGGCGTCAGTTTCGCCGTGGAGGAAGGCGAAGTATTCGGCCTGCTAGGCCCCAACGGCGCCGGCAAGACCACCACCGTTGAAATTCTCGAAGGGCTGCGCACGCCCGACGGCGGGCGCGTGTCCGTTTGCGGACTCGACCCGCAACGCGATTCGCAAGCCTTGAAACATGAAATTGGCGCCGCCCTGCAAGCTACTTCCCTGCCCGAAAAAATGCGCGTGATGGAGGCGCTTCGGCTTTTCGCCAGCTTCTATAAACGACACCGCAATCCGGAGGAGCTGCTCAAGCGTTTCGGTCTTGAGGAAAAGCGCAACGCATTTTACAACCAGCTTTCCGGCGGTCAGAAACAGCGTCTGGCGCTCGCCATGGCGCTTGTAAATGACCCTCGCGTCTGCTTTCTCGATGAACCGACCGCCGGTCTTGATCCCCAAGTGCGGCGCGAAATCTACGATGTGATCGAAGAGCTGCGCCGCGAAAAGAAGACTGTCCTGCTCACTACGCACTATATCGAAGAAGCCGAGCGCCTCTGCGACCGAGTGGCTATCGTGGATCATGGAAAAGTGATTGCCCTCGGCACCCCGCGCGAATTGAAAGCGCGATCAGGCGGTACCACGCGCATCGAGGTGCGGCTTTCAAAACCGGAATCAAACGGCGCGCTCAAGAACCTTGAAGGCGCCACAGATGCCCGCGAGGTTGACGGCACCTACGTCATCCACTCGAACCGTCCCCCGCAGACGATCGTATCCATGGTCAAGCACCTCGAAATCCAAGGCAACGAACTCGTCAGCCTCGAGATCGCGACGCCTTCTTTGGAAGACGTCTTCATCGAGCTCACGGGAAGGAGGCTACGCGATTGAAAAACTTCGCCGCACTCACGCGCATGCGCGTCCAGCTTGCTTTTCGCAACAAAATGTTCTTTTTCTTCGTGATCGTTTTCCCCTTCGCCATTTTCTTCCTCTTCGCGGGAGTATTTGCCAAGAGCGTACCGCGAATCGTAGGTTTTTATCTCGGCCCCGTCCTCGCTTTTAACGTCATGGGCAGTTTCTGGGGACTCAGCGCCACTCTGGTGATGTTCCGTGAACAAGGAATCCTTCGGCGTTTTCACGTTGCTCCGGTGACCTCCAGTGACATGCTTGCATCGAGCATTGTCGCCAACTACGTGCTCACCCTGCCCACGGTCGTTCTCGAATTGATATTCGCCCGCGCCATCTTTCACGTCCCAAGCCTCGGCAACCCCATTTCCCTCTTCTTGCTAATCTCCGTCGGCATAATCTCGTTCGGTTCGCTCGGCTTGGTCGTCGCCAGCGTCACCAATACCATGCAGGAAACGCAGATACTCAACCAGCTTCTGTGGCTGCCCTTGATCTTTCTCTCCGGCGCAACTTTTCCTCTTGCCTATTTGCCGCGTCCCGTGCAGCGCTTTGGCTTATTTCTCCCGGCTACCTACCTCGTCAATGGCCTCCAGCAAACCATCGTAAACGCCGCCACTCCCTGGAGCCGTTATGCGGAGATCCTCTCCCTTGCGTGCTGGGCCGGTCTCACCTTCTTCCTGTCCGCCCAACTCTTCCGCTGGGAACCGGAATCCAAGATTCCGCGCCGAGCGAAACTCTTGGTAGCAGCGACCGCGATTCCATTTCTCCTATTAGGGGTCGTGGAGAACAGGTCCGATCGCATTCTCCTTGAGGCCAAATCGGCATTCATTGCGCTCACTTCACCGATGCCCGCGCCGAGATCTGACACCGTCGGCGCGCCAAGCAAGCCCGCAACCGGAGAGAACTCCTCCAACGACGAGCAAAAATAATGGGGGTACGCGCCAAATTGGTTTTCGTTCCATCCTTTTCAGCGCGCCCTGTGCATTGACGCTGGCTTCGGCGTGCCGTATTCTGCGTTTCGAGCCCGCGCGACGCGGAACGCGCTGCACAAAAAGGGAGCCATCATGCCGATTCAGAAAACCGAGAAAATCTGGCACAACGGAAAATGGATCAACTGGGATGACGCCATGCTGCACGTGTTCTCGCACGTGGTGAGCTACGGCTCCGCGGTCTTTGAGGGCATCCGCTGCTACGACACGAAGCAGGGACCTGCGATTTTTCGTTTGCGCGAGCACATGCGGCGCCTGATCAATTCCGCAAAGATCTACCGCATGGATCCGCCCTTCTCCGCTGACGATTTCTGTAATGCTGCAACCGAACTTGTTCGCCTGAACAAAATAAATTCCTGTTACGTGAAGCCCATCGTGCTCCGCGGCTATGGCGAAGCGGGCGTGAACCCGCTCAAAAACCCCATCGAAGCGTACATGGCCTGCTGGCCGTGGGGCGCCTACCTCGGCGCGGACGCGCTGACAAAGGGCGTGGACGTGGGTATCAGCTCCTGGACGCGCATCGCGCCGAACACGCTGCCGGCCATGTCCAAGGCCGCCGCGAATTACATGAACTCGCAGCTCGTGCACATGGAAGCCGCCTTCAATGGTTTCGCCGAGGGCATCGCCCTGGATTCTTCGGGCCACCTCAGTGAAGGCTCGGGAGAAAATATTTTCCTCGTCCACGATGGCACGCTCTACACACCATCCCTGGCCGCCTGCATTTTGCCGGGCATTACCCGCGACACCATCGTCAGGCTTGCGGAAGACCTGAAGATTCCGGTGAAAGAACAAGTTATCCCGCGCGAGATGCTGTACATCGTGGATGAAGTATTTTTCGTGGGCACGGCCGTCGAAGTTACGCCCATTCGCTCGGTGGATCGCATCCAGGTGGGCAAGGGCGTGGTCGGACCGGTGACACGCAAACTGCAGGAAGAGTTTTTCGCCATTACCAGCGGCTCCAAGCCAGACCGCCACAACTGGTTTACGCCGGTGAATGCTCCGGTAGGCTCGGTTTCGCGATAAGACCTCTCGCAAGATTCATGTCTCGCCCCACCAGTGCGCGGTGAGCGCAGAGGCTGGAATCTCACTTACGTTCCAGTTAGAATTCACCCGCAATGAACCGGGCGCAGTTCCCTTCCCGGCCGGGAGGAACCCGTATGTACAACACCCCACAGAAATTGACGGCTGAATTCATCGGAACATTTGCCCTGATCTTTTTTGGCGCGGGCGCGATTTGTGCCGAACAATTCCTGCATGGCGCGGGGGGAGTCGGGCTTTTCGGAGTCGCGATCGCCCATGGCCTGGCAATCGCCATCATGATCTCCGCGCTGGGACACATTTCCGGAGGACACTTTAATCCCGCAGTGACTATCGGGTTCTGGGTCACCAAGCGGTTCAACACACTCGACGTCGTGCTTTACTGGGCCGCGCAACTTGCAGGGGCCATCGCCGCCGCATTTTTGCTAAAAGCGCTCATCCCAGAGGACACCTGGCGGGCCGTCGCTCTGGGAACGCCGGACCTCGCGCGCGATTTTTCGCGGCTTTCGGGAATGATTCTGGAAGCGGTGACGACATTTTTCCTCGTGCTCGTGGTTTTTGCTACCGCGGTCGATGAGAAGGGTGCGTTTCGTTCCATCGCGGGGTTTGGCATTGGCCTCACGATTTCCCTAGGCATCCTCGTTGCTGGCCCTTTCACTGGCGGTGCGCTCAACCCCGCACGCGCGTTCGGTCCCGCGCTGGCGGCTTCACACTGGGTGAATCACGGCGTCTACTGGGTCGGGCCTCTCGCGGGCGGCTTTGTCGCGGGGCTTTTGTACGATTCCATTTATTTGAAAAAATGACCACGCCCGCAAACTTGACTGTCCGCAAGGGCAGGTTACTAGCGCGCTACCCAAGAGTTCAGCTAGCTTGCCCACTCCCATGGCGGGTGTTAGCTTCGCCATTTAGCGGTATTCTTCCGGAGCACCGACCGACATGTCCATCACCGTTGACGATCTTCTTCGCCGGGCCGTCGAGAACAAAGCGTCCGACTTGCATTTGAAAGTCGGCAACCACCCCTATCTCCGCGTGGACGGTCTGCTGACTCAGCTCACCGACGTCGTCCGCATCACACCCGAAGAAATGCTCTCGATGGCGTTCAGCATGATGACGAACCGCCAAAAGCAGAAATTCAAGGAAACCGCTGAGTTGGATATGGCGTATGGCGTCGCGGGTTTGGGACGATTCCGCGTGAACGTATTTCAGCAGCGCGGCAATGTCGGCATGGTGTTGCGCGTCATTCCCACGAAGATTCGCACCACGGAAGAGCTGAATCTGCCCGCCGTCGTCACGCAAATCTGCGAAGAGCAGCGCGGCTTGGTGCTGGTTACGGGCACGACGGGTTCCGGTAAATCCACCACGCTGGCCGCGATGATCGACCGCATCAACGCCAACCGCTCGGATCACTTGATTACCATCGAAGACCCCATCGAGTTTCTCCATCGCGACAAGAAAAGCTTCATCAATCAGCGCGAAGTCGAAGTGGACACGGCAAACTTCTCGACGGCACTGCGCGCTGCGCTGCGTCAAGACCCCGACGTAATTCTGGTCGGCGAAATGCGCGACTTGGAGACTATTTCCACCGCGCTGCTGGCCGCCGAAACCGGCCACCTGGTTCTCTCGACGTTGCATACTCTCGACGCGACCGAAACGATTCAGCGCATCATCGCGGTTTTTCCACCGCCCGAACAGAAGCAGATTCGCCTGCAGATGGCCGCAACGCTCAAGGCTGTCGTTTCACAGCGCCTGGTGCGCCGCGCCGATGACAAGGGCCGCGTGCCCGCTTGCGAAGTCATGATCGCCACCGCGTACATCCGCGACTGCATCATCAATCCCGACAAGACGCGTTTGATTCATGACGCCATCGCCGCCGGCACCAGCCAGTACGGCATGCAGACGTTCGATCAATCTCTCTTCGATCTCTATTCCAAGCAGCTCATCACCCTCGAGGAAGCCTTGGCGCGTTCCTCCAACCCCGACGAATTCCGGCTGCGCATCCAGGGCATTCGCTCCGCTTCCGACTCCGCTCGCGAAGAGATGGAGCGCCAAATGGCCGACTTCGAGCGCTTCGCCCGCAAGTAAACCGCTCACAAGCCGGTCTATTTTCGCCAGGAGGCCTCATGCAAAGACATGCGTTATCTTTGTCAATGTCTGCTCTCGCCATTCTGGCCTGCGTGTTCTTCTTCACTTTTCCGTCGCACTCCGCCCCTCACTCTTCCCTCCGCAAAAGTGAGCTCCTCGCCCTCATCGCAGGTGAGTGTTTGCCCGAAAACACTGTCTTCGAGATTCGCTCCCGCGGACTGGGCTTCACTCCGGACGAGAAGTACAAGTCGCTCTTGAAGGACGCTGGTGCCGATCCCACGGTTCTCGCCGCGCTGGGCGCCGCGAAAATCACAGACGAACAATCGGCAAGCACCGAAGAATCTGCTCTTCTTCAGCACCTCAGTTCCGCCGGGGCAAAAATCCGAGCAGGCCAACTGGACGAGGCGACGCGGGAGCTAACCACAGCCCTCACCGGCGGCTCCGGGGCATCGGAAATCGGCTTCGTTCAGGGTATGGTTTTAATCCACCTGAAGCGCTTTGAGGAAGCTGGGCGGGTTTACTTGGAAATTCGGCGTGAGGATCCTGATTTCCCGCAACTCCATACGAGACTCAGCCTGACCTATTTCCAGACGGGACATGCGGAGGACGCGCTTCGCGAAGCCAAGGCGGCTCTCACTGACAATCCGGGCAATCCCTCAGCTTGCCTGAACGCCGGACTCGCCCTGACCAATTTGCGCAATTTCGACGCTGCCAAATCCCAGATGCAGGCATGCATTCGCAACAAGCCCGACTTTGAACTCGCTTACGCCGGCTTGGGCATTCTTTTGGACGACATGAAAGATTTTGACGGCGCTATCGCACAGTACAAAAAAGCCCTCGCTCTCAAACCCGACGATGCGAACACCCGCTATAACCTCGGCGTCGTTTACGGGAACGAGGCCGATTACGTCTCCGCCATCCGGGAGTATCGCGAAGTCAAACGCCTGGACCCGAACAGACTCGATGCCCGCCAGAACCTCGGCTCCGCCCTGGTCCACACGGATCCCGCCGCCGCCATCGTGGAATTTCGCGAACTTGCCGCAATTGCTCCGGATTTTGCTCTCTGTCACATATGTCTCGGCGCCGCTCTTTACAACACCCGCAGGTACCAGGAAGCGGCGAAAGAGTATCGCAAGGCCGCGGACCTCGAGCCTTCCGACCCGGAACCCCACATGGGACTTGGCGGCACGAAAGAGGCCACGGAATTTTATGACGCCGCATTGAGCGAATACCGCGAAGCCCAAAAACTGGACGACACCTTCGCTCCTGCCCATCTGGCTGCGGGCAGAGTCCTGCTTCTCAAAAATGACTTCCGTGCCGCCATTGATGAGCTAAAACAAGCCGAAGACCTCGATCCCACTGACTGGAACAGTCACGACCTGCGCGGCCAGGCTTTAGCAGTCTCAGGCGATCGAGACGCCGCCATTGCTGAATTTAAGGAAGCCCTTTCCCTCGCACCCAAGGAACCTCAGGCTAGATTGGATTTGGCGGCTGCCTTGGAAAAGAAGGGCGATTGGCCTGCCGCCCTCGATCAGTATCGGCAGGCGGCCCTCGATCAACCCGCCCCCAAAGCAAGTGTGGTCGAAGTTCGCTTCTTCGATGCGCAGAACCAATACAAGAACGCCCAAGACCGCTTCAAGGAACACCTCGCTGCGCTCAAAGCATCGGGCAAGTCCTCGGAAGCCGCGGACCTCGAAGCCCGCCTGCACGCCAGAGAGTCGGCGCCGAATCTGGACGATAAGTTTCATTTAGCCATGCAGGCCGGCATGCAAGCGACCAAGGAAAAGCGCTTCAATGACGCCGAAACTTCCATTAAGGAAGCGGTCGGCATCTCGGAGAAACTCCAGCCCCAGGATGGGCGCCTCCCCGAAGCCCTCGGTCAACTTGGAAACGTCTACTTGTGGCGATTGGACTACAAACACGCGGACGACGCCTTCCGTCGCCAACTCCTCATGACCGAAAAACTGTACGGCCTGCAGTCGCCGATGATCACAGAGTCGCTTCAGAATCTGGCCATGACGGCCCTCGCGCAAAAAGACTACTCCGGGTCTCAAGCCTTGTTCTCTCGCGCCCTCGATCTCAATCTGAAGGCCTACGAGAGAGAATAGCGCCGCTGCCGCCGAAACTCTCAGGGGCCTGGCGCACGCCTTCTCCATGCAACAGGACTATGCTGGTGCGGAATCCTCGCTGCTCCGCGCATTGCACATCTACGAAACGATGTACGCGCCGGACGACTATCGCATCGCTATCCCGGTCACGAGTCTGTGTCAAGTCTATGATCAGTGGGGCAAACCCGACAAATCCGAACCCTGCCACGCCCGGTTAGTTGCTTTGGTCGAAAAGCAATTCGGCTTCGACAGCCCTTATCTCGTCCGCGATCTGACCGCCGAAGCTGACGCCCTTCGCAAACTTGGCCGCAACGAAGAAGCGGATAAGCTCCAGCACCGGCTGGAGTCCCTCCAGTCAGCGCAAGCAAAACCCAACTAACCGTCCTACCCTACGTTGGATCTCCTCGGTGTTCGGCCTCTCTTCACTCGCCACTAGCCACTCGCCACTTTCTCTTCTATGCTTCCTCCATGTTCGGCAAGCCGCGCAAGCTCGACACCGAAGCGGAGCTCTATGACGTGGCGGTTCGCGCGCTCATGAGGCGTGCTCATTCGGTCCACGAGATGAAACGAAAACTGGAGCGGCGCAGCGACAACAAATTGCTGGTGCAAGTGGTGATGGCTCGCTTGAAGGAAAATGGCCAGATTGACGACGCCCGCTACGCCAAACAATTCGCGCGCCAGCGCACCGAATCCCGCAAGCAGGGCAAATTCCGTATCGCGCGCGATCTCCGCGCCCGCGGCGTTCCTGACCGCCACATCGAACCCGCCCTCGAAGCCGCCTCCGCGGAGACCGATGAGGGCGCGATGGTGCGCCAGCGTATCGAGCGCAAACTCAAATTCCTCCTTGGCGCTAAAAGAGGTCGCGAGATCGACGACAAGAAAATCGCTTCCCTCTACCGCAGCCTGCTTCGCGCCGGCTTCTCATCAGACATCATCCGCCGCGAGCTCCGCACGCTAACGCGCGAAGATGTTCTGGACATTGAGACCTGAAAGAAAAACGGCAGAGGCGCTAGCGCCTCTGCCGTTAACCCTGCTGTAAAATACGAGAAAACGCCGTCTAGGCTCTACTCTTCGTCGCCATCGAGGCCGTCGATAGGAGTGATGGTGCCGAAGAGACCGTCGTTTTCGTTGTTGATGCCGGCGGTGAAAAACAAGGTGTTGGCTGGGCCGGCAGTCGCGTCGTTCCCGAAGGTGAGTGACCACAATCCGTCAATGACCATGCGCGAATCGTCGGGGTTCCGCACGAAGTCGATGAACTTGTGGGTGAAGCCGTTGAACGCGGCGATCGATCCGCCGCGGAAATTGCCAACGAGGATGGCGTTGCTGTACTCGCCAAAATCGCGCGTGGTCCACACGACGCCCCACGGAGCGCTGAACCAGCTGCCGTGTTCGAGGTGGCCGATGTGCTTGCCCTCCGGAGTGAAGAGTTCGACGAAGCCGAGGCCATCGCCGCCGACGGGGTCATGCCGGGCGGCGTCCTGCTTGGCATAGGTGACAAAGAGCGTGCCGCCGATGTTCTGTATGTTGAAAGGAGCGAAGCCGCGCGGGATGCTTTCGGCGCCGCGGTCGTCGTGTTCTCCATCGCCCTCGCCTTCGGGATTGAACGCATCTTCACCGAAGTTCACGAGCGTGAAGTTCGTGTTATAGACCTCGACTTTCGCTGAACGGAAGTTTGTGACATAGAGGAATCTCTTCCCATCCACCTCGGCGGAAGTCATGCCTTTGTACACCGCTCCGTTCGCCGACCCATTATCGGAATTATCCACTTTGAGGATGGCGTTTTGACCGCCATTCCAGCCCGAGATGGTTCCATCTTCCGTGGCAAAGAGGAAAACTGCAGGCCCGCCGCTCGGAAGGGCAAAATCGGCGCTGCCATTGAAGACCACGCCGGTAGGAGTGGCTAGAGTTCCGGCAGGTGCGTTTTTCGGAGGAGGGATGGTAACGGTTCCAGTCCCATTGATGGGAATGATCTGGCCCGCGCCGGTGTAAAGCGTGGAAGTGCCGGAGTTATTGTTCCCCACCCACCACGGGCTGCCAGGCCGCGCGGGAGTAGTGGAGGAGCGGGTGAGCCCCCAAGGGTTTTTCAGGTTGGGGTCGATGACGGGTGCGTCGCCCGTAATGTCAGAGACAAGGTTCGTTTGTTTATAATGTTGCGCTGGTGTTACAGCGGGGAGCAGGAGAAGCGAAAAGACAAATGCAGCCTTCCACGACTTCATTCTGAACTTCATTATCGGAGAATTCCTCCAAAGTGAGATTTTCGAGGCCAAACACTCCCTGCCCGGAATTTCCCATTTGGATCTCCGGCTTGCGTATGATGCATTTCTCCTGCACTGGGATACAAATTTCCACCAGAAAAAGCGGCAGCGGAGACCCACGAAGACCTGCCCGACGCGGACGACACGCCGTAGGGGCACCCCTCTTTGGTCGGACCAATTCCCTCAGATTGGCGCTCGCTACATTGGCACTCGATTGCGGCGTCTGCCATAATCATGATCAACCTGAGGGCAACGTGAGCCGCGCGCAGACAAAAGCAAAGTCTTGGACTGGAAACGAGATCCGCGAGACGTTCCTGCGCTTCTTTGAGAGCAAGGGGCATCGCCGGGTCCGCAGCAGTTCGCTCGTCCCGCACGGGGACCCTACCCTGCTTTTCACCAACGCCGGGATGAACCAGTTCAAGGATGTTTTCCTGGGACTCGAAAAACGCGATTACACACGCGCCACCTCCGCGCAAAAATGCGTGCGCGCCGGCGGCAAACACAACGACCTGGAAAATGTCGGCTTTACCAAGTGGCACCACACGTTTTTCGAGATGCTCGGCAATTTTTCCTTTGGCGATTATTTCAAGAAGGAAGCGATTGCTTACGCATGGGAGTTGGTGACTTCCCCGCAGTGGTTTGCGATCGACAAAAGCAAACTCTACGTCACCGTGTTCGGCGGCGCGGAAGTCGCGGGGATGAAGCTGGATGTCGACGAAGAGGCCAGGAAGTTCTGGTTCGAGCAAAACGTCCCACCGGAACGCATCGTTGCGGTTCCAGGCCTGAAAGAAAATTTCTGGGCCATGGGCGACACGGGCCCTTGCGGACCGTGTACCGAAATTCATTACGACATGGGAGCTGCGGCGTCAGAACTTGGGCACGGCGTCACCGCCTCCGAGTGCAAGTTTCCCTGCGATTGCGGGCGGTTCGTAGAGATTTGGAACCTGGTATTCCAGCAGTTCAATCGCGACGCCAGCGGTAAGCTTGCTCCCCTGTCGAAACCGGGCGTCGACACCGGCATGGGCCTTGAACGCGTCGCCGCCGTCCTTCAAGGCGTCATCTCCAACTACGATACCGACTTATTTCTTCCGCTAATGAAGCGCGCCGCTGAACTTTGTGGTGTTGACCTTCAGAAAGAAGAGGCCCTCGAAGAGGGCAAGGGTGGTGCCGCTTCCCTCCGCGTCATCGCCGATCATGCGCGAGCTACGACATTTCTGATCGCCGATGGCGTGATGCCGTCCAACGAAGGTCGCGGCTATGTGCTCCGCAAGATCATGCGTAGAGCGATCCTGCACAGCCAGATCTTGACCGATCGTCAGGGAACACTCGGCCAGATGGTTCCCGCGGTCATCACATTGATGAAACACGCTTATCCTGAGCTAGCCGATGACGAGCATCGCGTTTGCGATATCGTGCGGAATGAGGAGCGGCGGTTCGGGCGAACCCTTGCAGTAGGTTTGAAAAAACTTGAGGCTGACCTCCAACAGGTCGCGCTGCAACACCAGCTTGATAAGACCGCTGCAACGGTTCCTCGCGAGGAAGCTGGACTTAGAGAAAGGGTGCTTGCGGTTGATGAGACTCGAGCCGAGAAGATTTATCCGGGAGAGTGGGCTTTCAGACTCTACGACACCTTTGGTCTTCCGCTGGATTTCATTCGTGACGCTGTGCGGGATGCCGGGCTTCAGGTCGACGAACCCGGATTTGACCGGGCGATGGAGGAGCAAAGGACGCGGGCGCGAGCGTCGTGGAAAGGCGGCGCGAAAGAGGCGGCGAATCCGGCGTATGCGAAGATTGCGGACAGATTCAAGACTCAGCCCGACTTTTATTTTGGGACGAGCGCCAAAGACTCCCAGATTCAAGCCATCATCACCAAGAGCGGTTCGGTCAACGAGTTGAAGGCCGGCGAATCGGGTGAGGTCGTGCTGGATCGCACCGTCATCTATGCCGAATCGGGCGGGCAAGTCGCGGACACGGGCGCGTTCTACGACAACTCGGAATCGCAGATTCTTGCGGAAGTAAAGGGAGCGTTTTATCCGGTCGCGGGACTGATCGCGCATAAAGTTGTTGCCAAGGAGACGCTGCGCGTCGGTGATCGTGTCGCGGTCGTGGCCGATGCCCCGCGGCGCGAATTGATTATGCGCAATCACACCGGGACGCATCTTGTCCACGCGGCGCTGCGCAACATTTTGGGCACGCATGTGAAACAGGCCGGCTCCGAGAATGCGCCCGAGCGCTTGCGGTTTGACTTTTCGCACTTTGCACATGTGGACGCGGAAGAGTTGCGCGACATCGAGCAGCAGGTGAACGAAGAGATTCGCCTCAACACGGAGATCGAGACGAATGTCACATCTCTCGAAGACGCGCTGGCCTCCGGCGCGCTGGCGTTCTTCGGCGACAAGTATCCGCAGCACGACGTCCGCGTCGTGACGATTCCCGATCCCCGAGCGGCCCGCGGTTTCTATTCGAAGGAATTGTGCGGTGGGACGCACGTGAAACGCGCAGGCGACATCAGTGTGCTCAAAATCGTCAGCGAAGAATCCGTCGCGGCAGGCGTGCGCCGCGTCGAAGCTCTTACCGGAACGGGCGCGTTGGAACATTACCAGCGCCAGGCGCAGCTCCTGACCCAGCTCGCGAGCCATTTGAATGTCGGCCAGGATGACATCCTCGCCACTGTGGAGAAACTCACGCAAACTGCCCGGCAACTGGAGAAGCAACTTGGGGAGCAAAAGCGGAAAGGCGCCTTGGGGCAATTGGAGGACCTGGCCGCCCGGGTCCAACTCGTCAAAGGGGTCAAAGTGATCGCTGCCGAGGTCGAGAATGTGGACCGGGAAGGCCTGCGGCAGTTGGTGGACAGCCTACGACAGAAGCTGGGCTCCGGGGTGGTCGCTCTGGGGATGCCGGAAAATGGCAAAGTGGCCCTGATTGCAGGAGTCACCAAGGACCTGACCTCTAAAGTCCATGCCGGCAAGCTGATACAGGCGCTGGCCAAGCAAGTGGGCGGTTCCGGGGGCGGAAGACCCGATTTGGCGGAGGCTGGCGGAAAAGACACAGGCGCCCTAAAAAGTGCCCTATCGAGTATCCCCTCCCTCCTCGAGCCCTTGTTATAATTGGGGTAGCGTCGGAAGCGTGTCTGGCGGGAGACAGTTTCTTGTCCAGAACATGACTTCATGGCTAAATCGGTAGTACTGAAGTCGCATTGACCCTGACGGGGTCAGGGTAAAAACTATAGCTCGTTTGATTCGCCTTCCCCAAGGCACTCTATGAGCAAACGCACGGCAATCGCGGCATGGCTGGTTCTGGGAACGCTGGCAGTCTGCGCACGTCCGTCCGGCGCCCAGATCACCAGGGTCACGGAGGAAACCGGACGGGAACTTTTCGTCAACGCCGAAGCTCCCAGATCCGCCAAGCTCACCGCGACAAAGCCGCGCACAACCATCTACCTCCCCGCTGAATCTTCTTTTACGGGGCACTCGCATCCCGCGATGAGCATCGATCGCGACGGAGTCGAGAAGCTCGTGCGAGAAACAGCGAATCGCCATAACATGGACCCGGCTTTGGTCCGTGCGGTGATCGAGACGGAATCAAACTGGAATCCGGTAGCGGTTTCCAACAGAGGAGCCGCGGGCCTGATGCAGTTGATTCCGACAACGGCACAGCGATTTGGAGCGAATGACGTGTTCAACCCGAAGCAGAACGTCGACGCCGGGGTCCACTACCTCAAGACGTTGCTAGAACGATACAATGGCAACCTGGATCTGGCGCTGGCGGCGTACAATGCGGGTGAGGGAGCCGTGGATCGGGCTCACGGCGTCCCTGCGTTTCGCGAAACGCGGAACTACGTTCAGAAGGTGCAGAATGCTTATTTCCGGCCTGGCTCGGGCCGTCTTGGGGATGCATGGTTCAATCCACGCGCAATCCACAAGGATGTCGATCCGGCCGGCCGCGTCGTCTTCACGAATGACTGAGTTGGCCCCGGCCTAGCGGGGCATTCCAGGTCAGATAAGGACGCAGGGCGCGCATGGCGGTTGGGGGAAACAATTTCAACACGAGCTTCGCCCGTGTTTCGCCAGTTTTTGTGGCGTTGGCGTTTACGTTTGTGCCGTTGTGCCTTCCCTCCGCTGCGCGAGCCTCTGCTACGGGCACTGCGAACGTAAAGCGCCAGGCTGCCGGAGCGCAGTTCGCGAAGGCGCAAGAGCAGCGTGCCATCCTCAACAGCAAGCCTGCCAACAAACGCACACTCGCCGAGTACAAACAGGTTGTTTCCAGCTACCGCCGCGTTTATCTGATTACCCCGCATGCACCGGAAGTTCCCGAGGCGCTGCTGGCCGCCGCGGAACTGTATACGGAGATGGGTGACCGCTTCGGCCGAAGTTACTATCAATCGGCGGTGGATTCGTATCAATTCCTGATACGCGAATACCCCAAGAGCCGGTATTGCCAGGACGCGGCGCTGCGCATCGCGCATTTGCAGAAAGAAGAACTGGGCGACACAGAGCTGGCTGCGAAGAGTTACGAAGATTTTTTGAAAAAATATCCGCGGTCACCCCGGCGCCGCGAAGTGCAAGAAGCGCTGGCGGAGCTGGCGCTTTTGCGGAACGGCGATGTTGCGGAACCGGCAGCGGAGCCCCCGGCGCCCTCCGCGGCCGCGGTGGAATTGCCGAAGATGCCCGAATACGCGGCGCAAAGCGGAATTCCACGCGTGCGGCGGATTGCTGCGAGCGCGTCAGCCGACTCCACGCGGATTACCATCGATCTCGAAGACAGCGTGCAATACACGTCCGCGCGGATCAAAAATCCCGACCGTATCTTCTTTGATTTGCATGCAGCGCGGTTGACCCCGGAGGTCGCCAAGGGCAGCATCCACGTCGAAGGCGATCTTCTCACGGATGTGCGCGTGGCCCAGAACAAGGCGGGAGTGGTGCGCATTGTGTTCAACGTGAACGGCGTGAAAGGTTACACCGCATCGCTATGGAACAATCCGCCGCGGTTGATCATCGATCTCTACGGAAGCAACGCTGCGCTGCGGGCGGCAAAATCGAAACGTGCGAAGGCGCAAAGCGATTCCGGCGATGAAGATGCCAACACTGCTGCGTCTTCTGAAAACAGACCGGAGATGCAGCATGTTGCAGTGAAAAATAACGAAGCAGATTCAAGAATTCCCACGACGCAGCCTACCGGAAAGAATGGGGTCGCGACGGACGGTTCGGTGGCGAATGGAGCGCCTGCGGCCGTTCGCAATTCGCCCGCTGCGGCGAAGAACTCACGCTCGAAGCCGCTGAAAACGTCGAACGGTAAGCCCGACTTGCCTCAAGCGCTCGTGGCGCCGCAACCCACGCGCGACGGCCAGGCCACGCTGACGCGCGCGTTGGGCTTGAAGATTGGCCGCTTGGTCATCGATCCCGGCCACGGAGGCCACGACACGGGAACGATCGGGCCGACCGGGTTGATGGAAAAAGATCTTTGCCTTGACGTGGCATTGCGCCTGGGAAAAATAATCGCGCAGCGCCTGCCGGGCGCCGACATCGTGTACACCCGCTCGGATGACACGTTTATCCCGCTTGAAGAGCGCACCAACATCGCGAATCAGGCGAAGGCCGACCTGTTCATCTCGATTCATGCGAATTCGAGCCACAACCAAGCCGCGCGAGGAATTGAAACGTATTACCTGAACCTGAAGGGTTCGCCGGAATCGATGGAAGTGGCCGCGCGAGAGAATGCTTCTTCACAGGAAGGCGTGCACGATCTCGAGGACCTAGTGAAGAAAATCGCGCGCAACGAAAAAATCGATGAATCGCGCGAATTCGCCGAAGATATTCAGGATTCGCTGTCGAAGCGCATCGAAAAATCCGCCCGGATCGCGAGAAATCGCGGCGTGCGGAAGGCGCCCTTTGTGGTGCTGATTGGCGCGGACATGCCGTCGATTCTCACGGAGGTTTCGTTCCTGAGCAATCCGTCGGACGAAAAACTCTTGAAGAA
>Ga0307479_10002358_pt1 | contig 17159 bp, 15 predicted proteins | sample atmos_gasesECM4C_FD_203743 | JGI IMG/M metagenome (GOLD analysis project Ga0307479, IMG submission 203743) | Hardwood forest soil microbial communities from Morgan-Monroe State Forest, Indiana, United States - atmos_gasesECM4C_515 | ecosystem: Environmental > Terrestrial > Soil > Temperate... | reverse complement strand
CTGAGCTTCGATTATTTAAACAACGGCCACCGCCACGATGCGCCGCTTTCCAGCAAGCTGCTGGCCCTGAACGGCGTGCACACCCTGTTCATTGAGGCGCAGGATGATCCAGAGCTGGCGGCCATTACGCGGCGAATGTACCTGAAGGCGCCGGAGCCACGCGAAGAGGCGGTGATTCCGCATGGAAACTTTGCCAGCCTGAGCGAGCCGGAGAAGCGGGAATACGAGAACCGCGTAGTGTCATTCTTTCTTCTGCACCTGCCGCCGGTCGGTGTCCGCGCCACGCGCTGAGCCACGCATCACTACATGGAAGAGAAATGCTCCCGTGGAAGTTTCATCGAAAGGCAGAGGTTCGCAGGCGAGGGGAACAGGATCTAACGCTCTGCAAGTATGTGTATTGGTCAGAACGTATTGTCGATCGGAACTCTCTCCATTCCAATCTTGAATTTCTTCGTGCAAGTAGAAATTCAAGCTGTAGTGCCGGCCGCGGTCCAACTTGCCCACCGCTAAATCACCCGTTGGAATATTCTTCGATTGCAATTCCCGCGCGATAGTCCGACCAGACGGGTCCCATTGAAAATACCGCTCGATGAAACTCTTGCTCAAAAGCACAGCCAGAAGAGCCGGAAGGACGGAAGCGGGCGCGGAGAAGCGAAGGAAGGATTTGTGAGACGCCCCGTCGAAGGCGAGCAAGAGATTGGCCGCACCCATAAGACCAAAAACAGTGGCTACGACCACGCTCGCGCGTTCGTGTCCGCGCAATACGTGCGGCGTGGTCATGACAATTATGGCAAGCAGCGCTAGGAACAAGAAGGAGGCCAACACTAAGAGCAAACGAAAGGATTTTCGGTGAACGATGGCTTTTGAAACGTATTGATGGGATATCAGAAGCGTGATGGCCGGAAGAGCCGGAAGAATGTAGCCGGGAAGTTTCGACTGGGAGACGGAAAAGAAGACGATACAGAAGACGGCCCAGCATATGGGGAACCACGTCGATTCTTTCGCGCATCGCGTGCGCCACAGTTGAATCGCGCCGTGAACCGAGAACCAGATCAGAAGCGCGGTCCAAGGAAGGAAAGCCACCAACAGCACAGGGGCATAAAACCAGAAGGGCTGGATATGCTGGAATTCAGGAGTGAGGTAGCGCTTGAAATTGTGTTCGATGATGAAAACGCGAAAGAAATCCGGGTTGCGGCGTGCGCAGACGATATACCAGGGCAGAGCCGTCGCACAGAAAGCAACGATGCCCAAAGGATGAAGCAGACGAAGCGCGTCGCGCCCGCGCTTGGTGAAGAGCGCCCAGAGAAAGACAGCGCCGCCGCAAAGAATGATGGCCGCCGGGCCTTTGGCGAGAACGGCTAGTCCCAGGAAAAACCCAAACAAAATGAACGCGAGCCACGGTGTGCGCGGCAGGATGGGCGTATTTTCGTCGCGCGTCAGCCCCAAAATCACGGCTGCGCAAACCATGGCGATGGTGAGCATCCCACTGAAGGGCATGTCCGTGGCCGCGGCGTGCGAAAAGCCGATCATGCCGACAGTTGTCGGCAACAACAGCAAGAGCCAGCGCGCGGTTTCGGCGCCATAGAGCCGCAGCGCCAGCCAGGCCAGCGCAAGCGTGGCCATCAACGCAGAAATCGCGCTGGGCAGCCGCGCCGCCGTCTCGCTCACGCCAAACCATTTGAAGCACAATCCCGCTGCCCAATAAAGAAGCGGCGGCTTCTCGAACCACGGTTTACCGTACAGGCGCGGTGTCACCCAATCGCCCGTCTCCATCATGTCCCGGGCGATCCACGCGTAGCGCGGCTCGTCCGGTCCGACAAAGCCAATCGCGCCAAGATGGCTGAAGTAGCAGATGTATAGGGTCGCGACGATGAGCGCGCCCCAGCCGATTTTCGCTATCACGCTGGTTGCGGGGGAGCTTCCAGAAGTTTGCGCGAACGTGTCCACGCTCTGCGAGTCTAACACGACGGGTGCTGACGAAAAGCTAAGCCCGCGGCTAATTCCATGAGGGCAGGATTAGCCAAGATTCCTGCGCAACAGGGATCTGCTCATCGGGTTGGGCTCTCTCTTGAATTGCAGAATCACGTTATCCTCATGGACGGCAGGGTACGCGCGGCGTGAGCGCGAACGGATTCCTGGCTGGCTGCGAGCAACCATCGCAGTCATACTGTTGCCCGAAGCTGTCGCGAATCACTTTGTTTTGACGATGAGAGAATGGATCGAATACGCGCTGGTGTGGGGGCTGCTGAAGATGGTTGGCAATCTTCCGCGGCCGCTCGCCCGGGGAATGGGCGTGGCCGTGGCGCGAATTCTCTATGCGCTTTCCCCTAAGCTGCAACGCACGGCGGATGTGAACTTGCGCATTGCTTTTCCGGAGCTCGCCGGCTCCCAACGCGAATCGATTCAGCGCGCAATGGTGCGCACCCTCGGCTGGATGGCCGCCGAGTTTGCACGCCTTCCCGAGCTCACGAAGCAAAATATTGAAAAAATTGTAGTGCTGGACGGCCACGAAAATTTCCTAAAGGGCCAGCGCCGCGGCAAAGGCGTGCTTTTCCTAACCGGGCACATCGGCGCGTGGGAATTGTCCTCGTTCGCGCACGCTCTCTACGGCTTTCCACTGTATTTCATGGCGCGCCCCATCGAAAACGCAAAAGTCAGTGCGCTGGTAAACCGCTATCGCAGCTTGTCCGGCAACAGGCCGATCTTCAAGAATGATTCGGCGCGCGTGACGATGAAAGTTTTGAAAGAGGCCGGCACCATCGGCATTCTGGCGGATCAGAACACCATGCCTTCAGAAGGCGTGTTTGTCGATTTTTTTGGCAAAGTCGCCAGCACCACCACCGGCATCGCGCGGCTGGCGCTGCATACGGACGCTGCAGTGGTGCCCGGGTACGCGGTTTGGGACGACAGTCTCGGCAAGTACCGCTTGTGCTTCGAGCCTCCGGTGGAGCTGGTTCGCACTGGAGACGCGCAGCGCGATATCGTCGAAAACACTCGCAGGTTTACAGAAGTCCTGGAAGGCATTATTCGGAAATATCCCGATCAGTGGGTGTGGATTCATGGGCGGTGGAAAACGCGGCCGGAAGGCGAGCCGCCGGTATACGATTTCTTGTGAGGCGAAAGATGAAACGAACCGCAAGAGAATTGTCTGAAGCGATTGGCGCAAGACTTGATGGGGATGGCGCGCTGGAAATCCTCGGAATTGCCGCGCCGGAACGAGCGGGATCTCGCGACTTGATCTATGTGGAATCCACGAAGCATGCCGAGCGTGCCGCGGCTTCGGCGGCGCAGTGCGCGATCGCGTCCGAGGACCTACAATTGCCAGGCAAGACCGTCCTGCGGAGCGCACATCCCAAACTGGCATTCGCCAAAGCGGCGGGGCTGCTGCTGGACCGCGCGCCGATTGCCTCGGGAATACATCCCACCGCCATTGTTGCCCCGCTCGCGCGCATCGCGGCAGGCGCAGGCGTAGGGCCGTACGCGGTGATTGGCGAAGACGCGCACATCGGCGCTGGAACGCAGATCGGCGCGCACTGCGTCGTCGGCGCCGGCTGCTGGATTGGCGAGCACTGCCTCATCCACCCGCGCGTAACCTTCTACCATCACGTACGCATCGGCCATCGTGTGGAAATTCATTCCGGGGCCGTGATCGGCGCCGACGGCTTTGGGTATGCCTTCGGGGAAGGAAAGCACTGGAAATTTCCGCAGGCGGGAATTGTGGAGATCGGCGACGATGTGGAGATTGGCGCGAACGCCACCATTGATCGCGGCTCATTGGAGGACACGCGCATCGCCGAGGGCGTGAAGCTGGACAATCTGGTGCACATCGGGCACAACTGCCAGATCGGCGCGCACAGCGTGATCGCCGCGCAGACCGGAATCTCCGGCTCGAGCGTGCTCGGACATCACGTGGTAGTCGGAGGGCAGGTGGGAATCGCCGATCACTGCATACTCGAAGACCACGCCATCGCCGGAGCGCAGGCTGGAATTCCTACAGGTAAGATTATTCGTGGGGGACAAACAGTCTGGGGAACGCCCGCGCGGGAAATCGGTAAGTTCAAGGAGGCTTACGCCTGGTATGCGAAGCTCCCGGAACTGGCCGCGCGCATCAAAACTCTTGAGGTTAAGTTTGCTGGAAAATGAAAGAATCGGCTCTCCGCGCTGGCGCGTCGTTGTTGTCGGCGGGCACACCCGCAGCATCGGCAAGACGCAATTGGTCTGCGATATCATCTCCGCCTTTCCCAGCGCACAGTGGGTGGCCGGAAAGATCACCCAATACGGGCATGGCGTCTGCGCGCGAAACGGCGACAACTGCGACTGCGCCCCCACCGAGCATGTCTCCGCCCTCGACTGGGAGATGCAGGCCGATACCGGGACGGATAGCGCCCGGTTTCTCGCCGCAGGTGCGTGCCGTTCGTTCTGGCTACGCACCAAGCAAGGATATCTCGCCGAGGGGCTCCCATTGTTCAGAGCGGCCGTCCAGGAGGCGTGCGCGACTTCTTACGGTGCGGTACCCCCGCTTATTCTAGAGAGCAACTCCTTGCTGCAGTTTCTCAAGCCCAGCCTGTATCTTGCGGTTGTTGATCCATCAAAGGAAGATTTCAAAGACACCGCGCGGGCGGCTCTGGACCGCGCCGACGCCATCGTTCTTCGCGGCTCCGCGAGCGTCCCGCCAGAGGCGGCTCCGGCCTGGACCAAGCTCCCCTCGCGGCTTCTCCGTGAGAAGCCTTCCGTTTCTCAGCGAGAGGGTGAAGCGCTTCCGCAGCCGTTGCAGGTGCTCGTTCAGCGGATGCTTGAAGCGCCTGGAACCGTTTCCATTTGACAAGCCCACGTGGAATCGAGCGTGTCTTAATCGTTGACCATCTGCGGTAACGCGGCGATAATTAAGAAGTACCTATGTTATTGGAACTCTCGACGCTCCCCTGCTGCGATTCGGTGCAAGCGGCAGGGATTACGGCGGCTAAGTCTTAGTCGTGGAAAGTGAACTTGGCGGGAGCGTCGGCCTGGAATCCTCGTCAATTCTAGTGGTTGCTCTGGGGGAGCATTCATGGCCTCAATTGCGCGCTTAGGAGAGGAACCTAGGGTTGCGCCCGCGCCGGTCCCCCGGCAGGAGCGGGACTGGGCCGAGCGCCTGGAAAAGTCCATCGAGCGTGGCGCGAACCACCTCCTTTCTCTTCAGGCCGAGCAAGGTTTCTGGCAGGGCGAACTGGAAGCAGACACTACCCTCGAATCCGACTACATTTATTACTTACACGTTTTGGGCAAGGCTGATCCCGAGCGCGTCGCCAAGCTCGCGAACTACGTGCGGCAGCGTCAACTCCCCGACGGCGGCTGGAGCATTTATCCCGGCGGCCCTTCCGAACTGAACGCCACGTGCAAAGCGTATCTGGCTCTGAAGCTGGCGGGGGATTCGCCCGATTCCACACATTTGGCCCAGGCGCGGGAAACGGTGCATCGCCTTGGCGGCCTGGAGCACTCGAACTCCTACGTGCGCTTCTATCTGGCCTTGGTCGGCGCCGTGGATTGGAAGTTGGTACCTGCGATTCCGCCGGAGTTTATGCTCCTACCGGTGTGGTCCTCGATGAGCATCTACGAAATGTCGTCGTGGACCCGCGGCATCGTCATTCCCATGGCCATCTTGTGCGCGCTTCGGCCGGACTGGCGATTGCCCGAACGTGCTCGAGTCGATGAATTGTTCAAGGACCCGGCCCGAAAAGATGCGGCCTTCGACTGGAGCGGCCAGATCTTCTCCTGGAAGAACTTCTTTCTGGCCGTGGACCGCGGGCTGAAACTCTACGAGAAATCGCCTTGGAAGCCGTTTCGCCAGCGCGCGATCCGCGAAGCAAAGTCTTGGATGCTGAATCACCTGGAACGCACCGAAGGGCTTGCCGCGATTTATCCCGCGATGATGAACTCCATTTTCGCGTTGATGGCGCTGGGCCACGGACCGGACGACCCGCTGACCTGGCGCGAAATCAAGGAATTCTCGCGCTTTGAAATCGAAGATTCGGACACCCTGCGCATGCAGCCGTGCGTCTCGCCGGTTTGGGACACTTGCATCGCCATGGTCGCGCTGCAAGAAGCCGGCGTGCCTCCGGATCATCCGGCGCTGGTCAAAGCCGCGGAATGGATGCTCTCGAAGCAAGTTGTGGGCCCGGGCGATTGGCAATTCAAGAACAAGGACGCCGCACCGGGCGGTTGGGCCTTCGAGTTTCGCAATGATTTTTATCCCGATGTAGACGACACCGCATTTGTGCTGATGGCTCTCCAGCGCGTCAAATATCCGGAGCCGGTGCGTATGGAGGCCGCCATGCGCAGCGGCATCCAATGGCTCCTCAGCATGCAGAATCGCGACGGCGGCTGGGGCGCCTTCGACCGCGACAATGACCGCAAGTTTCTCTGCAACATTCCCTTTGCCGATCACAACGCCATGATCGATCCCTCGACCGCTGACGTTACCGCGCGCGTGGTCGAGTGCCTGGGCCGCTGCGGCTGGCCCGCGGAGCATCCCGTCATTCAGCGCGGCGTAAAATTCTTGCGGAAGGATCAATGCGACGACGGTTCATGGTTCGGCCGGTGGGGCGTCAATTATATTTACGGAACCGGCGGCGTGTTGCGCGCGCTGGAAACCGTCTCGCTCGCCACACGTGAATACTGCCAGCGCGCCGTTGCCTGGCTCCGCAGCGTGCAAAAAGCAGACGGCAGCTTTGGCGAATCGCTCCTGAGTTACGACGCGCCCTCCACCAAGGGACAAGGACCCAGCACCGCTTCGCAAACTGCCTGGGGGCTCATCGGTCTGCTGGCGAGCGCGGGAACGAACGATGCCGCGGTAAGCAAAGCCGTGGATTACCTGGTCCATCGGCAGGAAGCCGACGGCTCCTGGACCGAACCGGAATTCACGGGCACCGGTTTCCCCGGTGTTTTCTATCTGAAATATCATCTCTACCGGAATTCGTTCCCGGTCTATGCGCTGGCGCGCTACTCGAATCAAACGCGCAATGCGGAAGAGTACGTCTCCGTGAAATTCCAGCCCAGCGAGTTCCGGCTGCGCAGCGGGATTTAACCGGCATGATGCGCTTGCCAGCGCGGCTCACCGCACAATGGGCGAAAGCCCGTGTCGCCCGAATCCTTAAATCCGCTGCGCCTTCTCCACTCTATTGCGTGGACTCCGCCGAGGTTCTTCGTCCCGGTTCCGATGCGCCCGTCTCGCACGAAAAAATGCAAATGCTCCTGGAAAATCCCGCGCCGGTCCTTTGGATTGGGGGAAGCGAGCCGCTGCTTCATCCGGGCATTGGACACTTCGTGCGCGCCGTCGCACAAAGCCGCCATTTTGTTTTTCTCGAAACCAACGGAACTCTTCTGCGCCGCCGCATCCATGAGTTTCAGCCTCTGCCTCAGGTGTTCTTGACCGTTCGCCTCGACAGGCTGGATGCCCCTGACTCTGCACTCGCGGCCGAAGGGTTGCGCGCCGCGCGCCTCTCGGGCTTTTTCACCGTGGTTCACACCGTGGTGCGCGAGGATTCGGATATCGCGGAGCTTCGCGCCGTCCGCTCCTTCGTCTCAGAAAATGATACAGACGGCTGGCTGGTGACTGCTGCGTTGCCAGACCTGATGTTGGCTCGCAGGGCCGCGGAAGCCCGCGAGCTTGTCGCCAGCTGGTTTTGGCGGCGATTCTCCGAGCGCGTCGAACGGGCGCTCTCGAGCCAAACGCATGGCCAGGAATTGCGCAGCGCCTCTCCTGCCGAAGGGCCGCGCCGGGAAGCGCACGAAGAAAGTGTGAAAGTCGCATGACCACGCTGGTTACGGGCGCTTCGGGGTTTCTCGGAAGCCATGTGGCGCGCCAGCTCGTCGCCCGCGGCGAGGACGTACGCGTGCTCCTGCGTCCCTCGAGCACCAACCGCGCCATCGCCGATCTTTCGCTTGAATACGTAACCGGCGACTTGCGCGATCCCGCGTCGCTCGACCGCGCCATGAAGGGCGCCAAGCGCGTTTTCCACGTCGCTGCCGATTACCGTTTTTGGGCCCGGCGCAAACAGGAGATTTACGATTCCAACGTCGGCGGAACGAAAAACGTGCTGGAAGCCGCCATGCGCGCCGGTGTCGAGCGCTTGATTTACACCAGCACCGTCGCCACGGTTGCCGTTGACCGGCCGCAACATCCCAATGAATTCACCGACGCCAGGCTCGAAGAGATGATCGGCCACTACAAGCGCTCCAAGTGGATGGCCGAGCAGGAAGTTCTTAAGGCAGCGAAAGCCGGCTTGCCGGCCATCGTGGTCATGCCCACGACGCCAGTTGGCCCGTGGGACTGGAAGCCCACGCCTACGGGCAAAACCATCGTGGATTTTCTGAACGGCAAAATGCCCGGATACGTCGAGACGGGCCTGAATTTCGTCGGGGTCGAAGAATGTGCTGCGGGGCATTTGCTGGCCGCCGAAAAAGGCAAAGTGGGCGAGCGCTATCTCCTCGGCGGTGAGAATTTGACACTCAAGGAATTGTTCGACACCCTGTCAAAGATCACCGGCCTGCCCTCACCCAAATTGAAAATTCCCCACGGCGTTGCTTTGGGCGTAGCCTATACCACGACTGTTTTTTCGCGGCTGATCGGCCGCGCGCCCTGGATTCCGGTCGAGACTGTGAAGGTTGCGCGGCACATGATGTTTGTGGATTGCTCGCGCGCGCAGCGCGAACTGGGTTTCAAGCCGGCGTCGGTGGCCGCCGCGCTCGAGCGCGCCGTCCGCTGGTACGAGGCCAACGGCTACATCGCCAAGCATCGCGCGCGCAAGATGACGCACGCCCGCGCCGCTGCTGCGTGACCTTGTAGGGGCGCAGCATGTTGCGCCCCAGTTTTTGACGCTTACGACCATGCGCATCCTCGTCACTTTTGCCGTCGACGCCGAATTCGCCCCCTGGCGCAAACGTCGGCGCTTCGAGAAACGGACCAACGGAGCAACGGATTTCTTCGTAGTTTGCGTAGGTGGCGTCGACGTGAACGTGCTGCTGACCGGCGTAGGTGGAAAGAGCGCCTGGCTGGAAGCAACGAAAATCATGTGGGGTGGCGACGTGGATGTTTGCATTTCCAGCGGTTTAGCGGGTGCGCTACGCTCGGAGTATGAGGTTGGAGATGTCCTTGTCGCGAAGGAAGTGCAAGCGGTTGAATGGAAACGCACACTTTCGTCTGACCCGGCCCTTTTTCAGCTCGCCGAGCAACATGGTGCGCGCGGAGTGGGCGCGTTCTATAGCGCAGACCACGTCATTGGTTTGGCCACCGAGAAACGTAATTTGAGCAGGTTGGCTGACGCGGTGGAAATGGAGAGTGGTGAAGTCTTATACGAAGCGGCCGCTTTCGGGGCAAAAGGAATCGCTGTCCGCGCGATCAGCGATGCAGCAGATGAAGATTTGCCTCTCGATTTCAACAAAGTGACGACCCCGTCGGGTGAAGTGAGTATTCCCCGTGTGCTGGGAGAAGTCGTGCGTCACCCTATGTCAACGCCCGCTTTGGTGCGTTTTGGAAATCAAAGTAGGATGGCCGCCGAGAAACTGGCTGCGTTTTTGGATCGTTATGTCGAAGCCGTTGCCTCATCAATGAGTGCTATTGTCGGAGCTGCTGCGCGATGAGCCGCACCAGCCCCACCCTCGAATCCGCCCGCGCCCTCGGCCCCATCCCCAGAACCATGCGCGCCGGCGTCTTCCGCGAAAAAGGCATCGTGCGCGTCGAGGAAGTCCCCGTCCCTGAAGTCGCCGGCGGCGAAGTCCTCATCAAAGTTGCCGCCTGCGGCGTCTGCGGCACCGACATCAAGAAAATCTTCCACCGCTACGTCGAGCCGCCGCAAATCCTCGGCCACGAGCTCGCCGGCACGGTCGTCACCGTTGGCCGAGGTGTAACCAAATGGAAGCCCGGCGACCGCGTCATGAGCTTTCATCACATCCCTTGCGGGAAATGTTTCTACTGCGAGCGTCGCCTGTTTTCCCAGTGTAAGCAATACAAAACCACGGGCCTCACCGCCGGCTTCACGCCGAATGGCGGCGGCTTCGCCGAATACGTTAAAGCCATGCCTTGGGTTGCGGACCGCGGCATCGTGGCCCTACCCAATGATGTCACCTTCGAAGAAGCCACCTTCATCGAGCCTATTAACACCATCCTGAAAGCCGTGCAAAAAGCCCGCGTCGCTGCCGGCGAAGCCGTCCTCGTCATCGGCTGCGGCCCCATCGGCCTGCAGTTGCTCATGGTTGCGAAGCTTGAGGGCGCCGGCCTCTACACCAGCGATCCCATGGCTGTCCGTCGCGCCAAGAGCATAACTTTAGGCGCGCTTGAGTCCTTTGACCCCAGTGGTGGTAAGCTTGTGGAGCAGATCAAGGCCCGCACGGATGGTCGAGGGGCCGACGCCGTTCTCGTGGCGGTGGCGCATCCCGCGGTGGTCGTGGAAGCGTTAGCCGCGGCAAGGCCCGGCGGACGCGTGCTGCTGTTTGCCGCGAATGATCCCGTCACCAAGATCGAGTTTCCCTCGGCCGCTGTGGGCATCGACGAAAAGGAAATTCTAGGCAGCTACAGCGCGGCTATGGATATCCAAGAACGAGCCGCGGACCTGGTGCTTGCCAAGAAAGTCCCTGTCATGGAGATTGTGACCCACCGGTTTCCGTTGGATAGAATCCAGGAGGCGCTGGAGCTGGCGGCCAACCCGACGGTGGAATCGCTCAAGGTTTTGATTACCCACGCATGAGGACCACAGCCAAGAAGATCGACGCAGGCGAAGAATTGAAAGCTGCTGTCACACGCATCGAGGTGCCTTCCAAAATGACCGCCGCCGTTCTTTACGGCAGCGAGGATCTTCGGATCGAAATGATCGATGTGCCGTCGCTGGCCGCCGACGAAGTGCTCCTTCGCGTCCGCCTCGCGCTTACGGACGGCACCGACCTGAAGGTCTGGAAGCGCGGCTACCACGCCCTCATGATTCAGCCTCCCGCTGTCTTTGGTCACGAACTGGTCGGTGACATTGTGGCTGTCGGCAAGCGCGTGGACCCGCGCTGGCGCACCGGCATGCGCGTGGTCGCCGCGAATTCAGCTCCATGCCTCCGCTGCTACCACTGCCGCCGCGGCCAGGAAAACCTTTGCGACGATCTGCTATTCAACAACGGGGCCTACGCCGAGTACATGCGCATCCCCGGCCGCATCGCCGTGGAAAACATGCTGGAAGTGCCAAATCCCGTGGATGACCAGAGCGCCGCGCTCGCCGAGCCTCTGGCCTGCGTCCTGCGCGGCATTCATGAAATGGATCCGCGCGCCGGAGACACTGTCGTCGTGATTGGCTGCGGCCCCATCGGGCTGAAGTTCGTGCGCATGCTTTCCCGCCGTGGCCTCCGCGTCGTTGCTTTGGCCCGCCGAGCCGGCCCGCTCGAAGTAGCCCGTCGTCTCGGCGCCGTCGCCACCATCAATGTCACCGAAGTCAAAGACGTCCCGTCTGCCGTGAAGGAGCTGACCGAAGACCGGCGCGGCCCCGATTCCGTTGTCGAGGCCGCAGGCAAACCCGACACCTGGAACTTAGCGCTGGCTTTGGTCCGCCGCGGCGGCACGGTTAATTTCTTCAGCGGCCTGCCTTCGGGCACCCGGCTGGAGATCAATCCGGCGGTTATCCACTATTCGGAGATCAAGATGATCTCCACTTTCCATCACACTCCGCGCTTCTTCCGCGAAGCCTTGGAAGCCATTCGCCGCGGAGACATTTCCGCGCACGATTTTGTCTCCGAGGAAATTCGTCTGGCGGACTTGCCGCAGGCTTTCGAGCGCATGAAGTCGCGCAGCGGCGAAATCAAGCTCGCCGTCCGGCCATGACTTTGCAGTGCGGCAGTCTGGCTGCCGCTTTTGCCTCCGCCCCTGCACCCGTCCCTGCTCCCTTTGTTGGCCGCGCTAACCGCAGCTTGTGCGCGCCCGCATGTCACTCCGAGCACAGCGCGATTTTTGCCCTCCGATCGATTCTGCAGAGCGAGGAATCTCTCTTCTAATGCTTCTTCCCGGCGAACTCGAAATCATGCGCAATGCGCCGCCCGCGGGCTGCAGTGCCGCTGCCGCCCAGGAATACACGCGCTGGCTCGCCACCCATCACTACGAGAATTTCAACGTCGTTTCCTGGCTTCTCCCCAAACCTCTCCACCAGCATTTCTATAACGTCTACGCCTACTGCCGCTGGGCCGACGATCTCGGCGATGAGGTTTCGGACCCCTTGCGCGCACTCCAGCTTTTGGATTGGTGGGAGCATGAGCTTGACGCCTGCTACGAAGGCCGGCCGTCGCATCCCGTTTTCGTCGCCCTGCGTCAGACCATCCTTGCCAAAGACATTCCCAAGCAGCCGTTCGCCGATTTGCTCAAGGCCTTCCGCCAGGATCAAACCATTAAACGCTACGCGGATTGGAACGCCGTTCTCGGCTACTGCTTATACTCCGCCAATCCCGTCGGCCGCCTGGTCTTGTATCTCTGCGGATACCGCGACGAGTCGCGCCAGCGCCTCTCCGACGCCACCTGCACGGCGCTACAGCTCGCCAATTTCTGGCAGGATGTTTCGCGCGATCTCGACAAAGGGCGCATCTACATTCCTCTCGATGCCGCGGCCGCTCAGGGACTCACGGAAGACGACATCGTCGAGCGCCGCTTCGATGAGCGCTACGTTCGCCTGATGCAGGACCTCATCGCCCGCACCCGCGTGTTGTTTGCGGAAGGCCTGCCGCTCGCAAAAATGGTTGACCGGCGGCTCAGCATCGACCTCGAAATGTTCAGCCGCGGCGGCCTCGCTGTTCTCGACGCCATCGAGTCCATCGGCTACGACACGCTCCACAAGCGTCCTGCCATCAACAAAGTCAAGCAGGCCCGGCTTCTTGGCGGCACGTTGGCTAAGCACATGGTCACCCGCGATTCTCAGCCGGCCGCAGTTTCGTCAATGCCGGCAGTTGTAGGGGCGCACCATGCGCCGCCCCAGTTGACTCTGTCCGCTGGTTCCGTCGCCGATTCCTATAACCACTGTCACCGCATCGCTCGCGCCGCGCACAGCAATTTCTATTACGCGTTTTTTCTTCTCCCCAAACCAAAGCGTGACGCGCTCGCCTCTCTCTACGCCTTCATGCGCCTCATCGACGACGTTTCCGACGAAGGCTCGGACCTCGCCGCCAAGCAACGCGGCCTGGCCCGCTGGCGCGCGGCTCTCGATCAAGCCCTCACCGGCCAGGAGCAGCTTTTCGACGGCAACACCGCCGTCTCTTCTCCCCTGGCCTCCGTAAGCGGCGCCGCCGAAATCCTCCCCGCTCTTGTCGCCACCATCCGCCGCTTCAACATGCCCGCGCGCTATCTCCACGACCTCATCAGCGGCGCGGAGATGGACCTCACCATTCGTTCTTATCCGACCTTCGAGCGCCTCCGCGAATACTGCTATCGCGTTGCCGGAACCGTCGGCCTGACCTGCACGCATGTCTTCGGCTTCACCGACGCGCGCGCCCTCGACCTCGCGGAAAAACTTGGCCTTGCCTTCCAGCTCACCAACATCATTCGCGATGTCCGCGAAGACGCCGAGCGCGGCCGCGTCTATCTTCCCGAAGACGATCTCGCCCGCTACGGTGTCGCTCCGGACGACTTGGGCCGCGGCGAAGCCACGCTTGGCATTCGCGAACTGCTTCGCTTCGAGTCCGAGCGCGCCTGGCAATTTTATGAAGAGGGTTCCGCATTGCTGGGCTTGATCGATGGCGACAGCCGCGCCGCGCTGTGGCTTCTTGTCCATACCTACAGCGCGCTTCTCGGCCGCATCGAAGCCCTCGATTTTGCCGTCTTCGGCGAAAAAATCCGTCTTTCCAAAGCGGAAAAAATGAAGTTCATCGCCCAGGCGCGCTTCGGGCGCCACACGGAAGAGAATATCCTTGAAAAGCGTGATCGTGATCGGCGGCGGGCTGGCCGGGCTGGCAGCCGGCGTCGCGCTGGCTGATTCCGGCTGGCGCGTTCGCCTGTTCGAGCAGCGCCCCTTCCTGGGCGGCCGCGCCACTTCTTACGTCTTGCCCGACGGTGAGCACGTCGACAATTGCCAGCACGTCACGCTCGCCTGTTGCACCAACCTCGAAGACTTTTACCGCCGCGTCGGATCCGCCGGCAAAATCAAATTCTTCGATCGGCTCCTTTTTCTCGATCCCCAGGGCCGCCGCGGCGAAATGCAAGCCGGAGCGCTTCCCGCCCCGTTTCATTTCACTCGTTCGTTCGCATCGTTTGCTCCGCTCGCGCTGCGCGACAAGCTCTCCATCGCTCGCGCCATGCTCGACATCTTCCGGCACGCAGGCCATCCTCCCGATCTGTCGCAAGACATTTCCATGCTCGAATGGCTGCGCCGCCGCGGCCAAACCCAACGCGCCATCGAACGCTTCTGGCGCCTCGTTTTGGTCAGCGCACTCGACGAAGAGCTGGATCGCGCCGATGCGCGTTTCGGCGTCGACGTTTTTTGGAAAGGTTTTCTGTCCAACAGCACGGGCTATCGCATGGGTGTGCCCTCTGTTCCGCTGTCGAGTCTCTATGACGGCTGCAAATCGGAAATCGAGCGCCGGGGCGGGGAAGTGGCGCTTCGCTCGCCCGTGCGCGGTTTGAAAATCGAGAATGGCCGGCTTACCGGCGTGCGTCTTGACGAGCATCGCGAAGAATCCGCGGATGCCTACATCTTCGCCATACCGCATACCGCGCTTGGCGAACTCCTCCCGGAAAGCCTCAAACAGTCGGTTCCCTCGCTTGCCCATCTCGACAAAATCAAAACTTCGCCCATTACCGGCGTGCACTTCTGGTTCGATCGCCACGTCATGGATGAGCCTTTCTTGACCCTTCTCGACACCACCACGCAGTGGATTTTCAATAAGACTGCTCTGTACGCCGGTTCCTCTCCCGGTCCCGACGGAATGGCAAGCTCCGCCAAGAAAGGCCAATACCTTCAGCTTGTCATCAGTGCCTCGTACGACCTTCTCCAGAAATCGCGCCAGGAAATCATCGACCTCTGCCTTGCGGAGCTTCATCACGCTTTGCTCAAGTCCCGTAGCGCTCAGTTGGTCAAGGCCACCGTCATCAAGGAAGCCGCCGCCACCTTTTCTCCCGAGCCCGGCGTGGACCGCTGGCGTCCCGCGCAGATTACTTCCATCCCCGGCTTTTATCTTGCCGGCGATTGGACACAAACAGGTTGGCCCGCCACTATGGAAGGCGCGGTCCGCAGCGGCTACCTCGCCGCCGAAGCTATCCTTCGCTCCCACGGCGCCCCAAAGACTTTCTTGCGGCCCGATCTCCCTCCCGGCGGCTTCATCCAAATGTGGTTGGGCAACCGCTGAATGGCCGGCTTCAGGACTCGAACCATCCCATCTTCCGCTCCCTGAGCGTCAATTTCTCTCCCGCCGCGTCTAATCGCTGGTATGCGGCGGCGTGCGACGCCATGAATTCCTCGTACGCGCGCCGCGAGGCCCAGAAATCCAAGGTTAGGTAAATTGCCGGGCTGGCAGTATCGTGCAGTAATCGCGTTTCCCGGTAGTTCGCGTCATTCCGGAACAATTTGGCCCAGTCCCCTTCGGGGCCATAGACTTTCTCGAACTCTTTTTCATATCCCGGCTTGACTTCGAACTCCCAGAGGGCTACAAACATAGAGGTCCCATCTCCTGCTCTCGGACGTACGCCACTCTGCATGATACTTCAGGGAAGATTTGCGCGGTCCGGCCGAGCGTAGCAATCCAATTGGATACCGCCAGGTTGATACAGAGTTTGTGCTGAGCTTAAGTTTTAGCCGTTGCCGTCCGTCAGGGCCGGCCCACGGAGGTGTTTGTGGATCGTAAGTACGGTCATCGCGGCTACCGCGATTCGGAAAAAAGTGAAAAACGTGAGCGCTCTCACGACAAGAAACCGCCCTCCGGCGGTCCGCGCGGCGCCGATCAATACGGTCCGCGCACCCCGCGCATGGTTGGCACCGTCACGCGCGCCCGCTGCTCCAACTGCGGCGCCGTCCTCGCCCCCGGCTTCGATCCCAACGGCCAATGCCCCAAGTGCCAGTTCGACCTGCATTGTTGCAAGCAGTGCCGCTTCTTCGACACCGGCGCGCAGTTTGAATGCACCCAGCCCATTCCTGAACGCATCACCCCCAAAGACGCCCGCAACAACTGCACCTTTTACGAATTTCGCATGACCGTCGAAAAAGACACCGCGCCCACTTCTTACGCCCAGGCCGCCACCTCCATCGCGCAGGCGCCTCCCCGCTCCAACGACGCGCGCCAGGCCTTCGAAGACCTCTTCAAGAAGTAGTCCCAAGTAGCGCAGGCTTCAGCCTGTGCTCTCCGCCTTCGCTCGAAATCGTGATGCCCGTCGCTTCCGCTGCGTACTCCCGCGCCTGCTTTGTAGAGCCGGCCTGAGGGATCTGCTTTTTTCGTAGTGGCGGGTCTTCAGACCCGTTCTTTCCGAGGGCGCACTTTGTAGAGCCGGCCTGAGGGATCCGCTTTTTTCGTAGTGGCGGGTCTTCAGACCCGTTCTTTCCGAGGGCGCGCTTTGTAGAGCCGGCCTGAGGGATCTGCTTTTTTCGTAGTGGCGGGTCTTCAGACCCGTTCTTTCCGAGGGCGCGCTTTGTAGAGCCGGCCTGAGGGATCTGCTTTTTTCGTAGTGGCGGGTCTTCAGACCGGTTCTTTCCGAGGGCGCGCAGCATCTCGCTGCCTCCGGGAATTAAATGTAGCGCCGGGCTTCAGCCCGGCATCTTCCCGTCGCCCGATTTCGTAGCCCCGGAACCTTGCCGCCGCTTTTCTTTGCGCCACAATTTCCTGACGTGACCGTGCCTGTCATCCGTTTGTAGCGGCGACTTTACGTCGCCATCCTCTCGTTCCGTGCCTGTCATCCGCTTGTAGCGGCGACTTTACGTCGCCGTCCTCTCTTTGGAGTGCGGCCCTCGTGGCCGCCCCCTTTTCGTTCCGTGCCCCGCCATCCGTTTGTAGCGGCGACTTTACGTCGCCGTCCTCTCGTTCCGTGCCTGTCATCTGCTTGTAGCGGCGACTTTACGTCGCCGTCCTCTCGTTCCGTGCCTGTCATCTGCTTGTAGCGGCGACTTTACGTCGCCGTCCTCTCTTTGGAGTGCGGCCCTCGTGGCCGCCCCCTTTTCGTTCCGTGCCTGTCATCTGTTTGTAGCGGC
>Ga0307479_10002357_pt1 | contig 17164 bp, 15 predicted proteins | sample atmos_gasesECM4C_FD_203743 | JGI IMG/M metagenome (GOLD analysis project Ga0307479, IMG submission 203743) | Hardwood forest soil microbial communities from Morgan-Monroe State Forest, Indiana, United States - atmos_gasesECM4C_515 | ecosystem: Environmental > Terrestrial > Soil > Temperate... | reverse complement strand
GCGAGGTAAAACTCGCGGAAGAATTGATGCAACTAGCCGTGGAAGCGGCGCAGTCGCGCCACCTGCCGGATTTCCTCGAACAATTTGCACAACGGACAGCGCGGATGTTGAAGGCCGCTTGGGGAGGAGTCGTTGTCCACAGCGGACGCGAGGCGGAACTCTACTGCGACTCGAAAAACGAAGGGAATACTCTGCTGGCGATTCGAACCTGGCTGCTCCGGTGCGCGCGGGAGACGCGGAGCGACGTGGAAAGCCGGGCCATTCCAGAAGAAATTGCGGCGACATTCGAAGAGGAGCCGGGAGTGGCGGTGGCGGTTTTTGTACGCATCGCCGGGAGCGACAACGAGAAGCTGGGGACGCTGTGCCTCTTGCGCCAGCGAAAAACATTGGAAGCCGGCGAGAAACGATTGTTGCACGCGCTAGCAAGCCACGCGGCCTTGTCGTTGGAGAATTTCCGGCGATTTTCACAACTGGAGCGCTCCAAGCGGCAATGGGTGGAAGACATAGACGCGATCAGCGATTACATCGTGGTGCACGATCGCGGCTGGAACATTGTGCGAACGAACCGCTCGCTGGCTTCGCACCTGGGAGTACCGCCGGTGGCGCTGGTGGGGGAAGCAATGAGCAGTTTGCGGCAGATCGCGGAAACGGGAAGCGAGCTGCCCTGCCCTTTCTGCCGGGATACGCAAAGAGCGCGAGAAGAATACGTGGCGGCTTCGGCGGAAAGAATCTTTCTTGTATCGACTTCGCGGACTCCGGGCGCATCGGACGACGATACGCGCACGATTCACGTGTTGAAGGATATTACGGACCGGCGGGAAGCGGAGCGGCGGTACCGGGAATTGTTTGACAGCATTCAAGAGGGACTGTTTTTCGCAACGCCCGACGGGCGATTCCTGGACGTAAACGATGCCATGGTACGAATGCTGGGGTATGCGTCACGGGAGGAATTGTTGCGCGCGGACGTGAGCCCGCACTTGTATCCGGCGCCGGAGATACGTGAAAAATTCATGCGCGCCTTGAACGAGCGAGGCGTGCTAAGGAACTACGATGAAACACTGCGGCGCAAGGATGGGACGCTGCTGCATACGCTGCAAAACATCACAGCGGTGCGCGACGCTCGGGGACGGATCGCACAGATTCGCGGGCTGATGCTGGACGTGACGGAGCAAAAGACATTTCAGTCACAACTCCAGCGGGAACGGGACTTTAATCAGAAGATATTGAATACCACGCAGAGCATGATCCTGGTGCTGGACACGGCCGGATTGATCAGTTATGCAAACCGGAGATGCTATGAGGCGGGGTATCAAGAGGATGAGTTGATTGGGCACCGGCTGGTGGATTGGGTGGAGGGTTCGCACCGGGAAGATTTTGACGGGGCACTGGAAACGACAGCGAATGGGCATCAGGTAGAGAATTTGGAGCTGCGGGTGCGTCGCAGCGATGGCTCGATGGGGCACTTCTCGATCAGCTTGAGCCCGATGAGGGACGAGCAGAATACGGTGAACAGCGTCGTGGTGGTGATGACGGATATCACCGATGCTGCGCTGCTGCAAGCGAAACTCGCGCACAGCGAAAAAATGGCGACGATTGGGCGGCTGGTTTCCGGAGTCGCACATGAAGTAAACAATCCGTTGGCGGCGATCTTGGGATTCACCGATCTGCTGTTGGAGAACCCCGAAGTGCCGGAGCCCGCGCGAGAGGATTTAAAGATTATTCTGCACGAGACGCAGCGGACGAAGGATATCGTTCAGGATTTGCTGAGTTTTGCGCGGCAGAGGCCGGTGCAGCGGGAGTTGGTGCAGGTGAATGCGGTGTTGCGGCAGACGATCAAGCTGCGAAGTTATGATTTTGCGAGCCATGGCGTGGAGGTATTGGAACAGTTTGAAGAAGTGCTGGCGCCGGCGCTGGGGGATTCACAGCAACTGCAGCAAGTGTTTCTGAATATTTTGAACAATGCTTACGATGCGGTGCAGGAAGCCGGGCAGCGCGGGCGAATCAAGATTCATACGCGGCGGCAGAGCGAAATGATCGAAGTGGCGATCTGTGACAATGGAACGGGGATTGCGGATCCGCAGAGAATTTTTGATCCGTTCTACACGACGAAGCAGGTGGGAAAAGGAACGGGGCTGGGATTGAGCATCTGCTACGGAATTGTCCGGGCGCACGGCGGAGAGATTCAGTGCTGGACCAATGAGGAAGGGCCGGGGAGTACGTTTGTCGTAAGGCTACCGGTAGCCACGGAAGCTGCGTTAGCGGCGGCGGCGGCGAAAGAGGCAGGGCGATGAGCGCAGCGTCGACGGTGGAAACAGTAGGGCCGATTCTGTTGATTGAGGATGAGCCTTCGGTGATTGCGTTTTTGCGGGCGGCGCTGGAGCGAAAAGGCTACGCGGTCGAGAATGCGTCCTCCGGGGCGGAAGGATTGGAGCGGCTTTCGAATCGGAGTTACGGCGGGGTCATTTCCGACATTCGAATGCCGGGGTCGGTGAACGGCGCGGAAGTGCACGCGTGGATTCGAAAGAACCGGCCAGAGTTGAGCACAAGAATTATTTTGATCAGCGGGGACACTGCGAACAGCGACACGCAAGCGTTCCTGGCGCAGAGCGGGACGCCCTGCATTGAAAAACCGTTTCGGGTGCAGCAACTGATATCGGTGGTGGAGAAGACTTTCGGCAAACCATGAGCGAAGAGCTAAAAACACGATTGCTGGTCGTGGACGACGAACAGAGCATCCGGCGGCTGTGCATGACTATCGGAAATACGCTGGGATACGCGTGCATGGAAGCGGAGAGTGCGGAATCGGCGCTGGCACGGCTTGAACCGGAGGCTCCGGACCTAATTTTGACGGACCTGAAGCTGCCGTCAATGTCCGGGGTGGAGTTGCTGAAGCAAACTAAGATTCTGCTGCCGCACACGGAAGTGGCGATCATGACGGGGCACGGATCGATTGAGTCGGCGGTGGACGCGATGAAATTGGGCGCGTATGACTACATCGAGAAGCCTTTCCGCGTGGAAAAGATGCGGCTGCTGCTGCAGCGCATGGCGGAAAAGGTGCGGCTGGTCACGGAAAATGAGTTTCTCCGAGACCGGGTTTCTACCGAGGAAAACCTCGATGGGATCATCGGGAGCTCGGCGAACATTCAAGATGTCCTACGCATGATTTCGCGCCTGAAAGATACACGCACGCCGGTACTCGTTTCCGGCGAAAGCGGCACCGGGAAGGAGCTAGCAGCCCGGGCGATTCATTTCCGTGGATCGATGGCCCAGACACCGTTTGTGGCCGTGGATTGCGGATCTCTTGTTCCCACGCTGATGGAGAGCGAATTGTTCGGGTATGAGAAGGGTGCGTTTACCGGAGCCACGAAATCAAAGTCCGGGCTCTTCCAGAGTGCCAACGGTGGAACGATCTTCCTGGATGAAATTGGCGAGCTGCCTCTGGAGATGCAGGCCAAGCTCTTGCGCGTTTTGCAGGAAAAGGAAGTCCGACCCGTGGGCAGCAATGAAAAAGTACACGTGGATGTACGGGTGATTGCGGCGACGAATCGTGATTTGGAAGCTGCCTATCGCGGCGGGACGTTTCGGAAGGATCTGTACTTCCGTCTGAATGTGGTGACCGTGCACCTCCCGGCCCTGCGCGAGCGGCGTTCGGACATACCTGTGCTGGTTCATCACTTTCTGGACCGGTATGCGAAGGGGGCGCACATTCAGGTCACGCCGGCGGCGATGAAGAGTCTGTTGCACTATGACTGGCCTGGCAACGTGCGCGAGCTGGAGAATTGCATCGCTCGAGCGGTGACGTTAGGCGATGGAAAGACAATTGATGTAGTAGACCTTCCGCCTGCCATCCGAAGCGAACAAAGCGATGCGCAAGTCTCCCCGGCACAGGATGCGGCCTCGCTGTCGAGCACGGCGCTCGCAGAAATGGAGCGGATTACCATCCTTCGGGTGTTTGAGCAAGCGCATGGTGACAAAGGACTGGCAGGAAAGATGCTGGGAATCAGCCGCGCCACGCTCTACCGGAAGCTGAAGCGCTACAAAATCGCGGTCAAAACGGACCTTGAGGCCCCCGAAGCGGAGCGCGCAGAATCAACCGGATAGGCGCGCTCGCGTCTCACATTCACAGGCCCGCAGAGGCGAGGATTGATCGAATCGTGAGACGGATGCGTTTCAGCATGAGACGGGTGAGCCGGGCAGAGCCCCTGGGAAAATCCTAACCCCTAGCGTTTCTATATCTTCCAGATGTTCCTACCTTCCCATCTTTTGGCGGGCGGCGTGCATCCCTTTCCTCGGAAGTCTGCGTCTCCGGCGGCGAGAAGTGTGTTTCGACGCGGAGAAGCGCGAAATCGAGGGAAGCAACCGAGAGGCAGCGTGGGGCAATCTAGCGGTTCAAGCGTTGCAGCGAACGAGCAGGGTTGCGCGGAGAGGCTGGCGCGGTTTTTTCCGCAGACCAAAGCCGTTCGTGTCCAGGTGCAGGTGACTTCCTCACGCGGAGGCAAAACCTGCCTGCGCGAAGCAACTGTGCTGGAATTCGCCACCGAAGAGCACGCGATCTTTCTTTCGACCTTGCCGCTGGAGTTCGACGATCGTGTGCGGCTTGAACGATCGCCCGAGGAGCAACCGGCGGAGGCAACGGTCGTCGCCGTGCAGTATCACGAAGGACGTAAAGCAGTGGCCGTCCGATTCTTGCACGGTCCCTCGAACTGGGTGGCACAGCTGTGACAAAATCGACTACGCTGAACATCCCTGCGCCCGCAAAGCCGGAAAGCCCACGGCAGACGCAATGGACGGAGGCACGTTCGGTATTTCCGATCTACCTGGCGCTGGCAAAGCAGTTGAAATTCGACGTGCCCTTCTCGCAGGCCAAGCGCAACCTTCCCGAGCAGCCCGACCAAGCACTATTTATCCAGGTTCATGAGTGGCTGGACTCGATTGACATCCGCGTCCAGGTGCACCAGCTCCGCCACCTGCTACAGATGACGACGCTCAATGCCAGCGAAAGCGGGTTATGCGCCCTCATTCGACGCCATTTACGAAAACCGAAGAAGAGCAACATTGACAGGGACAAAATCGACTTCCTTCTCGTGCAGTATTTCGCGCTGTGCGCGCCGGCAAAGATTTATCACAAACCCATCGAACTCGCTGATGTCGCCCAGGTCATGGAGCCGGTCCTTGGTGAGGTAGATCCTTCGCCCTTGGCTTGGTGCGGTCCGTTGGAGCAGATGATCGAGTCGCTACGGGGATTCCGCAGCTTGCGGGAAATCCTGAAAACGAATTTCATTGAACAGGGCCGCAAGGTGAAAGAAACAGCAGGCGGGATGTTCTACGATCCCCCAGCGCTGGTCGCGTTCATCCGGTTCAATTTCCTGCTCCGTCGAACGCTGATCGAGCTGATGCATGCCGACTTGATTGCCATCCGCAGCGGTCTGACCCAACTGGAAAACGGAAGCGCGCGAATCATCGACTGTCATCACTTCGGGCTCTCCGCGACGGAACCCATGGACAAGATACGGGAAATGGCCGATGGGTGGAAGCAGCCTTTCCAAATGGATTATACGGAGCGAACGGTCAGCCAGGCTTTCGACAAGCTTCTGGGCCTCAGAACGGATGTTGAGCACGCTCTGGAAAAGGCATTTGGAAGTGAGAAGGAAACTGCTCCTCAGCATGGGCCGACCGCTGCTTTGCGCTCTGTCCTGCCGGCGAGAAAACAGGCGCAGGAACCGAGCGCACCGAACTCCAAATTGAAAGCAACCCAAGAGATGCCGGTTTCATCTGCGTCGAAGCCCGAGTCCAATCCCGTCGCGACACTGGATTTCGAAGCATGTATGGAACAGATCTGGGAGCAGTTGATTGCCACGCCGCCTTCACGGGGAAGATCGATGACCACGGTGAAGATCGGTGGCGCGCGCATATTGATGTCTTCCTGGGAAGTCGCCGCATTTGTGAGCGAGGATGGGCCGTTGGCCGAGGATTTGCGACGAGCGGTGGTCGCCCGAGTGCTGGTCACCGGAGCGATGGAGACGGCAAAGGAAACCGGGAATGCCACGTCGTTGGACCGGGCGTTGAACATGGCCCGCGTGGAAGTGACGCGCTTGCAAGAACGCGTTGATGTGGCAAAGCAAGCAAAAGATACGGAAGCGGCAGTGAATTTGGGAATCAGCACGAAGCGCCTGCTTTCCGCGCTCGACGAAGCAGAAAAACTGTAGCCGCTATTGGAGTGGTCCGGCAAAGCCGGAACGCGGGATTAGGGAGCCGGCATTCCTTGCGACACGCAAATGTAATCATTCTCAGCGACGAAGCCGAATTTGGGGGTCTGCTCACGGCCTGTTGGCAGGCGGAGCGGCACGCTCCAGGGATCACCGTTCTCAACAGCGACCTGTGGCGAGAGCAAGATACGCCGCCTCACGATCTTATTGTTGTCGGGCCCGTGCGCGAAGGAAAGCTGACGAGCGTGCTGCGTTCTCTCGACCCGGCCACAGCCGTAATTCTCTGTGCTCCTGCGGATTCGCGCGAATTCGGAGCGTTGAGAGCCAAATACCCGAGGCTGGTGCACATTCCGTTGCGAGAGGATTGGGCCCAGACGCTTCTGCTGGTTGCGGGAGAGTCGCTGCGGCGAACGGAAGCTCTGCGGGTGGCCCGCCAGTCGGAGCGACTAGCGGCAAAAAACGAAAGTCACGCAACGCTGGGACGCTACATGCTGGATATGAAGCATAGCGTCAACAACGCGCTGACCTCCATGCTAGGCAACGCGGAACTGCTGCTCCTGGAGCCCGGGCAACTCTCGTCCCAATCACTGGCGCAAATCAAGACCATTCACAGTATGGCGCTGAGAATCAATGAGATCATGCAGCGTTTCTCATCGCTCGCGAGCGAGATGCGGGAGGCTGAGAATGCATCTCAAGCTGAGACGGGGGAGACGCCCGCACCCACGTCCCAACGCCGCTGAACCCTCTTCGAGGCCTCGTAATTCACACATAAATAATAGCTTACATTGATTGGCAACATCTTCAGGCAGAGCACAAGAGCTGGCTCCTAACGTGCACCTCTCTTCTGCGGACAAGTATGGGGAGAGCACGGTCGTGCCGAAAAAAGTTCTAATCGTTGATGACTCACCTGCGCAGGTCAAGCTGATGCAAGGCCTGCTCGAGAGAGAGGGCTATTGGCCGGTTGGGTTAATCGATCCGACGAAGGTCGAAGAGACGATTGTTAACGAGCGGCCCGGCGTGATCCTGCTGGACGTGGTGATGCCCGACCGCAACGGATATCAAGTTTGCCGGGACCTCAAAGGGAGCGCGGAGTTCAACAACATTCCGGTGATCATGGTGACGTCCAAGGATTCCGTGAGCGACAAGTTCTGGGGCGAACAGCAAGGCGCAGATGGTTATGTGACCAAGCCTTTCACGCGCGAAGAACTTCTTCGCGCGGTGCGGCGGTTTTTATGAGGCTTAGCAAGGAAACGGCCGGGCGATGAACGAAGATTTCCATCTGGTGCCGCTACCTGCCGACGCGGAGACGGGCGATCTGCTGGAAGCTCTTGGTCCGATCGAGCAGCGGCCGGCGGAATCGCAATACGTCGTGTTCCGGAGCGGGCGGGAACGTTTTTGTTTGCCGGTATTGGACGTCGAGGAAGTGTTGGATTGGCCGTTGCTCACGAAGCTGCCATTGGGCCCAGCGTACCTCCTGGGGATTTTCAATTTGCGCGGGGCCATCGTGCCGCTGATTGACATCGCGATTACCGAAGGGCGGCGGCCGGGGTTGCTGCCAAAGCATGTGGTCGTGGCTTCGTTGCGCAGTGAAAGCCAGCACGACGACCTTCGGATCGGGATCGCTGCTGACGAAGTGATTGGGACGTATTCGGTGAACACCGAGGATTTGCTCGAGCAGGCGCCGGAGAATGTGCCGCATTGCATCGGAATGTTGCGGCACGACGACCGCCTGGCGCTGGTGATTGATCTGCGCCGGCTGCTCGAAGTTTTTCCGGGGCCCAGCATTTGAAGACGCTGGAGACAGCGCTGATCCATGGCGCGGGCTCCGCGGAAGAGATTTGGAGGGTGGCATGAAATCGCGACTGAGTTCCACAATCTGGATGCTAGTCCTAGGGAACGGCTTGGTGCTGTTCGTTGTGCTCTGGCTAGGGTTCAGCGCCGGGAAGAAAGCGGGAGAAGCATCTATCTTCGATATTGGTGCTCCATCCGGCGGAACCGTGCTGCTGGCCACCTTGCTGGCCGCCATCACGGCCGTGTTTTTGGCGTGGCGCTTCGGCGCGCTGCTGGGGCCGGTAAAGGCGTTATCGGATTTTTCCGAGCGCCTGGCCGCCGGAGATCCGCGCGCGCGCGCCGAGGTCCATTCGAGCGACGAGCTTGGCTACATCGCGGAGAACCTGAACCGCGCGGTGGCGAAAGTGTCCAAGGCGACGAGCAATCAGGACGCGAACGACGCGTTGCAGCGCAGCATTACGGAACTGCTGAGCGTCATCAACCAGGTGGCACGCGGGGATTTGACGCAGCGCGGCAAAGTGACGAACGATGCGCTGGGCAACGTCACCGACTCCATCAACTACATGCTGGACAACTTCACCAAAGTTCTCGAGCGCGTGCGCAAGGCCGCCATGGAAGTGACCGCCTGTTCGAACAACATTCTGGTGGCGGCCGACGAAATGCAAGCGGGCGCGACGCAGCAAGACCAGGAAATCACGAATACCTCGAGCGCGGTCGAAGAGCTGACGGTTTCGATGAAGCAGGTGTCCAACAACGCGGAAGCAAGCGCCGAAGCGGCCCGCCGCGCGCTGGACGCGGCCGAGCAGGGCAACCGCGCGGTCCGCGACACGCTGGAAGGCATGCAGCGGATTCGGGCGTCCGTGCAGGCCACCGCGAAGAAGATCAAGTCGCTCGGCGACCGTTCGCTGGAAATTTCGGAAATCATCAACGTGATTAACGACATCACGGAACAGACGAACTTGCTGGCGTTGAACGCGGCCATTGAGGCAGCGCGCGCCGGCGAAGCAGGACGCGGTTTCGCAGTGGTCGCTGACGAAGTCCGCAAGCTGGCCGAACACAGCCGCAGCGCGACGAAAGATATCGCCGCACTCATCAAAGCGATCCAGGCCGAAACGAACGAGGCCGTGGTGGTCATGGAAGAAGGCACAAAGGAAGTGGAAGGTGGCGCAACACTTGCTGACCAGGCGGGCCGCGCACTGGACGCCATTTCCAACGTGGTGCGGCAATCGGCTGAACTTGTCCAGGAAATCTCGCTGGCTTCGAAGCAGCAGGTGCGCGGGACGGAAGGCGTGGCGCACGCGATGCAAATCATTTCGAGCATTACGCGGCAGACCTCGCAAGGAACCCGCGGAACGGTGGCAACGGTCAGCCAGCTGGTCAAGCTGTCAGATCAACTGAACGAAGCGCTGGCACAATTCCGCGCGTCGTCCAAAGCGGCTGCGGGGCATGAAGAGTCCGAGCAACGGCCCGTCCCAGCCGGCGCTCTGCGATAAGCAGCGACTCTCTTCAGCACGGGAATGCCAGCCGAAGAGAAAGACCAGAAGACGGGATGACGATGACCGAACGTCACGGACACGCGCACGGGCTGAGCGAACATGAATTGAACGAGATCCGCATGCTAATTGAGGAGCGGACAGGAATTTGCTTTGATGAATCGCGCGAGCGGTTCTTCTCGACACGTGTGCGCGAACACCTGCGTTCCAAAGGGATGGAGCGCGGAACGGAACTAATGCGTGCCGTGCGCAAATCCAATCTCGAATACGAAGCACTCCTTGAACGGTTGCTGACGCAGGAGACCAGTTTCTTCCGATATCCCGGGGTGTACGAAGCCTTCGAGAAACGCGTTCTGCCCGAGTTGCACACAAAAAAGTTCTGGATGAATCCGCGCACGTTGCGCATCTGGAGTGCAGGCTGCTCGACGGGCGAAGAGCCTTACTCGATCGCGATTACCATCGCCGATTCGCTTTCGTTTGCAGATGCCTGGAATGTGGAAATTCTGGCGACGGACGTGGGACGGCATGCTCTGAAGCACGCAGAGCGCGGCGTTTATTCGGGGCGCAGCATCGCGAGTGTGAGTGAAAAACAGCTCGCGAATCATTTCACGCCGGTGGGCGGAGGGCAATCCGTCAAGCCGCGGCTGAAGAAAATGGTTTCGTTTGCGCAGATGAATCTGGCATCGGCCGTTTACGTTGGCCGCATGGACATGATTTTCTGTATGAACGTGCTGATCTATTTTTCTGAAGAGCGCCGGCGCACGCTGGTGCAAAGGTTTTACGACACGCTGGAGCCGGGTGGCTATCTTTTCCTCGGCCATTCGGAATCAATTTCCAAGATGCCCGTGAAATTCCAGGCGATTGTGTTGAACGACTGCATTCTCTACCGGAAGCCAACGGCGGACGAATTGCAAAAGCCGGAACTCGTGGCGGAGGGACGCGCGTGAGCACGCAGGACCGCGAAGCCGTCGAGATGTTCCTTCAGGAGGCCTCGGAGCACCTGCAGTACTTGCGGGAGTACGCCAGCGTGCTTCAGGAAGTAGAACCACACCGCGAGGATCTGGAACGTCTCTACATTGCGGCGCACACGCTGAGCGGCACTTCGGCGAGCTATGATTTCCCGAGGTTCTCCGAGGTCGCCGGGAAGCTGGCGCACGTTTTTCAGTATTCCATGAACGCGACGCTCGGAAGCGATTTGCACGGGCCCTTGACGGAATTCCTTTCGGATGGCATCTCGCTGCTCGAAACCGACTTGCTGGAGATTAGCGACACGGGCAAGGAATGCTTCGACGACATTGCCGCGTTTAAGGAACGGTACCGGTTTGCGTTTCCCGCCGAGACACCGCCGCTGAATCTCTCTCAGCCGGAAGCGCATTCGCGGTTCGCGTCAGATGAGGTAACGGGACATGCCGCTGCAGCGGCGACCGGCTCGTACTTTGACGCGCTGCCGCTCGATGATGAGGTGCCCGAAGAGATTTTGGAATTCTTTCAGCCGGAAGCGGAGGAGCACCTGCAGATTGTCAGCGACTGCCTCCTTTCCCTGGAAGGCAATAACAATCCGGAAGAGATCAACAGACTATTTCGCGCGATTCATACGCTAAAGGGTTCGGCGGCGCAAGTTGGGCTAAAGCGTCTTGGCGGGATTGCACATCGTGTTGAGGACTTGATTGGCCGGTTGCGTGACGGCGAGATTGAGCCGTCGCCTGCTGTTGTGGATCTGTGCCTCGAATCGGTGGATGTTTTGAAAAAGACGCTTCATCGGCAGTGGGCGGATGAGGCGGAAATGCGCACGGGTGTTGATTCCCTGCTCGGACGGATCGCGGAATTTGCTCCGATGGAACCGGAAGACGTGGAGACAGTTGCGGGTGCAGCGGAGGCGGCCGGACAGCAATCCATTGGAGAAGGTGAGGCAGCCGGGCCAACGGTATCAGCGAAGAAGGTTGCGAAGCAGCCGGCCGGCACGGCAGCGACCGCGAAATCGGTTCGAATTGCGCTGGCGCGGCTCGACCGCATGATGAATACGGTCGGCGAACTGGTGATTAATCGTACGCGGATGGTCGGGCGCGTTGCGGAACTGGAGAAGCTAGTCGACACGCTGAGTTTCTCGAAAGAACGGCTGCAGGGAAAAGTTGCGGAGTTCCAGGAAAAGTACGAATTCAACCGGATCAGCTCCCGTCGAACTTCCTCGGGGCCGTGGAATCCAACGTCAACCCCGCAGATGTTGGCAAACGCGGCGGCGGGAGACACCTCGTTCTGGTCGGAATTCAGCGAACTGGAAATGGACCGCTACGACGATTTCAATATTCTGTCGCGGTCGATGGCGGAAATTTCAGCGGACGTCAACGAGGTGCTGTCGCAACTCGAGGGATTCATCGGACGCGTCGAGGGCGACATTGACGAGTTCACTAAACTGGCGCACCACCTCCAGGACGAGATCACTGCCGCGCGCATGGTTCCGATCGGCACATTGTATTCGCGGCTGTCTCGAGCCGTGCGCGATGCGGCTCAATCGACGGGCAAACACGTGGACCTGGATCTTTCCGGCAGCGAGACCGAGCTGGACAACAACATTATTCAGCAGATTTCGGATCCCCTGGTACACCTGGTGCGCAACTCGGTGGCACATGGGATCGAGCAGAGCGACGCCCGCGTTGCTGCGGGCAAGGCCGCAAGGGGGAACATCAATCTGCGTGCCTACCATCGCGGCAATCACATTTATATTGAAGTGGAAGATGATGGCCAGGGAATCGATTACGAGCGAGTGAAGCAGAGCGCCATCGAGCGCGGACTCGTTTCGCCGGAAACGGCCGACCGGCTGACCGAACGCGACCTTCGCGAGATGCTTTTCCATCCGGGCTTTTCGACCGCCCCCGTCAAAACGGAATTGGCCGGTCGGGGCGTGGGTCTCGACGTCGTTCGGGCAAACTTGAACGCGTTGAACGGCGAAATCGAAATCGAGAGCAACAGCGGTCACGGCACAAAATTCACTTTGAAGGTGCCTCTGACACTGATCATTTCTCCGGCGCTCTTCGTCCGTTGTGGCACGACAAATTTCGCATTGCCCCTGGCAGTGGTCGAAGAGATTCGGCGTTTGCGTGCCGATGAAATCGAGGACGTCGGCGGAAAACTCTTGACAAAAGTGCGCGACGTCATCACGGAAGTCGTGCGGCTGGATACCTATCTGGGGCTGGCTCCACTGGAACCGATCAACGGCTACTTCCGGATGGTTGTGGCCAACGCCGGCAACCGCCAAATCGGCCTGGTCGTGGAAGAGGTTCTCGGCAAGGACGAAATCGTCATCAAGAATCTTGGCGAGTACTTGCGCCGCGTAAAACTCTTCCCGGGAACGACGATTGCCCCGGACGGCAGTTTGATTCTATTGATCGACCTGAACCGCATGGTGGCGACAGAACCGAGCGAGCGCCGGCAAATCCAGGCCAGCTCAAGCGCGGCGCGCATCTTTGCTCCGGGCTCAGCGGCAGTCGCGAAAGGCACGATACCATCCGAGGCCATCGACCGCGTCGAGCAGGAACGCGTCATCGTCGTGGCGGACGATTCCATCAGCGTGCGCAAATTCGTGGGCCGCATGCTGGAGAAGAACGGGTATCGCGTGAAATTGGCGGCCGATGGCCTCGAAGCTGCGGAACTCGTGGCGCAGCACGGTTGCCACCTGGTGATTACGGACCTGGAGATGCCGCGCATGACTGGCTACGAACTGATGGTGCAGTTGCGCCAGAGCCCGACGACCCGGCGAATTCCCGTGATGGTGGTGACTTCGCGTGCGGGAGCGAAGCACCGCGATCGCGCGTTGAAGGATGGCGCTTTGGCCTTTCTCACCAAACCGGTACAAGAGGATCAACTGATCGCAGCCGTGGAGCAGCTCATGGGAACGGAGGCGCCGCGTCCGGTTGTTCCGGTTGCGTAGAAAAACATGGCGCCCCCCAACAAAAAGTTCAAGGTCTTAGTCGTAGATGACTCTGCCTTCATGCGCAAGGTGCTCGAAACCATCTTCAACGCGGATGAACAGTTGCAAGTCGTCGGGCACGCCAAGGACGGCCGCGAGGCCGTCGCCATGGCGGAATCGCTCAAGCCCGACGTCATCACCATGGACATCAACATGCCGCACGTGGACGGATTGCAGGCTACCGCGGAAATCATGACCACGAATCCGAGGCCTATCGTCGTCGTCAGCTCCGAATCCAAGGAAGGCGCGGCAAGCACCCTGCGGTCCCTCGAACTTGGCGCGATCGAATTTGTTGCCAAGCCCTCGGGCGCGATCGATCTCGACATGCAGAGCGTAAAGGAAGAATTGCTTCGCAAGGTGCGGATGGCGGCGAAAGTGCGTGTCGTACGCACGGCCTCCCGCCTGGCCTCAACCATTCAAAAAGGCGGAACGGCAAAACCGAGCGCCATGGCACCTGCCAGCAGCCGCCCTGCGTCCACATCTGGACTTGACCAGCGCTTCCCCGTGGTTGTCTTAGCTGCCTCGACAGGCGGTCCGGCCACCGTCATGCGCATTGCACCGGGCTTCACGCACGACTTCCCTGCTGCGGTCATTCTTGTCCAGCACATGCCTGCGACATTCACAACCCAATACGCTGCCCAGCTCGCCGAGTTCACGGAAATCCGTGTGAAAGAAGCAGAGGCCAACGAATCCTTGCAACCGGGCACCCTCTACATCTGCCCCGGCGGGCAGCATCTCCGGGTGACGCCAACGGGCCGCATTCAGCTTGACGGAACAAGCGGCAGAATCAACGGATACCTGCCAAACATAGACATCACGATGGAATCGGTGGCGGCCTTTGCCGGTCCATTGAGCATTGGCGCTGTCTTGACAGGCATGGGCAATGACGGAGCCATCGGCGCCAAGGCCATCAAATCCGCGGGTGGCCTGGTTCTGGCCCAGGATGAAGCGACCTCCGTGATTTTCGGCATGCCTGCGGAAGCCATTAAGGCAGGTGCCGTGGATCAGGTCCTTGGTATTGACGACGTTTACGCGGCGATCGAAAAACGCGTTGTGGGGCTCTGTCGCCCAAGTCCCGCGGGAGTACGCTAATGCCTCCAGCCGCGCCAGTGAAGTCAAGCCCGGCCCGGGCGGAGCAGATCATCCTTTTCCGCATCAGCGGTCAGATTTTCGCCGTCTCCTCCTCATCGGTGCAGGAAGTTCGCAGCGCCGATAGCATGGCCGGTCTAACTGTGGAAATTACCGCACCGGGCCTGCGAAAGGTACATCACGTGGCGCAGCGCGGAGACAAGTCGCTCTTCGTTGTGAACGGCTCGGCACATTTCGGGCTCGCTCCTTCGCCGGGAGCATTAATTTTCGTTTTGCGTAAGACGCGGACGGCCCTGCTTATCGATGGCATTGAGAAGATGGCGAGCATGACGAGGCTGCAGGCGCTGCCGCGATCCTTTTGTCATGAAGAAAGGCTTTGGTACCGCGGTCTCACGGCGCTGGACCAAACTGTCGTTCCTGTGGTGCATCCCGAAGGATTTCTCACAAGCGAAGAACTGGCGATGCTGGATGCGGCCCTGCCACCTGCGGGGAGCGCCGGTGAGGACGCCGTGGAAGGGTCGGGACCCGCCCAATGACCGTGTCGGCCGAACTCGACCTGCAGTCCTTCGTCCTGCTTCGCCTTGGCGAACGGCGATTCGCGATTGCCGCGAACCAGATCGCCGAACTCGTCGCCCCGAGCCGCGTATTCCGATTCCCCCACCGGACGCCAAAAATCGAAGGCGTCATCCTGCGGCGCGGACGAATCGTGCCGGTGTGTGATGTGGCGGAGACATTGACAGGCAAGAGGTTGACCGCGCGCCGGTTTTACCTGATCGCCGTACGCGGTTATGGCACGCATAACGAATGGGTCGCACTGCCGGTGACTGGCGAATGCGAATTGATCAATGCGGAGATGAGCGCCACCAGCGCGTCGGACGCACCGCATGTGGCGGGCTGGCTCTCGCATGACGGCGACGTCATCGAAGTATTGAATATCGATGCGCTCACACCCGGCCCAGAGGACAACCTGGCCGAAACCGCGGCTATCGGCGCACGGGAGGCACGGCCGTGAACCTCGCCGAACGCTCCGCCAAGATTCTGCTGATCGACAGTAACGTCTATTTCGCAAAGCGGCTCGGCGATGCGCTGAAGCGCGAAGGATTCGAAGTCCAATCCAGCACGCAGGCCGCATTTGCCCTGACGACGCTTGAATATGACGCGCCCACGGCCATCGTTTGTGCGACGAAAATGCGGGAGATGGGTGCGCTGGAGATCGCCAGAATCATTCGCGCCGACGTCAAGAACGCAACCTTGCCCATTATCGCCCTTGGCGACGGCAGCCAGCGCGCGTTGATGAATGCGTTTCAGGCCGGCTGCGACGATTACGTCGACCGCAATCAGCAACCAGGCGTTATCGCAGCCTACGTGAAACAAATCCTCGTCAGCAGAGCGGACGGATTTCAGCCCACGCAGATGCTGGCGCAAGACGATACCAGCCTCAGCGGAAAACTGACCCATCACGACCTGACCGGGGTGATGCAAATGCTCGGCCATGCGCGTCAAACCGGCGCGCTGCACATCAACGCGGGCGAAACCGACGGAGTGCTCTTCTACGACGCCGGCGAGCTAGCGCACGCGGAATGTGGAAACTTGTTTGGTGACGAAGCCGTGATTTACATCCTGAAGAACTGCGTGAACGGCGGTGAAGGCGTTTACAAATTTGTTTACGGGACGAACTCTCCGCAGCGCACGGTGCTGCGGTCGGCCACGGATCTCATGCTGGATGCCATGCGCGAATTCGATGAGGGAACGCGCGACATGGCGGACAAGGAAGCGCTATGAGCGAAGCGATGACCATCCCTCCGCTGGGCGAGACCGCGCAAAAGCGCACGCCCACGGTGTACTTCATCGATGACAGCGCGACAATGCGCGAAGTCATTAAGATCGCGTTCCGCCGCGAGAACATCAACGTGATCACCTGCGCGGACGCGGCATCAGCCCTCGCGCAGTTCGAACAAAACCGGCCCGATGTCGTGATCACCGACGTGATTATGCCCGATCAGGATGGCTATTCCGTCTGCACGCAAATCCGGCAGCACCCGGAATTCAGTGCCACTCCCGTCGTGCTGATGTCCGGAGTGGTCAACAAGAGCGTCGCCGACAAGGCAGTGTCCGTAAAGGCCGATGAGCTGATTCGTAAGCCATTTCAGCCACAGGAATTGATTAGTCGCGTGAAGAGTTTGCTCGAACCGAAGAGTGCAACGCTTGCCCCACCCGTTGAGCGGACGGCCTCCCCCAACGTGCTGAGCAGCCTGTTTGCTCCGCCGCCGGCAGCGCCCCGAAACGTGCCACCCCCGCCGCCAGCCACGACGCCCGAATCGGCTTGGCCCCGCGCACTTGCCGAAGCTTTCACCCCTAGGCCAGCAGCCCCGGCGCGTCAAGAGGTTCAGCCGTCCGGGCCTGCACAAATGCGCTCGGCCCCGACTGCGTCTGACGTGCAAAAGTTGCGCGTGGAGATTGCGCATTTAGACCTGCTGATCAAAAAACTTCAAACCGAACTGCAAATTGAACGGCAGTACAACCAGGCGCTGGAAACACAAATCCGCGCGCTAACAGAAGTTGAATAGCACCGGCAGAGTTTGGTCATGAACCAATAGCATCGCGGCGCTTTCCGGCCAACG
>Ga0307479_10002356_pt1 | contig 17165 bp, 12 predicted proteins | sample atmos_gasesECM4C_FD_203743 | JGI IMG/M metagenome (GOLD analysis project Ga0307479, IMG submission 203743) | Hardwood forest soil microbial communities from Morgan-Monroe State Forest, Indiana, United States - atmos_gasesECM4C_515 | ecosystem: Environmental > Terrestrial > Soil > Temperate... | reverse complement strand
GGCATATCGCTGTTCATGCAGCCGGTGCAAGACCTCACTGTCGAAGATCGCGTCAGCCGCACGCAGTTTCAATACAGCCTGGAAGACGTGGACGCCAAGGAGTTGGCCTATTGGGTCCCGCGTTTCATGGAAAAGCTCAAGGAGCTGCCCGAGTTGAGTGATGTCGCCAGCGATCAGCAGAACCAGGGCTTGCTCGCGGTGCTCACCATCGATCGCGACACCGCATCGCGCCTTGGGATTCTCCCGGCCGACGTGGACAACACGCTCTACGACGCTTTCGGCCAGCGCCTGGTATCCACAATTTTCACCCAGTTGAATCAGTACCACGTGGTTCTGGAAGTGGACCCGCAGTTCCAACAGAGCCCGGAAAATCTGAAAAACATTTATGTACATTCGTCGGCCGGCCAGGCGCCTTCTTCCGGATCCGGCACTTCTATCACCGCGACCACCGTGGCGGCTACCTCGGCGCCAACGACGCAAGTTCCGCTCAGCGCGTTCACGCGATTTGAACCTAGCAGCACGGCTCTGACCATCAATCACCAGGGGCAGTTCCCGGTGGTGACGTTATCTTTCAATCTTGCTCCCAATGCCGCTCTGGGTGACGCGGTCAACGCCATTAACAAAGTCAAAGATGAAATCGGGTTGCCGCCAAGCATTCAGGCCACCTTCCAGGGCACGGCCGCGGCTTTCCTGCGCTCGCTCTCCAACGAGCCGATTTTAATTTTGGCCGCGCTCGTCACGGTCTATATCGTGCTGGGCGTTCTCTACGAGAGTTACATTCATCCCATCACCATCCTGTCGACGCTGCCCTCCGCGGGCGTGGGCGCCATCCTGGCCCTGCTTCTGTTCCGCACAGAATTCAGCATCGTCGCGCTGATCGGGATCATTTTGCTGATCGGCATCGTGAAAAAGAACGCCATCATGATGATCGACTTCGCGCTGGAAGCGGAGCGCAAGGAAGGGAAGGCGCCGCTCGACGCCATCTACGAAGCGTGCCTGCTGCGCTTCCGGCCGATCATGATGACCACCATGGCCGCGCTGCTCGGCGGTTTGCCGTTGGCGCTCGGTTCCGGCGTGGGCTCCGAGCTTCGCCGCCCTTTGGGAATCACCATTGTCGGCGGCTTGATTCTGAGCCAGATTCTCACGTTGTACACGACCCCCGTCGTGTATCTCGCGTTCGACTGGCTCGCTCGTCGCTTTCAATTTCATGTTGGCAATCCCATCGAAGATCCTGCGGGCGCCGCTGGAGACTGAGGCGTGAACGTCTCCTCAAATTTCTCCGTTCCCTTCATTCGCCGCCCGGTCGCCACCACGCTGATCACGGTGGCCATCCTTCTTTCCGGCATGGTGGCTTTTCGCTTTCTTCCAGTGGCGCCTCTGCCGCAGGTGGATTTCCCCACCATTTCCGTGGGCGCGAATCTCCCCGGCGCAAGCCCTGAAACTATGGCTTCCGCTGTGGCCACTCCGCTCGAACGCCAGTTCGGCCGCATCGCCGGCGTTACGCAGATGACTTCCTCCAGCGGACTCGGTTCCACGGGAATCACGCTGCAATTTGACCTAAATCGCGACATCAATGCCGCCGCGCGCGATGTGCAAGCGGCCATCAACGCTGCGCGCAGCCAGCTTCCCCAGGATCTTCCCGGCCAGCCGACCTATCGCAAGGCCAATCCTGCCGACGCGCCTATACTCTTGCTCTCGTTGACCTCGGAAAATATTCCGGCGGCGGAGATTTATGACGCGGCCGATTCCATTCTGGCGCAGAAGCTGGCCCAGGTGGAAGGCGTCGGACAGGTCTTCACCTGGGGCAGTTCGCGTCCCGCCGTTCGTGTGGAAGTGAATCCGACGCAGCTCAACGCGTACGGCATCAGCTTGGAAACGATTCGGCGTTCCTTGCAAGCGGCAAATGCGAACCTCGCCAAGGGTTCGGTTTCTGATCCCACGAAAATGTCGAGCATCGCGGACAGCGACCAGCTTTTCAAAGCCTACGAATATCAGCCGCTGATCGTTGCCGGGCACGTGGGCGCGCCCGTGCGCCTGCGCGATATCGCCGAGGTCAACGACTCCGTCGAGGACACGCGCAACCTCGGCCTCACTATGGGACAGCCTTCGGTCATGCTGGCCATCTTCCGCCAGCCCGGCGCGAACATGATCGAAACCGTGGACCGCATTTTCGCGTTGCTACCGCGTTTGCGCGCCTCCATCTCTCCTTCCTTGCATCTCAACGTTGCCATCGACCGCACCACCACCATCCGCGCCTCGGTGCACGACGTGGAAATTACCCTGCTTATTTCCATCTCCCTGGTAATCCTGGTGGTCTTTGCTTTCCTGCGCAGCTACTGGGCCACTATTATTCCCAGCGTGGCCGTGCCACTGTCCCTCATCGGCACCTTCGGCGTCATGTATCTCTGCCACTACACACTGGACAATCTTTCGCTTATGGCCCTGACCATCTGTACCGGTTTCGTCGTCGACGACGCCATCGTGGTCATTGAAAACATCACGCGCCACATCGAAGGGGGCATGAAGCCGATGGAGGCCACCATCCAAGGCGCCAGCGAGATCGGCTTTACCGTCCTTTCCATGAGCGCTTCGCTGGTGGCTGTGTTCATTCCCATTCTGTTGATGGGTGGCATTGTCGGCCGGCTCTTCCGCGAATTTGCCGTGGTGCTCAGCGTGGCCATCGGTGTGTCGCTCTTTGTTTCGCTGACCACCACGCCGATGATGTGCGCGCGATTTTTGAAACACGACACCGGCCAGCACGGGCGCGCGTATCGAATGTCGGAGAGCGCTTTCAACCGCCTGCTGCGCACCTACGACGTCGGCCTGCGCTGGGTCTTGCGCCATCAATTCTTCATTCTGCTGGTCACCATCGGCACCGTTTGCCTCAACATCTATCTCTTCTGGGTCACTCCGAAGGGATTTTTCCCGCAGCAGGACACGGGGCGCATCACCGGCTTGATTCAGGGCGATCAGGATCTTTCCTTTGCGGCGATGTCGCAAAAGATGCGGGCGTTTACCGACATCGTGGCCAAGGATCCGGCCGTCGATTCCGTGACTTCTTTCACCGGGGGCGGCAGCGGTGGCAGCACCGCGCGCATGTTCGCGCAGCTAAAACCGCTTAATGTGCGGAAGCTTAGCGCCGACCAGGTCATCGCCCGGATCCGCAAGGCCAGCTCCCATGTCCCCGGCGCCGGACTCTATCTGCAAGCGGTGCAGGACCTCACCGTCGGCGGGCGTTTCGGAGGCGCGCAGTACCAATACACTCTGCAGGCTGACAATTTAAGCGACCTTACCCACTGGGCGCCCATCATCCAGCAGCGCATCGCCAAAATCGCGGAATTGCGCGATGTCAATTCCGATCAGCAGATGCGCGGCCTGGCCAGCAACATTGTCATTGATCGCGACACCGCCGGGCGGCTCGGCGTGAACCTCATGGATATCGATAACACCCTGGGCGACGCCTTCGGCCAGCGCCAGGTCTCTAACATCTACAAAGGTCTCAACCAATACCACGTCGTGCTGGAAGTCGCTCCGCAGATGCAACAGAGCCCCGACGCCCTGAAAACGATCTACGTTCCTTCGAACTCCGGCAAGCTTGTTCCGCTCAGCGCGTTTGCACACTACCAGTACTCCAACACGCCGCTGTCCGTGAATCATCAGGGCCTTTTCCCATCCATCACGCTTTCGTTCAATCTCGCCCCTGGCGCTTCGCTGGGCCCCGCGGTCCAGCATATTCTTCAGGCCCAAAGTGAGCTTGGTGTCCCCGCTACCGTCCATGCCACATTTCAAGGCACCGCGCAGGCCTTTCAGGATTCCCTCGCCAATCAACCCGTTCTGATCATCACTGCGCTGTTCGCCGTCTACATCGTGCTCGGCATTCTTTACGAGAGCTTCATCCATCCCATCACTATTCTCTCGACGCTCCCCTCCGCCGGCATCGGCGCACTTCTCGCCGTGTGGCTCGCCAAGTCCGATCTCAGTATCATCGCGCTCATCGGCATCATTCTGTTGATTGGCATCGTGAAGAAAAACGCCATCCTCATGATCGACTTCGCTGTGCAAGCGGAACGCGAGGAAAGCAAGTCCACCGTCGAAGCCATCTACCAGGCCTGCTTGCTGCGCTTCCGCCCCATCATGATGACCACGATGGCCGCGCTCCTCGGCGCTCTCCCGCTGGCCCTTGGCAATGGCGTTGGATCGGAGTTGCGCCGTCCGCTTGGTATCACGATCGTCGGCGGGCTGATCCTTAGCCAGATGCTCACCCTCTTCACCACGCCCGTCGTTTACATTTACATGGATCGCATTCAGACTTGGCTGCAAGGACGTCGCGCACACGGTGCCGCTCCCGCTCCTCTCCCTGCTCATTCCGATTAGGGCGTCTGTCGGGCAGTTCTTATGTTTTCGTGGATTGCTGTTACGAACTGCCGATCAGGTAACCTGCCAAAAGGACTAAAACTCCGCCAACGACCACCTGAAACGCCGCCTGCAAAAGCGGTGTGTCCATGTAGCGGTTCCGTATGTAACTGATAACGGCAAGCTCCACCGCCACAACGATAATTGCAACTAGCATTGCCATATGAAAATTGTTGATTAGGAACGGAAGTGTGTGCCCGAGTCCGCCTGCCGTTGTCATAAGTCCGGTTATCGCTCCCCGCAACAAGGGCGACCCGCGGCCTGTCAGCGATCCGTCGTCTGATTGAGACTCTGAAAACGCCATCGAAATGCCAGCGCCAACAGATGCAGCCAAGCCGACTAGGAAAGCCTTCGAACTGCTTTGGGTGGCAACCGCGGCGGCAAACAGCGGTGCCAGCGTCGAGATCGATCCATCCAGGAGCCCCAGAAGTCCGGGCTGCACGACTTGCAGCAGGAACAGCTTCTTGTGTGACGCATCTTCGGCCGCTTTCGCGCTCTGCGTCAGCAATGTCTCTTCCAGATTGCCCGCAGTTTGCGTGTGCTTGCGTTCTTCGTCGGCCAGCTTGTTCAGCAATTCGCGCGTGGATGCGTCCGTCGTGCGTGTGACGGCCTTCTGGTAGAAGCGTTGCGCCTCCATCTCCATCACTTCCGCTTGCTTTCGCGCCACATTCACGCCCAGCGGCCGCACCAGCCACGTCGGATTTCGCCGCAAAAACCCCTTTACGTTCTCGCGCCGGATCAGGGGAATGTGCTCGCCAAACCGGTGGCGAAACATTTCAATCAGCCGGTCGCGATGCCCCGCTTCTTCCTCGTGCATGCCCTCGAACATTTGCGCCGTTGCCGGGTACCCTTCCCGCAGCGCGTCGGCAAACTCAGCGTAAATTCGGCCGTCTTCTTCTTCCGAGGAGATCGCCAGCGCCAGTATTTCCCGCTCGCTCAAATCCCTGAATTTCTTAAGCATTCGTCGCTGCCCTCACAGGTCGAGCACGCAGCATCGCACAAACGTCCCGCCAAGTCACCTGCACACAAGTGGGACAGCCATTTCTGGCTGTCTGCGGCGGATTTTGTTCGTCTTGGGCTCCAGCGATGGCCGCCGCTCTCGAGACGCCGGGCCCTTTGCGTAGCGGCCGGGCTTCCGCCCGAGTGGCGAGTGCAGCGAGCGCGCTGCGCAACAGCCGACGAATTAGCCTCGCGCAGGCATTCGCTAGACTAGAAAGCCCTGCGTTCTGTAGAGCTGCACAATATCCAGCCGGTCTTCCGCGCCGGTCTTTTGTTTCATGCGATAGAGGTGGTTCTTTACCGTTTGCTCGGAGAGTGAGAAATGGTTGGCGATCTCCTTATTCGACAGGCCCTTCGCGATCAGCGGAACCAACTGCTGCTCCCGCCGCGTCAGCCCTAACCTGCGCCGCGGGCTAACGCACGCCATCGACACACCTTCGCTTTCAAAATACTGGAACAGGGCTGCGCACAATTTGCCCGGACACACTGCTTCACCGGCGCGCACCGCGCGCACTCCGTCCAGCACCGCGTCCGAAGAGGCGTCATGCAACAGGTATCCGTTTATACCGGCGCGCACGCACTGCAGAAATTCTGTTTCGTCTTTGACCATCCCGAGCAGCAGGATACGCATCTTCGGAGCTGCCGCGCGCACCTGCTGAATCATCTCCAAGTCTTCACGCAGCGTCCCTCGCGAAGCGAGCAGCAAAACATCCGCATTCGTTTGCGCCACCGATTCCGCCTGCAACGGCACGGTCGACTCCAGGCCGCTTACCTCGATGTTCCCCTTCTTCGCCAGCATGTGCCCCAGCGCTTCGCGCAGCAGGCGATTTTCCGCTGCCACAAACACGCTGAGCTTTGCCTTCGGCATTCCGCCAGTGTCCGGCCCCACTTTCCCCGCCAATTCACTTGCTTGCCCGGTTCCATTCGGTCTTCCGTTCGGCGCCGACGCTTTGTCAGTTGCCAGACCGCTCCGTGCGCTTGCACTCATGGTGGGACACTCCCCCGAATTGTTTGGCTTCCCCGGCCTCACACGGCCAGCACACCGATCTGGCACGTTTGGTGCCAGCCCTCACTGCAATTCCACAACCGTATCCCTGAGGAGCCTCTCATCTCTACTCAGCGCTATCTCGTTTGCTGCTAACACTTAGCGCCGGCTCTCATGCACCTTCCCAGAGCGTCCGTGCCATTCCGGTACCAGCCTTAGGTTACGATTTCAGTTCGATACTCTTGTCACGCCGTTAGAAATTTTCGTTAACGGTTTCATGAAACCTTTCTTTCCTGGTACTTCCGTACTACCATCGCCGGGAGACGTTCTATCGCCATGGGTACGTCTCCACTATAGGCTTTTTGTTGTGCTTGTCTCAGGCTTAGCAAACGCAGAGCCGCGCTCCGCTAGAGTGGCCCAAGCAAATGCCGAGTAAGGATTGGCCGGTTCAGGAACTGAATGGATAAACTTACGCAAAATCGCGCTTCCGCAACACGCGCAAAGTCCGAGCGCCGCGCCAGCCGCCGGTGCAAGTTCACGCAGCTCATGCGCATTTGCCCTTCCGATCCGCAGCGCCAGCATTTTGATGACATGCGCGGCACCATCAGCGTCTCGCGGACCGGCGTCTATTTCCAGACCAGCGAAAAAGGCTACGAAGTCGGCATGCGTCTATTTCTCATCATGCCCTATTCGCAGGATCCCGGCTCCGCCAAGCGCGAGTATCTGGCCGAAGTCGTGCGCACCGATTCTCTGCCCAACGGCTTGACCGGAATCGGCGTCAAGCTGCTCCTCGAAACCGGCCCGCAGCACTCCTACTCCTTCGAACCGCCCCGCGCATAATTCCCGCGCACCAAAAAAACTTCGACGCAAAAGAAAAGGCGTCCCGGCTGAGCCGAAACGCCTTCTCTTCGTGTTTGGGGGTGGAGGAATTCCCGAAATCTACGCCTGCCCGAAGGCCTGCAGCGCGCGATGCCTGATTCTGCCGAGTTGCCGGTTTACCGGATTTTGCCGCGAAAGGAACGAGAGCACCGGCGTTTTGCGCGGCACCAATCGGTTCTTCGCGATGGTCAGCCGGATGTCGCGGCGCGCATACTTGAGCCCCGCTTCCAGCACTTCCAGTGCTTCGTCGCGGCGCCCAGCCGTCGAATACACTTCTGCAAGATTCAAATAAAGCTGCGCCTGATTTCGCTTCATTCGAACGGCCGCGTCGCACAGCCTTTCCGCTTCTCCAAATTTCTCTTCGGAGCGCGCCAGCACCACGCCAAGATAAGACATGTAGTAGGGATTATTCTTGTCCAGCTCGGCGGCGCGGCGCATATGCGGCAGCGCTTTTACCGCATAATCGTCGCGCAAAAACGCCAGGCCTTGCTTGAACTCGCGGAATGCTTCCGTATCCAGCATTACTTCACCTCCAGGGACTTAGAGGGATTTTGGGATTTCGCGGCGCGCCGAAAATCGGCATCGACGCTGCCCGATGGGCGAGCGCTTCTCCGAGGCATTCCAGCAAAGTGGGATGAGCCTGGGAGACCATGCAAGCGTTTCTCGCGTCGCGGTCGTTTATTCATCCCTGCTTAGGGAAGCTACGCGCAATGGTTGCGGCAATCTACTGACCCGTGGTCCAGTCTTGGGACAGCGCGCAAAACCCGCAGTAAAGTTTGCGGCTGGCCGTGCTGCCGGGTCGCCCGGACAGCACCAAAGCGGTGGCAACTTTCGCGCGCTGTGCTCCCTTAAAACGCGCGCTTCCAGCCCGCGCGCCAGTCTTCCCAATCCGCCATGGTGGCCTTAAGCATGGCCTTCGCGGCTTTGTGCAACCACCGCCCGCGGCGCGCGCCAAGATCGCGCTTTACTTGCGGAATTGCGCGGCTGCTCGCGAAATGCATGTTTGCGGTTTCCCAGCCCATGCAATAAAGCAAACGCGCCTCGTCGCGCTCCGCGGGCAGGGAAGCGATCTCAATCCGCGAACAATCCGGGGCCAGCCGCCGCACCAGCCAGTGACCGTGGAATCGCACGCATGGATCCTGCACGCGAATCGCGCTTTGCACCAGCTTTGGGCCGTACAGATTTACCGTTGAATCGCCGCGATACCAGGCCCACGCGGAGGTGCGAATGGCCTTCGCTTCCCGCGCGACGTACGCGCCTTTCCACGACGACAGCGCCAGAATTCGAGGATGCCCGAGGCTGCCCAGCCCGGCAATCCGGCGCTTCAGCACGTACTGAGGGTGAGGATTTGGAAACGATGCCTCCAGCAAGCGCCGCACTTCCGCAGGCGGCTTCGCGGTGTAGGGCGGATTTCGCGTCATCTTCGCCCAGAAATGCACGGGGTCGCGCAGCTTGCTAAGCGCTATCAGCCGCAGCCACTGATGATGCTCCGCCAAAATAAATGCCTGGCCGCCGTCGTTTAGCGCGTCGCGGTAGCCCTCTTCGATCGCCTCCGAGGCTTCTCGCTTCGTGAGCCCTAAATGCTCGCCGGAAATCGCGAGGTAAGCGCTGGTGCTCAGGCGGATCAGGTCCAGCGTGTACGGTCCGGGCCACGCTTCGTCCAAATCATTCACGCCCCAGATGAGCCGGCCTTCCTGATCGCGCCAAGTGCCGAAATTTTCGATGTGCAGATCGCCGACCGCCAGCACCTTGGGCGCGCCGGCCACGTCCACACAATTTGCATGCCACAGTTGCAGCCAGCGGTAAAACGTGGCGCGGAAAAACGCGAACGGCGATTCCGCCATGTGCTGGTGCTTCAGCGCGACGTCGCGGCGCACCAGCGGGATTTGCTTTGCGAGCCAGCGCTCGAAATCGTGGGTCGCCTTTATGACGTTCATCAGCAGCGCACGCTAAACGTGGGCAAAGCCGGCGCGGCTCGGTGCGCCTTTCAAGCGCGATTCGTAGACGGGGAAGCGCGCGGCGAGCTCCGCCACTTGCTTGCGCACGCGCTGCTCCACGGCGGCGTCGCCGATGTGGCCGAGGACCTCCGCGATCCACGCGCCGATCTGCTCCATTTCCGGTTCGCGCATGCCGCGCGTCGTGATCGACGGGCTGCCCAGGCGGATTCCGCCGGCCTTCATCGGCGGCAGCGGATCGAACGGAATGGCGTTTTTGTTTACCGTGATTCCGGCGCGGTCCAGAGCCTTTTCCGCGTCGCTGCCGGTCAAGCCTCGCGAGTGCAGCTCGATCAAGAAAAGGTGATTGTCCGTTCCGCCGGACACGATGCGGAATCCCTGCTTGGCGATGGATGCCGCGAGCGCCCGCGCGTTGGCGACCACTTGCCTCTGGTATTCGCGGAAGGACGGCTCCATAGCCTCCTTCAAGCACACCGCTTTTGCGGCGATGGTGTGCACCAGCGGGCCGCCTTGCATGCCGGGGAAGGTCAGCCGGTCCAGCTCCTTCGCAAACGCCCCGCGGGAAAGCACCATTCCGGCGCGCGGACCCCGCAGCGTCTTGTGCGTGGTGGTGGAGACGATGTCGGCATGCGGCACGGGGCTGGGATGCACGCCCGCGGCGACCAGTCCCGCGATGTGCGCCATGTCCACAAAGAAAATCGCGTCGACGGCTCTGGCGACTTTGCCCATGCGCTCGAAGTCGATGATGCGCGAATACGCGCTGGCTCCCGCCACGATCATGCGCGGCTTGTTTTCGTGCGCCAGCTTTTCGATTTCGTCGTAATCGATGCGTTCGTCTTCCTGGCGCACGCCGTAAGCGATGAACTTGTACATGCGGCCGGAAAAATTCAGCGGATGCCCGTGCGTCAGGTGGCCGCCGTGCGCCAGGTTCATGCCCAGCACGGTGTCGCCGGGCTTCAGCGTGGCCATGTACACCGCGATGTTCGCGGACGTTCCGGAATGCGCCTGCACGTTGGCGTGTTCCGCGCCGAACAATTCCTTGGCGCGATCGATGGCCAGTTGCTCGACCTTGTCGGCATACTCGCAGCCGCCGTAGTAGCGCTTGCCCGGATAGCCTTCCGCGTATTTGTTGGTGAAAATCGAGCCCATGGCCTCCAACACCGCTTCGGAGACCAGGTTCTCCGAGGGAATCAGCTCCAAAGTAGTAGCCTGCCGCTTCGCTTCGTCGCGAAGCAGCTCCGCGATTTGCGCATCAACCGCATCGAGCGGCCGGTTCATGCGGTTGTTAGCGTCGGTAGTCTGCGTCATGGTTTAGTCCCCAGGTTTGGCGGACTCCATCTTACACCGGGCTCCAGCCCCAATGTAGGGGCACCGCTTCAGCGCGCCCAGGCCGAAGGCCGACCGAAGCGGCCAGCATTTTCCGGCGCTCATTTTGTTGAGCGCGGTTTTGCCCTGAGGTATAAAGGGCCGCGAAGCGAGGGGACCGTGGCAACCTCGCATCCGAAGAGGCTGGTGATGAGGAATTTAAGACGACTCGTATTAGTTCCATTATTTCTGATTACCAATAGTCCGGGATTTGCCCAGCAACCTCGGAAAGTGGTCATCAATCAGGATTGTTCGGGGCCCGGCGGCAGTAATATGCAAACACTCTTGACCTTGATTCAATCTGACCAGGTGGAAGTGCTGGGCATAACCGTCGTCAGCGGAAACCAATGGCGCGACGAAGAGGTCGCGCATACTCTGCGACTGCTGGAGCTAATTGGACGCACCGATATTCCGGTCGTGCCCGGAGCCGTATTTCCGCTCGTGCATCGCCGTAAGGAAGCCCTTTTGTGGCAGGCAAGGTATGGAAAGGTCGCCTTTGCCGGCGCGTGGGATGATCGCTGGTGGCACGAACATGACGTAATTCCGACGCTCCCTGAAGGGCAGCCCACTACCCGGGCGGCCGATGAAGACGCCGCGCACTTCCTGATCCGCATGGTCCACAAATATCCGCATGAAGTAACGATCTACGAAGGCGGCCCGATGACGAACCTGGCGCTCGCCAACGCCATCGATCCACATTTTGCCGAACTGGCCGAAGGCCTGGTCTTTATGGGCGGAAGCTTGAGCCCGAGGACTGACGATCCGGAGTTCATCAGCAGCCCACGCCACGAATTTAATTTCTGGTTCGATCCAGAGGCCGCGAAGAGCGTGTTACAGGCGCCGTGGAAGAAGATCGTGTGCACACCGGTTGACATCTCTGTCAAAACCAGAATCACAGACAAAATGATCGCCGAAATCAAGAAGAGCCACAGCCCCGCAGCGCAATACGTAGTGAAGTTCTTTATGGCAGACCAGGGCGGTTCCTATATGTGGGATGAACTGGCGGCCGCTTCGTGGATTGACCCTACGCTGATCACCAGAAAGGAAACCCGCTATATGAGCGTGGACATCGACCACGGTGCGGCGTACGGAAATACACTGACGTGGACAGACAAAGACAACCCGAAGCTTGGCGCACAATTGATTGAAATCCAAATGGACTTGGATCTGGCCAGATTTAACAAGATGTTTGTGGAATTGATGAAGGCGCCAACCCCGCAAGCCCATTGAACCGCGTACCGGTGTTGTGCATCGTCACCAACGCGGGAGTAACGCGAATGGTGCATCCTAGGGAAGTTGTAGCGAACTCCCTGCTAGGTTGGCCGGCAGGGTTATGCCTGACGGCGTTGGCACGCAGCGCAAGTACACCTCAGCGGCGAGCGCATTGGGGATCCAGCAGAGCCACGCGATGGCCGGGTAAGCGATCGAAAAAGGCACATGGAACACGAAACTAAGAGGCAGGTAGATGCGCAGGGTGATGGCGGCGGCGGCGAGAGCGTAGCTGCGAATCATCCAGCGCCGGTGCGTCATCGCATCGCCTCGCAAAATGAACTGCGCGGCGAGCCCGGTCGCTACAATCCAAGCCGCGCCGAGCGCGAGAAATCCCGCGGAGGCGATCCAACCGGTCTGCGCATGCGGCGCGATCCAGAGGGAAGCGCACCAGCCAAGCAAGACGGCGCTGCAGTAGATCCATCCCAAGAGGCGATGGCGATTCCAGTTGCTTTCGCGGAAGCGAGGCACAAACTGCAACGGGCCCGCCAGCAAGGCGATCGCTCCACCCAAGGCGTGCAGCGAAAGCGCTATGCGCCGCTGGCTGACGTTGTCGAGGGCCGCGGGAAAGGGCACGTGCGGCAACAGGTAACGAAGGGCCCCCAGCGCGTTCGCCAGAGCGAAGAACGCCAGCAGATACCACAAGACCTTAGGCAGGAGTCTCACGTTGGTTCATTTTGTCACGTTTCCTCGCGCTGCCGCCAGGCGGCGCGAGCCTATATCAAAGAATGCCCAGGGGAACCATTGCCCAGAACACTCCAGTGGCTAGACTGCCGAAAATCAGTGCGAGGCGAACTTGCCTTAGCCCAAAGAAACTCACAACCAGCGTTAGCGCACACAGGACCCAACAACCGATCAGGACATACTGCCACTCTATAGCACGCTGCAAAGATAGCGTAAAAATCGACGAAAACGCGTAAACGAACGGAAACACAAATGCCGCTGAGTTTGCTAACAGCCCCACGAGCGTATTCATCTCCTGCCGTGAAGTTAAGGACGGCCTTGTTCTTCCGAACTGCCACCAAGCAGCGATGTCCGAGCCAATCGCGAAAATGAATAACCCTATGAAGACAGCGTCTGACGCTGACCTTGGCCCCATCCTTCGCGCTCCTTCCCAAAGCTTTCGGACCTTCACAGCCACGCCAGTCTAGGGCAATCGGAGGCTGTTACGGCATGGCATTTGGTTCTTTTTGTTACTTTCTTGAGAACCCGCTCCGCACTCGTCCGCAACCCCTTAAATCCACAGCTTTTAATTTTGAACTTGACAATAGTAACGGATGTGGTAATCTTTCTAGCAGGCTTGCTGACAGTGTCCCCGTTTCGCCCCTCCTTTCCCCCGCAACCCGATGTGTATTTTCGTAACCAGCTACTCCTCCCATCATCTGCTCCATGTACCGCCCGCCCCTCTGGCCCTAACCCTCGCCTTTTGATACTATTGCGGACTCTTTTGCACTCTCAAAAAAGTCAAGTCCTTTGCAATCAAGCAAATCCGAACTCTTTGCGCAAAATACCGGGGGTGGGGGTGTCAGCCTTTGTCGCCGCCACATGCTTTCACGGGGCGCCTCGATCCCTCACGCTCTCATTCGCTTGTGCATACTTCCTGTCGCCACGGGGCTGTGTGTACCCCAACGTGGAGCGAAGTCAGTTTATGTTCCGTTTAGACTCGGCGCGGTAGCTTCCTTCGGCGACAGAAAGCCAACGTATCGGACAGGGATGCCTTCCGTCGCAAGGGAGGGTTCGCAATGAAGTCTTATAGTGTCGGACGCATCGCAGGTGGCGTGCTGGTGATCCTACTGGGTGCTTTCTCGCTGCTGATGGCGGCCGCGCCCGGCTATCACCTGCTTAAGAAATACAGCTTTGGCGCAGCGGAGGGCGCCACTCGCGAATACTTCGACTACATTCTGGTCGATTCTGCCGCGCGCCGCGTGTACCTCTCTCACGGCACTGAAATCAAGGTCATCGACGCCGACAGCGGTGCCCTGATCACCAACATCACCGGTTTGAAACAAGATCACGGGGTCGCCTTGGCCAGCGAGTTTGGCCGCGGCTTCATCAGCGACGGCGGGCAAGGCAAGGTGATCATTTTCGATCTGCAGACCCTCAAGGTGACCGGCGAAGCGAAGGCCGACCAGGACGCCGACAGCATCATTTACGATCCCTTCTCGAAGCGCGTCTTCGTGATGAATGGCGACCCGCACAGCTCCACGGTGATTGACGCGAAGAGCGGCGGCGTGGTGGGAACCATCGATCTTGGCGGCGGTCCCGAGTTTGCCGTCAGCGACGGCAACGGAACTGTTTACGTCAACCTGGAAGACAAGAGCGAACTTGTGGCCATCGATTCCCGCACGCTAAAGATCAAATCGCGCTGGCCGCTCGCTCCCGCCGGAGCGCCCACGGCTTTGGCCATGGACGTTCAACACCACCGGCTGTTCAGCGCTGGACGCAATCCGCAAATGCTCGTCGTGCTCGATTCCGACAGCGGAAAAGTACTTCAGTCTTTCCCTATCTCCGCAGGCGTGGATGCCGCCGCCTACGAGCCCGCAACGGGACTGCTCTTCGTTTCCACGCGCGAGGGCATGGTCCACGTATTCCACGAAGACTCCCCCGACAAATTTAGCGAAGCGGAAACCATCAAGACCGAATTCGGCGCCAAAACCATGGGCCTCGACACCAAGACCCACAACCTGTTCCTAGACACGGCGGACTTTGGTCCGGCGCCCGCCCCCACTACGGAGCGGCCGCACCCGCCGCGCCCGGCGATTCAAGGAACGTTTCACGTGCTGGTTTACGGGAAGTGACGGAGCTTTCGGTCTTGCTGACTAGCAGAGACCGCTGGGGCGAGCGGCAGTACCGGATTCCTGAGTCGGGAGGGTCTGTGTGCTTGGCAGGGTGTAGGGTATGGTTCCGGCGAGGTTCGCGATGCATTGCTGAATGACCTGGGGAATGGCGGTAAGTGTGGAGGGTAGATTCGGAATCGACTGGTCGGGCTTCTTGAAATTGAGCGCGCTGGTTAGATCGCCGACTGCGGCGCGGCGCCAGGCGCTCAAATTGGGCACTTCGGCGCCGAAGCGAGTCTCCAGGAATCGCAACACGGAAGTGTGATCGAAGAGGTCGGAGGACACGAAGCCGCCGCGACTAAAGGGCGAGACGATCAGCGTGGGGACGCGAAAACCCAATCCAATCGGGCCGGTGATCGCGGGACTGCCGATTACGGTGGGGTCCGGCACGGCGGGCGCGGTGACAAATTCGCCGGGCGTACCGGGAGGCGCGGTTACGGGAGCGACGTGATCAAAAAATCCGCCATTTTCATCGTAGGTGACCAACAAAAGTGTCTTTGCCCACAGTGCTGGGTTCGCCGCTAAAGCAGTGATAATGAGCGAAAGAATGTTCTCGCCAAAAATGGAAGGCGAAGGCGGATGGTCCGAGGTCACGACTGATCCCACCAGCCAGGAGACTTGCGGCAAATTGCCAGACACGACGTCGGCCAGGAAGTCCGCCGGAAACTGAGGTCCGAACGCATTTTGATGCAGCACCGAGGCCGGATCCTGAAAATTTTTGAAGTAGGAAAGAACATTGTCGGAGAGAATGCCGCCGAGAATGGTCTCATCCGGTGATGAGTATACCTTCCAGGAAATTCCGCGAGCCTGAAGCTGCTCGGGCATGGTCGTATAGGTGAGACGGCCGTAAAAAGCGGTGCGATTTGCAATGATCGTTTGCAAGATCGGTCCGCCGTTGGTGCCGCCGGGGTCGAGGGAGGCCGCGATGGAATAGAGGCGGTTCGGATCGGTCGGACCCATCACCGAGCAAAAATAGTTGTCGCAAATCGTGAAAGCATCGGCGAGGGCGTAGTAGTAGGGAATGTCTGCGCGCGTGTAGTAGCCCATGCTTAATACGGCGTCATTGGGATTGATGGGAAGACGCGAGGTCACAAAGCCGTCCATTGCGCCGTTGTCCCAGCTTTGATGCTGCGGTACCCAGTCGTGGCTGATGTCGTGGGTGCAGGCGGCATTCGTTGTGGAAGTGTCCAGGTGGAATGGCAAGAGTGCGCCGACGGGGGAGTTCGTTGTGTTCGCTGGGTCGGGCTGCCGAAATGCCATGTTTTGATCGGAGAATCCACGGACGCCGCGGTAGCTTCCAAAGTAATGATCGAAAGAGCGGTTCTCCTGAATCAGGATCACCACGTGCTCGATATCCGATAATTTGGAGCAGACGGAGGAGGGAAGAGTGAGAGAACCACTAGCGCTGCATCCGTGCAGACTCAAAGACGCAAGTTCCGCAGCGGCTGTTGCCGCACCAAGTTTCAATAGTTCTCGGCGAGTAAAATTGTGCATAGACTGTAATTGTTAGATGCGCTTTACGGAGCCAGGGTGGGACGAACTCAAGAGGTGATTCGATGGTCGGCTACTCCGGCGCGGGGATGGGCAAACCAATCCGGCGGTCGAGGTCGGCAAATCTTGGGTCGTGGTGCAGAGTTTGGAAATCGGGAACGGGGTTCAGGAGAATCAAGCCGCCGGCGCGGTTGCGATACGCTTTCTCCAGCCAAGCGAACGCCTGATCGCTGTCTCCAAGCGCAGCGTAAATCTTCGCCACTTCGATGGTCGCATCGTCGCGGCCGTTGGTACCGTTCAGGAGATCGCGGAGGATGACTTGGGATTTGTCCCTTTGACTTGCCAGCGCGTATGTCCGGGCGAGGTCCGATAACGCCCAGGTATTCCCGTTACTGATGTCAACTGCCTTGCGCAATTCTGCGATCGCGGTCGGATAATTCTGTTTTCCAACATACGCTTCCGCGAGATAGATGTGGGCCAACAGGAAGGCCGGGTCTATTTCCAATGCTCGGAGGGCTTGCTGTATGGCCTCATCGCAGTGTTGCGCATAAACCAGCAATTGGACGGTATCTGTTTTGATGATCATGGACAGAGGGTCGGCCTGCTGCGCCTGGCGTTCTTCGTCGAGTGCCGCGGACGGGTTGCCCCGAGCCATTAGCCATACCGCGTACCATTGATGAGCGGTGGAGTAGTTTGGATTAAGTTCGAGGGCGCGTTTAAACTCTTTCTCGGATCCCGGCCAGTCCCACTCATATTGCATTTTGACAAACGCGAGAGATGTGTGGGCTTCCGCGAGAGATTCATCCAGCTGCAAAGCAGTGAGAGCTGCCTCCCTGGCCTTAGGCATGGCTTCCCGGCGTGGAATGGTATTCGGCAGCGAACCGAGGAGCGCATAGGTATCGGCCAATCCCGCATAGGCGCGGGCATATTTCGGATCCAGAACGATTGCATGATTGAAATAGGCGATGGCCT
>Ga0307479_10002354_pt1 | contig 17174 bp, 10 predicted proteins | sample atmos_gasesECM4C_FD_203743 | JGI IMG/M metagenome (GOLD analysis project Ga0307479, IMG submission 203743) | Hardwood forest soil microbial communities from Morgan-Monroe State Forest, Indiana, United States - atmos_gasesECM4C_515 | ecosystem: Environmental > Terrestrial > Soil > Temperate... | reverse complement strand
ACGAGGCCTTCCAGCACGTCAACCGATTCTCCGCCGACGCTTCCCACGAGTTGCGGACGCCCTTGACGATCCTGCAATTGGAACTGGAAGGCATCGCCCAGAAACATGGGAAGGATGCGGCTCTGGGAGACCAGATCGGCAGCGCCCTGGAGGAAACTCAACGAATGTCGCGAATTGTAGAAAGCCTGCTGACTATTTCGCGTCTCGACGCGGGCGAAGTCAAGATGGATAAGACGCCTCTGGATCTCGGAGAGCTAGCGGCATCGACGGCCGGTGAAATGACTTTGCTGGCAGAAGAGAAATCGATTCGCCTCCGCACGCACGCTCCGGCCGGGATTCAAGTGGAAGGCGACCGGACACGCTTGCAGCAGGTGATCGTGAACCTCCTTGACAACGCTATCAAGTACACGCAGGCCGGTGGCAAGGTCGAAATCCGAGTCGATAGAGAAGGGAAGAAAGCGGTCCTCGAAGTCTCCGACAATGGCCCTGGGATAGCCGCTCACGCCCTGCCCCATGTGTTTGAGCGTTTCTACCGCGCCGACAAGGCGCGCTCACGCGCCAGCGGAGGCTCCGGTCTGGGCCTCTCCATCGTCAAGGCAATTTGCGCCGCGCACAGCGCCGAAGTTAGAGTCTCAAGCCAGGAAGGCCGGGGTACTTCCTTCCGCGTCGAACTCCCGTTGCTCACGGTTTTAGCCAGCGAGGCAGCCAGCGCGGCACTTCGGGAAGCCTAAGTCGAGCAGAAGCTTAAACAGAAGAAGAAACAATATGGGAAGACCACTATCCGGCAGGGTCGAAGCCGTAACCGAACCTGCACAGGATTTTCCGAGCCGAGACAAAGATCGGGAATCAAAGATCTGGTCCGTGATACGCGTCTCCAGCGGCAACTTTTTGGAGATGTACGACTTCATGGTTTTTGGTTACTACGCGGCGGCGATCGGCAGTGCGTTCTTCCCCAGCGGGAATCCATTCGTATCGTTAATGTTGTCGCTCATGACCTTTGGCGCGGGCTTTCTGATGCGGCCCCTGGGCGCGATCGTGCTCGGAGCGTACACCGATCTTCACGGACGTCGTGCCGGCCTCATTCTGACACTAGGCTTAATGTCGGTGGGGATTATCTCCATAGCATGCACGCCGGGATACACGACGATCGGCCTGATTGCTCCGCTGCTTGTGCTGGTTGGCCGTCTGCTTCAGGGTTTTTCAGCGGGTATGGAATTGGGCGGCGTATCCGTTTACTTGTCGGAAATCGCCACTCCAGGGCACAAAGGCTTCTACGTCAGTTGGCAATCGGCGAGTCAGCAAGTGGCCGTGATGTTTGCAGCGCTGCTCGGAGTCGTACTAAGTTCCATCCTGCCGCCGCAGAAAATGATGGTGTGGGGATGGCGTATTCCGTTGCTTCTTGGTTGTGTGATCATTCCATTCCTCTTCAGGCTCAGGCGCTCTCTCCAGGAGACTGACGAGTTCGTTGCCCGCAAGCACAAGCCGAACATTTCGGAAATTCTGCACTCACTCACTACCAACTGGCGGATTGTGGTTGTTGGAATGATGTTGGTGACGATGACCACAGTGTCTTTCTACATGATCACGGCTTATACGCCGACGTTCGGCAGCTCCGTGCTCCACCTTGCCAGCATGGACAGTCTGATCGTCACCCTCTGCGTTGGCGCATCGAATCTCTTCTGGCTTCCTGTAATGGGAGCGCTGTCCGACAGGGTTGGCCGGCGGCCCTTGCTCTTTGTCTGCACGACGCTGATGTTGGTCACGGCCTATCCGGTCATGTTATGGCTGGTGCATGAACCATCGTTCTCGAGGTTGCTTGCGGTCGAACTCTGGCTGTCTTTCATCTTCGGCAGCTACAACGGAGCCATGGTCGTGTTCCTGACCGAGATCATGCCGGTCAGCGTGCGGACGTCGGGTTTTGCGCTTGCCTATAGCCTCGCTACCGCTATCTTCGGGGGCTTCACGCCCGCCATCAGCACGTATCTGATTCACCTTACCGGGAACCGGGCGGTCCCGGGGCTGTGGTTATCCTTCGCAGCCGCGTGCGGCCTTGTCGCGGCGCTTTTAGCGAGACCTGATGCTGGAAATGAGAGCGCAATCAACATCTGAATCCTCTCACGCAGTTCATATCTGCTTCTATTGCAACCGAGTGATGGCGGAGGGAGAGGGATTCGAACCCCCGGTACCCTTTCAGGTACATCGGTTTTCAAGACCGACTGTTTCAACCACTCACACATCCCTCCGCGAGAGAGATGTACTTACTATTCTGTTGGATAGTTTACAACGGTTCCGAACGAATGAAGAAACCTTCGAACCGCTGAGGAAAAGGTCCCGCTGAGGCTTGCCTGCGGGATACTTGCGACCAGTTTGCGCTCTGATGATTAAGACCGAAGGCCTGGGAGTGGAACTCCATGACCTCGGCAAAGTGAGACACGAAATAAGACAGGCTGTGGTCACCGGGATAAGCACGGTACTCGTGTTTCACGCCTTCTTTCTTTAACTGCTCATGCAGAGCGCCTGCGCCTTTTTCGAAGCCGTAGTTGTCATCCTGACCGCAGTTGAAATAGATCGCCAGTTTTTTCAAGCTCGCCGCATTCCGCTGCGCCAGCACAAACGGGCTGTTGTCCTTCCAGTGGCGGGCGTCAATCGGATTCCCGAAAACCGCCGCCAGCACTCTACCAAGCGGGGCTCCTGAGCGGGCCGCGGTGTCGAGGTCCTCAGGAGTCTCCGTGATCAGCGCCGCACTCTGAGCACTGACTGCCGAAAACAGCTCAGGATGGCTGAATGCAAAACGCAACGCGCCGTAGCCACCCATGGAAATGCCGCTGATCGCTCTGTCCTTGCGGCCGCTGGCTACGCGGTACTTGTTCTCGATCACCGGAATAAACTCTTGCAGGAGAAAATCGCTATAGCGGACCGCACCGTCGGCAGAGTTGATGTAAAAACTGCGCCTGCCTTCGGGGGCGGCAATCAGAAACTCGCCAATCTTACCCTGGCGGCGAAGGTCGTCGAGCAGCGTCCATCCGCCACTGTTGAAAAGCGTTTGTTCGTTATCTCCAAGGCCGTGCAGGAAGTAGAGCACTGGATATTGCAGGGGTGGGCGTTTTGTTGCTCCGGCATCGTAACCGGCAGGAAGATAAACGCAGTAGTGAACCGGATACTTCAGAATCCGGCTGTAGAGCGCGTTGCAATCGATCCGGCTTTGCGCACCGGCCGGGAGTGCAAACACCAAGGCCGCGAACACAAGAATGATCCGGAAGTTGGGAGCCATTAAACTCAGTTTACTCGTAGCGCAATGCCTGCACCGGATCGAGTCGGGCTGCGCGTCCTGCCGGATAAAGCCCCGACAGAAGACTCACCAAGACAGAAAAAATAATCGCAACGCCTACCAGCCACCAGGGTACGGCCCAAAAATGCTCTGGAGGAAAAGACTGCGACTTGAGGTAAATATTGGTCCCCAGATTGATGACCTGGCCAATCGCCCAGCCCAACGCGACGCCGACAATGCCACCCAAAACCCCCATGGCGCCCGCCTCAGCGAAGAAGAGTTTCTTCACGTCCCCGTCGCTCGCCCCGATGGCTTTCATAATTCCAATTTCGCGGCGCCGTTCCAGAATCGCCATCACCAGCGTGTTGACGATCCCAATCGAAGCCACGGCAAGCGCAAGGCTGCCGAAGATTCCCAGAAACACGTCCAGCACTTTGAAGAACTGTTGAATGCTTTTGCTGGCATCCAGGATCGAAAAAGTATTAAACCCCATCTTCTTGATTGCGTCTTCCACGGCCTGAACCTGGCTGGGATTCTTAACTCTTACGCTGACTGACGAGTACAAAGGCTGATCGCCCGCGGAGCGCGACATTTCCCGGAGGTCCGTCGGTTGCATGACGTGAAGACTCTCCGCCAGTTTGAGTGGCAGAAACACTCGCGCCCGCGTCGGCCCGCGCATGCTCTCAGGATCGAGATCCGCGACGCCTACAATCGTCAGCTTCAACTCTCGCGAGACCACCGAATACGCAGCGCCGGCCATGCCCTCATCGCCTGTCGACGCCGCTGGAGCAGAACTTGCAGTCTTCGCGGCCTCGCGCTGCGCATAGCGCATGGTCAATTCTTTGCCCAAAAGCGGCGCCGCCAGTTCCGCCACGTTCGTCTCATCGAGGCCGGGTTTCGGCGTCCTGCCCAACAATTCCTCGGCAAAACTCTTTTGAATAACCGCTTCCGGTGCGGTCTCCGACGAAAAAAAATGTCCCTTGACCGATTCGAAAGCGTCGGTTGATTTCGCGGACGCAGGCAACGCCGCGATCATGGTGAGGTGAGCCTTGTCTTCGTAACGAAGTTCAGTAATGAAACGGATGTCAGGATAAGCCTCCAGCACATTCGGCAAGCGCTCGATCTCCTGCCGTGTGGGCTCGTCCAGAATGCGGCTCTCTCCCGGTGCTGGCCCATTGCGTTCTTCCTCGCGATTGAAATTACGCAGATCGCGCCGGGATGTGACCACCACCGTATCGAATAGTCCAGACTTCATCAGACGGCGGGACGCCAACTGTTGGAGACCGATGCCCAGGGAGAGCATGGCTACGAGCGATGCCACTCCCACGGAAATTCCCATCGTCGTCAGCGAGTTTCGCAGAACCGATTCACGTAAATTTCGCACCGCGAGTTCGGCGAGATCGGGGAGCTTCATCGTTGTCCTCGCTCGGCTTCGGCGGTGGCAATCACGCCTGAGTTGGCTTCATCGCTGATCAGTTTTCCATCCGCCAGAAAGATCAGGCGCTCGGCATAGCGTTCGGCCAGAGTTCGCTCGTGTGTCACCATCACCACCGTCATTCCCATCTGCTGGTTGAAGTCACGCACCATATTCATAATTTCGGTGCCCGTGCGGCTGTCTAGATTGCCGGTCGGTTCATCGGCGAGCAGGAGTTGAGGACGATTGATCAACGCCCGCGCCAGCGCGGCTCGCTGTTGTTCTCCGCCGGAAAGCTCACTCGGCCGATGCTTCATTCGCGCCTGCAAGCCAACTCGCGAAAGCGCTTCCCGGGCCAGGCTGTCTCGTTTAGCTCGATCCACCTCGGCAAAACGCATCGGCAATTCCACATTCTCGGCAAGCGTCATGCTGGCAATTAAATTAAAAGATTGGAACACCATCCCTACGGTGCGCAAGCGATACCGTGCCAACTCTTCGCGGGAAAGTTGCGCAAGATTCCGATCGTTAACGATCACGCTTCCAGAAGTAGGGCGATCCAGACCAGCAATCAGATTCAACACTGAAGATTTTCCCGAGCCGGAGCTGCCGAGGAGCGCCACAAATTCTCCAGCGCGAACAGCGAGCGTTACTCCATCCACGGCGCGAATCACCGTCTCGCCCATGCGGTAGTGGCGGCACAACTGCTCTAAATGAATTGCCGGAGCGCCGTCCGTGGGGAAGTTGTCCGTCCTGCCCATCAGCTAGCGGACCTCACCCTTCAGAACCCGCAGCGCATCCGCTGGATTGCCGTTGCCGCGCGCCGCACCCGACTCGCCATTTCCGTGCGCATCAAATTCGGGCAGGTCACCCTCGCCCGGAGCCAGAAACAAGTTTTCCTCCACGCCATGCTGCGTGGTGTAAAGATCGTAGTAGCGCCCATGCGCGGCATAGAGTTGCTCATGCGTGCCGCGCTCCACGATTTGTCCCTGCTCCATCACCAGAATCTGGTCCGCACGGCGGATCGTCGAAAGCCGGTGCGCAATCACAAACGTGGTTCGGCCCTTCATCAGATAAGAAAGGCCATGCTGGATCATCTGCTCCGATTCGGAGTCCAGACTCGACGTCGCCTCATCCAGGATCAAAATGCGCGGCTCAGCCAGAATTGCTCGCGCAATGGAAATGCGCTGGCGCTGGCCTCCTGAAAGTTTCACGCCGCGCTCTCCCACCACAGTTTCGTATTTATCAGCGAACGATTCAGCGAACTCATCTACCCGCGCGATTCGGCAGGCTCGCAGGATTTCTTCCTCAGAGGCATCGGGGCGGGAGAAGGCCACGTTCTCGCGAATCGTCCCGTCAAAAAGAAAAGATTCCTGCAGAACCACGCCCAGCCGCGTTCGGTAAGTATCCAGCCGCACCGTACTGAGGTCTGTGCCATCGACCAGAATCTTTCCTCTGGTTGGCGAATAAAAAGCGGAGATCAATCCGATCGTCGTGGACTTGCCGGAACCTGAGGATCCAACCAGAGCTGTCACCGTCCCGGGTTCGGCACGGAATGAAACATCGCGCAACACATCGTGGATTCCGTCGTAGCTGAAGTTCACGTGATCGAACTCGATTTGCCCCACGATGTCGCGCAATGCGACGAAGCGTTTAGGATCCTGGTCTTCCGGCCGCTCCCGCATGATTTCCTGAGTTCGCTCCAGCCCAGCCAGTGCCTCCGTGAGCTGCGTTCCGATGGAAACGATTTGCATGATGGGCGCAACCAGGAAACCCAGCAGCAAAGTGTAGGAGACAAATCCGCCGACCGTCAGCGTGCCTGAGGCAATCTGGTGCGCCCCTACATACATCGTGACCGCGCCCACACATCCAAGCAGCACGCTCGCAGAAAGACTCATCACGGAGGTCGCGGTGAGCGTACGCATCACGTTGTCAAGCAGCCGGCGCACGCCAGTAGCGAAGACCGCCTCCTCGCGCTGTTCGGCGTGATAGCCCTTGATCACGCGCACTCCACCCAGCGATTCCGTAAGCCGGCCCGTCACTTCGGCATTGATCTTGCCGCGCTCCCGGAAAATCGGCCGGATCGTCGCGAACGCTTTATTGAGCGCAACGCCAAAACAGACAAATGAGCCCACGGCGATCAACGTCATCTGTGGACTTGTGCGAAGCAGCAGAACGAGCGCGATGCCGGAAGTAACCAGTCCGCCGGCGAAGTCCACCAAGCCGGTACCCAGCAGGTTCCGCACGCCCTCCACGTCGCTCATGATGCGGGACACCAGGCTGCCGGTCTTGTTCGCATCGTAAAACGCCACGGGCAGGCGGGAGATGTGAGCCTGCACCTGCTGGCGCAGTTCGGTGATCAGGCGCTGCGCCGCCTTCGATAGGGACTGCGTCAGCGAAAAAGACGTAGCGCCCTGCACCACCGTAGCGCCCAGCACGAGCAAGACTAACGGCTGCAGCTTGTCCATGTGGTGCTTATTGATGACGGTATCGATGAAAAATCTTGTGGAATAGGGCAACACCAGCGCGGCAACCCGGTTGATCACCATCAACCCAAAGCCCAGCGCGAGCAGCCCACGCCGCGGACGCATCAGCTTCCACACTTCGGGCAGAATCGCGCGGAGTCTCTCGACCTTAGGTTTCTTCGGGGCTTCTTTAGGATCGCTACTCAATCTCTTGTTGGACTCCGGTTTGCCTGAATTCGCTTCATTATTACTGTCTCCAATTACTATCCCAGCATTGTGACACGGCCAGCCCCTCCGTTGTATTCTCTGGTCGTGTCTCGCCCGTCTTCGCCGGAGCGCTCTCCAACGCTGGGCCTGCTGCTCAGCCTGGTAATCACGCTCGCCGCCGTCGTTGCCTACTCGGCCTACATCACCTGGCAAGTCGCGGGACTGCGTCGGCTGCAGTCCGAATTGATTGACCGCAACCGCAAGAACTCTCTGCAGTTGCTGCGCATTCAGAACGATCTGAATCTGCTCGCCGTGGCCATGCGCGACATGATCGACAACGACGAACCATATCCGCTCACGGCATGGGCTGCGCAGTTCCAGCGCATTCACACGGACTTGGACGATGCCATGCATCTGGAAGCCGCATTGTCTCCGACTAGCCGCACGCGCCAGCAGAGTGCCGCACTCAGCGGATCACTGGCTCAGTTCTGGGATGCAGTCGACCGCGTATTCGCGCTGGCCGGCTCCGGCCAGGAAAAAGATGCGAGGACGCAAATCCAACTCTCGCTGCAAGCCCGGCAAGCGGCGCTCAGCACCACCGTCGCACGGTTGCTGGTGCAGAACAGCGAAAACGAAGAGCAGGCGGCGGAACGCATCATTCAGATTTATGACCGGGTGCAGCGCCAGGTCTATGTGTTCCTCGCCGCTACGCTAGCCGCAATCCTGCTTACGGGACTTTCTCTCATCCGCTGGAACCGGCGGCTGTTTGGGCGCATGGCGGAACTTTCCGAACGCCGCAGCGAATTAGCGCAGAAACTAATTTCCACCCAGGAATCCACGTTGCGCTACATCTCGCGCGAGCTGCACGACGAATTTGGCCAGATCCTCACCGCCATGGGCGCCATGCTCAACCGCGCCGGAACCCACGCGCCGGAAGGCTCCACTCTGCGCAATGACTTGCAGGAAGTCCGCCACATTGCGCAGGACACTCTCGATCGCGTCCGCAGTTTGTCGCAGGCGCTGCACCCCGTGATGCTCGACGAAGCCGGGCTTGAGACTACACTGGATTGGTACATTCCCACCGTGGAAAGACAGAGCGGCATTGCCATATTCTACGAAAAGCAAGGCTCGCCATTCGAGTTGAGTGGCAGCGCCGCGGTGCAAATCTACCGCGTAGTGCAGGAAGCATTGAACAATGTAGCTCGGCACTCAGGAGCTAAGAAGGCTTGGGTGCGGCTGCATTTTCTTCCCGAGACGCTGCAGTTAGAAGTGGAGGATCACGGCGCCGGCTTTAACCATCAGCCGGCAAAGCACGGCATCGGGTTGGTTGCCATGCGCGAGCGTTCGGAACTAATGGGTGGACAAATTACGTTTTCGACCCCCGCCGCGGGCGGCACGCTATTGCAACTGATCGTCCCCCGCGAAAACATCGAAGCCCTCGACCCGGAGACAAAATCTCAATGACAAAAAAGATCACGGTATTGCTCGTCGATGACCACAGCCTGGTGCGGCGTGGATTCCGGCGAATGTTGGAAGACGAGCCCGACATGAAAGTCGTGGGTGAAGCCGGCGACGGCGAAGAGGCCATCCGGCTGGCTCGCGAGTTAGAGCCGCAAGTCGTGGTCATGGACTGCGCTTTGCCCAAGATGAATGGCCTCGACGCGACGCGGCAGATTCTTGAGGCGCTGCCCCACACCGCGGTCCTCATGCTCAGCATGCATTCCGAGAACACGTGGGTGCGGCAGGCCATCGAAGCTGGCGCCAAGGGATATGTCCTCAAAAATGCGATGAACCTGGAGCTGGGTCCAGCCGTGAGACGCGTGGCCGGCGGGGGAACCCTTTTTGATCCGCAGGTCGAGCAGCAAACCGTCCTCAAGGGCGAGCGCAGCAGCGGCCTGACTCCGCGCGAACTTCAGGTCTTGCAAATGATCGTGGATGGCAAATCGAACAAGGAAATCGCATCGGCACTGGATCTCAGCTCCAACACGATTGCCGTTCATCGCGCCAACATCATGAACGCGCTCGGCATTCACAAGACCGCCGAGTTGGTGGTTTACGCCATTCGCGCCGGACTGGTGGACGTCCCGTGAACCGCAGGTCCTTTCTGCGCAACGTTGCGGGCCTCGCTTCGGTTTCACAGTTGCCGCTGCTCCGCGCCTTGGCAGCGGCGGGCGCCCCGACCCCGCCCGGCTTTCAATTCGTCGACGTAACTTCCCGCGCAGGTATTCAGTTTCAGCACAACAGTGGCGCCTTCGGCGGCAAGTTTCTTCCCGAAACGCTCGGCTCCGGCTGCGCCTTTCTTGATTACGATCGCGACGGCTGGCCGGACATCCTCCTGATCAACGGCATGGACTGGCCCGGCCACAAACAAAAACGTACCACGCTGCGTCTCTATCGGAACAACCGCAACGGCACTTTCACAGACGTCACTTCCCGCGCCGGCCTTGATGTTGAGGTCTATGGCATGGGAGTGGCCGTCGGCGACTATGACAACGATGGCTTTCCGGACATTCTCATCACGTGCGTCGGACAGAACCGCCTCTTTCACAATACCGGCAAAGGAACGTTCGTCGACGTAACCGAAGCCAGCGGCCTCGGAAAACGCCCGGGATTCAGCACCTCCGCCATGTGGCTGGACTACGATCGCGATGGCTTGCTCGATCTTTTTGTTTGCAACTATGTGAAGTGGTCACCCGAGCATGACGTCTTTTGTAGCCTCGACGGCAAACGCAAATCCTACTGCACGCCCGAAGCCTATCGCGGGGAGACCTGCTGGATGTTTCACAATCGCGGCAACGGCACCTTCGAGGACGTCACCGCATCCAGCGGAATTTTCGACAGCAGTTCCAAATCCCTGGGCGTCGCCATGATCGACGAAAAACAGGAGGGCTGGCCCGATCTGCTGGTCGCCAATGACACTCAGCCCAACAAGCTGTATAGCAATCAACGCAACGGAACGTTCAAGGATGTCGCCGTCGAGATGGGATTGGCCTTCAGCAGCGAGGGCAAAGCCCGCGCGGGCATGGGTGTGGACGTTGCCGATTTCACAAACTCAGGACATCCCGGTGTGGCCATCACCAATTTCGACAACGAAATGACCGGGCTCTACGAGTTCTCAGGGAAAAGTTATGAAGACGTTGCCGCGAGAACCGGCGTAGGCTCGGCGTCCAGGAACAGCCTGGGATTCGGATGCTCCTTCCTCGATGCCGATCTCGATGGCTGGCTCGATCTGGCGGTGGCTAACGGTCACATCGACGAAACTGTACGCGACATTCGCGGGAACGTGGGCTATGCGCAGCCTCCAATTTTATTTCTTAACGAGTTTCGCAACAGCGGCAAAGGAAGTTTTCGCGACGTTGCCGCCGAAATCGGCGGCGGCTTCGAGCAGCCCAAAGTCGGCCGGGGCCTCGCCTACGCCGACATCGATCGCGATGGCGATCTCGATCTCCTGCTAACGACCAACAACGGCCCCGCATACCTTTATCGCAACGACCAGCTCGGGGGAAATCGCAGCATTCGTTTACGGCTCATTGGAACAAAATCCAATCGCGACGCCATTGGCGCTACCGTTCGCATCGTCTCCGGCGGATTAAGCCAGTCGCGCATGGTAAAGAGCGGCTCCAGTTATCTCTCACAGTCCGAACTTCCGCTTACCTTTGGACTGGAAAAACGGGATCGCGTCGAAAGCGTGGTCATCCACTGGCCAAGCGGTAGAACGGAAGAATTCAAGAATCTTTCCGCAGGACGATCCTACGAATGCATCGAAGGTAAGGGAATCACTCCACAAGACGGATACTGACTGGCAGAAAATCAGTTCGCCCGCCTCATGCGTCCAACAACGGCTAGTGCTCCCTCACCACCTCAGAAGCAAGAGTTCGGAACAAAATCCCGGACCCATGGCGGCGAGCAGGCCCAGGGTGCCCGGCTCCGGACGCCGGTTCTTCATGACGTCTTCCAGCACCACCAACACCGAGGCCGAAGAAAGATTTCCTACCTTGCGCAAACAATCCCATGATGCGTCCAGTTCTCCATTGTGCAATCCCAGCGCAGTGGCCGACGCATCGAGCACCTTGGGACCGCCCGTGTGCAGAACGAAACTCTTGAGGTCGCTTCGCCGATGGCCGTGGTCTGCCAGGAAAGCATCGACATCGCGCCCCAGGTTTTCCCGAATCAATGTCGGAACCTCGGTGGAAAGTATGATGCGGAATCCCTTCTCCGAAATATTCCAGCCCATCATCTCCTCAGTCGCGGGATAGAAGATCGACCGGGTGGCGAGAATCTCGGGCCCGGAATTTCCAGGATGAGAAGACTCGAACTCCTCGCCGGTAACAATCACTGCGGCAGCGCCATCGGCGAACAGCCCCGAAGAAATCAAGTTGGCTACCGACAGGTCCTCGCGCTGCAAGGTGAGCGAACACAGCTCGACCGACACCAAAGCAGCCGCCTGCGCAGGATACGCGCGAACGTAGTCAGAGGCACGCGCGATTCCCGCCGCACCAGCCACACAGCCCAGCCCAAAAATTGGCGTGCGCCGAATGTTCGCGGGCAGGCCCATCCGGTTAATCAGCAGAGCGTCGATCGAGGGGCTCGCCACTCCAGTCACCGTCGTAAATAACAAGGCTCCCAAGTCCTCCGGCGCCAGTCCAGCGTTGTGGAGCGCGAGACAAAGCGCCTGCTCTCCCAACTCCTGCGCCACCCTGATCCAGATGTCATTGGCCTGGCCCCAGGTCTTGATGTCCACATACTGTTCGGCGGGGACCGCCAGGTAGCGGCCATCCACAGTTACGTTCCGATGCAGCCGCGCCAGTAGCAGAGGGTTCTTGAGTTGAGCTCCCCAATAGTCCTGGAGTCGTTCTAGAAGAACTTTCTGGGAGTAGTAGTGCTTCGGGAACGCGCTGGCTGCGCTGGCGATTTTCATGGGTGTTGGGTCCTGACCTTGGTCTCGGCACGGAACCCGCCCCCAAGCCGACCGAATCGGAGATACGTCTTCTCCCGATTAGATGGCAGGGCTCCCGTGCTGGTCGTAACGGGATGCCTTATGCCGGTCTACATATTGTCGCAGAATTCAGAAGAGAAATTCGTCAAGGGCGGGTAAGGAACAGACCCTACGCGTCCTCATAATGGTCTTCACTGCGACGGAGCGCCAAAATTACTATATGTCCGCAATGATTTCAACTACTGCAACACCGCAATCGACGTGGGAGTATTCCCCACAGGATAAGTTGCGATGGAGTTCAGGCTTCCGCTGGCCACGCCAAACGCCTGAATTCCCGAGTTCCCGCCCTGGTTTCCGACGAATAAATACTTTCCGCTCGGATCCGCGACCAGGAAGCTGGGCTGACCCTGGGAGCCAAATGGCGAGGCGGTAATTGCCACGGGAAACCCAGTGCCCGATGTAATTGAATAAGTTCCGATGTTGCTCGATCCCTGGTTCGCCACGTAGAGAAACTTCCCTGTCGGGTCCAGGATCAGCGCAACCGGGCGCTGGGAGTTGTCGGCGAGTGGGGACTGAGGAACCTCCTGCAGAGTACCGGGGACTGTGGCTGTCTGGCATGGGGCAATACAGTAAATCGAAATGGAATTAGCGGTAGAGTTCGCGGCGTAGAGATACGCGCCGCCAGGGTCGATCGCAATCCCGGAAGGATTATTGTCCGCGGTTGGCGTCAAACTGACCAGGGTGGGGACTCCAGCCGTCAAGCTGAAAACGGCAATCTTGCCCGTCGGAGAACTCGGCGCGCTCACGTACAGAAAATTCCCCGAGGGGGACAACTGCATGCTCGAGGGAGATAGGTTGATTGGGAAAGGACTGCAAACTTGAGGGTCCTGAGCGCAGTTAGTACCAACCGCTGTCAACGTCCCATCGGTAGCATTGATGGAGAAAACCGAGATATTGTTCGACAAGGCATTCGCCACGTACAAGAAACTCCCCGCCGAATCCATGGCCATGAGAAAGGGCAACGTACCAACCGGAGTCCTCGGGGTCACCTCGGTTACCGTCCCGTCGCTGTTAATGGTGAACAGGGAAACGTCGTTCTCCCCTTGACCTGGATTCGCGACGTACAAGAACTTCCCCGAAGGATGGATCACCAGGGCCTGAGCCCCATTGCCGACCGTATAGGGACTAGCCGAAAGTTGCGTCAGCACTCCGGAGAAAGGATCTTCGCGAAAGACCGCCAGTTGACTCGCAGCCGGGACGGTCGCATACACGTAGTGACTCGAGGTCTTACTGCTGCAACTCACAAATCCGGCAACGCTTGCAAAAACCAACACCACGACCAGTGCCTTCTGAAGCATCCGTAACTCCTGAGAGAATTTGAAAGCGAAGAACAATAATACCGGGAATACGGGAAAACCGGCATGAAACAGCAATTTCCTTAACGGCAGAGTTCGAGTCGAGACTTGTATCAGGGCATGCCTTCAGGCATGCCGCCAAGAGCAGTTAGATGCGCAGGCTTTAGCCGCTGTGCCACGACGGGCGAGCCGCAGCGGCTAAAGTCGTTCAGAACCCTCGCCTTTGGCGGCATCGCTGAAGCGATGCCCTGATACGAACCTATTCCCAAACTCCACCAATACAGCAATTTCCTATCATACGGGCAGCGCAGGAAAAAAAGGGGGAGATGATCGCTGCTTTGAATCCGCGGCAACGCTGACTCCTGCGATGCAGCGTCTGGGAACTCAGGTTGCACGCCTCCCGGACTAATCCGCCGAGTGAGCCGGACTGGGCGTGCCCGGCAAAGCCACATCCGCTCCGCCGCGCAGGAACAGCCGCAACCGGTCAAGATAAACGTACACAACCGGAGTGGTGAACAAAGTCAGCGCCTGGCTTACTATGAGCCCGCCAACAATCGTGATGCCAAGAGGCCGATGCAACTCTGAGCCGGTCCCCCGTCCCAATGCCAGCGGCAGACCTCCCAGCAGCGCCGCCATGGTTGTCATCATGATCGGGCGGAAACGCAGCAGGCAAGCCTCGTAGATCGCCTCCGCAGGTTTCTTCCCCTGTGTCCTCTCCACCTCGAGCGCCACGTCGATCATCATGATGGCGTTCTTTTTCACCAGACCGATCAGGAGGATGATGCCGATCATTCCAATCACATTGAGCTCGTTGTGGGTCAGCAGCAAGGCCAGCAATGCGCCCACTCCGGCTGATGGAATCGTAGAGAGAATCGTGATGGGATGAATGTAGCTTTCATACAACATGCCCAACACGATATACACCGTAACCAATGCGGTAAAAATCAGAATCTTCTGGCTGGAGAGGGAGTCCTGGAACGCCGCTGCTGTGCCCTGGTAGCTAGCCTGGATGGTTGCCGGGAAGCCGATGGTACGTTGGGCGTCGTCAATGGCTTGGGTCGCTTCTCCCAGAGAAACTCCGGGAGACAAGTTGAACGAAATCGTGACCGACGGAATCTGACCCTGGTGATTCACGGCCAACGCGGTGTTGGAAGGAACGAAGTGGGTGAATGCCGCCAGCGGAATGGGATTGCCATTGGAGGCGCGCAGGTAAATATTCTGCAAGGCCTCGGTCGTCTGCTGGAACTGCGGCGCGACTTCCATTACGACGTGATACTGATTGAGCGGGCGGTACATGGTGGAGACTTGGCGCTGCCCGAACGCGTCATAAAGAGCGTTGTCGAGGTCCTGCGGACTGACGCCCAGGCGGCTGGCGGTATCGCGGTCGATGACCAGCTTGGCCTGCAACCCTCGGTCCTGCTGGTCGGTATTCACGTCCTGCAATTCCTTTAAGCGTCGCATTTTCTGCAACAATTGGGGCGACCAGTTGTTCAGATCCTCCACGCTCTCGCCCTGCAGCGTGTATTGATATTGAGCTGCGCCAAAGCGGCCACCAATAGTGAGATCCTGGGCGGACTGCAGAATGAGTGTCGCTCCCGGCACCACTGCCAGTTTGCCGCGAAGACGATTGATCACATCGTCGGCAGTGACGTTGGGACAAGATTGCCAGAAATGCTGCTTTGGGCAGGTGCCGCGTTCCGCCAGAGGTTTCAGCATGATGAAGAACCGGCCCTGGTTGGAGGTGCCACCTCCCGCGAAGCCGGCGATCGTGCTCACCGCCGGATCGGTCATCACAATCTTCACGAAGCGCTCCATCTTGCCCCGCATGGCCTGGAATGAAGTATCCTGGCTGGCCTGTACCGATCCCCCGATCCGCCCCGTGTCCTGTTGGGGGAAGAAGCCCTTCGGCACCTTGATGTAGAGATACACGCTCAGGCACGCCACCAGAATGGTCACGACGAGTGTGACCAGCTGATATCTCAGAACCCACTTCAGAGCATGGGTGTAGGTCGTCAAAGCCGTGTCGAAAACCCATTCGCTGCCCCGGTACAAGAAATTGTGGCGCTCATCCTGTGCCGGCGGGCGCAGGAATTTGGCGCACATCGTGGGCGTCGTGGTGAGCGAGACCAGCAGCGAGACTCCAATCGCGATGCTCAGCGTGACCGCAAACTCGCGGAACAGTCTCCCGACTATTCCCCCCATCATCAGCAGCGGAATAAACACGGCTACCAGCGATGTGCTCATGGAAAGCACGGTGAATCCAATTTCGGCAGCGCCTTTGAAGGCCGCCTGGACTGCATCCATCCCGTGCTCGACGTAGCGCGTAATATTTTCCAGCACCACAATGGCGTCATCCACCACGAATCCGGTGGAAATCGCCAGCGCCATGAGCGATAAATTATCCAGGCTATAGCCCAGCAGGTACATGCCTCCGAAAGTGCCGACCAGCGAAAGGGGCACAGCGATGCTGGGAATAATGGTCGCGCGCACCGTCCGCAGGAACGCAAAGACCACCAGGATCACGAGGATGATCGAGAGAATCAAGGTGAATTCAATGTCTTTCACGGAAGCACGAACCGTGACCGTGCGGTCCATGGCAACGCTGAGCGTAATCGCCGGTGAAATCGAGGACTGCAAGTAAGGCATCAGCGCGGTTACGCGGTCCACGGTCTGGATGATGTTGGCGCCGGGCTGCCGAAAGATAATGATCAGGACGCTGGGCTTGCCGTTGGCCAGGCCAAGGTTGCGAACATCCGCAACCGAATCCTGCACTTCGGCCACATCTCCCAGTCGCACCGGCGCGCCGTTGTGGTAAGAGACGATCAGAGGCCGGTACTGATCCGCGGTAAAGAGTTGATCGGTGTCGCTGAAGGACCAGGACTCGGTCTCGTCCGATACCTGCCCTTTGGCACGATTTGCATTGGCGGCATTGAGGGCGTTGCGCACCGTGTCGAGCCCGACGCCCAGCTTGTTCAGCAACGTCGGATTTACCTCCACTCGCACCGCAGGCTGCGCCGCTCCACCAACATTGACTTGGCCCACGCCGGAGACCTGGGAGAGTTTCTGCGCCAGAATGGAATCAGCCGCGTCGTACATCTGGGGCACACTCATGGTGTCGGAGGTCAGCGCCAGGATCAGAATGGGCGCGTCGGCGGGATTGGATTTGCGATAGCTGGGGTTGCTCGGCAGGTTGGCGGGAAGCTGGCTGCGCGCGGCGTTGATCGCCGCCTGCACGTCGCGGCCTGCGGCATTGATGTCGCGATTCAAATCAAATTGCAGGGAGATGCTGGTCGAGCCCAGTTGGCTGCTCGAAGTCATCTGGTTGACGCCCGAGATGCGTCCAAACTGCCGCTCCAGCGGAGTCGCCACCGCGGAAGCCATGGTTTGCGGATCCGCGCCCGGCAAGCCGGCGTTCACGCTGATCACCGGGAAATCTACTCGTGGCAGGGACGCTACCGGCAGAAAGTTGAAGGCGAGAATCCCCGAGAGCAGCAGCGCCATCGCCAACAGCGACGTGCCAATGGGGCGCCGA
>Ga0307479_10002352_pt1 | contig 17181 bp, 13 predicted proteins | sample atmos_gasesECM4C_FD_203743 | JGI IMG/M metagenome (GOLD analysis project Ga0307479, IMG submission 203743) | Hardwood forest soil microbial communities from Morgan-Monroe State Forest, Indiana, United States - atmos_gasesECM4C_515 | ecosystem: Environmental > Terrestrial > Soil > Temperate... | reverse complement strand
CTGGTTTACAGGATCATTGTTGGTTTCGGACCGGCCGCCCAAGCCGGTTTTGGTCTCGGCGTCCGTGTGATGCAGTCGCTGTTTCTTCCGGTGCTCGCACTCAGCTTTGCCGTGTCGCCCATGGTCGGACAGAATTTTGGTGGTCGTAAAGCCGAGCGCGTTCGGCATTCCATTTATGCGGGGCTAACGATTGCCACGATACTAATGTTGTTTCTCGCGGCGATCACGTGGTCGGCCCCCAGTGCGATGATTCGCATCTTTTCCAAGGACGCCCAGGTTATCGCTTTTGGCCGGGATTATCTGACAATAGTCGCATTCAATTTCGTTGCGGCCGGCGTAGTTTTTACTGTGTCGAGCGTGTTTCAAGGCCTAGGCAACACCGTGCCGCCATTGATCAGCTCGGCGACGCGCCTGCTATTGTTCGCCCTGCCGGCATTTTGGCTTTCGCGCACTAGTAACTTCGACATTAAGTACGTCTGGTATTTGTCAGTGGCGTCGCAGGTTCTTCAAGCCTGCTTCAACTTGTTGTTACTCCAGCATGAGCTGCACAAAAAGTTGCGATTCGACGATGGCGCGGATTTCGTTCCAGCCAGCGCGACCGCTTCCTAAACGAAATATGATAACCTTGCTCGCCCTCGTCCGAAGGCGGTTTCTTATTGGTGCACTTGGGGCAATCCCATTTTTCCTCGTTGACAGCGACGCGGCCTCGCTCGCCGGCCACCCGGTTTCACCGGGCGGGACGCTCGATATGCAATTTCCATTGAACAACTATTTTCAACAGTACGCTGCACGCGGTGGAAACCCGCGGCCGACGACGGGCCGCGCGCTGTTGTTTTTTCCACAAGGGTTCGATCCCGCGCGGTCATGGCCGATTTTGATCATCTCGTCCACTACCGATTTCAGTTGTACAAGCATCATGGATGCGCCGTGGTATCGGGAGGCCGCGATGAAAGAAGGCTGGATAGTTTTTGCGACCGACGCGACGATTCGACCCAGTGAAGATTCTCTTCCATGGCGATTGGCGATCTTAACTGCGGGCCTGCAGATGCTGCGCGACAATTGGCCGCAATCAGCGCAGTGGCCGGTCGCGTTCGCCGGCTTGTCGGGCGGCGCAAAACGAAGCGGGATTCTTGCCTCGATGCTGGCAGCGAATCGCGGATTAAGAATTTGTGGATTGTTTCTCGCAGGAATCAGCTCTGACCGGGTCACCGCGGGCTATAAAGATTATCAAACGCCGGCTGACTTCCTGAACGTTCCGATTTGGATCAGTAGTGGAATGAATGACCAAGTCGCGACGGTCGGTGCGCAAGAAAACGTTTACTATTCACTGAAACGCACCGGCTTTAAGCAAGTGCGTTTGGAAAGATTCTTCGGCGGCCATACCCTCAAGCGTGCGGAGATTCAGCGAGCGCTGCAGTGGTTTCGAGAAGTCGGAAGGTTCTAGTTAACGCTGCTCGAATTCCACCTTGCTTTTGGCAACATCACTAACCAGCTTTCTGGTCTCATTTCTCATTCACTATGCGCTCTCGAACTCTTGTTTTTGCTTTCGCTCTCTCCTTGATGTCAGTCTTGTCCGCGTCCGCAGAGGATGCAGCAAAAACAACGCGACTGCTTCGTTTTCCCACCACCAACGACCGCGACGTTGTTTTTTGTTATGCGGGTGAGCTTTACACGGCCGGCAAAGACGGCGGTGTTGCGCGCCGGCTGACCAGCGGACCCGGTTACGCCTCGTTCCCGCGGTTTTCGCCGGACGGAAAACAGATCGCGTTCACATCGGAATACGACGGCAATCGTGAAGTTTACGCGATGCCCGCGGACGGCGGCGTTCCGAAACGGCTGACCATCTCGGCGACGCTCGGACGCGACGACGTTTCGGACCGGATGGGGCCGAACAACATCGTGATGGCGTGGGAAAACACCAAACCGCAGATTGTGTTTCGTTCGCGCATGAAATCGTTCAACGATTTCATCGGCGCACTTTTCACTGTGGGCCTTGACGCGGAGCTGCCGCAGCAATTGCCGGTGCCCCGCGGCGGGTTCGCTTCCTTTTCACCCGACGATTCCAAGATGGCGTTCAACCGGGTCTTCCGTGAGTTCCGCACCTGGAAGCATTACCGCGGCGGCATGGCCGACGATATCTGGATTTACGATTTCAAAACCGGCACCACCGAAAATCTGACCAACAATCCCGCGCAGGACATCTGCCCAATGTGGGGACCGGACAACAAGATCTATTTCATCTCCGATCGCGACGGTCGGATGAATTTGTTTTCCACCGACCTGGGCACCAAGGAAACGCGGCAACTCACCACGTTCAAAGATTTCGACATCAAATTTCCGTCAATCGCCAAGCAATCGATCGTGTTCGAACAGGCCGGTTATATCTGGCGATATGATTTGAAGAGCGGTGAGGCCAGATCGGTGCCGATCGAGATCAAGGAAGATTTCGCGATCGGTCGCAACACGTTCGTCGACGCATCGAAACATTTGGAGTCGGTGAATCTTGCGCCGGATGGTGAGCGCACAATCGTCGTTGCACGCGGCGATTTGTTTTCGGTTCCAGCGAAACACGGCACCCCGCGCGATTTGTCTAAGACTTCGAACGCTCATGAGCGCGACGCGGTGTGGTCGCCGGATGGAAAATGGATCGCCTACAACTCAGACGCGACCGGCGAGAACGAACTCTACATCCGCTCGCAGGACGCCAAAGGCGATTCGGTTCAGATAACGAGCGGTGCGGACACTTATTATTACGCGATAAAGTGGTCGCCCGACAGCAAGAAGCTGGCATGGGCCGATCGCCTGCAGCGATTGCGCTATGTCGATGTTGCCAGCAAGACCGTGACGCAGGTCGATCAGGACAAATACGGCGAGATTGAAGTATTCAACTGGTCGCCTGACAGCCAATGGATCGCGTGGGGCCGCCCGGAAGAAAACGGAATGTCCCGAGTCTACCTTTATTCGTTGGCTAACAAACAGCAGGCCTCGGTCACGGACAGCTGGTACAATTCCGGAGAACCAACATTCAGCGACGACGGCAAATATTTACTCCTGACGTCTGCGCGCGATTTCAAGGCAACCTTCGGCGACGAGGAATTTTCGAATATCTACCGCGATATGGAGCGCGTTTATCTGGTGACACTCGCCAAGGATACGGAGAATCCGCTTGGACCGAAGAGCGACGAGGTTGGCAAAGCCGATCAAAAACGAGAAAAAGAAAAGGAAAAGGAAGCCGCGGAGAAAAAACCGGAAACGACTCCGTCCGAGAAAAAATCCACGGAAAAGAAACCCGAAGCCTCGCCGACACCGACTCCAAAGAAACCGGTTGTTGTGAAGATCGACACTGACGGAATCCAAAACCGCATCGTTGGGCTGGAAATCACGGCCGGAAATTACCGCGATCTTCGCATGCTCGAAGATCGCGTCTTTTATCTGCGACGCACTGCAGCGGACGATGTCGGTGAAGATGAAGACGACGGCGGCGGCGGTCGGGATCGCAAATCACATCTTTGCTCCTACAGCATCGAAGACCGCAAAGAGACTGTGCTCGGCGACGTCAATGCCTATCAAATCTCGTTCGATGGCAAAAAGATGCTGGTGAAGATGAAGAAAGATTACGCGATCATCGATATCCCCAAGGACAAGATCGAGACCAAGGACCACGAGCACAAAATCGAAGGCCTCGACATGCAGCTCGATCGCCAGGCCGAATGGAAACAAATCTATTACGAATGCTGGCGGCAGGAGCGCGACTTTTTCTACGCGCCCAATATGAATGGCGTCGACTGGAAAGCGATGCGCGACAAGTACGCCGCGCTCTTGCCCTACGTGAATCATCGCAACGACCTCACGTATTTGCTCGGCGAGCTGATTTCCGAATTGAACAACGGTCATGCTTATGTCGCCGGCGGCGAGCGTCCAGACACGCCGCGAATCAAGCTCGGTTTGCTCGGGGCGGAATTGTCCCGCGATCCAGCAAGCAAGGCGTACAAGATCGATCGGATATTGCCTGGCGAGAATTGGGATAAGCAAACTCGCTCGCCGTTGACCGCAATCGGTGTCGATGTTAAACCCGGCGATTACATTCTCGCAGTCAATGGCACGCCGGTGTCGACGCTGCCGAATATTTATCAGGCGTTGATTGGCACCGCCGACAAACAGGTCATTTTGCGCGTCAATTCCAAGCCGAGCGACGCGGGCGGGCGCGATGTGACGGTTGTGCCGACGGCTAACGAAGGTCCCCTTTATTATTTAGATTGGGTCCAGAAGAACATCGATTACGTGAACAAGAAAACCAACGGCGACGTTGGTTATCTCCATATTCCCGACATGGGCCGGCCCGGTTTGAATGAGTTCACCAAGCTTTACTTCCCACAAATCCGCAAACACGCGTTGATTGTCGATGTTCGCGGCAACGGCGGCGGCTTCGTTTCCCCGCTGGTGGCTGAGAGATTGCGCCGCGCGCTGCTGATGGTTGGAATCGCGCGCAATGGAATGCCGCAACCCGATCCGCCGCAAAGTTTCATGGGCCCAATGGTGACGTTGATCAACGAATTTTCCGCGTCCGACGGCGATATTTTTCCGTTTCGATTTAAATCACTCGGACTCGGCAAGCTGATTGGAAAACGGACTTGGGGCGGCGTTGTCGGGATTCGCGAATCGCTTCCGCTGGTCGATGGGGGCTCATTCTTCAAACCAGAGTTCGCGCTTTATTCCAAGGACGGCAAGGAATGGATCATTGAAGGACACGGTGTCGATCCTGACCTCGCCGTCGACAACGATCCGGGAAAGGAATTCAAAGGCGAAGATCAACAGCTCGACCGCGCAATCCAGGAACTTCAGGAAGAGCTGAAGACAAAACGCTACGATCTGCCGTCACCGCCGCCCTGGCCAAACCGCGCTTTCCAAAACGGCAAATAAGTCGATATCTGTTCATTTGAACTTGCGTTGTCGCTGTGATACGGCGATGCTGCGTTCATGTTGACGGAGCGACAACGAAGCGTTCTTCATTTCATTGAGCGCGAGCAGCGGGAGAAAGGCGTCACGCCCAGTACGCGCGAGATCCAAAACCATTTCCGATTCGCGAGTCAGACTTCGGTGATGCAGTACATCGTCGCACTGGAAAAAAAAGGATTTCTCCAACGTCACGCCGGCAAAGCGCGCGCGTTGATCACGCCGATTCAAAAGGTCCGAATCCACGACGTTCCGATTTACGGACAAATTCCAGCGGGCATGGCGTCGTTGACCGAGGAAGATGTCGAAGGTCACGTCTCGCTCGATGCCTACTCCGCGAACGTTTCAAAGACTCACGGCACGTTTGCCCTTCGGGTTCGGGGGGATTCGATGATCGGGGCGCATATTCTCGACGGCGACGTTGTGATTCTCGAGCAAAGCAGAGAGGTCCATAACGGCGACATCGTCGCGGCGTTGATCGACGGCGAAACAACCTTGAAACGATACGTTATCGACCACGGCCGGCCTTATTTAAAAGCTGAGAATCCCCGTTATCCGGATCTGATCCCAGCCAGGGAACTAAAAATCCAGGGCGTCATGGTCTCACTCGTCCGTAAACACGAGCGGCGTAAGAAGCACTAGATCGCTCGAAATGTTCACTTGAACATATACACTTTAATGCCATGATTCCGGCATGGCGACATCTGCGGCCATCATCAATCTGCGAAAAGCGCTGGCAGAACGCTTTCCGCAACGCCGACAGCACGCGACAACGGTTTTATCAACCGGCCTAGCGTTGCTCGATCAAATCCTCGGCGGTGGTTTGCCCAAGAGTGCAATCACGGAATTAATTTCATCGGGCACAAGCGCCGGGAGCGCTTCCCTCATTCACGCTCTTTTGCGATCGGCCCAACGCAATCAGCATTTTGTTACATTGATTGACGGATCAGATTCGTTCGATCCCGGCTCGTCGGAGAATTCTACTTTACGTCATTTGCTCTGGATTCGCTGCCGGAAAGCGTTCGACGCCATCAAAGCTGCCGATCTTCTTTTGCGCGACGGTAATTTCCCGCTGGTGATTGTCGATCTTGTTCTCAATGCGACGGATGAGATCCGAAAAATTCCGCAAACGAGCTGGTATCGTTTGCAGCGATTGGCCGAAGCTGTGCCGAGCGCGTGTCTGGTCATTAATCGCCATAGCACGGTCAGCAGCGCCCAGTTAAAAATCATTCTGGAGAATTCGTGGACACTCGAAGCTCTTCAAAAAGAGAACGCGATTACCGATCTACGGTTTCGTGTTCAACGCTCGCACCTCAGATCTTTGACCGGAGGGCGCCGCGCTGTCGGCGCCGGTCGGAGCCCCACTCGCATTAATTTGGGACACGACGGCGCGTGTTCCTCCATTTATTAAATGTTCGCAACGCTATATCTTCCTAATTTTTATCTCCAGGCGGCCATTCGGCATCATCCGAAATTGCGCGCTCAGCCCGTCGGTTTGATCGACCCGAGTCACAAAAAAGTCGCCATTATTGAATTGAATGACGCCGCCGAAAAAGCGGGCGTCAGCAAAGGGATGGCGCCGAGCCAGGCCTTGGCGCGTTGTTTACATGTCGTCATCCGCACCCGGGAGCGCGCCCAGGAAAATCTCATCGGCGAAATTTTGCTACAGCACGCATTTATGCTGTCGCCGTTTGTCGAAGCCACCGCGCCCGGAGTCTGCACCGTCCAGTTTACCGACAATCGGCAGCTGATCCCCAAAGTCTCGCGGGTCTTGGGAAAACTCGAGAAATGCGAAATCCGGGCGCACATCGGCATTGCTTCATTGCCGGACACCAGTTTGCTGGCCGCGCATTTAGCCCGGCCGATTCTACAGATCGACGAGCCAAAAGATTTTTTGGCGCCGCTGTCGATCGAAACTCTCGCGATCGCTTAACTGTGGAGGCAGCCGTCCCCCCGGCTGCGAATCGATTTCCTGCAGGCGAGACGGCTGCCGCCACAGTTCAAGCCAACCGCCGTTTCGCCCGACCTATTGGTCTGTCGGATTTAGGAACTTGAAGGTCAACGCAGCGCACACGCCGGCCGCCAGCTCGGCAACGATATGAATCCAAATGTCCGCGAAATTGACCAGTTTCATGACCGCCAGACCGAGCGCGACGGCCGGATTAAACGCGCCGCCGGAGATTCCTCCGACTGCAAATGCTCCGACCATTACCGTCATGCCGATCGCCAGACCGTAGAAAGAATTGCCGGCGGTATCTTTTGAGGTCGCAGAATTCAATATGACAAACGCCAGCGCGAACGTGAAAAGAAACTCGGCCACGAAGGCCACCGGCACGTTCTTGATTTCCATTGGCGAGCCGCTTTTACCCACGATAAAGACGGCGACAAGCGCCGCGGCGAGGCCGGCCAGGACCTGCGCTATCCAGTAGGGAATCAGCTGGTTCCCCTCGCAACGTCCTCGAATGCAAACGGCCAGGGTGACCGCGGGATTGAAATGGGCACCGGAAATGTGCCCACCGGCGTATACCATGATCATGAGCGCACCGCCAATTGCGAGGGGCGCAATAACGCCGGGCGCGCCTGGAATAACGGTGCAGCCAATAGTGAGAACCAGAAAAAAAGTGCCGATAAATTCCGCAGTCCAAGAACGAATTGTGTTCATGCGAGAATCGAATCAGATTCGATTCTGAGTGACAATCATTGTTGTAGCCGCGGCCCTATGGGCCGCCTGCACGTCCCGCAGGGACGTGGCTACGCCCTAGCCGCCGGTGTCTTTGGGGTATCTTTCGCGCAGTTGCTTAACGACTTTGTCGGCTTCAGCGGTCTGGCCGGCGCGTTGATAGGCGTTCGCGGCCTTCTTTAACGCGCGAGGGGTAATGGCCGGATCATCGTAAAGCAGAGCGACGCTCATGAAAGCCTTGCTCGCTTCCTCGAATTTGCCGCGCTCAAATTGAACATCGCCGGCAAGTAAACGCGCCTGCGCGTTTACCTGCCCTTCGGGCTGAAGCACCATGATCTGCTCCGCGATCTTCTGCGCTTCGTCCGGTTTATGAGCGGCGATCTTCACATCGCCCAGTTTCAATAACACTTTTGCTTTCCCAGCTGCGTCCGTGGCCACCTGTAAATATTTGCCGAGCGCGTCTTCGGCTTCGTCGAACTTCTGTTGCCTGGCAGCGGCGTCTCCCAGATAAAACCAGAAATCTGGTTTGACCGGCGGGTTGTCGATCTTGCCGAGCACGGCGAGATACTTTTCGGCCGCGGCGTAATTTTTATCGTTGTAATAGGCTATTCCCAACCAGTCGAGGATTTCGGCGGGAATCGTGGCCGGCGCATTCGCGGCCAGAAAACCGTCGATCTCTTTCGTAACTGCAGCCCGATCGTGCAAACCGAAATAGCACGAGATGACTCGGATGGTGGCCGGAACATAATACCGATCATTGTCGAGCTGGCGGGCGGCGTTCAACTCGGGAAGAGCGCCCTTGTAGTCTTTCAGCTCAAACGCGCTCTTGCCGATGTAGTAATGCGCCATCGGCGAGGCCGAGCTCTTCGGAAATTCCTTCAGAAGCTGACGAAAGGTATCAGTCATTCCCTTCGGGTTTTGCATTTGCCCAAGGACAAGCGCCTTGTGCTGCAAAGCTTCCTCTCGCTCGCGCGCGCCGGGATATTTAGTGGCTACGGTGTTCCAATCCGAAAGCGCAGCCGTGTAATTCTTGTCCTTCTCGAAGGTCTCGGCGCGATGGGCGAACGCCGACGGCGCGAGTGGGCTGTCGGGAAACGCTTGAACGAAGAACCCAAAAGCGTCGACGACTCCGGCGATGTCGTTCAATTGCAAATAACATGAACCGAGTTGATATGCGGCCTCGGACCGAAGTTTGGGCGAAAGCTGCGAAGCGCGCAGTTCGGCGAAGATGGGCGCCGCGCGCGGGTAATTTTGTTGCTTGTAGAGCGCTTCGGCTTTAAAAAACTTGGCCTGGTCCGCGCGGTCAGCCGGCGGATTTGTCGCTAGAAATTGATCGACTTCCGGCGGCAACGCCGATGGATCGGAATTGTAAATATTCAGGAGCCGCTCGAATTGCGCGTCCTTGGCTTCTTCGCGGCTCGGATACTTGTCGACGATTTCTTTGTAGAGCGCTTCGGCTTCTTTGGCGTGCCCTAGCTGGCGCTGAGAATTGGCCGCATGCAAGGTTGCTTCCGCCCGCATTTCTTCCGGAAGCTGTTGCTGGACTTTCTTGTAATCGTTGAGGAGCTGCGCGTATTGGCCCGTTTGATATTGCAGTCGCAAAATGCCAAGCTGCGCCAGCGAACGCCAGCGTCCAGTGTCCGACGATGCGCGCCCTTTTTGCAGCAGCGCCATTGCTTTGTCGGACATTCCCTTGTCGACTTTGCCCTTGTCTGATTGCAAAAGGTCCAGCGCGATCAGGCCGGCGCGCACCGTCGCTTCAATTTTTAATGCCGGCTTTTGAGTTTCGTTGGACAGCGCTTCGTATTGCCGCAGCGCGTCCGCCTTCCGGCCTCTGGCTAACGCGATGCGACCGGCCGTTTCGCGCGCATCTTCGCGATATGGGTTCGGATTCTTGGCTTCCGCGACCTGTTGATAAATATCGCAAGCCTCATCCTTGTGATCGAGCGCTTCGAGACAGCGGGCTTCGAAATAGTGAGCGGACAACGCGACCGTTGGCTCTTTCGATTTCGTTGCGGATCGGTGAAACAACGGCAGCGCCGTGGCATAATCCTTTTGGGTGAACGCCATTTCGGCCAACGCGTAGGCGGCCGGGCCGGCAAATTCGCTTTCGCCATAATCATTGAGGACGCGCTGAAAATTTGTTCGGGCGGTTGAGGCTTTGTTCAGATTGCGGTAGCACTCGCCTAACGAGAAGTAAGCGTTCGCCCGGCCAGACGCTCCCGGATAATCGTCCAAATATTTCTGATATTCGGGAATGGCGAGATCGTAGAGTTTTCGTGTGAAAAGAGCGTTTGCGTATTCGAGCTGACGGCGTTCGGGCTGTTCCGTCTCGGCTCCTGACGGCGGCGCCGGCGGCGGCGATCCTTCGACGGGCAGCGCCCGTTGCACGGGCATAGGCGGCGGAGGTGGCGGCCCCGGCACTCGCTGAGCCGAAACGAAATTTACGATACAAAACAGCATCGCCAGTCCGAGAAGACCGGCCACGCTGCGCGCATCTTTCATTTTGCAGTCGCGAAGGCGACGTTGGTGATTCCGGCTTCGGTGCAAATATTGAGCACCCCGATGATGTTTTTATAAGCGCCGGCTTCGTCGCCGCGAATAATCACCGCTTGTTCGGAATTCAGTTGAACCAGGCTTTTTAGTAAATCGGTCAATTCGGCGGAGCTTAGAGTTCGCCGATTAACGACAACGTTGCCGTCCGCTTTTACGTTCACCACCACATCGCCGATCGGAGCGCTTTTCTCCTTGGCAGACGACGCCTTCGGCACTTTGACATCGAGCTCGTTCTCGTTTCGAGCCGCGTTCCAGGTCAGGAGAAAGAAAATCAAGAGCAACAACAAAACATCCACCAACGGGGCGAGTTGGATTCCCGGGTGATGCAACGGGGCGTGGCCACGCAGGTTCATGAAATCAGGATGTCGAGCTTGCGATGAAAATCGAAATTAAAGTTCGTCCTCGATCAAGACAGGCGCGCGCGGCTCGGCTCGCCTGTCATATTGCAGCGAAAGCAGAGCGAGCACGTGGGTCGTCGCAGATTCCAGTTCAGAAATAAGCTTCTGAGCTTTGCCTCGGAAGAAAGCGTAACACATCATCGCCGGAATGCCGATCGCCAGCCCGGCGCAGGTGTTGACCAGCGCCTCGCTGATTCCCTTGGACAGCAAAACATAGCGAGCCGTGCCGAGGTCCGCGCCGAGCGCGCCGAATGACCTAATGATTCCAAGCACAGTGCCTAGCAATCCAAGCAGCGGGGCGATCATTCCGATGTCGGCGAGATAGGTCACCCGATTATTGAGACTCGCCGCCACCCGCGTGCCTTCCGTCTCCGCGATTTCGCGTACCTGCGCAAAATCAGCGTTCGGATTCTTAGTCGTGAAATCGAGCATCTTCTGAACAACACGGGCGATCGCTTCGCCGTGACGGTTCGAGACCGCGAGCAATCCAAGATAATCGCGCTTCCGCAACAAAGCGTCCGCTGTCGCCATGTAACCGCTCGACACCACCGCCCCGCGCCGAATCGTCATTAGATAAACGATCACGAGCATGACAAAGAAAACCGATAGCGCGAACAACAGAATCATCACCGGGCCTGCCGCGATCACCGTATCCATGATCGTCTTGGAATGCGGCATGTCCGGGACCAACGACGGCGTGGCGCTGGCAGCGGCGGCCGGCGGCGTGGCGCTGGTAGTAACTGTTTGCGCGAATAAGGGTGTGCCAATCGCCGCGGCGATCAGCGGGAGCAAAATCTTCATGCCAAAAGTGTTCTATGATAAACGCCGCCAGACGGGATGCAAATCTACTGCTGGCGGTTAAACCACATTCCGCGCCGAGAGTTGTTCAGGCAAATCGGTCGCCCTCAATCCAGCGGCGGACGCGAAAAACGTGGGCCGGTTGAATTTCGGGATCTAGCTCAACGTAATTGCGCCGGCCATGCCAGATGTAGCGGGCATCGCTCAAAAGATCCTGCACCTGATAAACCTCGCCATCCATCGAACCAAATTGATCGATTGGAACATCGACAAATGAATGCTGCTTGCTGTGCGGGTCCAGATTCACGATTACCAAAATGATGTTGTCGCGCGCGGGCGTCATTTTTCCATAAAAAATAATCGCGTCGTTGTCGGCGTGATAAAAACGCAGGTTGTCCTTGAGCTGCAGCGCGCGATTTGTTTTCCGAATTAGATTTAGACGGGTGATCCAATCCTTGATGTTGCCGGGCGCGTCCCAATCTCGTTCCTTGAATTGGTATTTCTCGGAGTCGAGATATTCCTCGCGACCGGGCAGCGCTGCATTCTCGCAAAGCTCGTAGCCGCTGTAGATTCCGTAGACCGGCGACAGCGTCGCGGCCAGAACGCCGCGGATGATGAACGCGGGTCGGCCGCCATCCTGCAAGGAAGGCGACAAAATGTCGGGCGTGTTGGGCCACAAGTTGCCTCGAAAATATTCGCGCATTCCGGTCTGAGTGAGCTCCGTGAAATATTCCGTGATTTCCTGCTTCGTGTTTCGCCAAGTGAAATAGGTGTAGCTCTGACTGAATCCGGCCTTGGCCAGTTCCTTCATCATCTTTGGGCGGGTGAACGCTTCGGAGAGAAAAATCGTGTCGGGATATTTTTCGCGAACACGCGCAATCAAGTAATCCCAAAAGGCGACCGGCTTGGTGTGTGGATTGTCGACCCGAAACGTGCGCACATTCCGGCCCGCCCAAAAAAGCACGATACTGACGATTTCCGCCCAAAGCTCCGGCCAGTTTTCGCACCGGAAGTTTAGCGGAAAGATGTCCTCGTATTTTTTTGGCGGGTTTTCCGCGAATTTGATCGAACCGTCAGGACGCTGATAGAACCACTCGGGATGCTCGCGGACGTAGGGATGGTCCGGCGAACAATTGATTGCGAAATCGAGCGCAATCTCCATTCCGCGTTTGCGCACTTCGCCATTGAGCCAATCAAAATCTTCCAGCGAGCCGAGCGACGGCTCAACTGCTTTATGTCCCCCAGCCTCGCTCCCAATTGCCCACGGCACGCCGGGATCGCCCGGCTCCGAAACCACTGAATTATTTCGACCTTTGCGATTCGTGTGCCCGATTGGATGAATTGGCGGAAAATAAATCGTGTTGAAACCCATCGCCCGCGCGTCGTCGACCCGCGGCAGACAATCACGAAATGTCGATCCTTTATCACCCCGGCCTTCGGCCGAGCGCGGAAAGAATTCGTACCAGGCGGCGAATTGGGCTTCCCGCCGCTCAACGATCACCCGTGGCGGCGGCGAATATTGCGTGGACCATGAGCGATCCGGATACGTCGCCATCAAGACTTCGAGCTCGCCCGAATGCACGATGGTGTTGATCTGCGCGTTGTCGGCGGTGCGAATGCACTGGGACAGTTCCCGCAAACGCGAGGAATCTTCGGTGACATGCGCGCGCTTCGACGCTGATTCGATCAATTCCGCGCCTTCCAACGCTTCCGCGGCCAGATCGGCAATTCCGGCTTCGAACTTTTTTGTAAATTCATCGCGCCAGCTTCGAAACCTGTCGGTCCACGCTTGGACGGTGTACTCATAAACGCCGATATCGTAGAACGAACAGACCCCTGCCCAACGATCGTTATCCACAAAGTTCATGGCCGTCTCGTGCCAGCGCGCCTCGCCCACGAGTCGCCACTTCAACGCCGCAGCGACGACATCGTGGCCGTCCCTAAATACGTCCGCTTCCACTGCCAGATCGTCGCCAACGATGCGTTTGACCGGATAGCGCCCACCGTCAATCAGCGGCCGCAAACTCTCAATAACCGCGCTGGGAAAGGCCCGAGCCATGGACCCTCAATCAACGCGAAATTAATCAGCTGCGAAAGCAGAAATCTATCGATGCGAAATCGACAACTGCGATCAGGCCGCGAAGTAGAACGCGCATTCGTAAAGTCCGCTGGCGCGCGTTTCTTCACGGCGAACATTCGTTCCCAACAGAGCCTCAAACATCTCCTGCTCGAGCCTGCCAATGATCGGATATTTCTCCAGCAGATTCATAATCGCCGAATGGCACTCGAGGATCTGCGGACCTTCCTTTTCGGATGACAAATACTGCGCCATGTAGCCTTCATTGTCCCGCACCCTGGCCAGCCATTTCGCCCGCTCGACTACGTTGTCCCCCTTCACTTTTGCCTGCAAAACCGCAGTCCGCTTTTCGAACACGTTATAGAGCAACTTTTCCGGCGCGTTCGCTCCGTAGATTTCTTTGGCGGACTGGAGCATCTCGATCGTGAATTGATTGCTATCGACCGGGAACAAATCGTGGCTGCGCCGGGTCAGCCGATAAACCATCTCCGGCCGGCCCATTTTTTGCGGACGCCGCCAGGTGTCGAGATAACCGTCGCGCTGCAAGGTAAGGCAATGTTGCTTGATGCCCATGTAGCTCATCCCCATCTTGTCGACTAATTCGTTGACCGACATTCCCTTTGTTCGTTTGAGTGAGTTAATAATTTCCAGCCGCTGAGTGCGGCCGATCTCGGCGAGCAGACGTTGATTCATGGGCGATATCATAGGGTTCAACTGCGACTTTACACGCGCCGATCTTTAAAAGACAACAACTAAAATCGCGCAAATTGCAGGGCCAAAGCAAATTACCGTCACAACCGTCGGCGACTCGTTACGCTGCAAATGGAAGATCGACAATTTCTGCCGAAATACGTCCGTTTTCGCCCGGCGCGACATTCAGTTTGTTTCCGACGGAATTAAAACCGCGCTTGATGTAACCAAGCGCGATTTCTCGATCGCCAAGCCGCGACGAACTGGTGATCCAGCCGGCATCCTTGTTTGCCGGCCCGGCAACTAATCGCATTCCTGGCGCGAGACTGGCACCGGTTAACGAAACCAATCCGCACAGCTGCTTGTTCCGTTGCCCTGACATCTTCATTCGCGAAATCGTCTCCTGACCGATGTAACAACCTTTTTCGTAATCGATGCAGCGCCGCTCGAGATTCGCTTCAACCGGAATAATTTCGCCAGTCAATTCCCGGCCCCACCGTGGGATTCCCTGCTCGATCCGGATTTGTTCCGCGCAATCCGCATCACAATATCGAAAATCATTTGCCAGCCTATCTGCAACGTCATCGCGATGACTCGCTTGGCACCAAATGTCCTGGCCGATTGGGTCAAAACGATTCGCCGAAAGGATCCGGCCATGCCCAGAATCCAGCGATGAGTCCGCTCCGATTACGTGGAAGATCGACAATTGCCCGGTCAGATCCTCGATCTGCACATCATCGGCAATGACGTAATGCTCGAGGCGCGCCTGGAGAGTTGATTGGAGAGCGGGATCGGCGTCAATCAGAAAAGAATCCGCATCCGCGTGGACGAAAAGATGCGCGTCCATTTTGCCCTTCGCGTTCAAAACGCACGCTTCAATCGCATTCTCGCTGGTCGCTTTACGAAGGTCGTTGGTGATTTGACCATTAAGAAACCGGACACGATCCGCCCCGCTCACCCGAAGCTTCACCCGCGTTGAAAGATCGAAGAATACGCGATCGATGGAACGAGATTGCGCCGTCATGCCGGTGGCGCAGTTTGCTTAGGAGCCGTCTGGCCGGGCGCCTTCGCCGCGGAGCAATTTCGCGAGCAGATCCATGGGCGAGCTAGCCGCGGCAGATTGCTCGGATTGAGCTTCGGGACTTTCGGCGGGAGTCGGTTCCGTCGGAGAAGGCTCCGGCCGATTCGCTTGATTTGCCGGCTCCATCGGCGCGAAAGATTCAGTCGGACTCAGTTGTTGTTCCGCGACCGGCTGCGTTTCCGGCAAGGGTTCGGCGGCTGGTGGTGTAAGATCCGCTTCCTGGACGGCGGCGGCCACTTCGCCCATGCTCGAGATCGTCGCAGCCGGTTCGATGGGTGGCGGTTTCTCGAAAAGCTCGAGGTCCTGCTCAACGGTCGGGAAAACGACTTCCGGAAAATATTTGCGCGCGATTACAGAGAAATCCTCCTCGGCGTAACCGCGCTGTTCCTGTTCAAGAAGCCGGTCGCGCGCCGCAGTTGTGACGGCGAGTTCGAGATGATGCGATAATCCGAGCTGGCTAGCGATCTTCATGTCCTTAAGCATGTGCTTGAGCGCAAAGTGCGGTTCGAAATTGTTTTCGATCATCTTTGGCAACTTCATCGACAGCGTCTTCGAATTGCTGGCGTTGTTCTGTAACGCCGCCACGAATTTCTCCGCGGGAATGCCGGCGTGATTAATCAGCGCCAATCCTTCCGCCAGCGCCTGAACGCTAGCGCTGGTAACAATATTAGTGGCCAGCTTAACTACCGTGGCCTGCCCGATCTCTCCCATCTCGATGATTTCTTTCGAGCTGGCTTCGAGGATGGGACGCGCTTCCCGCAATGCGACTTCGTCACCGGCGACATAAAAGACGAGCTCACCTTTTTCCGCACCCATTTTGCTTCCGGTGAAAGGGGCTTCCACAAAACGCGCTCCACGCCGTTCCACCAACTCTGCCGCAGTTCGCATTGAATACGGCGCCACTGTGGGATGAGCGATAACGATGTGCCGCGGCCCAAGCGCAGGCGCCATTTGCCGGATTACATCCAGAAGGGCATCGTCATCTGAGACGAAAATCTGGATGTAATCGCACATTTCGGCCAACTCGGCCGGCGCGCCCACAAAATTCGGAACGGGACGCGGGTTGCGGTTCCAGACAAACACGTGAAATCCGCGTTCCCGCAGATTTTCCGCGACCCGGCTTCCAATGATGCCGAGTCCGAGCACCCCAACGTTTTTCCTGGTTCGACGCGCCATGTGAAGTTCCACTTTCGCGGCTCCAGCCGCCTGTTCAGCCTGCGGCGAAAACCGGCGTCGCGCAATCCAGAAGTTCGAAACTCAGGTCTATAGCAGTCGCAAGTAAGCGGCGTCCTTGCGAAGCTCGACGAGCAGCTTTTGCATCGCCGCAACCCGCTTTTCGTTACTCAGCCTAATTGCGATGTCGCCCCGGACTTCGTCGAAGGTCTGCTGCCCAGGCGCTTGGACGTCGGTCAATTTCAAAAGGTGAAAGCCGAGCCGTGTGCGAACCGGTTTACTGACTTCCCCGGACCGAAGCTTTGTCGCCACTTCAACGAAATCAGGTGGCATTCGAGTAGCCGAGAAATAACCGAGATCTCCGCCATGCAACTTAGTGGCTTCATCTTCCGAATTCTGAGCGGCGAGCGTCGCAAAATCCTCGCCGCCGGCCACACGCGCGGACAGTGCTTCGATTGAGGCCTGTTTCGCCTCAACTATCTCCGGCGACGTCTCGGGTGGTGCCGCTAAAAACAGATGACTCACTCGGTAACGCGCCGGCAGGAAAAAATCGTGCGGGTGCGAATCGTAAAACCGACGGCCTTCCTCATCTGCGACCGTGATTTCCGAGGCAATAGTTCTCGAAATCCAACGGCGAGCGCGGAGATCACTCTTTAGCAACTGCGCGACTGCGAGTATCGACAAACCGCTTCGGTTCAGTGCTGCTTTCCACGTCTTTTCGTCAGAAAACTGAAATCGCAGCAAATTCAGGTCGTGTTCAACGTCGATACGCGAA
>Ga0307479_10002350_pt1 | contig 17189 bp, 11 predicted proteins | sample atmos_gasesECM4C_FD_203743 | JGI IMG/M metagenome (GOLD analysis project Ga0307479, IMG submission 203743) | Hardwood forest soil microbial communities from Morgan-Monroe State Forest, Indiana, United States - atmos_gasesECM4C_515 | ecosystem: Environmental > Terrestrial > Soil > Temperate... | reverse complement strand
CGTGGCGTAACCGACGATCATGCCTACGATGCTGCCAGGCAAGATAATCTCGAAGTAGTAGCCGTGCTGCATGTAAGCCACCAGGAAGGCGAGCAGGAATCCCACCGCCAAGCCGAACAAGATGCCCAGCGGCACGGAATTCACCTTGCGCGCAAAAATGCCGGCGGCTACCCCGGCGATCAATCCCTTAACCGTCGAACCAAGGACGATCCCGACCATTTGAGCTCGAACAGCAGGTGTAAACCAAGCCGTCCCGCCGTCGATCGCGCCCAGCAAAGTACCTATCAGGAGTCCCAGCAGCACCTTATTCATCACCTTCCTCCGTCCCAATTTATTTCGCTACTGTTGCTTACAACAGATCTACAAATTCCTTTAAGCCTAACGGTGCATGAAAAGGAGAATCAGGACGCGCATCGTCAAGTACGCGGCGATCAACAAGATAAAGAAACGGTAGCGGCGGTAAAAACGTCCGGCCTTCTCCAATATGCTCTCGGGGTGGGCGCTGACTGAGAGTCCGTCGAGAAAGCGCGAAATATCGAGGGCCATTTCCTGGGCGTTTCGGTAACGCGCGGCCGGCGACGCCGAGGTCGCCTTTGCGCAAATGGCGGCGAGCGATTTATCGAAGCGGGTTTCATTCGATTCAGGGCGGCCGGTAAGCAAGAATCGCAGCAGTCGACCGAGGGAATAGATGTCGCTGCGTGCGTCCAGGAGTTCCACGTCGCCGCGCGCCTGTTCCGGCGACATGTAGCCGGGGGTGCCCATGACTGTGCCGTGCCCAGTCACTACAGGTGTTTCCATGGCCTCGCCGGCTGGCTTCGATTGCTTTGGTTTCTCGAAAACGGTTGCGTCCGGATCGGCTTGGCGGGTGCTGCCGAAAACTTCTCCGCGCAGAATCTTGGCGAGGCCCCAGTCCATCACCAGAACTTCGCCGAACGGCCCAACCATGATATTCGCGGGCTTCAAATCGCGGTGCAGGACGCCGCGCGCGTGCGCGAAAGCAACGGCGTCGCAAATGCGGAGAAAAATCCGCAAACGGTCGGGGATGGAGACGACGGACTCGATGTATTCGTCGAGGCGCCGTCCCTCGACGAATTTCATGGTGTAGAAAACGCGACCGTCGGCGAGCGTTCCCACGTCATGAACCGGGACGATGCCAGGGTGCTCGAGAGCGGCGAGCACTCGCGCCTCGCGAATTAAGCGGTTTGCGAGGTCGCCGTCGGTTCCCGGGAAATCGAGGACCTTCAAGGCCACGCGGCGCTCCAGATTCGCGTCTTCCGCGAGGTAAACCACGCCCATCCCGCCGCGCGCCAGGCGATCCAGTAATCGATAGCGCGTGCCCGCCAGATCCGGGGCCTCCGCGCCATTGCGCAATCTTTCCAAAGCGCTGTCGGAAAGAGATTTCATTTCGCATCCCAGCCGAAGGCGCCGCGGGCTTCGCGATGAAACTCTTCTTCGCTGCCACAGAGTTCGCGGAGACGGTCGAGAGCCAGCTTTCGGAACTCGCGGCGGGCCCAGGCCAGGGCATTGGTTACATCGGTCACGGAAATTCCAAATTCTTTCCCAAGCTGCTCGTAAGAACTCTTCTCGTTGCCCTCAAGGTCGTAGGCTTCAAATAGCCGAAAGGTGCGGGCCCGGTCGCGCTCTTCGCACAACTTGCGCAAGTCCTCGACGGCCAGCGCGAACAGGCTGCGCACCCATTCTTTTTCGAAGAATTCTTCGAGCGATTCCGGCGAAGCGATTTTTGCGGGATCGATCGCCGTTGCGCCCAGTTCTTCTTCCGCGGCTGTAAAATCGAGCGCGACATGCGGGATATTTCCGCCGCGCTTCTGGCGCCGTCCGGCTTTGTCTTCGTTCATTACAAAGCTATCCACGCAAAGGCGCAGATAGGTCCGCAGCCGGCTTTTGCGCGCATCAAATTTTTCGAGCAGCTCCCTTTCGAGAAGTTCCGCAAAAAATCCTTGCGTGAGGTCCTGAGCATCATTGGCAGGCCGGTTCCATCTCCAACGGACATATTTATAGACGGGTTTCCAGTAGGCCGCACACACGGCTTCCAGGGCGCCCTCGCGCTCCTCGGCATCGATGCTGCGGACGGCTTCGATCACCGACCGGCGTGTTGGCGGAAAACGATCTCCCCCCGGCTGACGACTTTCTTCGCTCATACGGCTGATTCACCCTCGTGGAAGCACTGCGTTGGGAGGAGTTTATGCAGGAAGGAGGAAGCTGACAAGCGGCGATTGTTCGCAGCGATGCTTGACTGCCTGGCCGGCCGACTTACCATCCCGCATCCGAATCTTGATACACTCAAACTCCCGCAAAACATGATAGGGCAAACCATCGCGCATTATCGCGTCACGGGAAAGCTGGGCGAAGGAGGGGCGCGGGACAAGGCGCATCCTTGGCGCGGTTTGCGGCCCATGGTGATCACAAGCGCCTCGTCATCGAAGCTTCTCGCTTTGAAGAGTCTGACGGTCAGCAGGATGGAAAACATCCGCTAACTTTCCACTCCCGGACGCCTGGCGAACCGCCGCCAAAATCCCTCCATCGCGCATTCTTCTCCTTGACAGCCTAGGAGAACAGGTTTATATATTCCTAGTCCATCTAGGAGAGGCAGCTCCGGTGGATAAACAATTGGACCTTTTACAAGGCACGCTAGACTTGCTGATCCTCAAGGCCGTATCGCTCGGCCAGCGGCACGGCTACGGCGTGCTACTGGGCATTCAACAAATCTCGAAGGACCGGCTGGAGATTCAGCAAGGCTCTCTGTACCCGGCGTTGTACCGCCTCGAACATCAGGGCTGGATCGCCAGCGAAGGGGGTGAGTCGGACGCAAGTTGCAAACGGAATCAGAAAAGTGGAATCGCATGGCGAAGACAATCGAAGGAATCTTGGGTACGACCGCAGAGGAAGTATGAGGTTTTGGAGCCGATTTCGTTCGTGGTTACGGGCAACGTTGTGGCGTTCTCGGATGGAAAGCGAGATGGATGCGGAACTGCGTTTCCACTTGCAGGCGTACGCGAAGGATTTGGTACACAGCGGGGTGGCGCGCGAAGAAGCAATGCGGCGGGCGCAGATCGAATTCGGTGGTATCGAGCTTGTCAAAGAAGAAGGCCGCGAAGCTCGCGGCGTGAATCTTTTGCAATCTTTAGTGCAGGATTTGCGGTACGGTGCCAGCAACATGCTGCGCACGCCGGGATTTACAGGGATCACCGTTCTCACGCTGGCGCTCGGCATTGGCGCGACGACGGCTATTTTCAGCGCTGTGAATCCAATCTTGTTTGAATCACTCCCTTACCCCCACGCCGACCGGATCATGATGATTTCGGACTGGCAGCACGACGGCTCGCGACTCGACGTAACGTTTCACACCTATCGCGAGCTATTAGAGCGGAACCGCTCGTTCGAGTCGATGGCGGTGACGAAACCCTGGCGGCCAGCCCTAATCAGCACCATGCAACCGGAACGATTGGATGGGCAGCGTGTGAGCGCGATGTATTTTGGTGTGCTAGGCGTCGCGCCCGTGATAGGAAGGGACTTCGATCCTTCGGAGGACCAGCTCAACGGGCCACGGGTGGTCATCCTCAGCGATGGGTTGTGGAAAAGGCGCTTCGCCGGCGACCGTACGATTGTCGGACGCCAAGTCACGCTTGACGACGATCTGTATACCGTTATCGGAGTGATGCCGAGCGCATTCGAAAATGTTCTGGCTCCTTTGGCCGAGCTCTGGTCGCTCTTGCAATACGACACACGCAATATCACTTCCCTCCAGACCAGAGAGTGGGGCCATCACCTGCGGATGGTGGGTCAGCTACGGTTAGGTTTAAATAGCGAACAGGCGAGACGTGAGTTCGACACGATAGCGCGCCACCCCGTGCAAGAGTTTCCCAGACCAGCGTGGGCGTCCCTCGAGCAGGGGCTGATTGTGAATTCTCTGCAGCATGACGTCACGGAAAATGTGCGGCCGGCGCTGCTTGCCGTGCTTGGTGCCGTCCTGCTTGTTTTGGTCATCGCTTGCGTGAACGTGACCAACCTCTTGCTGGCGCGCGGTGTACGGCGTCGTGGCGAATTTGCTTTGCGCACCGCTCTTGGCGCCGGACGCAGCCGGCTAGTCCAGCAACTGCTCACCGAGAGTCTGCTGCTTGCTGCGATGGGCGGTGTTGCCGGGTTGGCCGTGGCGCAGCTCGGCGTGCGCGTGCTAGTGGCTCTCAGCCCCTCGGAGCTGCCACGCGTTGGCACGATAGGCGTCAACGCCACGGTGCTCGCTTTCGGATTGTGTGTGACCACGTTGATCGGGCTGGGGGTCGGGCTGATTCCCGCGCTACGCGCATCGCGCCATGATCCACAAATGGGACTACGAGAAAGCTCACAGCGCACTGCGGAGACCCACCAACGGGCGCGTCGCGCACTGGTCGTTGCCGAAGTAGGCCTCGCGCTGGTCGTGCTGGTCAGTGCCGGATTGCTGTTGCGCAGTCTTGAGCGCTTGTTCGCTATCTCTCCCGGACTTGACCCGTCGCACTTGCTCACGATGCAAGTGCAGGAGTCGGGCCGCCGCTTTGACGACGACAGGGTAAGGTACCGGTTCTTCGCCCAAGCCCTCGAAGCCGTACGCCGAGTTCCCGGCGTCAAAGCGGCAGCGTTCACCAGCCAGTTGCCGCTCAGCGGGGACTTAGACGGATATGGCATAGAGTTTGAGGATGACAATAGTCCCAACGGTGATTACGCCGGCTTTCGGTACGCTGTCACGTCGGGCTACTTCGAAACCATGGGCATCCCGCTTCGCCGCGGCCGCCTGCTCGACGAGCACGACATGGCTGACGCCCCGGTGGCCGTGGTTATCAGCGAATCCTTAGCAAGGCGCAAGTTCTCGGATCGAGACCCCATCGGCCAGCATGTTCGCATGGGCCCCGATATTGGCCGCTCGGACCGCCCGTGGTACACCATTGTCGGCGTGGTGGGCGACGTGAAGCAGGTTTCGCTGGCCTCGAACGATTCGGATGCTTTGTACATTACGACCACGCATTGGTCCGAGGTGGACAATGTAGAGTCGCTGGTGGTGCGCACTCGAGGTGAGGCAGCCGCACTCGCGCCCGCTGTTCGCCAAGCGATCTGGTCGGTGGACAAGGACCAGCCGGTCGTGCGGGTGGCGACTATGGACGACTTGCTGGCTTCTACGGCCGCCGAACGTCGCTTCGCACTTATTCTGTTCGAGACATTTGGTCTTGTGGCACTCCTGCTCGCGTCGGCTGGGATTTACGGCGTACTTTCCGGCAGCGTGGCCGAGCGAACGCGCGAGATCGGGGTGCGCTTGGCCCTCGGGGCATCGCGCGCGAGCATTCTGGCTCTGGTTGTTCGTCAAGGGATGATCCTTACCGCGCTGGGCGTTCTGACCGGGCTTGGCGGAGCCGTCGCCGCGAGTCAGGCCATCGCCGCGATGCTATTCGGCGTGTCTCGCCTCGACCCCCTCACTTACCTCGGCGGGATAGTGCTATTGGCGAGTGTGTCGATGATTGCTTGCACTGTGCCGGCCTGGCGCGCCATGCAGGTGGATCCGATAGTTGCACTGCGTTACGAATAACCTTCAGTCGTTCCATGGCTGAATGAAAGATGACCAGGGCGGCCAGACAACTACAGCCATTTTCAATTTAGAGTTCTGCGAGATTTTCTACGGGAACTGGGAGGAGACTCTCGCTAGAGGGCATCTTAGAACGAATCGCGGGAAAAAAAACGGGAATCCCGCCCTCGGAGTGCAGGATTCCCGTCAGCTGCGTAGCCGTCGACGCTTTGGAGTGCGTCACGGGTTGGTCGGGGCAAGACGGGCTACCAGCGTAACCTCACCTTTCGTCTCGAAGCGCGCCGACTGGGCGATCTCTTTTTCGGCCTGCGATTTCTGGAGTTGTCTTCCGCTAGTGGATCCAGCGTTCCAGACCTGCGAAAGGAAATAACGGTTGTTATAACGCATGAAGATCAGCTTCGATTGGGTTGGCTTGTCCTTGGCCTGGGCAGCATTGGAAAGCACCATGGCTGACGGGCCTGCGCCTGAGCAGCGAATCAAGACCACGGCGGAATTGCGGTCCAACGTCTCAACCCGATACTCCCCGGCTGGCAGCGTTAGATTGCCGACCACGAATGCAAAGGGAATGTTCACCAACATGGGCTCGTCGGCTTGAGCGACTTGAGACGCCACAACGATGGAGAGCAGGAATAAAGTTGCTGTTACAAAAACTCGCTTTTTCATGGGAGACCTCCTCTTTCCTTTTTGTGTCAGGGCGGTGGGAGCCGGCCTGCTTGTTTTTTACTCCCGACGCCCCTGAAGCGTCATGAGATGCTGTCGACTCTCACGCATTCCTTTCCGCAGTGCAATGCACAGCAGATGAACAGAAGGGCGACTGTAAATGAACAAGGAACACCACGGGAATGAAGGACTTAATCAATATGCGCTGCACCGCTCATGGTTCTCCCAAGGAGTGTTATAGTCCTCGCAGGCAGGAGGAATCCATGTCGTCCCCAAGCCGCTCCTCCGGCATGGTACGGTTTGGTGTTTTCGAGGTGGACCTTCGCGCCGGCGAACTCTATAAAGCGGGCCGCAAAATCAAGCTGCAAATCCAGCCGTTCGATGCTCTTGCCCTCTTGTTGGAGCGTCCCGGTGAAGTCGTCACACGCGAGGAGTTCGAAAAGAGGCTTTGGCCCAGAGACACATTTGTGGACTTCGATCACAGTCTCAACACGGCCATTAAGAAGTTACGCCAAGCTTTAGGCGACAACAAAGAGAATCCGCGTTTCGTGGAAACCCTGCCAAAACGCGGCTATCGGTTCATCGGCAAGGCGGAGTACTTGGCAGCGTCGTTGCCCGCGAAGGCTCCTGCTCCTTCTTCTGGCATAGGCCAGCTCGCCAGGCTCCGCTCGGATGGCCAGGTCTCTTTCGTGCTGGTGTCCGTCGATGAAGAAGCTGCTGCCGAGAGGGAGAAGCTGGAAGCGGCGAGCGACGACGTGGGGCTGTCTCTCTTGATTGCTTCACAAAAGCTTCTGATGGTATCCGAAGGAACGCAAGTGAGGATTCTGGAGATTCGGCAGCCGGATTCCCATTGTCAGGTGCGGATTTTGGAAGGCGAGCACTATGGGAAGACCGCGCTCGTGCCCCTCAAACAACTCGAAATGCACGACTCTAATTTAGACTAGTATTGGTAGGGCCTCGCGCTTGGCTGGCCCGTTCGTTGTCTTGGCTATTCCTTCGAAAATAGCCATAAACCCTTTACTTTCAGCAGACATGTTGCGGCTATTTTCATGGTTCGCTTGTGGCTCGAAAGAGCCATGAGTTATTCGTAGCGGAGGGCTTCGACAGGGTCGAGGCGCGCGGCTTTCCAGGCGGGATAGACGCCGAACACGACGCCAATCAGCGCACAGAGAATCAGCGCGGTGGCAATCCAGAAAAAGGAGAGCACCGCGGACATTTTCAGGCCGTAACGCAGCAGCAGGGAAATTCCGGACCCGAAGAGAACACCAATAACTCCGCCGACGGCGCTGAGCGTGACGGCTTCAATCAGGAATTGCGCAAGGATATTGCCTCGTCTCGCGCCGATCGCTTTCCGCACGCCAATCTCTCGGGTGCGTTCGGTGACGCTGACGAGCATGATATTCATCACCCCGATCCCGCCGACGATCAAGCCCACCGAGGCGACCGCAAACATCAAGATGAAGATCAACCCGCTGATCTTGTTCCACAAATCCAGAAAATAGTCCGAAGTGAACAGCGCAAAGTCGTCGGGCTTGTTGTTGGCAAGCCGGCGCTTGCGGCGAAGGAGATCGCGGATTTCCTCGACCGCTTCGCCGACCTTATCGGGATAGCGGGCCTTGGCGAAAATCACGTAGTCCTTCCTATTGGGATAGAGTTTACGCAGCGTAGTAACGGGCATGTACGCAGAGTTATCCTCCGGGTTGGAACCGCCCGAAATGCCTTGCCTTTGCTTTTGCAGCGTGCCGATCACCGTGAAGAGCTGGCCGTCGATGACGACTTCCTTGCCCAGACTATTCTGAGGCGACTCGGGAAAAAGAATTCGCGTTGTGTCGTAGCCCAACAGCACGACGGGTGCGCGGTGCTCCGAATCGGTTTCGTTAAAGAAGCGGCCGCGTTCAATCTTCAAGTCAAAGATTTCCCCGATGGACGGCTCATTCCCTTGCAGAATCACGTTTTTGGCGCGATACCCGCCGCGGCGCACGTCTTCCGTGCCGGAACCGAATTGCGGTTGGAAGATACGCATGGAGGCCGAAGCCGCCTTAACGTAAGGAAGCAGGGCGATATCGTCCGCCCACTCGGGCTGAAGTTCCTTGCGGGTAAACCATTCGCTCGGCGGACGGGAGAGGGAAGCCCAGGGGAAACGGTAAGCGATGATGGTGTCCGAGCCCAGCTCGCGAATACCGCCGAGTACATTTTCATTGAGTCCATTGATGATCGAGGTCACGGTGATGACCGTGGTGATCCCGATGACGATCCCAAGAATGGTAAGCGCGGAGCGAAGCTTATTCTTCCGCAAGGTATCTAAGGCGAGGAAAATTTCTTCGCGAAGCTTGAGCGCGCCTTCTTTGCGAATGCGCACGCCGAGAGGAAGCGCTGCGGGTTGCGGCAAGGTCTTTTCGAAGGTGGCCATCGATTCTCTCGACTACTCCGAACGCAACGCTTCGACTGGATCGAGCTTGGCGGCTTTGGACGCCGGATACGTGCCGAAGAATAGGCCCACGCTCAAAGCGACAATCAGCCCGCCAATCACCGACCACAACTGCACGGCGCTTGGCAGCGGCGAAACCAAGGAAACGAAGTTTGCGACCAGGACGCCGCAGAGGACCCCAACGGCACCGCCGATGACGGCGATGGTCGAGGATTCAATCAAGAACTGAAGTAAGATGTCGCTGCGGCGCGCGCCCAGTGCTTTGCGCACGCCGATTTCGCGCGTTCGCTCGGTCACGGATACGAGCATGATGTTCATGATGACGATCCCGCCGACAACCAGAGAGATGGAAGCGATCGCGATGGTCACTGCGAAAAACGAGCCGCTAATGTCTTTCCACAGCGAGAGGAAGGAGTCGCTGGTTTCAATCGCGAAATCGTCCGGCTTGGCGTAAGCCAGATGATGACGCCCGCGCATGATCTGGCGGACTTCATCCACGCTGTCTTGAATCTTCGCCGCGGAGCCGGCGCGAGAAGTAATGCGCAGGGAATCCTGCTGGGTCCCGAAGTTTTTGTTATAGGTGGTGAGGGGAATGATGATCCAATTGTCCAGGGAATTTCCCAGCGCGGAGCCCTGCTTGGTTCCATAACCGATCACTTCGCAGGGAATATTGTTCCAGCGAATTTCTTTTCCGATAGGGTCAATGCCGGGCATCAGATTCTCGATCAAGTCGTTGCCAATCACGCAAACGGGCGCTGCTCCGCGCAGGTCCTCGTCCGTGATATGGCGCCCCGCCACCAGGTCCACGTCGTACAGCTGAGCCATTTGCGGAGTCCAAGCGCGCAAGTTGGTATCCTTCAGCGAATTCAGCCCGCTTTTCACTTCGACGCGGCCGCCCAGCGAAGCCCCGATTTCCTTGCAAGACTTGCAGAGTTCACGGACGGCTTCATAGTCGTCGTAGGTGATGCGCTTGCGCTTCTGGAATTCGAGCCAGTCGTCCACGTTGGTAATGATGGAAGGCTGTTTGGATAGTCCAAAGACGTCGGCGCCCAGCCGGAAAACCCGCGTCGCCACATACTGATTCGCGCCGTTAATCAGGCTAACGACGGCGATTACCGCCGCCACGCCGATGACTACGCCGATCAGCGTCAGCACGCTGCGCAGCTTGTGCGCCCACAGGCTGGAAGCGGAAATCGCCACCGCCTCGGACAAGTTCATTGTAGTTGGACGCGGCATAGCGCCTGGAGACACTACTACACCTCATCCTAACATACGCAACACAGGAGGCAGAGATTTCAGCCTGACGGCGGAATGGCGAGAATTAGGACCCCATGCGCGGAGACAAATAGCTGAGATCAAGTCGCGATGCAGGAAAGAGAAGACCAGGCGCAAAAAGAAAAAGGGCGTCCCGGTCCTACCAGGACGCCCCAAAGAACCACCGTTGCGCCATTTAAGCGCAAGGGGAAGGAGTTAGAACTCGAACCGCAGTCCCAGACGGATGTTCCGGCTTAGCTGGAACAGATACGGCTTGCCATACTGGGTATCGAGAGTGATCGGGCCAGTGCCTGCGCCGGTCACTGAGTTGTTGAGCAGGGACTGAACATTATACGGCTTCTCGTAAGTCCCGTACGCGCCTACGGCTGCTACGGGAGTGCTTAGACCGTACAGCACGCAGGGTGCTTGCGAAGGCACGCCAGCAACGACTGCTCCGCAGGGGCCAACTGGCGCGATGAACTGTTGGGAAAAGAGGGAGTCAATCTGCGGATTGTAAGCAGTGGCTGCGCGCCTGTTGAAAACGTTGTAGGCTGTTGCCGAGAAACGGATGCTCATCGACTCTCTAAACTTGAATTTGTGGCCCAGGCTCAAGTCCGACTGCGCATACCATGGAGAGCGGAAAGTGCGGGGGTTGCCGACGGTGATGGCACCCGTGGTCGGGTCTTGCGAGACGTCGAGCCACTTGCTGCCTGCGATCAGCGTCGGGAAGCCACCCGGAAAACCAAAACCGACGTCTGCGATGCTCGATTGCGGCGTCCCGCTATAAAGGTACGAGAACAGACCTATGTCTGTCGCGTTGTGGTGGCCCTCGTCGATGGTGTAATAGGTCCAACCTTTGAAGGCATTGGGGCGATCCGTGGGCATCAATCCGCTGGAGGATTGGCCGTTGTCGTTCCAGGAGAACATTGGCTCGTCAAAGGCACGGCTGTTGTTGGGCGAATTGCGACCGCCGCCCGCGTCTCCAATGTACGTGCTGGTCAGGCCGGCATAATTGCCCCACAGCCTGCTATAGGTGTAAGAGAACATGAATGCAAAGTGGTTGGTGTAGGCTTTTGTCAGGCGTACTTCCAAGCCATCGTAATTGCGCTGCGCCGGAATGTTGTTATTCGGGCAGGGCGGGTTCGAGGTTGCTGTGCACCCGGTGGAGACGCCGTACAGGAACTTGTAAAAACCGTCGAAGGTCTGGTTGACGCCTTGGCCGGGGTTCACAATCACGAAGGTCTCCCCGATGGCCGGATTGAATATCGCCGAATCTTCGATCGCGTGATCCAATCGGCGGCGGTCCCAACGGGCTTCGAGCGCCATGGTCCTTGTCAATTGGTAGTCGGTTCCCAGCGTGGATTCGTGCTGGCGATAGGGCTTCAGCCCCGGAGCCACGCCTTCTTCGGTGGCCGTGCAAGTCGAGCAAGTGGTTGGGAAGGTACGGAAATTCTGGTTTTCCAGGAATGCTAGACCGGGAGGAGTTGTATTGCCCGTCCATGTTGCTTGCGTAGCGGAATTGGTGCCGACGCCGCCGCAGTAGCGCCCGTTGCTATTGTAGGCCGGAAGAATGGCGCTGAGGTTGGCGCCGCCGCCGGAATCCAAGGCATAGGCGCAGTTCTGCCAGTACTGGCCGCCAAAGGAACTGATGGCCAGATTCAGTTTCAAGACGTCATTGACCACGCCGTAGCCGCCGAATATCTTCATCTTTCCGTTCCGGAAGACATCCCAAGCAGCCCCAAAGCGGGGAGCAATCTTATCGCCCCAGCTAAAGTTGATGGGATTGCTGATCCCGCCGGATGGCTGATCCTCGGCGGGCAGGTTTTCCTTCTCGATGCGAACACCTGCATTGATGGTTAAGCCCTTACCGAGAGTCCAGGAATCCTGTACGAAAAGGCCGTGGTTGTGGCTGAGTGCATATCCACCAGATCCGTAGTCAAACACCTGAGCCCAGCCATAGAGGCCTTGGCAAGACTTAGGATTACCACTCGAGTCTAGGACCACATCGTACTGGCCCACGCAATTGGCCTGTCCCACGGAACCTTGCACGCCGTAAGGAGAGATTGCCTTGGCGCCGCTACTTCCCACAAAGAGGTTGACCCTCGGTTCGTTATAGTGCTGATAGATGGCGTTGGACAGTTGGTTGAGCTGGTAACCGAACTTGAAGTTGTGCGTGCCCCACCATCCGCTCTTGAACCACGCCAGGTCCTGGTTGAACTGCACGTGCTTGTTGGCGTTTCGTACGGTCGTGTTGATGTTGCTGGCAACGTTGACGTAGCCGGCAGCTTGCTGCAACGAAGCGGGCAGCGGCTGTCCATTCGCGTCGGTAGCGCCTACGCCGTTCGTTTGCCAGGCGAAGATGGCCCCACCTGTGGGGAAGCCGAAGTCTTTGTAGTTCTCAAAGAAATACCCGAACCGGGTGGTGGCGACCAACCGCGGCGTAAGCGTGAAGTCAGCTCCAACGTTGGTGGTGTTATTGGGAGCCCCAAAACCCAGGTAATGCGCGAAAGACGACGGAGGTGAGGTGGCGGTGAAGTTAAACATCCCGGTGGTCGAATCTGCGAATGGCATCTCCTCGCCACTCAAGCGCTGATACTGATAGAGCCATGAGCTATAGACGCGGATGTATTTATTTACGACTGCGTCTATTCGCGCGTTCGTATAATAGGTCTGTTCGTTCTGGTCGAAATTCAGGTTATTGGGGGTGGCCGTAGTGCCAAAGTTCACCGTGCGGCGGAGTTTGGTGAATTGAGGATTGAACCCAGCGAAAAACCAGATGCGATCCGCTTTGATGGGGCCGCTGAGAGTAAAACCAGGAAAAAAGTCCTTGGTGTTGTCCTTCTTAGGATCGTATAGCTGGAAGTTTGGGTCGGTCGCTCCAATCCCGGAATTGACAAAAGCAGGGCATCCCGGAACAGGAGGGGCGCCGGAAGCCGGAGGTGAGCAGCCGTTGGACTGGGGATTGTAACGGTCGTAATCGTTTGGCGAACCATTCATCGCCGAGGAATTGTACTGAGCGACGACCGAGCCATGATAATGATTGCCGCCCTTTTTCATGATGACGTTGGCCACGCCACCCAAAGCGGCACCGTGTTCGGCTTCGATGCCCGTCGTTTTCACCTGGACTTCATCGATAAAGTCAAAAGGCACGTTGGTGTGCGAATAGCCGCCAATATTGTTGGCGGTATCCTGGCCTTCGACGAGGTACCCGTTCTCCGAGTCTGCCGCGCCGCCGACCTGGTATCCGGCCGCGCCACCGTTGGAACATCCGGAGGGGGAGCATCCGCCTGTTCCGGAGAATCCAGAGCCCATACCGCCAGCCAAGGGCTCATTGCGGGCAGAAGGAGCAAACTGGATGACCGACTGGAAGGATTCGCCATGAGGGATGAAGTTGATCACGTCCTCTGTGACGTTGGTCATGGTGCGGGAGGTCGTCGTGTCGATCTGTGGAGCCGCACTGGTCACCTCGACCACAGTCGAGGCCGTGCCAACTTCCAGCGAGATGTCCACCGATGGAAGGTGGCCGACTTCGAGGTTTAGCCCTTCGCGCTTGACAGTCGAGAAGCCCTTGGCCGTTACTGTCAGAGTGTAAATGCCCGGCGGAAGATTGGCGAAGCGGTAGTAACCACTGCCATCCGTCACGGCTTCTTTACTGCCTACCAACGAAGTGCCGGTGACAACGACCTTGGCTCCAGGCACCACGGCTCCTGAAGGATCTTTGACAATACCCTGCAACCCTCCCGTCGTTTCCTGGGCTAGGACCGAGGTTGAAAAGAAAGCGGATAATGCGAGCACCAAACCAATCAAAAGCCACGGATTCTTCATAAAGCTAGAGCTCCTTTCGAGAACTCGCTAGTTTGAGCAGCTGATCGTGGCGTGCAAACGAATATGAGAAAGTTTCAAGGGAGTCCACCCACTCCCCCAAAATCGGGACACATCCTCTCATAAATTATGCATAAATTGTGCCAAAATTAATGATTACCTTATCTTCAAATAAATTGTTTAATTTCAGTAAGATAGAATGGATTATGGAAAATCCATGCGTAAAATGCTTCCTCCTCGCCTTCCAATTCCTTGAGGAATATACAGAATTGTGGATTCTGGCCATATGGATACCATTCACAAACCTCGAACGGAAATATGGTCCGAACGTTCCACAAATTGATTGAATTGTTGAAGTCGTTTCTTAGCTTTGGTGGCGGATGCGCTCAGCAAGGGACCGCGCCCGTTGCCTCGCTATCTCAACAAATCGGGAATCCCCCGCAATCTGATCGAGCAGGGGCACGACCCGCTGCGGTTCCGGCAGAAGGCTGCGGTTCAGATCCGATTCGAATTGCAGTAAAGCGTCATTGATTCCCAAGCGGTCGTATTTCATCCGCCGTGCAATCAAGTCCACGTTTTCCTGCTGACGCGCCAGCCCCTCAAAAATCTGCAGCAGTTGGGCCGCCGCCGGATTCAAAGTGTAATTGAATTTCGTTTCATGGACTTCCGTGCCCGACTCCCAACGAAACGTTTTTTCCCCGAGATTAGCGATCTTGCGGTGCACGTCGAGATCCGGCCCCTGGAAATGTTTAAGTTGCGCCGCCAGATCGAACATCTTCGTGCGCCATGCCGCGCTCACCTGGAAGGGTGACGACCCGGCGTCCTCATCCAACTGTCGAATTTCGTAGGCGGCCGCATCGGAATCTTCTCGGACGGTAATCTCGATAAATTCGGGCGAGCTTCCTTTGAAGACCCGTCGAAAAGTCAGTTTGGCGCCAGCCGGAGCAGGAGCGGGAAGGGAAGCGGAGACCGCCATCAAGGCCACAGCAAACGCCAGCATGGTCCGAAACAGGAAGGTCTTCATAGTCCTTTGCGAGTGTAAAGCATCAATGTCAAGTGTGACCGCAAAGCAGTCAAAGTCATCTGTGACCGTAAAACGGTCAACGCGTCGATACGATGCGCGGCAACCCGCCTCGCGTTGTGCCCCTAAGGCGAATTTCGTTGGACAAGCCAGCGGAACCGACCGCAGCGTGAAGAGCGGTCCGTTTCGTTGACGCATTCGTTGGCGTGTGCGAATCGGGCAGGCCAAACCGTTGCCGCGCTTGCTCCGTCTGCAAATGGCACAGAGCCACGGCCAGTGCGTCTGCCGCGTCCGACGGTTCCGGAGTTTCTTTCATCGAAAGCAGAGCCCGCACCATCATTTGCATTTGTCGCTTGTCGGCTTGGCCGTGACCTGCGACGGAGGCCTTCACTTCGCGCGGCGCGTAACTGTAAACGGTCACGCCGTGTTGAGCGGCCGCAAGCAGGATAACGCCGCGCACTTCCGCCAGCCGCAGCGCCGTGCGCATGTTCAACGCCGTAAAGACACTCTCCACGGCCACGGCATCAGGGGAAAACTCGTTAATCAAACCGCACACTCGAGCATGCACGTCTTGCAGCACCGCGCCCGCGCATTCTCTCTGACGCTTCGGGGCCACCTTTAGAATTCCATAATGAAGCATGTTGTAACGTCGTCCGTTGCTTTCGACAATTCCAAACCCGCTTGGCCCGGTAGCGGCAGGGTCCACTCCAAGAACGCGCATGCAGCCACACTTCCCGTTCTTTTGACTTCTGACGGTCGCCTTGCTCATGGCACCAAGTCTACGGCGAACGCCTGACCCTCGCCAACTTTTTGTAATTGTTTGTCCGAACGGAGAGGAGCGCTGAAAAGGGCCACTGCGATGCCGCAGTGGCCGCAAAGGAACTGGGCAGGTTCAATTGGCGCCGACGGCCGCCTGGATTTCCGATTCATCGATGTCGAAGTTCGCGTAAACGTGTTGCACGTCGTCGTGTTCTTCGAGTGCTTCGACAAGACGCACCATCTGTGTCGCTTGCGGGCCAGTCAACTTGATGTAGTTTTGCGGCACCATCGCGATCTCCGCCGACTCGGGAGTGATTCCCGCCTTGCTTAGCGCTTCCTTCACTTTCTCGAGCGCGTCCGGTGGCGTTACTATGTACCAGGAGGAGCCGTCGTCCTTCAAATCTTCGGCGCCGGCTTCCAGCACGAGGTCCAGCAGTTTGTCCTCGCTTGCCGCTTCCTTGGCCACGGAAATCTCGCCCTTGCGGCTGAACATCCATCCAACCGCTCCGGCTTCGGCCATGTTGCCGCCGTTCTTGCTCATCAAGTGACGGAACTCGCCGACCACACGGTTACGGTTCGTCGTGACCACCTGAATCAACATTCCCACGCCGCCTGGCCCATAGCCTTCAAAGGTCGCTTCCTCATACTGCTCGCCTTCGAGTTGCCCGGTGCCGCGCAGAATGGCGCGCTCCACGTTTTCACCCGGCATGTTCGCGGCCTTCGCCGCCAGAATTGCTGTTCGCAGCCGCGGATTGGAGTTCGGTTCGCCGCCGCCGATCCGTGCGGCAATGCTGATTTCGCGGATGATGCGCGTGAAAACGCGGCCGCGCTTCGCGTCGGTGGCCCCTTTTTTGTGTTTAATCGTGGCCCATTTTGAATGCCCGGACATGACACATCCTCGTTTGTTTCACGTGACCGCGGCTTGGCCGCAGTCATCGATGGAAGAATTTTTGCGCCGCAGAACAGTTTCGGTGAACGACAACCGACCCGCGGCCGTCTTCGATCGCGGCCGGATGGCTGCCGAAAATCACACGTACCGGCGTACGGTCGCCGAGAAGTCGGCCGTCTTACGGCCGCCCAAATAAAACAACACCAGTGCGGAGACTTACAGTGAACCGCAAACCCCTGCGGAACCAAGCTAGTTTAGCACAGCCGGCCATATCGGGAAACGGGTTATACTCCACTGCGGGGCATCTCTTTGAGTTCGATAGATTTCTTCGCCGCACGCCGCGCCGGAAATTCAGGGGCCCGCCATGCCTGACCGCCGATACCGCGTACTTACCGTCGCCAGCCATCCCGTTCCATACAGGACGCCTCTTTTCCGCCGTTTGGCCAAGCACCCTTCGCTCGATTTCCAATCTTCTTGGTGTTCTCTTCCGCCTCCCCTCTTTGGCCGTCTTCGCCCAGTTCGCCATTACCGCTCCGCTTTCCCCCATCTATGATCCGCGGCCACGGATGCGCTAACTTGCGCCTCGCCGTCGTCTCACCTTTCGTTGACCGCCGGCATGGCACGGAACGCGCTCTAGCCGAGTTGCTCGAACGCCTCGCCCGCAAGCATCATTGCGAGATTCATCTCTATTCCCAGCGCGTTGAGGGTCTCCCGATCGCTGGACAACGCGCCGCAAGCTCAGAAGATTCCGGAGCCATACTTTGGCATAAAGTTCCTTCCCTTCCTG
>Ga0307479_10002349_pt1 | contig 17190 bp, 15 predicted proteins | sample atmos_gasesECM4C_FD_203743 | JGI IMG/M metagenome (GOLD analysis project Ga0307479, IMG submission 203743) | Hardwood forest soil microbial communities from Morgan-Monroe State Forest, Indiana, United States - atmos_gasesECM4C_515 | ecosystem: Environmental > Terrestrial > Soil > Temperate... | reverse complement strand
CCGACAATTACAACGTCGTTCTGTCCGTGGGAGCCTTCAAGCGAAACCAACTCCTGTTTTCGCAGCGCGACTATACGAAGTCGCTGGACTTCCGCAACCAGCCGGACGGCATCTTCGGCTATCGCCCGAGCAACCAGTACACCGGCGTACGGCAGCCCTTTCCGACGTGCGGCACCAACGGGCTGCCCGGACAACCGATCCTCAGCGGTGGCTCGATCGGCCCTGCCTGCTATTACAACCAGGCCAATGAGCTGCCCTTGCTGCCGGCGACGGAACGGGGCAACGTGACGGCGACCGGCAATCTGCGCCTGAACGCCGACTGGACAGCCTTCGGCGACGCCTTTTTTTCCAGCATCAAGACGACCTCGAGCTTCCCGTCGAGAAATTTTGGCCCGGGTGCCTGGGTGTTCAATCCCGCCACCGGAGGCGTTACATCGATTCCCAACAACCTGCTGCCCACCGATCCTTCCGCGCTCGGCAACGCGGCCACGCGGATCTTCTACGACTTCCAGACCGTGGGACCGCGCGATGAAGACACCATCTCCAATACGTTCCGGGTGACCGCCGGCGTCAAGGGCAGTTGGTTGAACTGGGATTGGGAGGGTGCGTACGGGCACTCGGAGAACAACGTGACGTCGGAGCAAATGAACGGCGTCAACGCGCCCGTACTGATGTCGGACCTCGCGGCAGGCGCGGCCGACCCCTACAATTTCCTGAACCCGCTGTCCACGCCGGCTGCGAGCAACGCCTTGCGTGTCGGCTACGGATACACCGGCCTCGCCAAGCTCGATACCTTCGGCCTCAACGGCAGCGGAGGGATCTTCGATCTGCCGGCCGGCAAGGTGATTGCCGCCGCTGGGGTGGAGCTTCGGCACGAGTCGGCCGACGAGGAGCCATCCGCCAGCCTTTCCGAGGGGTCGGTGTTGAATACGGGCGTCACCCGGGCCAATGCCAGCCGCACCGTGACCGCCGCGTTTCTGGAGTTCGACCTGCCGGTGGTCGAGACGCTCGAAGCCGTCCTCGCCGCCCGCGAGGAGCATTACACGGTGGTCGGCAGCAACTTCTCGCCGCAGGCGACGCTGCGGTGGCAACCGGTCCGCGAACTCACGTTCCGGGCGGTCGCCTCCAAAGGGTTCCGCGCGCCGAGCCTGGCGGAGGGCAGCAACAGCACGTCCCTGGCGAATCAGACGGCATCCGACCCCATGGACCCGCTGCACCGGCCGACCGAGGCCGTGGGCTTCATCACGGGCGGAAACCCGAAACTGCACCCGGAGACTTCCAAGAATCTCGACCTGGGATTCGTCGTTTCGCCGCTCAACAACGTCAACTTTTCGGTGGACTATTACAGCATCTGGCTGTACTCGGTGATCGCCCCGAACGGCAGCGCCCAATCGATCATCGGCAACCCCTCGGCCTATCCTCCCGGCTCTCTGGTCCGCGATTCCACGGGCGCAGTGATCTACGCAAAGGGACTTTATACAAATCTATATAAGATCCGCACCGACGGCGTCGACTTCGAAGGCGACGTCAGCTTCCCGCTGCCCGATGCATCGAGACTGAAATTCACCCTCGACGCAACTTACGTTCCGACGTTTCTGGTGTTCTGCGGCAGTGCTTGTGCCGGCCCGCCGGTCCCTTGGCAGAACTATGCCGGCAGCAACGGTTGGGACTATGCGTCCCCGATCAGCGGCGGAAACGCCGTTCCCCGCTGGAAAGGCCTGCTTGCCGCGGCGTGGCACAACACCCAATGGTCCGCAGAGGTGGTCGGTCATTTTGTGGACCGCTATACGAACATCTTCTCCCAGCCTGTCTTGGGCAGCTCCCTGTCGCAGCAGTCGGTTTCCCCGTACACCTCCGTCGATCTGGACGGACAGTACAGATGGAGGAACTGGAAGGTGTCGCTGGCGATCATCAACGTGACCGACAACAAACCGCCCTACGACAGCTCCGCTTTGCTGTTCGGTACGTTTGCGCCTCCTGTCGCTCAGCCATTCGATATCGGCCTGTATGACCCCCTGGGACGCATGATCGACTTGCACCTCTCGTACACCTTCTGACGGTTGCTGCCGCCCTACCGCCTGCGCGCTGCTTGGGCACGCCTCCGCAGCCTGGCTAAGCTCGAAATCACTTGAAGTAAGAACACTAAAGCTTTTTAATTCAAGTAGATATTTATCAATCTGGATGTCGAATCTCATATAGCAAGCTCGAGCCGCTCGAAATGGCGCAAGTCCCGACCGCGTACTTCCTAAATTTCATATTTCCCGAAAGAATAAATTCGTAAAAGCGTAAATTCGCTAAAGTTGGAAAGTATGAAAACCATCGTACTGCCCTCGCAAAGGGGCGCCAGCGCCAAGACGACGCTGGCCGCCCATCTCGCAGTGACGATCCTTGAGACTTGCGATGCCGCAGACCCCCGAGCCGATGTCGCACTAGCGGCGCCCGTGGCGATCGGTGCTCTCGCCTAACGAGCCACTAGCAATTGCCGCGATCGGCTTTTCTTGCGAGCAGCAGCGGATTTTTGCGGCCCTTTAGGTCGCCTACTCCGATACGCCCAGAGCAAACGTTTCGCTTTGCTGCTCGGTACCTGCTCGGGCACGCTTCTGCAGCCTGGGCTGAGCTCGAAATCACTTGAGGTATTTATATAAATACATTTAAATTCAATTCGTTATTAACAACTCTTTATGTCAAATCTCATGTTGAAGGGCGTCTATGCGCCCTCTTCCAGCGAGCTCGAGCCGCTCGAAATGGCTCAAGTCCCGAACGCGTACTTCCCAAATTCCCGATTTCGTGAAAGAATAAATTCACAAAAGAGGAAATTCACGAAAGCTGGAAAGCATGAAAACCATCGTGGTGGCCTCGCAAAAGGGCGGCAGCGGCAAGACGACGCTGGCCGCGCATCTCGCAGTAACGATCGAGCGCTCCAGCTGCGGTCCAGCGGTGCTGATCGATCTTGACCCGCAGGCGACCCTGAGCGGCTGGTGGAATCAACGCCAGGCACAGACCCCCGCGTGCGCGGCGGCACAGAGCTTGAGCGGCCTGCACGACAAGCTCGCCGAGCTGGCCGAGGCGGGGTTCGCATGGGCGGTCGTTGATACCCCGCCCGCGATCGGCGCGACCAACCGGGTGGCGATCGCCGCCGCCGACCTGGTGGTCATTCCCACCCGGGCGTCGCCGCACGATCTGAACGCGCTGGGAAGCACGCTCGAGATCGTCCAGGAAGCGGCCAAGCCCTTCGTGTTTGTCCTGAACTCGGCCAAGCCGGGCACGGCGATCGCCACGCAGGCGGTCGCGCTGCTATCCGAGCACGGCCCGGTATGCCCCACGGTCATCGGCGACCGCGTGATGTATGCCTCCTCGATGTCCGACGGCCGCTCGATCGCCGAACTCGATCCGACCGGCAAAGGGGCCGCCGAGCTCGAAGAATTGTTAGAATTCGTTAAATCACGCTTTCCAGAATTCAAGAAAGTGAAGGTCAAGCAATATGCGTAAACCCGCTCCCCTGGCCGCCGGCGTGCTGCTGAAGAAGGGGCTGGCCGCGCCGATGGCCGGTTCTCAGGGCCGAGACCACGCTTTCGTCTCCGCCCACCCTGCCCTGGCCGGCGAAGAATCGCCCGCCAGAACCCGCACAGCCGATCTGGAACCCCTGGGTTTCAAGGTGCCGCCCCAGTTCAACCAGGAATTCCGGCGCTTCGCATTCGAAAACGGCTACAAGCTCAACGAGCTGCTGTTCGCGGCATTCGATGCATTCAAGAAATCAAGAATTCGCGAAAGTGTGAATTCGTAGCATCGAATCGGAGCGCGACCGGACCCCTGGGGGCACTGGCCGGAACTTAGCGGTGTCCTCCTCCCGAAGCGACGAGAACTGGCGAACCGGCGTTCGATCGGGTACGATTTCCTAAATTCTCACTTTATTATATTATATAAAACATGAATTACAGAAAGAAATAAATTGGTAAATTATTAAATTAGTAATTCTTTCAAGTATCAATCGCTTGATGCAACATCGAGCTCGATGGGCCCGTTATCCGGGCATCAGCGGCAAAGACATTTAAGAGCGCCAGGGCCAGCAGAGGTCCGGCACCACGGCGACGTCACACATTTTTTGTATAGATTCAGCGTTGTACGCTTAAGTTCTAATGTTATATCTAACATTAAGTACTGGTATAAGTACTTTATATATCAACGACATATATAATGTATCTAATGTCATTTATGAGATACGGCGCCCCTTCAAGCCGTTTACGCGGGCGATTTTCTTCAGCTGAAGTTCGATCCAGTCCGTTAACTCGTCGTAGCTCGCCTGGCTGATCTTCTCGGGCCACTGCAGCAGGACCCTGCCCTCGCTGCCGAGCGTATAGACGTCCTGATTGAAGCCCGCCACTGCGCTGCTGCTTTCGCCGGGCGTCTCGTCGCGCTGAGTGCGGGGCGCCGGCGCGGAACCGGGAAGGGGCGCACCGGCGAAGCGAATGTTGGCTCTGAGGCCCTCGATAAAACGGGCGACCGCGTTGCGGTTGAAATCCCGGTCGCGTAGAAGAAAGCTGCTGATGGCGTGGTCCTGCGCTGGGAGCCCGGCCGGGAATCGATCGAATACCTCCCGGTAGATTTTCGGACTCGACACGGCGGCTCTGAGCGCGTCCTTGTGCTTCGCAGACTCGGGCGCCTCGAGGAAGATGTCGAGCGCGCGATCCGTGAGCCTGACCTGGCGCTGCGCGCCCTCCCCGATGTCCTGCAGCAGGCCATATTGCTTCAGCGCCGAAACGGTCGAACGAAGGCCGCTGCTCCTTTCTGCATAGCCCCAAGCGGCTCCCGCCGCCGGTATCGGAACGCGGTTCGATCCGACGCTGGCCCAAAGCCTTCTTGCCTGTTCGATCGCCGCCTCCAGCGTCAGGAACGGGTAATTGACGCTTCGCCCATCGCCGGAGGCGGTCCTGACGGTTGGTTGCTTGGCGGCGGCCATACCCCGATCGTACGGCCCGCGCCGGAATCTTCAAGGCTTATTTCAGGCGTATCTGAGAGACGCCTCTAATATGCCTCCACTTTGCCCGATCGACGCTGGAATCAGAATTTGTACAGCCCGCCAAGGGCGAAATTCGGTTGGAACGTTCGTTGGGTCAGCGGGCTGTCCCTGCCTGACGGACCGATCAAGTCGTGCAGTCCGACGCGGGCGACCAAGGCCCAGTGCCCGCCCAGCTGATACACCCCGGCGCCGGCCAATCCGACAGTGGAGAGTCCGGAGCGTGGCGCGTAGGCCCTCAGCGCGTTGCCGTCGGCGCTCGCTCGAGCTGCCTGCGCCGGCGTCACACCGAAGAAGGTCTTCTGGTAGTTCGAGTCCGCCCAGGTCAGGTCGGCACTGAGAGACAGATGCAGATCGGGTATGGGTGCAGCCCCGTAGGACGCGCCCAACGAAGCTCTCGTTCCGGGATCAGAGCCGATCCGGCGGTCCACCTTGGCTTCCACTGCGAAGGGTTTGAAGGTGTAGGACACAAAACCGCCGGCCTGGCCCGCAGTGCCGATATCCGGGAGTCCTTTCAAGTGCGAGTCGTCGCCACTGTTTCGACCGTCGGACTGGTTGATGACGACCCCGGCGCGCAAAGGGCCGGCCCTGACCAGGTTCACGCCCAGCCCGTCAAGGCTGGACACGAACACCCGCCCGTCGAACAACCCGCGCATGTCAACGTACGGAAAGGGACGCACCTTGGACTTCCTGGATCCGTCGTAAACGGGTCCAATGAATGGCCCCAGTCCAACGATCACGGATCGGTGCTTCCTGTCCGGCCCCGCATCCGGGGTCTCGGAAACGGTCATGGCCTCGGCATCCAGCGCGGTCTGCCGCTCGGCCTCGATCTGGATCGTTTGCATGGGCGGTTCCGTTTGAACCTTCTCCAGGTCCTGGGCTCCTTGCTGTGAATCCTGAGCGAGTGCCGGGCCCCAACAGAACGCCGCGAGCGCGAGACTGCTGCAGAAGCAGGCGCTGAAGCGCAGGGCGGGGTTGAGTTGCCGGGAGTCAATCCGGGAACGAATCGAATGTCGCACGACTGGCCTCCATGAAAATGACGATGACGAGAACGGATCGGCGCCGCTCGTGCTCGCGATAGCCTCGAACCACGCATCGAACCGAGGCTTCTCTCGAAACCCTAGGAGCGCTGTGTACGCAAGGGCGGTGCCAGCCGGTGGCGAGAGCCCAGAGGTGCTTTCAAGTCATTGAAGCCACTGCGAGATCGGACGAGGATGCTCTGGATGGGTCGTCTGAGTGGCGTTGCAGGAAGCTGCACGCTTGCAAATTGCGTCGACGAAGGTTGCAGTTGATTGGTTTGATAAACATTGACACGCGAAATTCATATGGCCAGCTTTCGTAGTCGGGTTGGTGGCCGACCCGCCGTCTGAGGAAATAGGCCGTCGCGCTCCCCGCGACCCACTCCGTCTACGTCGTCGCCTACGTGATGGCTGGCTCGCAGCCGGTCCACGAACTGCACGCGCTGGACCTGTCAACGCTGCACGACAAGGCGCATTCGCCGGTCCAGATCAAGGCCAGCAATACGCTCAGTGACGGGTCGAGCTATCGGGACCGCTGTACTGGGGAACCATCCGAAAGATCGAAGACGGTCGAGTGGAACTGGAGCTGCGCACCGGCGCGCGACTGACGGTCGACATGTCGAAGGTCCTGCCGCGCGCCAGCTCGGACCTGGGCGCGGTCGGGCCCGCACTGGCGGTGAGCGGCACGATCGGCCCGGACAAGGTACTGACGGCGAGCGAAATCTGGCGCGCCAAGGGCCCGAGCCAGCGGGGCCCGGACCGCGACCACTGATTGCGATCGCCCCGAAGCCTTGCTCCGGCTAGTGCGTCAGCCTCCGCTCAGCGCCTGGACGATCACAACCTCGTCGCTGGGGCCCAGCGGCTGCGACACATCGAACGCCTGTCGACCGTTGACGAAGAAGCGGACGTGGGGCCGCATGCAATCCTGCTCGTTGATCATGCGAAAGCGGATTCCCGGGAATTGGCGGTCCAGGTCCGCCAGAACCGCGTCGAGCGTCGAGCCACGCGCCTCGACGACCCTTTGCCCGGTGTAGGACCGCAGCGGAGTGGGGATCAGGACGTTCATCGGCGAGGCGCGTTACGCCGGCGCGGCGACCTCCACCGCGTAGATTTCCGGAAGGTGCGCCGCGATGCAGTCCCATTTTTCGCCCTCGTCGCGGCTTGCCCACAACTCGCCGCTGGTCGTGCCGAAATACAGGCCCACCGGGTCGTTCACGTCCGACGTCATTGCCTGGCGCTTCACGGTCCACCAGGCCTGACCTTCCGGCAGCCCGGCAGCGGCGGACCGCCAGGTCTTGCCGCCATTGCGCGTGACGTACGCCGCCGGGACGCCGCCCGGGCTGGTTCGCGGCCACACGCTTCCCCCGTCCATCGGGAACACCCAGACCGTGTCGGGGTCGTGCGGGTGCACGACGATCGGAAAGCCGACGTCACCGACCCGCCGCGGCATCCGCCGTCCGATGCGCACCCACTCGTTGGACGGCCGGTCCAGCCGGTAGATGCCGCAGTGATTCTGCTGATACAGCCGGTCGGGGTTGCCCGGGCAGAGCCGGACGCAATGCGGATCGTGAAACGTGATCTCCGCCGCGTCGAGACCTTCGACCACCTCGAGCCCCGCGACAATGGGCATCCAGGTTTGTCCGCGGTCGGTCGACTCGTGCACGCCGCCGCCCGACATTGCGAAGTACAGGTGCGCGGGGTCGCGAGGGTCGATGATGATCGAGTGCAGTTTCGGCCCGTCCGGGGTGCCGTCCTGCACCGTGCCCATCCACTTCCGATACTGCGGATCGTCGTTGATTCCCGAAAAGGGGTCCCACGTGACGCCGCCGTCTTCGGAGCGGAACAGTCCCTGCGGCGACGTTCCGGCGTACCACGAGTCGGGCTCGCTCGCATGGCCGGGTGTGAGCCAGAATGTGTGATCCACGGCGCGGCCGGGTTGACCATCGGGCGCCTTGTTGAACGCCGGCGGCCGCACGGCTTCCTTCCAGCTGCGGCCGAGGTCGGTCGAGCGAAAGACGGTCGGGCCCAGATGGCCGGTCTTTGCGGCCACCAGCAGCGTTCGGCCATCGCGCGGGTCCAGCACGAGATGGTTCACGATGTGGCCGAGAAAATGCGGCCCGTCGGAGCGCCAGGTCTTGCGGCCGACATCGCCGTGATACAACCAGGCTCCCTTGCGGGTGGCCACCAGAACCACCAGGCGCCGCGCCACCTTCGAACGCACCGTCTTTCGTCCGCGGGTCGTCATTAGCCCTCTCCTTGTATCGGACTTTTCAAGTCGAAATCGTACAGCGGGGAAAACCGTTCGCCCTGCCCTAGTCGATCGGGAGGGCGGGATTTCGACAAGGCGGTCGGGCAGAATCTTAGGAGTGGCGCGGCATGAACGACAATTCGGCGCTGGCAGCGTCCGGGAGGACGAGCGGAAGTCCAAAAGCCTGAAACAGGCGCGGGCCGACAGGCGGCACAAATAGCGTCAGCGTGGAAATCCTGTCCTGCTCAAGCGCCAGCACGTGTATGGAGTGCGCGGTCCATGGCGCCTCTGCGCCGGCGCGTTCATAGATGGCGAAAGCAGGCTGCCGGTTGGCTGCCGTCGGTACCAAGCGAAGGCCGCCACAGGTCTTCCAGGCCATAGAAAAGAAGGACCCGATGGCATGTTCATACCGTTCTCCTGTCCGTGTCCGGGTGGCCACACATAGCCATCTCATGTGTGAAACCGTCGTGACAGGCAAAACTCATCGGTGCTGGGCGGTTTTTTTTGGCCGTCGGATTGCTTCCTTGGCCGTATATCCGAGTTTCAATAGGCCGGTGGCGTCGGTTCGGCGTCGGCCGGCCAGCGGTTCTCGAAGACGACCCGCTCCAGCGCCAGGCGCTGTCCCCAGCCGAGTGTGTCCAGCAGCGGCCGTTCCGGAAACGACTCGACCTGCCCGATGCACAGAATTGCGATCGGCTTTGCCCCCGCCGGCATCGACAGGAGGGCCGACAGTGCGTCCGGCTCGAATATGGATACCCAGCCCAATCCGATACCCTCGGCGCGGGCCGCCAGCCACATGTTCTGGATCGCGCAGGCCGCCGAGGCCAGATCCATTTCCGGCATCGTGCGGCGGCCGAAGACGTGGTGCTCCCGGCCATTCATCAGTGCCACGACGACCACCTCGGCGCAGTTCTTCAGACCCTCGACCTTCAATTTGAGAAACTCTTCGTTGCGCGTCGGCATGGCCGCCGCGGTGCGTTGCCGTTCCGCCTCGACGATTCCGGCGATGGATGCGCGCAAGACCGGATCCGTGACATGAATCAGGCGCCAGGGCTGCATGTAGCCCACGGAGGGCGCCGCGTGAGCTGCCAGCAGCAAGCGCTCGAGCACGCCCGCCGCGAGCGGACCGGACACGAATTCGCGGATATCCCTGCGCGCGTGAATGGTCCGGTAGACCGCGGAGATGTCCGCGTCGGAGAGGCGATGTCGGTTCACCAACCCTAATCCCAGCAGTTGGCGTTCTTCGGGAAACCGGGACGCTGTACCCGTACGACACAGAAGCGTTGACCCGTAGGCGCCTGCATCACCACCCAGCGTTCGAGACGACTTACCACGGTAGCGCCCAGTTTCTCCAGGCGTGCCACTTCAGCGGGAATGTCGTCAGTTTCAATGTCGAGGTGAACCCGACTTTCATGGTCCACGTGCTGGATCTGAACGATCGGCTCGTCCTGCGGAGTCTCCAGCATGCGGTAGTTTCCGCTGCTGCCCGGGTGCTTGGGATCCATGGGGCGACCGAGCGCCCTGCCCCAAAAACGCGCGGCCTCGTCCACGTCGGAGGTCCTGCAGTCGATCAAAACGGCGCATAGCCGGGAACGGTGCATTTCAACGGCCTCTAACGCACACCGGCTGATTATCCCCCTGCGTTCCCCCGCGTTGCGACGCACCGGGTCGCCCGTCACAATCGTCCATAAGGGAATCGATTCGGGAGAGAACAAGAGGCTCGGGGAGCGCCCGCGCGCTCCCCCGATCGATGTCGAGCGGCGCCAAGGCCAGGGATCGGCGCCGCGGCCGCCGCCTACCTGTGCCGATCGCGGCCCGGCGCGAAGAGCTCGATGTCCAGCGTGTTCGCCTCGGCCTGGGCGCCCGCACGGCCGACGTGAAGAAAGTCGGGCGTGCCATTCGGATCGCTGTGCGTAGCGTACTGCGGATACAGGATCGGGTTGCCGAAGGAATCGGTGTTATTGGGGTCGGCGGTCACCGTGAAGAAATCGGCGACGCTGTCGAAGCTTCCGTTCGCCCGGATGAAGGCGTTAATCGTGTCGTGGGCCTGGTAGGTGGCCTCGGTCGTTCCGGACTGACCCACGTTCGAGATCAGCGTCGCGCCGATCGCGTTGATGCCGAGTGAATGCAGCTTTGCAACCATCGTCTGGAGGGACGCGATGCTCTGCGCCGGCGGAATCCCGTCGCCGAAGTCGTTGGTGCCGGCGTAGAAGACGACGTCGCTGACGCCGCTAACGCCCAGGATATCGCGGCCGAAACGCTCGGGCAGCACCTGCAGCAGCGGACGGGTCTGGCCGGGCTGGTTCGGGATGGCCGCCGTATCGCCGCCGATGCCCTCGTTGACGACCGAAACGTGCTGGCCATACGCAGCGTGCAGGCGTCGCGACATCCAGTTCAGGAAGCGATCGTTCTGGCTGGGCGTCGTGATCGAGCCGTCGACCGACGAACTGCCCGCGCCGACGAGGACGCGGGTGTCGGCCGGCGCCATCACGTCGACGCCATCGACGAAGAACCAGGATGAGGTCTCGTACGGGAACGCCGCGTCGGAGTCGTCAGCAGCATGATCGCCGCTGTTGGGCGCCGCAAGGAAGGATTCCTGCAGCGCGGTCCCGTGGTAGGTCATCGGCCCGCTGCTGCCCGGGATATACATCGAGATCGCCAGATTGCGGCCTTCGAGCGCCGGGCTGATCGTTCCATCCTCCCCCTCCTGGCCGCCAGCCCAGCTGAGTTGCACCGGGTCGCTCCAGACCTCGGCGCCGACTGGTACCGTGACCGAGATTTTCCCCGCGAACGTCAGTACCCGGTTCGTGCGGGCGACTGTGGCGCCTGAAAAGGACTGCAGTCCGATCGCGACCTTGCCGAAGGTGACCGGTTGCGCACCCCAGGTATTGGACAGGCGCACCCGCATCGTGTCGCCCCACAGATCGGGCTTCAGGATCATGCGCAACGTCTGGTTCTGCGCTTGCGGAGCCGCCGTTGCCGTGAAGGGGAACGCGAAGTTGACCAGCGCCGGCGCGCCACTGCCCTTCCAGGTATTCACCGGCGCGGTGGTCCAGGTGGCGACCCACTTCCGGCCATTGTTGGTCTGTGCGTTGACAGGGTTCGACAGACCAACTGCCGAGGCCACGGTCATTGCGATCGTGGCGCAGCGAATCCAGGCTGCTGCTACCCTCGGGATTGCACGTTTGCTCGCAGCGCAATTGCGCGTCATGGCCAGCTCCTTGTTTGTAGTTATTGAGTCCGAGGCGGAGTAGACCCAAAGCGGGTGTCTTCCGTCGCGTCCGACCGAAGTGCCTTCGCGGTCCGCACTTGGGGCGAGATTCTCGCATCGCGATTTCCGCGACGGCAATACTGGCATTTGCGGACACGAACCGGATCGTACGAGAGCGTTGCGTCGTGACGATGACTGAGGAACAACTTCGGCGCTACGCCGTGGCCCGGTCGCTGTTCCGGCCGACGACGTTACGTCGGGCGATCAGCAAACTCGGCTTTGTACAGGCGGACCCGATCCGGGCTCCGGCCCGTGCCCAGGACCTGATGCTGCGGCATCGCGTGACCGGTTATCGGGCGGGCGACCTCGAGCGACGTTATCCGCGGCTCGACCTGGAGGAGGATTTCTTCGTCAGCTACGGGTTCCTGCCGCGCGCCTACAGCGCCTGGATGCATCCGCGGACACCGCGACGTTCCTGGACGGTTCGCCGGCGCAAACAAGCCGAGGCCTTGCTGGCATTTGTCACCTCACGCGCAGCGGTGCATCCGCGTGAGGTCGACGCGCACTTCGCGCACGGGAAAGTGACCAATTGGTTCGGCGGCTCATCCAACGCCAGCACCAAACTGCTCGAAGAAATGCATTATCGCGGATGGCTGCGGGTGGCGCGCCGCGAGGGCGGCACCCGCGTGTACGCAGTGCGCGACATCGAGGCTTCGCCGCCGGACGACGTGACGGCCGATGCGAAAATGGACGCGCTCGTCGATCTGGTGGTTCACCAGTACGCTCCGCTGCCAGCGACGGGTCTGGGTCAACTGTTGAGTCTTCTCTGCCTGGGTACGCCACAGTGGGCGGGGCGGCGCGCCGCGGCGCTGGCGCGCGCGAAGCGGCGACTTGGCCACGCGCAGGTCGGCGGCGTGGCGTGGTACTGGCCGGCAACCGAGAATCCCGCCTCGCGGCGCTGGCGCCCCGATGACGGCGTACGTTTGCTCGCGCCGTTCGACCCGATTGTCCGCGACCGTCGGCGCTTCGAGATATTTTGGGGGTGGCCTTATCGCTTCGAGGCGTACACGCCGGCGCCGAAACGCAAACTGGGGTACTACGCTCTGCCGTTGCTGTGGCGTGACCGGATAATCGGTTGGGGAAATCTCGCCGTCATCGACGGCGCGCTGCGCAGCTCATTCGGCTACAGCGGCGGCAACGAGCCCAAGGACGCAGCCTTTCGCAGGGAACTCGAGGCCGAACTGGCACGGATGCGCGCGTTCCTCGGACTGGAGCGCGCTTAGGTTGCCCGCCGGACCCGTTCGGACTTCAATCCCTGCTCTGCAAGATTCGATAATGCCTACCGATTTGTGGAAGACCTGGCTGCGCCCGCGGGGCTAGGATTTTTTGTTCATTGGAAGTCAGAACCTGACCGTCGGGAGAAGCATCATGGCACAACGATGGCAATACGCATTCGCGTCAAGCGCATCTCGAAAAGGGATGGCCCGAGCGCTTGCGCTCGGTCTGTTGGTTGCAGCCAGCGGCTATTCGATTTCGGCAATGGCCGAAGAGGACGGATCGGTCGTTCAGACCGCGGAGGGCCCGGTTCGTGGTCTGATGAAAAATGGCGTGTACGAATTCCTGGGCATTCCGTACGCGGCGCCGCCGGTCGGCAACCTGCGCTGGCGGCCGCCGCAACCGGTCAGACATTGGGACGAGCCGCACAATGCCACGAAGTTCGCGAACACCTGCCCGCAGGCCGAAGAGCTCGGGGTATTTGCCGGTCCGGCGAGCATCACCGAGGACTGCCTCTATCTGAACGTCTTCACGACGAAACTCGGAGATGGCGGCGCATCGAATGGACTTCCGGTCATCGTCTGGATCCATGGCGGCGGCGACGTCGACGGCGAATCCAGCGACTATGACGCGAGCAAGCTCGCCACAGGCGGTCCGCTCGGGACCCCGACGGTGGTCGTCACGATGAACTATCGCCTGGGGCTGCTGGGCTTTTTCGCGCACCCGGCGATCGATGCCGAAGGGCATCTGTTCGGCAATTACGCCGTGCTGGACCAGCAGGCCGTGCTGCACTGGGTTCAGCGCAATGCCGCGGCTTTCGGCGGTGACCCCACGAGGGTTGCGCTCGGCGGGCAATCCGCAGGCGCGTCGAACACCGGCGACAATCAGCTCTCGCCGCTGGCCGCGGGCCTGTTCAACCGGGCGATCTACGAAAGCGCACCTTTATCCTCGATCACGGACATCGCGGTCAATCTGCCCCGGGGCACGGCTTTTTCGAACGCTGCTGCGAGCGCCTATAACCTTCCCGGTTGCGCTTCGAGTACGCCGTCCGAGGTTGCCGCGTGTCTGCGGTCGCTGACCGTCCCGCAGATTCTGCAGCTCAACCAGAACGCGAATACCGCCGTTTACAACGGCACCACGTTCGGCCAGGGCCCGATGGTGGACGGCACGATCATTCCGCACGAGCCGATCTACGCATGGACTACGGGCAAGTTCAATCACATGCCCACCATGGGCGGAAACGTTCAGGACGAGGCGAACTTCGGCATCAGCAACACGGAATACTTCAGTGGTGGATACCAGGGAGGGCCGGCGAGCCAGGTGCCCATCGACCTGCCGCACTACCAGGCCATCATCGCGTCCGCCTATGGGCCTGCCGTTGCCGAGTGTTCGGGTCCTGCGGGAGCTTGTCCGACTTACCCCGCCGGTACGGCGGCGGCTGTCCTGGCTCAGTACACGCCGGGCTCCGGGCTGTGCGCTGGCTTGACCCCGCAACAGTGCGACGATCTGGTCGGGACGCATCCGGGAGTCTGTCGCGATCGTGTCGTCGATGCTCTGTGGGCGCAGTATGCGGACAACCCGGTCTACGAATACGAGTTCAATGACCAGGGCGCGCCCTGGTACTACCCGAAAATGCCGGACACGACGCCGAGCCGATTGATGACCCCCCTGGCGGCCCACACCATCGACATCCAGTTTCTGTTCCCGGGCTGGCACGGCGGCGTTCTCGGCGTCCAGGGCGCCAGCCAGTCGCCGGCCATGAGCCCGGCAGAGGAAACGCTCTCCGACGAGCTCGTCGCCGCTTGGACCTATTTCGCCGCGACCGGCAACCCGAACCCGGGCGGGGGAAACTCGCCGTGGCCGCGCTTTGTCGATCAGCCGGGCACGACCTGCACCCTCAACACCGGTACGGGGCCGATCACCTATCAGTGTCCCCGGCACGGCGTACCCTTGTTCCTGTCGGAGAACGTACCGGCTTTGTCGACGTTTACCTGGGAGAGTTTCGGCGCAGCCCACAATTGCGACTTCTGGGACGGCATTCTCGTCTACCAGCCGCCCTTCTGAGGCGGTGTACTGCGCAAAACCCCGGGGCAGCCGCCCCGGGGTGCGCCGCCGGATCGTTCACCCGAACCGGCCGGACTCCATCCGGTAACGACCGGGAGTGATCGAGAGCCTGCGCTGGAAGGCCAGTGTCATGTGACTCTGCGAAGAAAAACCGACCGTGGCCGCGATGGCGCTCAGGGACAGGTCCGTGCCTGCCAGAAGATCCTGCGCATGCGCGACTCGAAGCTTCATCACGTGTCGGTGCGGGCTCTCTCCGGTTGCGGCATGGAACGAGCGCGCGAACTGGTATTGATTCATGCCGATCACCTCGGCCAGCTCGGACAGCTTCAGCGTCGAATCCAGATGCGCCAGCATGTAGTCGGTCACCTTGCGCAATTCTGCGGGCGAGAGTTTCTGATGCAGGTGCGATACCGGCCGGCGGGCCAGGTTGGAATACCGCCGCAACAGGTGAGCGGCCAGCAGATGCGCAGCCGAGCCCAGCTCGAGTTCGGCCATCGGTTCCGGGTCGTACAGCCTCTCCCGGAAGATCATCGCGTAGCGCGCGATGGTCTCATCCAGGTGAAAGGCGGCCTCCTGAATCTCGACGTCACGTCCATCGGCACCATAGATCCCCGCGGCCAGGTCGTTGACCAGCTCGGACGCCAGGTAAAAGTGGATCATCTCGTGAGGACCTTCGGACAGCCATGAAGACTCCTCGCTGGCGGGCACGATGGCGACCATTCCGGACCGCCCGCTTCTGCCCGGAAACGAGCGCGGCTTGTCCGTTCTGATCGTCTGCGCGCCGCAGATCCGGTAGCCGATGCCGTGGTAGCTTTGATGGGGCGGTTTGAAAGTGGGGACCGCCCTGACGTACGACACGCAGGCCACCCCCAGCACCCCCGGCTCCTCGAAGGTCGCCAGGTTCTTCGCTACGACCCCCTTAGAACTGAGCAGCGCGTCGACGAAGTCGATTTTCCGAAGACAACCGACGGACTGACTGAGTGCTTTCATCGACGACGAAGACCCCGTTGAAGGAGGCATCACGTTCATGAGGCTCCTTGTGTCGAATTCGCCGCAGCGATTCTCTCTTGTCGGCGAATTTCAACACAGGAAAGCGAAGGCTCGACCGCCTTCTAACTCATCCGCGTGAGACGCGATTGGCCGTGCCCCACACAAGATATCACGCGGGTTCGCGCGGCGTGTGCTCGTCGGTCCTGACCTAAACACGGAGTCGCGATCCGCGGTCCGTGTCTTATGATCGGCCACGTCAAGCCCACCTCGCGATGGCCCGTATCGCGGCGAGATCTGCTGGCCTCCGGCCTGGGCCTGATTGCGGCCGGCGCCCTACCGGCTTTTCCATTCCCGGCCATCGCCGGGCCCACAACTGGCTCAGATATTGCCCGCGCCAGGTTAGGAGAAACGCCCATGAGCACGATCACGACGAAGGACGGAATCACCATTTTCTACAAGGACTGGGGCACCGGTCAGCCCATCGTGTTCTCTCACGGCTGGCCGCTGTCGGCCGACGATTGGGACGCGCAAATGCTGTTCTTCCTCAATCAGGGCTTTCGCGTGATCGCCCATGACCGGCGCGGTCACGGACGCTCGACCCAGACGTCCGAGGGCCATGACATGGATCATTACGCCGATGATCTGGCGGCACTGACCGCGCACCTGAATCTCAAGAACGCGATCCATGTCGGCCATTCGACCGGGGGCGGCGAGGTCGTACGTTACATCGCGCGCCATGGCGAAAGCCGGGTCGCCAAGGCGGTGCTGATCAGCGCGGTCCCGCCGCTGATGGTCAAGACGCCGACAAATCCAGGCGGTCTGCCGAAAGATGTATTCGACGGGCTGCAGGCGCAGCTTGCCAGCAACCGCGCGCAGTTTTATATGGATTTGCCCACCGGGCCGTTCTACGGTTTCAACCGTGCCGGCTCGAAGCCATCGCAAGGAATCATTCTGAACTGGTGGCGTCAAGGCATGATGGGCGGTATCAAGGCGCACTACGATGGCATCGTGGCCTTCTCTCAGACCGACTTCACGGCAGACCTCAAAAAGTTCTCGGTGCCGACGCTGGTGATGCATGGTGACGACGATCAGATCGTGCCGTACGCGGATGCCGGACCGCTGACCGCCAAATTGGTGAAGGGCGCCGTCCTGAAAACCTATAAAGGGTTTCCGCACGGCATGCCGACCACGAATGCCGAAACGATCAACGCGGATCTGCTGGCGTTCATCAAGGGTTGAGCGAGGGTGCCTATTACCGCTGGTCAGCCCGTTCGCTTGGATGGGAACGGCCGACCAGCCGGTCGCGGGTCAATCGGTGTCCATGAGCCAGTAAACTTCTTGTTTTAAAACAATAGGATATTTTCACTTT
>Ga0307479_10002348_pt1 | contig 17192 bp, 17 predicted proteins | sample atmos_gasesECM4C_FD_203743 | JGI IMG/M metagenome (GOLD analysis project Ga0307479, IMG submission 203743) | Hardwood forest soil microbial communities from Morgan-Monroe State Forest, Indiana, United States - atmos_gasesECM4C_515 | ecosystem: Environmental > Terrestrial > Soil > Temperate... | reverse complement strand
TTGCACCCAGCGCTGCACGATGTCCAGCTCGGTCATCGCTGGGGCGGCCCGATTCTCATTGCGGAAAATTGGCGGCCGGTTTTCCGGAGTCACGCTGAGCATCGCAATGTAATCGTGCTCGGAGCGTACAGCGGGCACGGCGTCGCGCTCTCCGTGTACTTGGGAGCGTGGGCCGCCGAGGTTATGCTCGGCAAACGAGACTTGCCACAGTGGGAAGACGAGGCGAAAGCCGCCGATTGAGAAAATCATTGGAGGACTATCCGAGTGGATAGCCCCTCTATCCGGTCAGAGAGAAATCGCAGCGCCGCACAAAGCGGCCTCGTCGTCTAGCTTCCTCCCCATCGACACGCTATGTCCTTGCACTGCAACTTCTTGCACCCGCCGGTCAAATAGCCGAGCTGATTCTTCCCCCCGTGGCCCGCGGAATGCATTCTCTACTGACGTGCGACCCAAGATCAAACCTGAAAGGCCGCAATCGACTCAAGCTTCGCAAGGAGGTTTTATGACATCACTCCGGAATCGCATGCTGGTAATCGCAGCCTTCGCGTTGGCGGCCGTTTGCGCAAGCGCGACCCCCGCCGCTGCTCAGGGAGTTTACAAAGGCAGCTTTACTCTTCCCCATGAAGTTCGCTGGCAGAACGCCACGTTGCCCGCGGGCGACTACACTTTCGAGTTGAAGTCCCTCGACACCCCGTCCCTTATCACACTCAAGGGCCCCAACGGCTCGCGGTTCATCCCTGCTTTGGTGGCGAACAACCAAGCCAGCGAGCAAAGTATGCTGGTCATCGAAATGCGGGGCAGCGTCGCCGCTGTCACGGAACTCCACCTGTCCGGCATCGGGCGCACTCTCCGCTATGCAGCGCCGAAGGCCCCTAAGGACGTCGAGCTGGCCCAGGGTCCGGTAACACGAGAGCAGGTCCTCGTGGCTATGAAGGCGAAGTAAGTCCGCAACCCAGACCCGAACACGGCGCGGGCGCGAGCCTCCCAAGGCTCGCGCCCTTTTGTATTGCTTCGCTGACTTGCCACTCGAACGCCGGCCGCACGTCTTACGACGCCGCGACGGCGTTGGCCGGCCAATAGGGTTTATCTTTGTCGGCCAGGTGGCCGTCGGTGTATCGGTCGTGGTGCCGAACCCAGGCCATCGTAAACGGCAAGGAGTCCTCGTCGCGACCTTTCGGCACATAATCAAGATAGTTGTACGTACTCATCGTCATCTCCGTGCCGCGAGCGTAAGCGGAATACGTGTGGAAGATGGTTCCGCTCTTGTCCTTGTAGAAGACGCTGATTCCCGGCCCCTCTTCGCTCGGGAATGCCTGCATCGCGTAGTTGTAGTACATCTTGCCGCTGGCTTTTTCTTCCTTCGTGAACGATACGTGATAGTCCCGGTTGAAGTCGTTGCCGTTAGACGACACCCACGGAAAGCGCCAGCCCATGCGCTTCTTGAACGCTTCGATCTGTGGCAATGTCGCCCGCGAAATCGCCGCGAATGTCACATCGCGCTGCGCCAGGTGCACCAGCGCGGCGTCCGTGTGATCCATATTGAACGAGCAGCTCGGGCAGCCTTCCTTCCAATCCGGACCAAACATGAAGTGATACACAATCAATTGGCTTCGGCCCTCGAAAAGGTCGGCCAGCGTTTTCTTACCGCCCGGCGCATCGAAAACATACTCCTTATCGACTTTTACCCACGGTAGTTGCCGCCGTTCCGCGCTCACCGCATCGCGCTGCCTGGTAAGATTCTTCTCCTTCGCCAGCAGCTCCTTGCGAGCCGTAATCCACTCCTCACGCGATACCACTCTCGGGTTATCGATCGTTCTCTTGCTCGTAACTTGCTTGCTCATGACTCTTTCTCCTTTGTCTGATTCCCTTCTATTTTGCTAACCGCAGCATTCAACTTCGCGCTGGTGTCGTTGCGAAATTTGTTCACCACCAACGCTACCAAACCGCCCGTCGAGGATGCACCCACGACCATCATCGCCAAAGTTGCCAAGCATGCTGGACACATACCAATCTCCTCCTGCTTACCACCCTGCCGCTTTACCGGTGCGCACCGCCGCCTCAGCTCGCTTCTGCAGGCTAGCGTGTATATGTCCCCAGCCCTTCCCCACTCCTTCTCTGTGCTGATCCTCAATCAGTCCCAGTGCCGTGTGATGAAACTTGATCAACGTGCCGCCATCCACTTCGCTCAATCGATACTGCACATTCGAAACGACGGGATAAGACATAAATAATGGCCCGGTGATTTCCAGCAAGGTCGGCCGCTTGATGGCCTGCACATGTCCCCAGAAGTGCCCGTTTCCGTCGCCCAGGTCGCGGTACCACCTTCCGCCCGGCCACGGTTCGATCTTCATGTTCATCGAGTTCCCTTCCATCGTTTCGCTGAACGGCCCGAGTTGCTCGAGCAGCGTCGCAAACGTCACATCCAGCGGCGCCTGAACATGTATTTCCTGTGTCACGCTAAGCGTCATCTTCTCAATTGCGGATTCTGTCGAAATCATCGTTCCTCCTTGAATTGAAAATCTAATCAGATCAAGCCTTCTTCATCTTCTCTTCGGCACGTTCCTTCACACGTTGCAATTGATGCCGCCACAAGCGCTCGAACGTGCTGGCCCATTCATACAAAGGCCGAATCGCCTCCGCATTCGTGCGATAAAGCATGTGGCGTCCGTCCCGCCTCACGTGCACCAGCCCAACATCCTTTAAGACGCGCAGGTGCTTGGAAACGGAAGGCTGCTCCAGCCCCAGCGTCGCCACAATGTCGCCAACCGGCCGTTCCTGCAGCGCCAAATAATTCAAGATGTCCCGCCGGCGAGGCTCCGCCACCGCATTAAACGCGTCGGAAGTGGTAGCTGCTCGAGCCATGCAAAGCAGCATACATTCTGATATGGGAATATGTCAAGCCCTTGTAGTCCGTGATCAGTCGACGATCAGAAAAGCGGTGTCCTGGGCGAATCTGCTTGCTTGCGGATGGAACGCTACAAAAGCACGGTGCATCCATAAAGGACGAACAGGCCCTGAGGTAAGACTCCTAGTTGGTCTCTATCTGTCGAAGCGCTACGCGAGCGGGATCATAATCCGGCGCTGCGGCGAGAGCTGCCTGGAGCGCCCTCCGGGCATCGTCAATGCGGCCAACCGCCCTGAACGCGGTGGCGAGGTTGGTGAGGTACTCCGGGTCATGCGGTGCGATTTGAACAGCAATGTTGAATTGCGCGATGGCATCGGAAAAGCGACTCTGCTGGCCGTAAATCGCACCGAGATTATTGTGCAAAGACGCGCTGAAATCGTCGGCCTCCGTGTGAACGCCGAGCGCCCTCGCGAAATAGTCTGCGCCTTCATCAAGATGGCCGTCGTGCTGCCAGGCAATCAGCCCAAGGGCATTGAGAACATTTGCGTCATTGGGACTGATCGCGACGGCTCTTCGGAGCGCCGCTTCTGCCTCCGTCCAGCGGCCAGCTTGCGTCAGAATGAGCCCTTGCTCGCCATCCACTTCGGGGTCCTCGGGAGCAGCGAGGCGAACCTGGGCAAGCGCCCGCAGCGCACGATCAAAATCGCCGCGAGCAGCGTAAATCGATGCCAATCCTTCCCCGGCAATTGCCATCTCCAGCCGGTCGGGCGGCGCTTCGCTTTCCGCGAGGGAAATGGCACGCAGATAGTGAGTTTCAGCAGAGATCTGCCCCGTTGCGCTGTTGGGCTGAAGCGCGGCGACCATACCTTCTACAAAGGGCGCATTAGGCGAACTTTCCAATGTGCGCGTAAACAAGGCCGAGTCATCTTGCCAAACAGGATTGCGAGCGAAGGTCCACGCCGCGAAGAGGAGCACAACAACAGCCAGCGCTAAAGCCGTAGCGTACGAACGAAAGCGAACCGGAAGCCGATCTACGACCCAGGCAGCCGCAAGTACTATCAACAAACAAAAACCGATGGAGGGCAGATACAGATAGCGTTCGGCAAACACGTTCCGACCGACCGCGTACACATTCAAAACGGGAATCAGAGTGATGAATACCCAGAGCGCCGCAAACGAAGCCAATGGCGCGCGGCGCAATCCATACACGATGGCGCCCGCCGCGAGAATCAGGAACAGAATGGCTGCAATGGCCCGCGGATCCCGAAGAGTCCGCACGGGGACAAAGACGTAATAGGCGTTTAAGTGAACGGGTGCGAGCAATTTCCAGCAGTATGCCGAGATCAAGTGGAGTGTGGTGAGACCGAAATCGAAGTGGCTCAAAATCCAATTTCGCTGGCGGATAACAATGAAGCCAAGCACGCGGAGACGCAGCAAAAAGTAAAGGCCCAAAACGCACCAGTAAGGAAGAGAGAGCTTTAGGGCGTCACCGACGCGGCGGACGGGAGCGGCATCTGTACGCAAACACAAGACGTAGGCCATGACGATAAGCGGGAAAACGATTGCGCTTTCTTTCCATAACAGCGCGGTCGCGAACGCGGCAACCGATGCAGCGAGAAAAAGAACATGAACGTGTCGCGGTGTCATTGGCCGAGGGTGCGATATCTGACCGCGCGCTAGAACAAGAAACAGAAATGCGAGCAAGAAAAACGCTGTGCAGCCGATGTCCGGCAGCGCCGCGACCCAGTCCACCGCCTCGGTATGAATCGGATGCACCGCAAATAGAGCTGCGGCTGCAAAAGCCTGGTCTATGCGACCAGTCAGCACATGGAACAGAGCAAGCGCAAGAAGGACGACAATGACGTGGAACCAGAGGTTCACTGCATGGAACGCACGGGCATCAAATCCGAAAATCTCGGCAGTTAGACGGTACGTCAACATCTGCAGCGGCCGGTAATAATTGCTGCGTTCCCGAATTCCTGCGCGGGTTGCACCCCAAATGTTTGCCGCCGCCAAGTGCAGCAACGGCGCCCCCGGGCGCAGGCTGGAATTCATCACGACCTGTTCATGGTCGTCCCAGACGAATCCGTTATTGACGCTATTGGCGTACGCCGCGATGGCAAGGACGCATAGGAGGGCGGCGGCGATGACGGCAGTTGTTCTTGTTGTTGGCCCGTTGAAAAACGTTTCCTGTTCGGCTGCCTTAGCTGGAGCTTCCGTCAACCGGGAGTTTCGCTCTGCAAATCGCCCTCTCTTCCCATTTGCCTTCATTAAGGGCAGCTCCCGAATAGCCAGAAAATTAGTTGCTTGATTATAAGAGAAAGTGTTTTGCGCCGTCCAAACCAGAGAAGCCCTGGCTGGAAGCCATCTTGGACACTTTCAACTCAGTCTTAATTGCCCAAGACAGTGCCCTGTCATTGACTTCAACCGGAGCAGGCGAAGCTCCGCGCATAAGCGACAAAACATTTGAAGAGAAGCGCCAAGTTCAGAGAGTAGGGAAGAAAAGGTCCTTAGGGTTCGCGCTCCATCCATGGATTGATTCAGGGCTTATTAGACTTGGGGCGTGGTTCTGGGCTCCGTCACTCATCTGAAGAGAATAGCCATTTGCTAGATAAGAAGGGATATCGCGGTGATCCGTGACCGGAATATATGGGCCTTCCTTCCCCAGATGGACGTGGTACCGGTTGTCGTTGAAGCGATGCGGAAACAAACGAGTTCCTAGTTTCTTGCCGCGAGACACTATAGCAAACAGCATCGGCCACCCCTCATAGAAGTGAAATCTCGCCTATTTTACAAACAGCGAGGCCGCGCTAGTAAGTGGTAGGTCTGTGGAAAAATGTGCATCGCTTTTCGTGTTTCTGTCCCTGCGAATTCAGCGACGGAGGCGGCTCGGCCCGTAGACAAGGAACTCACAGGGAGGAAGAAGAAAAACCGACTTGACACTTACCGGCCTTCTCATGAAAGGACTTATCGGGATGCCCAGATAATACGTTTTGCAGTATGCTGTCCGGCGAAGCAAACCACCTTGGTTGAAGGCCACGTGAATTATTCAGGGATAACCGGGAGCCGATCGTGACCACACGGCGAGAAGTTTTGAAGTATGCGGGGCTGGGAATGGGTGCGGCGGCGGCTTCCGTGTTAGGAGTGACGGCAAACGCTAAAGTCGAAACGCACGAAGCCCAGGCGCCGACGAAGCCCGGGCAGACAGAAGTCACCGACAAGAGCGGGAAGCGCTTGGCAGCCGGGGCGGAGATTGCGTGGACGAAGATTGCGAAAAGGGCCGCGGCAGCGGACGTGACGGTGGACCCGACGAAACCGGCGCAGACGATCTTGGGATTCGGCGCGGCGTTTACCGATGCTTCCTGCTTCACCCTCTCGCGCCTGAGCGACGGCGATCGCGCGAACCTCCTGCATACCATGTTCGGCCAAGATCAGCATGCACTGAGCGTTGGGCGCATTCCGATTGGCGCAAGCGATTACAGCACCGCGGCATACAGCTACGACGACGGTGCGGCCGATCCGGAGCTGAAGCGCTTCAGCATCGACCACGACCGCGATTACATTGTGCCCACGTTGCGCGCCGCCCTCACCGCGAATCCGGACCTGTTTTTGTTTGCCTCACCATGGAGTCCTCCTGGATGGATGAAGTACAGCAACTCGATGTTGGGCGGAAACATTCGACCGGAACATATTCCCACCTACGCGCGATACTTTCAGAAATTCGTGGAGGCGTACAAGGCAGCGGGCGTGAACGTGCGCGCCGTGACCACGCAAAACGAGATCGACGCGGACCAGGGCGGGCGAATGCCGGCGTGTCCGTGGCCGGAAGAGGACGAGGAGCGCCTGGTGGCAGCGCTCGGCCCACTCCTCGAAGCGAGCGGCACAAAAATCTGGACGCTCGACCACAACTACAATTTATTTGGCCGCGCTCTGGATCAACTCTCGAGGCCCCGCTTCAAGAAATACGTGAACACTGTGGCTTGGCACGGGTACGTGGGCAGCCCAGAGATGATGCGTAACGTGAAGGAGAAATTTCCGGACGTGGAAATGCATTGGACCGAAGGCGGCGACGATTACAAATTCGCTGATTATTTGACGAACTGGAGCAAGTGGGGCGCGACCTTTGCCGGCATTCTGGCCAACGGCCCGCAGAGCATCACGATGTGGAATTTGGCTCTCGATGAGCGCGGTCGGCCCACCATCGGTCCGTTCGATTGCGGCGGGCTGGTGGAGATTCATTCAGTGACGAAAGAAATCACGCGGACGGGATTGTATTGGGCGTTGGTGCACCATGCCCGCGCGTTTCGCCGCGGCGCTGTGATTGTCGCATCGCACGACGCAAACGGCGACCTTCCGGCAGTGAACGCCGCACTGATCGGCCAGCCGGCATCATCATCAACGGTGACAGCAACCGCCAATAGCGCTGCGACTTCTCGCGTGTATCACACGGCGGCGAAAAATTCCGACGGCTCCATGGTGCTGGTGCTGACGAACCCGGGCGACGCGAGGGAGGCGACGGTCGCGTGCGGCGGCCAGATCGCTAAAATAGCGCTGACCGCGGATTCCATCACGACGCTGCGTTGGAGCTGAATTTACCTTTGCCGTGCCGCTTAAACGCATTTGTTCGAGAAGTGAAGGTTGCACAGTCTGTCCGCTGGTGGTGATTGGGAATGCGCTGCCTTCATAGCCCCGGGGCACAGCGGTGAGACCTTGACGCCCCTTCGCCCCAGGATTCGGGGTTGCGTGTTCAATTTCCTGGATTGGTCGTCGGCTGAGTTGACTCGATCGCGACGTTCTTGATCGCGTGAGCGACAGCATCCTTGACGATGACCTCATTCCGGCCGTGGTCGGTGATGCCGTCGTAGAGCAGTTGCGTCGGTCCTGGGTTTAATTCCTTGTTGTATTCATCGGTGATCTCGGTGGCCATTTGTTGGAGCATCTTGCTGGACTCGACACCCAGATCCGTGCCGGTGATATCGACTCGTTTGCCCAGGTATGTCGCGGCGATTCGCTCGGCAAGTTTATCAGCGGTCTGATAGTAATATTCCGAGATTTGGTGATGGCCTTCCTCATGTTCGATCACACGTTGCGTTGCCCCCGTCGGCACCCAGATGTTGATGTTGAGTCCCAGCGTCACCTTGATCTGCGTGATAGTGACGGTCGCGTGTGTGGCATCCGTTTGTCGAGACTCCCCGCGCACGCTGGCGTTGGACAGGAAATTGGAATCGCACTCCGCGTTTTCCCCCGAGCCCAGAGGAGGCATATCTGTCGGCGGTGCGGCCGGGTCAAACGTGTGGTTCGCGAGAGCAACCGGCTGCTTGTTGATTGTCGGCACCGGAGCTTCCCTAAGCTGCCGTCGCGATGAGAAGTCCCGCCACATGAGGCAGCCGAAGATAAGCACTCCCAGCAACACGCAAAGCACAATTAAGCCGCGCAAGGACAATGCCGCCTCCGTATTCAATTTTCCAAATAAGACAGCGCCCGAACCATGAGTTTGTGGGTGGCAAATGACGCGAAAGGTACTCTTCATCGAGCCGCTGAACCAACTCCCGATAAACGTGCCATCCGAACATGTGGAATTTTTCGCGAAAAGAGTCAACCAGCTTTAGCTCCGACATTGTTTGGCGGTGTCTCTTGGTTTCAGCCCCCGAGGAAACTTTGACAGACCGCAACATTTGACACCCGCAACCGCGCGGCGTAGCGTAAATTACGGATAGCGATATGGACCTGTTTGAAGAAATCGTGAAGATGCGGCGAGCTGGGCAGCGCGGCGCGCTGGCCACCATCGTGCACACCAACGGTTCGATCCCCAGCTACGAAAGCTCGCGCATGCTCGTCCGCGAAGACGGTTCGCTGGTCGGCACCATCGGCGGCGGCTGCGTCGAAGCCGACGTCTGGGCCGCGGCCAAAGAAGTGATGCAGAAAGAATCGCCGCGCAAAATGGTTTTCAATCTCAACAACGAAGCCACCTACGACAATGGACTGATCTGCGGCGGCACGGTGGAAATTTTTGTCGAGCCGATTCTTCCGCAGCCCATCGTCTACGTCTTCGGCGCCGGCCACGTCTCCATGGCCATGGCCAAAGCTGCAAGCTCCGCGGGTTTCGCCATCGGCGTGGTCGACGACCGCGAAGCCTTCGCCAATCTCCAGCGCTTCCCCATGGCGCAAGACGTCTTCACCAGTTACGAGCAAGCCTTCGAGAAAATTCAGCCCAACGCATCGACGTATCTCGTCATCGTCACCCGCGGACACAAGGAAGACATGCGCGTGCTCGCCTGGGCCGTACGCACGCAAGCTCGCTACGTCGGCATGATTGGCAGCAAACGCAAAGTGTTGTCCGTCTACAAAGCGTTGGAAAAAGAAGGCTACCGCCACGAAGAATTCGAGCGCGTCTACGCGCCCATGGGCCTCGAAATCGGCGCGCTCTCGCCGGAAGAAATCGCCATCAGCATCGTCGCCGAGCTAATTGCCGTGCGCCGCAATGCCGCATCAGCGGCGCACAAAAAAGTAGGGATCGAAATGCGCCTCGCTTCCGCGCGCTGAGAAGCCGAAGGAGGAGACGAGATAGCAACGATATGCTAGCTGCCGTCATCCTCTCAGGCGGCGCTTCCAGCCGCATGGGCTCGCCCAAGGCGCTCCTCGCCTATCAGGGACGCCCATTCCTCGAGCACCTCCTGGAAGTCACGATGCACCCGAAAATCGGCGAGCGCCGCGTCGTCCTCGGCGCGGACGCTGAGCCCATCGCGAAAAACATCGTGCTCGCCGCCGACGAAGTGGTGGTTAACGCCGATTGGGAAAAAGGCCAACTCAGCTCCGTCCAAGCCGCGATTCGCAGCTTGCCCCCCGGGCCGGGCGTGCCGCCCGCGACCGGTGGAGCGGCCAAGGAAAGAGCAACTCGCAGAACGGATGGCTTACTCTTATGCTTGATCGACCATCCGCTGATCAGTAGCGCTTTGGTGAACGACCTTATCGAACAGTTCTACGCAGCATCGTGCACGAAAATTGTTTTGCCCATGTACGAAAGGCGTCGTGGTCATCCCGTAATTTTTCCCGCTGCGCTCTACGACGAATTATTGCACGCGCCGGTGGACAAAGGCGCGCGCGCCGTCGTTTGGGCCCACGCCGACGATGTCCTGGAAGTGCCCACGAATGAGGAGGGCTGCGTTTTGAATTTGAACGATCCGGAAACGCTGCTCCGCGCCACTGGCCGCGCGGAGTAGCTAGCGATATTTCGCGGCTATATTTCGCAACATGGTTTGCACCGCGTCGGCGGCAAGTTCGGCGCCGTGAAATGTTGCCGCGGGGAGCACGCCGAGCGCTTGCGAAAGAGATTTTGCGGTGACTGAGCGAGCCTCAGCGAGCGTGCGGTTGCGGAGTTGCTCGGTAAGTAGCGAAGCACATGCAATCGAAGTGGTGCAGCCGCGGCAGAGAAAACGCGCTTCCGCGATGCGGTCGCCTTCAATGCGCACGGCGAGTTGCAGCACGTCGCCACAAACGGGATTGCTGACTTCCACTTTGGCGTCGGCGCGGGGCAATTCGCCGGCGTTGCGTGGATTTTGAAAATGATCGAGAACGGCGTTGCTGAACATCACCAAGAGTATAGCAACGCCGCTTTTATTTTTTCGGAGGCAGATATTTCTTGTCGATCGCGGCGACGACCACGTAATTCGGGTCGACCATTTCAGTGAGATGAAGTTTGCCGACTTTGGAAAATAGTTCATAGGCGTCGAGTTCGGACAGGCCGTAATCGGCGTGAATCCAGTGCATTAATTCCGTGACCGCGATGCGCGCTGCGTCGTCGACAGGACGGTAGATACCCGTGGTCATAATTTCGTTCTCATTTTCGAAGCGCGGCCACTCGATGCGCTTGCCCTTGATCACGTCGATTTTCAGGCGATCGCGCATTGGCACTTCCACGGCACTGCCGGCCACTTCCCCATCACCCATCGCGGCGTGGCCGTCGCCAAAATAGAGGAGTGCGCCCGGAACATTCACCGGTAGATACAACGTGTTGCCGGCGGAAACTTCCGGTGCGTCCATATTGCCACCGAATTCCGCGGGAACGATGGAGCTGCGCGCTTCGCCATTTGCGGGGCAGACGCCGATGCAGCCAAGAAACGGGTGCAGCGGGAATTTCACTTTGAAGTTCGAATCGAGCGCCTGAAACGTCGCGGTGTTCTTCTCGTGGTCGATGGGATAAAACCACATTTTCTCCGGCAGCGGCTTTGTTTCCAGAACCGGAGTGTAGTGCGTTGAATTCGCGGCGCCGAACCCCGGCGAGAATGCGCCGATGCCCTGGTTGCTGTCGACTTGCAGATCGAGAATGTGCACAACGAGCGCGTCGCCGGGCTCCGCGCCTTCGATGAAGAAAGGTCCGGTGAGCGGATTGTCTCCTTTCACCAGGGAGAAAGAATCTCCGGGCTTTTGCAGGGCGTTGCCGAAACAATCCAAAGAATTCGCTTCGAGAATATTTCCAGGCTTCAGCCGCGCGACCGGCGGCGCGACGCCGTATACGTATTTTACGGTGTCGATGGTCGCGTGGTAGCGGACGATTTGCGCATCGGCGGATTGCGGGTTGGTGGCGGTTTGTGCCCGCAAGAAAACTGAAGCGGCAACCAGAATAAACACTGCAGGCAATATTTTGCGGCGCATTTGAAACACCTCGCAGAGATTTCGTCGCGAAAGTGCAACACACGGATGTGGCGAAGTCAATGTGGAAGAGGCGGCAGGCTTCTTAGGAAGGACGGCCAGAAATGACTGCCGCACTGGGCCGAGGCGCAGGGTAAACAAGAGCGACGCACTCCGCTACACTGCTTTCATGGCAGCGCAGAAGAAACCGGAGATGAGGATTGTGTCGCTGGCGCCTAGCGCTACTTCGATTTTGTGTGCCATAGGGGCGCGGCGACTGTTGGTGGGCGTTACGAAATGGTGCTGCGACGTGGCGCCGGTGGCGGCGTTGCCGCGGGTTGGGGATTGCTGGCACATAGAGTCGGTGGCGGACATTGTGGCGCAGCGGCCGACGCTGGTGATTGGGTCGGTGCCATACAAGCAGGAGACGGTGGGGAAATTGCTGGAACAGCGGCTGAATTTCTTGGCGATGAATCCGCGATCGCTGGCGGATGTTTATGCGGACATTCGGTTGTTGGGAGGAATCGCGGGGCGAGCAGCGCAAGCGGAGACGCTGATTCGGAAGATGCGTTCGGAATTTGCGGCGATTGGGCGCACGGCGAAGAAATTGAAGCGGCGCGTGCGGGCATATTGCGAGGCTTGGCCGAATCCGCGGATTAGTTCGCCGCCGTGGGTTGCGGAGTTGGTGAAGATTTGCGGCGGGGAGATGATTGTTCCGGCGGGAGAGAAAGTGACAGAGGCGCAAGTGGCGGAGGCGCAGCCCGAGGTGATTGTGCTGGCGTGGGCGGCGACCGGCGGGAAATCGGATCGGGACCAAGCGTATAAGGTGGCGGCTTGGAAGGATGTGCCGGCGATACGGGAGCGGCGCGTGTTTGTGGTGCGGGATGAATTATTGAATACGCCGGGGCCGCCGCTGATGGAGGGAGCGCGAGAATTGTCGAAGCTGCTACATCAGAACCGAAGGAAACGGGTTCAACACAGAGCTCGCTGAGTTAGGAACACAGAGGACATCGAGAAGAGGGATGAGAACTGTTGTGGCGGCGGTGATTGAGCGGGAGGACCGGAGGCTGTTGATTGGGCAGCGGCGCAAGGATGATTCTTCGCCTCTGAAATGGGAATTTCCTGGCGGGAAAGTGCGGGAGGGCGAGGCGGCGGAGGCGGCGCTAGCGCGGGAGTTGCAGGAGGAGCTGGGCGTGACGCTGACGAAGTGCGTGGAGATGGGGCGCGTGCGGCACCAGTATGCGGGGGCGTCCGAGGAGTTGGAGATTCGATTTTTTGCGGCGAAAGTAGAGGGGGAAGCGAGCCCGTTGTGTTTCGAGCAGATTGCGTGGGTATTGCCGAAGGAGTTGGGAGATCGCGATTTTTTGGCGGCGAATCGGGAGTTGGTTGCGAATCTGGCGACGGGAAGGATTAAGCCGGCGGAATTCCTGGAACGTTCCTAGGCGTTCACATCGAGTTGCGCAAACACCTTATGTTGAGGTCCTTCGGCTATCCTCGTCGGATAACATCAGGATGACAGCACTCTCACGTTTGCCATCCAGCTGAACTGAGGCGCAGCAGTGCGCGCCCCTACGAGCACTAGGAAATTACCGGGTTGGATTTTTCGGGGTCGATGCCGAGGTCTTTGATGGCTTCGGTTACGACGCTGGGCTCGATTTTGCCGTCCTGTTGCAGTTCGTGCAGCGCGGCCAGAGCGATGAAGCGGTGGTCGACCTCGAAGAATTCGCGTAGGGATTGGCGGCCTTCGCTGCGGCCGAAGCCGTCGGTGCCGAGCGTGGCGAGGCGGCGCGGCATCCATTTGCTGACCATGCTGGGCAGCGTCTTGATGTAATCGGTGGCGGCGACGAGCGCGCCAGGCGCGTCGCCCAGAGTTTGCGTCACGTACGGGACGCGCGGCCTTTCGCCCGGATGCAGACGGTTCCAGCGCTCGGTTTCCACCGCGTCGGTGTAGAGCGCTTTGTAACTGGTCACGCTCCAGACGTCGGCGGCTACGCCGTATTTTTGCTCGAGAATGTCCTGCGCTTGCAGCGCTTCGCGGAGGATAGAACCGCTGCCAAAGAGTTGCGCGCGCAGCTTGGATTTTTTGTTTTCGCTGGCGCGGAATTTGTACATGCCGCGGAGGATGCCGTCTTTTACATCGCCGGGCATCGGCGGCATCGCGTACGGCTCGTTCATCAAAGTGATGTAGTAAAAGACATTTTCGCCGTCTTTGTACATGCGGCGAATGCCGTCTTGAATGATGACGGCGATTTCATACGCGAACGCGGGATCGTAAGCGCGGAGATTTGGCACGGGCAGCGCGAGGACGTGGCTGTTGCCGTCCTGGTGCTGCAAGCCTTCACCGGAGAGCGTGGTACGGCCGGCGGTGCCGCCGAGCAAGAAGCCGCGTGTGCGCATGTCCGCGGCGGCCCAGATGAAGTCCGCGATGCGCTGGAAGCCGAACATCGAGTAGTAAATGAAAAAGGGAATGGTGTTGATGCCGTGCGTGGCGTAGGCGGAGCCCGCGGCGATGAAGGAAGCCATGGAGCCGGCTTCGGTGATTCCCTCCTCGAGAATCTGGCCGTCTTTAGCTTCCTTGTAATACATCAAGGTGTTGACGTCGACCGGCTGGTAGCGCTGGCCGACGCTGGAATAGATACCAGCCGTGCGGAAGAGCGACTCCATGCCAAACGTGCGCGCTTCGTCGGGCACAATCGGCACGATGAGCTTGCCGATTTCGGGGTCGCGCAGCATTTTGCGCAGCATGCCGACGTAGGCCATCGTGGTAGAGACTTCCCTGCCCTCGCTGCCATCGAAGAATTCCTTGAACAGTTCGTCGTGATTGGCAACGAGCGGCTGCGAACGCACGCTGCGCTTGGGAACATAGCCGCCCAGAGCCTCGCGGCGCGCGCGAAGATACTGGATTTCAATGCTGTCTTCAGCGGGACGATAGAACGGGACCTCGATGCAGTCCTGGTCGTTCAGGGGAATGCCGAAGCGCGAACGAAAGACCTGGAGTTCTTCTTCGTTCAGCTTTTTCTGCTGGTGGGTGACGTTCTTGCCTTCGCCGGCTTCGCCGAGGCCATAACCTTTAATAGTGCGTGCGAGAATGACGGTCGGGGCACCCTTGTGTTCGACGGCGGCTTTGTACGCGGCGTAAACCTTGCGGGGATCGTGTCCGCCGAGACGCAGGCGGCGCAGCGCCTCGTCGGGTAGCGGCTCGACTAATTGGAGCAGACGCGGGTCGCTGCCAAAAAAATGCTGGCGCACGTAGGCGCCGGATTCTACGACGAGCTTCTGGTATTCGCCGTCGACCAGTTCGCCCATGCGCTTGACGAGCAAGCCTTCCGTGTCGCGCTCGAGAATGGGATCCCACTCGCTGCCCCAGAGAACTTTGATGACGTTCCAGCCCGCGCCGCGGAAGGCGGACTCGAGCTCCTGGATAATTTGGCCGTTGCCGCGAACGGGACCGTCGAGGCGCTGCAGGTTGCAATTCACGACGAAAATCAAATTGTCGAGCTTTTCGCGAGAGGCCAGCGTGATAGCGCCGAGGGATTCCGGCTCATCGGTTTCGCCGTCGCCGAGGAAGGCCCAGACTTTGGCATCGGTGACGGGCTTGAGGCCGCGGTCTTCGAGGTAGCGGCTGAAGCGCGCCTGATAAATGGACATCAGCGGGCTGAGGCCCATGGAGACGGTGGGAAATTCCCAGAAGTCGGGCATGAGCCACGGGTGCGGATAGGAAGAGAGGCCGCCGCCGGGTTTCAGCTCGCGGCGGAAATTTTCCAGCTTTTGCGCGGAGAGGCGGCCTTCGAGGAAGGCGCGCGCGTAGATGCCGGGCGACGCGTGTCCCTGGAAGTAGACGGTGTCGCCCTCGAATTCGGGAGTGCGGGCGCGGAAAAAATGATTGAAGCCCACTTCATAAAGCGTGGCGGCGCTAGCGTAGGTGGAGATATGGCCGCCGATATTGTGCTCGACGCGGTTGGCGCGGACCACCATGGCCAGCGCGTTCCAGCGGATGAGGCTCTTGATACGGCGCTCGAGCTCCTGATCGCCCGGGAAAAGCGGCTCGAGGCGGGCGGGAATGGTGTTGGCATACGGCGTGTTCGCGCTGAATGGGAGGTCGATGCCCGAAACGGTGGCGTGAGCGCGCAGACGCTCCAGTATTTCCGTGGCGACTTCGGGTCCGCTGGATTCCAGGACGGAATCAAGCGATTCGAGCCACTCCTTCACTTCCTGATCGTCTAATCCGTGCGGCACGGGAATGCGCGTCTCCGCATCGGCGGTGGCGCCGTTGTTCGCAGCAATCCCGTTTTCCAGGCTAGTTGCTTCGTTATTCATAACGTCCGACCGGTCCCTGTTCATTCGATTGGCCTGAGGCATGGCTCTTCCCGCGTCACACCAAAACTTATTTCGCTCATTAGCACAATAGAATACACCGAGGAGCGAAACTCTGCACGAAGGGATTGCCCAAGAGTTTCAGAGCGTCCGGCCGCCGTCGACGATCAAGACATGACCGGTGATGAATGTGGAATGGATAAGGAAGGAGACGGCGTCGGCTACGTCGTCGGTGGTGCCGGTGCGGTGCAACGGGGCGCGGCGGATGAAGTCGGCTTCCCATTCGGTGGGGTCGCCGGACATTGTTGTTGTGCCAGGCGCGACGGCGTTGACACGGACTTCGGGCACGAGGGCTTTGGCCAGGCATTTGGTGAGCATGATGACGCCGGCTTTGGAGGTGCAGTGCGGAATGTAGCCCGGCCAGGGGAGGATGCCGCCGATGTCAGCGAAATTAATGATGACGCCGTGAGACTTCTTCAGCAACGGCGCGGCAGCTTGCGCGCAGAAGAATGGCGCTTTCAGATTTGTGTCCAGCGCGGTATCCCACATTTTTTCCGTCGTGTCTGCGAGGTGCGCGGGAAGAAAGTTGGCGGCGCTGTTAACGAGGATATCGAGGCGGCCGAATTGCTCGGCGGTTTGCTGAAACAAGTGCTTAATATCCGCGAGGCTGCAAAGATCGGCTTGCAACGCGACACTTTTTCGTCCCAGCTTTTCGATTTCGGTGACGGCAGCGGCCGCTTCGGACTTTGACCGGTGGTAATGGATTACGACGTCAGCGCCTTCCGTGGCCAAGCGCACGGCTACCGCGCGGCCGATGCGCTTGGCGGCACCGGTCACCAACGCGACGCGACCCTGCAATGCAACGTTCATGTCAGGCGGAAAGGTAGCACAGGACAGCCCCGCCTGCAGCGGGCAGGCAGAAATGGCTGTCCCACTGGGGAACAGAAGACGGCTCGCTTCGGCGATCAGAATTCGTATCGCAACGCGAACTGCATGACGCGCGGCTGGGTCAGTAGGCTGGTGTAGGCGCCAAAGCTGGCTGGCGACTGCGTCAGAGAAGTCAACAGTGATGCCCCCACACCCTGGGCGTTGAAGCGCGTCAGGTTCGGCACGTTGAACACTTCCCAACGGAATTGCAGGCTGTGGGATTCCCGGTAGGGCATCTTCCAGCGTTTCGCCAGACTCATGTCCCAACTGGCGAAGCCATCGCCACGCAAGACATTGCGCGACCCAACTCCCCCCGGAAGAGGCAGGGTGAAGTCATTCTGGGCAGCGGTTGGGTTGGCAAACGGGCTGACAAACGAATCGGGTCTTCCCGTCACGGGATCGGGAATCGTGAGGTGGTAAATGCCAGTCTGCGGCTTGGCGGTCATCTGGGTGATAGCAGTCAGGAACCAGTCCGTGG
>Ga0307479_10002347_pt1 | contig 17199 bp, 14 predicted proteins | sample atmos_gasesECM4C_FD_203743 | JGI IMG/M metagenome (GOLD analysis project Ga0307479, IMG submission 203743) | Hardwood forest soil microbial communities from Morgan-Monroe State Forest, Indiana, United States - atmos_gasesECM4C_515 | ecosystem: Environmental > Terrestrial > Soil > Temperate... | reverse complement strand
CGGGTAGTCGGGCAGCAGAACCACCGCGTCTTTGTTGACGTGCGCGCTGAGATGCTTCGCGTCGAAGTGATCTTTGTGCAGATGCGAGACGTACAGGTAGTCGCAGTCGCCCAGCGTGTCCCAGTCCAGGGTGCTGTTGTCCGGGAACGGGAACCAGGATGCGAAGTAGGCCGGATTCACCCAAGGGTCACACAGGATGCTGCCCGCATGGGTCTGGATCAGAAATCCGGCGTGGCCTACGCTCGTGACCTGCACAAATACCTTTCTGGGGAGCCTTCGGATCGTCCCAAGCTTAGCGTGGGGTGTCGTGCCCGGCCTGCCACAGCCGCCAGTAATAGTCGATGGGCGTCCGGTCTGGCTCGACACCGTACGCGGCGAAGAACCCGCGTCGCACACCCGGCCGGGATGGTTCCCGCCCAGCGACAGCGTCGCCACCGCGAGGTCGGCCCACCTGTCGGCCACACCGAGATCGCGTCACCGTGACAGACCACCGGCCGATCGACCGGCGGCGGGGACGACGGGAAGGTCTGGCAGCCTCTTTCGGCCACTTCAGGCGGCGCGCAGCCGCTGGCACTAGGCTGACAAGCTGTGGAACCGGTATACGGGACTGTCATTCAGATTGCTCGGTTGCTCTGGCGCATACAGGGCCTGAAGATCACTGTCACGGGTGTCGAGAACGTCCCGACGAGCGGTGGTGCGGTCATCGCGATCAACCACACCGGCTACCTCGACTTCACGTTCGCTGGTTTGCCCGCCTACAAGCAGGGCCTTGGTCGCAAAGTGCGGTTCATGGCCAAGCAGGAGGTGTTCGACGGCAAGGTCACCGGGCCGTTCATGCGCAGCCTGCGACACATCTCAGTTGACCGGCAGGACGGCGCCGCGTCCTACGAAGCCGCCGTGCGGATGCTGAAGGACGGCGAGTTGGTCGGCGTCTACCCCGAAGCGACTATCAGCCGCAGCTTCGAGATCAAGGAGTTCAAGTCGGGGGCCACCCGGATGGCGGTCGAGGCCGGGGTGCCGATCGTTCCGCACATCGTCTGGGGCGCGCAGCGGATCTGGACCAAAGGCCACCCCAGGAAGCTGTGGCGCCCGAAGGTGCCGATCACGGTGCTCGTCGGTGAACCGATTGAACCGACCCTGGCGATCGAGGATTTGAAGGGCCTGCTGCGCTCACGCATGCAGCACCTGCTGGAACGGGCGCAAGAACAGTACGGACCGCATCCTGCTGGCGAGTTCTGGGTACCGCACCGGCTGGGCGGTGGCGCTCCATCGTTGGCCGAGGCGTCCCGCCTAGACGCCGAGGAGGCGGCCGCGCGCGCGGCTCGCCGCGCCCAAGCCGCAGGGGCGCCGGAGTAGTTTTCGATGGCGGAGCCGACCTTCCGTGCGCTCGAGATCCTGGCCCAGCTGGTCGTGATGGCGACTGGAACCCGGATCACGTACCGCGGCGAGGAGAACGTCCCCGAACTCGCCGGTGCGGTGGTCGCCATCAATCACACCAGCTATGTCGACTTTTTGCCGGCCGCGTTGGCTATGTACCGCCGCGGCCGCCGACTGCGGTTCATGATCAAGGCCGAAATGCAACAGGTGAAGGTGGTCAACGTCCTGATCAAACACACGAAGACCATTCCGGTGGATCGACACGTCGGCGCCGGTGCCTATGCGCTCGCCGTGCAGCGGCTACGGGAGGGGGAGCTGGTCGGGGTCTACCCGGAGGCCACCATCAGCCGCAGCTTCGAGCTCAAAGAGTTCAAGACCGGGGCCGCCCGAATGGCCCTCGAAGCGGATGTCCCGATCGTTCCGGTGATTGTCTGGGGCGCACACCGGATCTGGACCAAGGACCATCCACGGCATATCGGCCGCAAAAAGCTGCCGGTCAGCGTGCAGGTGGGTCCGCCGCTGCGAGCGGCCGAAGACATGACGCAAACCAACGCCGCCCTGCGGGAATCGATGACCGCGTTGCTGCATCAGGCGCAGCAGGGATATCCGCATCCGGCCGGCGCCTACTGGGTGCCGCGCCGGTTGGGCGGGGGGGCGCCGACGTTGGCCGAGGCGGCGCAGATCGAGGCCGAAGAGGCCGCGGCAAGAGCCGCCAACCGCACCCCGCATCGGCCGCGGTAGGGGGAAGGAGCAGGGGATGGCAGAGCCGTTTTACCGGTTCGGCGAGTGGATCGTTCCGCCGCTTGTGGCCATGCAGGGCACCAAGTTCACGTTCCACGGGCTCGAGAACATTCCTGCCGGCGGCGGTGCTTTGCTTGCCCAGAACCACACCAGCTACCTGGACTGGCTTCCACCGTTGTTCGCCACGCGCGAGCGGGGCCGGCGCATGTACTTCATGATCAAGGCCGAGATGGGTGACGTGAAGGCGGTCAACTATGTGATCAAGCACGCCAGGCTCATCCCGGTGGACCGCAGGAGTGGACACGACGCGTTCGCGGTGGCCGTGCAGCGGCTGCGCGAGGGCGAACTCATCGGGATGCACCCGGAGGCCACCATCAGCCGCAGTTTCGAACTCCGGGAATTCAAGACCGGGGCGGTGCGGATGGCGCTGGAGGCGCAGGTGCCGATCGTTCCGCTGATCGTTTGGGGCGCGCATCGGATTTGGCCGAAAGATCATCCAAAGAAGGTGTTCCGCAACAAAGTTCCGATCACCGTGGCCGCTGGCCCGCCGCTGGCGCCGCAAGGAACCCCTGCGCAACTCAACGTCGCGCTGCGCAGTGCGATGAGTGAGTTGCTCTACCGGGTGCAGGAGGACTATCCGCATCCGGAGGGGCAGAACTGGGTGCCGCGGCGGCTGGGGGGCAGCGCCCCGACCCGAGAAGACTCCCAGGCAATCAGGTTGGCCGAGTTGCAAGAGCGGATCCAAAGGTACGGAACCGATGGCGTGACGCGTCCGGGGCAACCCCAGAGCGGATTGCGTTGACAAACCCGATATTGCCGGCGCTCATCGCTTGCGACGTCGACGGCACGCTGTTCGACGAAAACGAAACCATCAGCCCGCGCACCCGCGACGCGGTACGCGCCGCCGTCGCCGCCGGTGCTCACTTCGTCGTAGCGACCGGCCGCCCGCCGCGGTGGATACGTCCCGTCGTGGATGCACTCGGTTTCGCGCCCATGGCGGTGTGCGCCAACGGCGCCGTCATCTATGACCCCGCGTCGGACCGGGTGGTGTCAGCGCGCACGTTGGCCGTCGACACCCTGGGCGAGTTGGCCGAGATCGCGGCCCGCGCCATCCCGGGCGTGGGGCTGGCCGTCGAGCGGATCGGCGAACGCGCCCACGACACGGTAACGCCTCAGTTCATCAGCTCGCCGGGATACGAGCACGCGTGGCTGAACCCGGACAACACTGAAGTCTCGATCGAAGACCTGCTCAGCGCGCCGGCGATCAAGCTGCTGATACGTAAGTCCGGTGCCCGCAGCGCGGATATGGCCGCCGAACTGAGCAAGCACGTCGGCATCGAGGGCGACGTCACTTACTCCACCAACAACGGGCTGGTGGAGATCGTCCCGCTGGGAATCAGCAAGGCGACCGGCGTGGAAGAGGTCGCCAAACCGCTGGGGATCATCGGCGATGAGGTGGTGGCCTTTGGCGACATGCCCAACGACATACCGATGCTGCTGTGGGCGGGTGACGGCGTGGCGATGGGTAACGCGCACCCGGAAGTGCTGGCCGCCGCCGACGAGGTCACCGCGTCCAACAACGACGACGGGGTTGGACGGGTGCTGGAACGCTGGTGGCGGTAGCGCCTAGGCGGCCGCCGGGTGCGCTGGTAGCGAGAAGTGTTCCGGTGGCACCGTCGGGCCGCTCGGGGATTGCGTCGACAGCGGCGTCGTGATCCCGTCGACGACCTCCGTCAGGTTTCCGGTGAGCCGCTCGTAGTTCAAGGTGCCATGCTGGAAGTTCTGCGTAATCTGCAGGGGCTCTTGTATTTCCGCGCTGGTCGGCAACCCGAGTGGACCACGCTCGAAGCTCAGCGAGGCCCAGGCGTCGTAGATCGCGCCGGTGATCGGCTGCGGTCCGGTCTCGGGTGACCAGTACATTGCGCCCTTGGCGAAGGTGGCATAGCGGGCATCACCCTCCGCGCTGTCTTCCGGCGAGGTCGGTGCGCCCAGAACACTGTTCATTCCGCCGATCGCCTGCCAGTGCTCGTAGATCGCGCCGCCCTGCAGCGCTTGGATCAATTCCTCGGGCGGATCGTTGAAATGCGATGCGATATCCCGGATTTCGTCCATCAGCGCGTAGGCGGCATTGCCCGGGCAATCGGTGTTACCGACGTCGCGGTGGGTGAAGATGGTGGGCAGGTTCGCGATGGCGCCGGCCGGAAAGGTGGTGTAGTGGCTACCCGCTGACTCGAGTGCCACCGTGCCCTTGGGGTCGACGCCGTCCAGTCCCAGGCGCCAGCCCAGCAGGCGGCCCACGGTTCGCAGCTGAATCGGCGTCGGCGGTACGTCGTCGAAGCTGCCGATCATGGCCACACCCCAGGTGTTGCGGTTGAACCCGCCGGTGTGGAAGCCCTCGACCGCTTTGGTGAGGCCTCCGGCGCTGCCCTCGAACACCTGGCCGTATTTGTCCACCAACGCGTTATAGGCGATGTCACACCAGCCCAGGGTCTTGCTGTGGTAGGTGTAGATGGCCTTGACGATCCCGGCCGATTCCAGCGGCGAGTAGTCATTGCTGCCCGCGGTGTGGTGGATGACCGCGGCGCGAATCCCGTTGTCGTACTGGGGACTGCCGCATCGCAGCGACTCGTCGGCGCCCCATTCCGCTCGGCTCGTGATGCTGGGCGCCTGACCTGGCATCGTGACACCGGACGGCGGTGTCCAATGCGTTTTCGCCGGTGCTTGCGGCGGGGAGATGAGGATCGCCGAGATGTTCTGACCGAGGGGCTGCTCCCTGGACGCCGGCTTGTATCCCAAGCCGCCTTTGTCGCCCGCGTCGCTCGGTGGTGCGGGCCGGGTCACCGGCGCATCGAGCGGGCGGGTGACCGCGATCTGCACGGTCGTGGTGGTGCCGACGAACACCGGATCCGTGCTGCGGGGACCCTCGGTTGGGCCGGCCGACCCGGCACTGCTCACCGGGCTGGTGTCGGGTGCCGCGGTTTCATACTCGGTCTGATACCAGGGCCCCCACGATCCGTCGGGCCGCTGTGCGCGCACCCGTGTCGAGGTGCCGGCCAGGTCGCCGGTGAGCGCGACCAACGAGAACGGCTTGTCTTGCGTGAGCTCACGAACCGTGACTCCGCCTCCGAGCCCGATCAGTGGCTGCTCGGTGAATTGAGTATCGCGAGCCGGAGGCGGGTTGGGGCCGCTGCGGTCGTGTGTCGCATCCGCCACCGCCGAGACGATGACGACGGTCGCCGCGATGGCGGTGAGCAACATCGTTGGCGCACGACTGCGGGACGACACCAGCTGATGTTACGTGTGTTTCTATTGTTATTTATGAGGCGACACGATACATGGGTGGGGAAACTCCACGAAAACCTGTTCGACGGCACCGCAGAGGTTTAGTTGCTGGGCGGGTTGCTAGGTCCCGAATCCATGCGTGACTCTGCGGTGCCGTCAGGTGACAGGTTCCCCGATGCTCTAGACGGGAGGCAGCGCCGGCGCGGCTGCCGGCAGGGCACCGGCGGCTGCCGGCAGGGCGGCCGCGGCACCCGGCAGGGCACCCACGGCACCCGGCAAAGCACCCGCGGCACCCGGCAGGGCACCCGCGGCACCCGGCAGGGCACCCGCGGCACCCGGCAGGGCACCCACGGCACCCGGCAAGGCGCCCGCTGCCGCCGGCGCACCCGCACCGCCGTGGACTCCCTGCATGATCGCCGGCATCACCAGGCCTTTGAGCAGGTCGATGGCCTGACCTGCGCCCAGCTGGTTGGCGGCTTGCATCACGTCGTTGATCAGCCCGCCACCGCTGCCGCTGTTGCCGCCACCGCCGAGGCCGCCGGTTCCGATCGGCGAAGCGCCGCCCAGTGTCGATGGATCGCCGAGGATCGGGTAGGTACCGTCAGCCCCCGGGTCCAATCCGGCCGGCGCGGCGCCGATCGGCACCTCGCTGGGAGTGAGCCCGGCACCGCCCATACCCGGTGCGACTCCAGCCGGGCTGGTCAGGGCGGGGTTGGACAGGGCGGGGTTCATCCCCGCACCCGGCGTGGTCGGCAGTGCACCCGGCGCGGTAAGCCCGGGCGTCATGCCGGGGCTCGTCAGACCCGGGTTGGCCAGCCCCGGTGTGCCAAAGCTCGGGCTGGTCAGGCCCGGACTGGTCAGGCCCGGACTGGTCAGGCCCGTACTGGTCAGGCCCGGACTGGTCAGGCCCGGACTGGTCAGGCCCGGTGTTCCCAGCCCCGGGCTGGTGAGGCCCGGGCTGGTCAGGCCCGTAGTGGTGGCGCTGTTACCGCTCAACGCAGGCACCGGCGGCAAGTTGATCCCGAACTGCGACAGTCCCTGCGACAGCGCGCCCAACAGCTCGCCGGGCAGGTCGGTCAGGACCGCCGCCTGCTTGAATTCGTGATGCTCGGGCGGCTTGCTGCCCGCGGTCGATTCGTAAACAAGGAAGTATGCGCAAGGACTCGCGACTGCCAGGGCGGCGACCGCGCTCATGGCTGTCGAAAGCTTGCGTCGGCGTCGGTTCGGCACGGAGGTCTCCTCAATCTGGACTACTTGTTCTGTCGGCGTGTCCTGCCTGTCCTATCCGGCATGAACCACACAGAGTCGATGGTACGAGTGAGAATGTTGTGGCCAGAGTGGTGATATTGAATCGTGAGGCAATTGCGACCTTGGCCGCAATCTCGCGTTCGGGCCGATGGCGGCCATACCCGCCTGGTCGTCCCCGACTCGACAGTGTCGCCAAATCGGGTTGTGCCACGCGGTCAGATACCCTAGGCAACCGATGACCGCTCGTTTCGACCTCTTCGTCGTCGGCTCCGGATTCTTCGGCCTGACCATCGCCGAGCGTGTGGCTACCCAACTCGGGAAGCGCGTGCTCGTCGTCGAACGGCGTCCGCATATCGGCGGCAACGCGTATTCGGAGGCCGAGCCCCAGACGGGCATCGAGGTCCACAAGTATGGCGCCCACCTGTTCCACACCTCTAATCAGAGGGTCTGGGATTACGTGCGGCAGTTCACCGATTTCACCGACTACCGGCACCGCGTATTCGCGATGCACAACGGGCAGGCCTACCAGTTTCCGATGGGGCTCGGCCTGGTGTCGCAGTTCTTCGGCAAGTACTTCAGTCCAACCGAAGCGCGGCAGCTGATCGCGGAACAAGCCGCTGAGATCGACACCGCGGACGCGCAAAACCTGGAGGAGAAGGCCATCTCGCTGATCGGCCGTCCGCTCTACGAGGCGTTCGTCAAGGGGTACACCGCCAAGCAGTGGCAGACCGACCCCAAGGAACTGCCGGCGGCCAACATCACCCGTCTACCGGTCCGCTACACCTTTGACAACCGCTACTTCAGCGACGTTTATGAGGGCCTGCCGGTCGACGGTTACACCGCGTGGCTGCAGAACATGGCCGCCGACGACCGCATCGAAGTCAGGCTGAACACCGACTGGTTCGAGGTCCGAGATCAACTGCGCCAGGAGTCCCCGTCGGCTCCGGTCGTTTATACCGGCCCGCTAGACCGCTACTTCGACTACGCCGAAGGCCGACTCGGCTGGCGCACACTGGACTTCGAAGTGGAAGTGCTACCCATCGGGGATTTTCAGGGCACGCCGGTGATGAACTACAACGATCTCGACGTGCCCTACACCCGCATCCATGAGTTCCGTCACTTCCACCCCGAGCGGGACTACCCGGCCGACAAGACGGTGATCATGCGGGAGTACTCACGGTTCGCCGAAGACGACGACGAGCCCTACTATCCGATCAATACCGAGGCCGACCGCGCCGTGTTGGCCGCCTACCGAGTGAGGGCGAAGTCCGAGACCGCGTCGTCGAAGGTACTGTTCGGCGGCCGGTTGGGTACCTACCAGTATCTGGATATGCATATGGCTATTGCCAGCGCGCTGAACATGTACGACAACATCCTCGCGCCGCACATGCGCGACGGCATGCCACTCGAGGAAGGTGCGCGCGGATGACTGCCGTGAGCCTGCTGGCCCGAATAATCCTGCCCCGTCCGGGTGAGCCCCTCGACGTGCGCAAGCTTTACCTGGAGGAGTCCACCACCAACTCCCGGCGCGCGCATGCGACGACCCGCACCTCACTGCAGATCGGCGCGGAGTCCGAGGTGTCGTTCGCGACCTACTTCAATGCCTTTCCCGCCAGCTACTGGCGCCGCTGGACGATCTGCAGGTCGGTAGTGTTGCGGGTCGAGGTGACCGGCGCCGGGCGTCTCGACGTCTACCGGACCAAGGCCACCGGGGCACGCATCTTCATCGAGGGCCGCCAGTTCGCCGGCGCCGATGATCAGCCGGCCGCGGTCGAGATCGAGGTGGCGCTGCAGCCGTTCGAGGACGGCGGCTGGATCTGGTTCGACATCACCACCGATACCAAGGTAAGCCTGCTCAGCGGTGGCTGGTATGCGACCGAGCCCGCTCCGGGCAAGGCCAACATCGCCGTCGGCATCCCGACGTTCAACCGCCCCGCGGACTGCGCCAACGCGCTCGCCACGCTCACGGCGGATCCGTTGGTGGACGAGGTGGTTGGTGCGGTGATCGTGCCGGATCAGGGTGCGCGCAAGGTGCGCGATCATCCGGACTTCCCCGCCGCGGCCGCCCGGCTGGGCAATCGGCTGTCCATCCACGACCAGCCCAACCTCGGCGGGTCCGGCGGGTACAGCCGGGTGATGTACGAGGCGCTGAAAAACACCGATTGCCAACAGATTCTGTTTATGGACGACGACATCCGCATCGAGCCGGACTCGATTCTGCGGGTGTTGGCCATGCACCGCTTCGCCAAGAGCCCGATGCTGGTGGGCGGCCAGATGCTCAACCTGCAGGAGCCGTCGCACCTGCACATCATGGGCGAAGTCGTGAACCCGTCGAACTTCATGTGGACGGCCGCGCCGCACGCCGAATACGACCACGATTTCGCCGAATATCCGTTGAACGACAAGAACCCTCGAAGCAAACTGCTGCACCGCCGCATCGACGTCGACTACAACGGCTGGTGGACGTGCATGATCCCGCGGCAGGTCGCCGAGGAGCTGGGACAGCCGCTGCCGCTGTTCATCAAATGGGACGACGCCGACTACGGCCTGCGGGCGGCCGAGCACGGATATCCAACGGTCACCCTGCCCGGCGCGGCGATCTGGCACATGGCCTGGAGCGACAAGGATGACGCCATCGACTGGCAGGCCTACTTCCATCTGCGCAACCGCCTGGTGGTCGCGGCCATGCACTGGGACGGTGACGTCACCGGACTGGTCCGCAGTCATCTGAAGGCGACGCTGAAACACCTTGCCTGCCTTGAATATTCGACGGTGGCCATCCAGAACAAGGCCATCGACGACTTTCTCGCCGGCCCCGAGCACATCTTCTCGATCCTGGAATCAGCGCTGCCCGAAGTGCACCGGATGCGCAAGGAATACCCGGATGCCGTCGTCCTGCCGGCCGCCAGCGAATTGCCGAAGCCGGCGCACCAAAGCAAGGCGATGAAGCCGCCGGTCAACCCGGTGTCGGTCAGCTACCGGTTGGCCCGCGGGATCCTGCACAACCTCACCCCGGCCGACCCCGAATCCCACCAGCGCCCGGAATACAACGTGCCGACCCAGGACGCGCGCTGGTTCCGGCTCTGCACGGTTGACGGGGTAACCGTGACCACGGCCGACGGGGGCGGCGTGGTCTACCGACAGCGCGACCGGCGCAAGATGTTCTCGTTGCTGTTGAAGTCGCTACGTCGCCAGCGCCAGCTGTTGAGCCGGTTCGACGAGATGCGCAGGGTGTACCGGGGCGCGCTGCCCGTGCTGTCCAGCAAGCAGAAGTGGGAGACGGCGTTGCTGCCAGCAGCAAAGCATGGCTGAAGCCCCTCCTGCTCAGGCGCCGCGCGGCGAACTCGCCGCAATGGTGGCCGTTCAATCGGCACTGGCTGACCGCCCGGGGGTGCTGGCCACGGCGCGGGGGCTGTCCCACTTCGGGGAGCACGGCATCGGGTGGGTGGCCGTGTCGCTGCTCGGTGCGGCGCTGGCGCCGCGGCATCGTCGGGACTGGCTGATGGCCGGGGCCGGCGCGTTTGTCGCACACGCGGCCGCCGTGCTGATCAAGCGGCTGGTGCGACGCCAGCGGCCGAATCATCCTGCCGTCGCGGTGAATGTCGGCACGCCCAGCCAGCTGAGCTTCCCGTCGGCGCACGCCACCTCGACCACGGCCGCGGCAATCCTGATGGGCCGCGCTACGGGGCTGCCGCTGCCTGTGTTGCTCGTCCCTCCGATGGCGCTGTCGCGGATACTGCTGGGGGTGCACTATCCAAGCGACGTAGCGTTCGGCATCGGGCTCGGCGCCGCGGTCGCGGGGATCGCACGCCGAGCGCGGGAGGCATGGCCGAATGAGTGAAGACGTGGTGACCGGACCTCCGGCCAACCTGATCGTCGGGGTGGTCAAGGCGATCCGCCCGCGGCAATGGGTGAAGAACGTGCTGGTGCTGGCTGCGCCACTGGCCGCGTTGGGCGGCCCGGTCCGCTACGACTACGGCGAGGTACTGACCAGGGTATCGGTGGCCTTCGTAGCGTTCTGCCTGGCGGCCTCGGCGATATACCTGGTCAACGACGTGCGCGACGTCGAGGCCGACCGCGAGCACCCCACCAAGAGGTTTCGCCCGATCGCGGCCGGAGTGGTGCCCGAGTGGCTCGCCTACACCCTGGCCGCGGTGCTCGGGGTGGCCTCGCTGGTGATCTCCTGGCTGCTGACCCCGGACCTGGCACTGGTGATAGCCGTCTACCTCGCCATGCAGCTGGGGTACTGCTTCGGCCTCAAGCACCAAGCGGTGATGGACATCTGCATCGTGTCATCGGCATATTTGCTCCGGGCCATCGCCGGTGGTGTGGCCGCGAATATCCCGCTGTCGCAATGGTTTTTGCTGATGATGGCGTTCGGGTCGCTGTTCATGGTGGCCGGCAAGCGCTACGCCGAGCTGCAAGTCGCCGAGCGCACCGGCGCGGCTATCCGCAAGGCGCTGGAGAGCTACACCAGCACCTATCTGCGATTCGTCTGGACGATGTCGGCCACTGCGGTGGTGCTGTGCTACGGGCTGTGGGCGTTCGAGCGTGATCGCCATTCGGGGTCCTGGTTCGCGGTGTCGATGGTCCCGTTCACCATCGCGATCCTGCGCTACGCGGTCGATGTCGACGGCGGACTGGCCGGGGAGCCGGAAGACATTGCGCTGCGTGACCGGGTGTTGCAGCTGTTGGCGCTGGCGTGGATCGCAACAGTTGGGGCCGCCGTTGCCCTCGGCTAGCCCCCAACTGAACGCCTTGAAGGTGGGCGTGATGCGCCGTCGGGCGGTGGTGAGGCGGGTCGGTCGGCCGGTGTTCCCCTACGACACGGTGGTCCGGGTCAGCCTGTGGATCAGCGTGGCGGTGGTCGCCGTCCTGTTCGTTTGGGGGAGTTGGCAGCGACGCTGGATCGCCGACGACGGCCTGATCGTGCTGCGCACGGTGCGCAATCTGCTGGCCGGCAACGGGCCGGTCTTCAATCAGGGCGAACGGGTGGAGGCGAACACCTCCACGGCGTGGACCTATCTGATGTACGCGGGAGCCTGGGTCGGCGGACCGATGCGCATGGAGTACGTGGCGTTGGCGCTGGCCCTGGGGCTGTCCGTGCTGGGCGTCGCGCTGCTCATGCTGGGCACCGGCCGGCTCTACGCGCCCAGCCTGCGGGGAACGAGGGCGATCATGCTGCCGGCCGGGGCGTTGGTCTACATCGCACTGCCACCGTCGCGTGACTTCGCCACCTCTGGTCTGGAGAGTGGCTTGGCGCTGGCCTATCTGGGGTTGCTGTGGTGGATGATGGTCTGCTGGGCGCAGCCACTGCGGACCCGCTCGGATAACCGGGTGTTCATCGGTGCGCTGGCCTTCGTCGCGGGGTTCAGCGTCCTGGTGCGGCCCGATTTTGCGCTGATGGGCGGGCTGGCGCTGATCATGATGCTGATCGCGGCCCGCACCTGGCAACGTCGCGTGCTGATCGTGGTGGCGGGGGGATTTCTGCCGGTCGCCTACGAGATCTTCCGGATGGGCTACTACGGCCTGCTGGTGCCCGGTACCGCTCTGGCCAAGGACGCGGCCGGTGACAAGTGGTCGCAGGGCATGATTTACCTCTCGAACTTCAACGCGCCCTACGCGCTGTGGGCGCCGGCGGTGCTGCTTGTGCCGCTGGGACTGCTGTTGATGGCGGTACGTCGCCGGCCTTCGTTCCTGCGCCCCGCGCTGGCGCCCAACTACGGCCGGCTGGCCCGAGCGGTGCAAAGCCCGCCGGCGGTGGTGGGTTTCGTCCTCGTGAGTGGTCTGCTGCAGGCGCTGTATTGGATTCGGCAGGGCGGCGACTTCATGCATGCACGGGTGTTGCTGGCACCGCTATTTTGTTTGCTGGCACCGGTCGCCGTCATCCCGGTGGTAATTCCCGACGGCAAGGTCTACCTGCGCGAGACCGGTCTGTGGCTGGCCGGTACGGCCGGCGTGCTGTGGCTGGGCGTCGCGGGCTGGTCGCTGTGGGCAGCAAACTCACCCGGGATGGGTGAGGACGCTACCCACGTCACCTATACGGGCATCGTCGATGAGCGCCGCTTCTATGCGCAGGCCACCGGGCGCGCACATCCGCTGACCGCCGCCGACTACCTGGACTACCCGAGGATGGCCGCGATCCTGACAGCGCTCAACAACACCCCCGACGGGGCGTTGTTGCTGCCGTCCGGCAACTACACACAGTGGGACCTGGTGCCAATGATTCAGCCACCGCCGGGAAGTCCGGCGAGCGCCAAGGTTCCTCAAAAGCCGCAACACACAGTGTTTTTCACTAATCTTGGCATGGTAGGAATGAACGTCGGGCTCGATGTCAGGGTGATCGACCAAATCGGACTGGCAAACCCAATTGCGCAACACACGGCGCGGCTGCAACACGGCCGGATCGGGCATGACAAGAACCTCTTCCCGGACTGGGTGATCGCCGACGGTCCATGGGTGAAGCTCTATCCGGGCATTCCGGGCTATCTCGACGTGAACTGGGTCGCCCAGGCGGTCGCGGCCCTGCAATGCCCCGAGACCCAGTCGGTGCTGAGCTCGGTGCGCGCCCCGATGACGCCGCGCCGGTTCCTCTCAAACTTCTTGCACTCCTTCGAATTCACCCGCTACCAGATCGACCGCGTTCCGCTCTACGAGCTCGCCAGGTGTGGGCTCCCGGTGCCCGAGGCGATCCCGCCGCCGCCCCGCGAGTGAGCACTGAAGCAGATTTTTTCCACAGATCTCAAACCGATCACCCCCCGCCGCGTACCGGATATTGACAGCAAAATCACATCTGCGCCGCCACCAGCGCACGACAACGGGTCGGCACATGCGGAAATAGCCGTTGCGGCCACCGTGTTCGGCCGGAAAATCACCGGAAACGAGGGCCGGACGACGGTTTGCAGGACCTGCTCGATGAGAGCCGAGGCCCGAACCTGTGGTTGACTACACGGGCACTGCTGCGCCCAACGCATGCAGTCGGGGCCCAATCGATAATGCGCGGGGATGAAGGATGCGCCGAAAGGATGAGGAAGCAACGATGAAGCTTGTTGACAGAGTTCGCGGCGCCGTGGCGGCTATGCCGCACCGGCTCGTGGTGGGTGCTGTTGGTGCAGCCCTGCTGTCGGGCCTGATCGGCGTCGTGGGGGGCTCGGCGACGGCTGGGGCGTTTTCTCGCCCGGGCCTGCCGGTGGAGTACCTGCAGGTTCCCTCGGCCGCAATGGGCCGCGATATCAAGGTTCAATTCCAAAGCGGTGGCGCCAACTCGCCCGCGTTGTACCTGCTCGACGGTATGCGCGCCCAGGACGACTACAACGGCTGGGACATCAACACCCCGGCGTTCGAGTGGTACAACCAGTCGGGCATTTCGGTCGTCATGCCGGTCGGCGGGCAGTCCAGCTTCTACTCCGACTGGTACAAGCCCGCCTGCGGTAAGGCCGGCTGCACCACCTACAAGTGGGAAACCTTCCTGACCAGCGAGCTGCCGCAGTACCTGTCGGCTCAAAAGCAGGTCAAGCCGACCGGCAGCGCCGCGGTCGGTCTGTCGATGGCCGGGTCGTCGGCGCTGATCTTGGCGGCCTACCACCCCGACCAGTTCGTCTACGCCGGCTCGCTCTCGGCGCTGTTGGACCCGTCGCAGGGCATGGGGCCGTCGCTGATCGGCCTGGCCATGGGCGACGCCGGGGGTTACAAAACCGCCGACATGTGGGGACCGAAGGAGGATCCCGCGTGGCAGCGCAATGACCCGTCGCTGCAGGTCGGGAAGCTGGTCGCGAACAACACCCGCATCTGGGTGTACTGCGGTAACGGCAAGCCGTCCGACCTGGGTGGCGACAACCTGCCCGCCAAGTTCCTGGAGGGCTTCGTGCGGACCAGCAACCTGAAGTTCCAGGATGCCTACAACGCCGCCGGCGGTCACAACGCGGTGTTCAACTTCGACGCCAACGGCACGCACGACTGGCCATACTGGGGCGCGCAGGTCAACGCGATGAAGCCTGAGCTGCAGCGGACGCTGGGCGCTACACCGGGCGCCGGTCCGGCTACTGCTGCCGGCACCAACGCCGGGAACACGCAGGGCACCTAGAAGCCGAAAGCATCACCGCTGACGGCGGCGATCCCTCGGGGTCGTCGCCGTCAGTGCTTGCACCACCCGTCGGGTGTGGCCCATTTCACTACCCTGGGGCGCGGCCTCCTTGCGGTGCTGGTTAATGTGCTCACAGCGACTAGACGATGGAGGGTGGACATGAGGAGCATGCCGGGTCTGTCAGTGCTTCTGCGGATGTTCTGCGTTGCTGCGCTATCGGTCGGGTTGTGCGGTGTGACGGCGACGCCAGGAATCACGGGGAAAGCCAGGGCAGCGGGTTACGAAAGCCTGATGGTGCCGTCGGCGGCGATGGGCCGCGACATCCCGGTGGCGTTCCTGGGCGGCGGCCCGCACGCGGTGTACCTCCTGGATGCCTTCGACGCGGCCCCGGACGTCAGCAACTGGGTCACCGCGGGTAACGCGATGAACACGCTGGCCGGCAAGGGCATCTCGGTGGTGGCGCCCGCCGGCGGCGCGTGGAGCATGTACACCAACTGGGAGCAGGACGGCAGCAAGCAGTGGGACACCTTCCTGTCCAACGAGCTGCCCAGCTGGCTGGCCGCCAACAAGGGCCTGGCGCCCGGCGGCCACGCCGCCGTGGGCGCCGCTCAGGGCGGTTACGGCGCCATGGCGCTCGCCGCCTTCCACCCCGACCGCTTCGGCTTCGCCGGCTCGCTGTCGGGCATCCTGTACCCGTCGAGCACCAGCTACAACGGCGCGATCCTGGCCGGACTGCAGCAATTCGGCGGCATCGACGGCAACGGAATGTGGGGAGCTCCGCAGCTGGGCCGGTGGAAGTGGCACGACCCGTGGGTGCACGCCTCCCTGCTGGCGCAGAACAACACCCGGGTCTGGGTCTTCAGCCCGCTGAACATGGGGGCCAGCAATCCCGCCGCGATGATCGATCAGGCGGGCGCGGCGATGGGCTCCAGCCGCGAGTTCTATCAGCAGTACCGCAATGTCGGCGGGCGCAACGGCCACTTTGACTTCCCGGGCGGCGGTGACAACGGCTGGGGCACGTGGTCGGGGCAGCTGGGTGCCATGTCCGGCGACATCGTCGGCGCCATCCGCTAACCAGAGCCTTCGACGGCGCTGGCGGCGCCGAGCACACCGACGGTGCGGGTGCGACGAGCCGGTACCGTGTAGGGGGTGCAGCAGAGGGTGGGGGGGCCGCGTCGCCACGCGGTTAGGCCTGGCTCGGGTGCTTCGGGTGTGTGTCACCAATGGCCACCGCATGTGCACTGTGACCGACCGACTCTGCTAGCGGGAGAACATGGCCACCAACGCCCAGCGTAAACGCCGCAGACTGCTCGCCTGGGCCGCCGCCCTCTCGATGGCCGTCGTCGTGTTGCTGGTCATCGTGGCCGTGGTGATCATGCTGCGCAGCCCGTCGTCACCGCCCAGCGCCGTGCCGCCGGGCGTGCTTCCCCCGTCGTCAACGACAACCCACCCGCACAAACCGCGACCCGCTTCTCAAGACGCGTCGTGTCCCGACGTCCAGTTGGTCAACGTTCCCGGTACCTGGGAGTCCGCCCCGCAGGACGATCCGCTTAACCCAATGCAATTTCCGAATGCGTTGCTACACAAAGCAACTGTGCAGATCTCCCAGCAGTTTCCGTCTTCCCGGGTGCAGACGTTCACCACTCCGTATACGGCGCAGTTCCATAACCCGTTGAGCGGCGACAAGCAGATGTCCTACAACGAAAGTCGGGCCGAAGGCACCCGCGCGACGGTCCAAGCGCTGACCGACATGAACAACAAGTGCCCGTTGACCAGCTACGTGCTGATGGGCTTCTCGCAGGGGGCGGTGATCGCCGGCGACGTCGCCAGCGATATCGGCAACGGCCGCGGTCCCGTCGATGACGATCTGGTGCTCGGTGTGACGCTGATCGCCGACGGCCGGCGCCAGGAGGGAGCGGGCAACGACATCGGGCCCGACCCGCCGGGCGAGGGCGCCGAAGTCACCTTGGCCGAGGTGCCGATGCTGTCGGGTCTCGGTTTGACCATGACCGGTGCGCGGCCGGGGGGTTTCGGCGCGCTCAACGGCAAGACCAACGAGATCTGCGCGCCGGGCGACCTCATCTGCGCCGCCCCGGACGAGGCGTTCAGCGTCGCCAACCTGCCGAACACGCTGAATACGTTGGCCGGCGGCGCCGGCCAACCGGTGCACGCGTTGTATGCCACGACTCAGTTCTGGAACTTGGACGGGGTGCCGGCGACGGATTGGACGTTGAACTGGGCGCATGGGCTCGTCGACAATGCGCCACATCCCAAACATGGGTGACATGGCCGCGGGGTAGGCGTATCCGTTACGCGATCGGCGGTACCTTGTGATTTGGCCTGCCGCGCGCCGCCCCTTAACATTAAGAGAAAAGTAAGAGCATTGTGATTGTGGCCCGTTTGGGTCGAAGCTGGCACCTAATCGACGCTCGCCTGAGCATGCGCCGTGACAGGGCCGGCTCGCGCGC
>Ga0307479_10002346_pt1 | contig 17202 bp, 14 predicted proteins | sample atmos_gasesECM4C_FD_203743 | JGI IMG/M metagenome (GOLD analysis project Ga0307479, IMG submission 203743) | Hardwood forest soil microbial communities from Morgan-Monroe State Forest, Indiana, United States - atmos_gasesECM4C_515 | ecosystem: Environmental > Terrestrial > Soil > Temperate... | reverse complement strand
ATCCCCCTTCGACTGCGCCTCCCCCTCCCTCTTCCACTCCTCCACCTTCCAGCCCCCCTCCCAATCCACAATGACGAAGCCTCGCACCCATGCTTCCTGCGCGCGGAAAAAAAGTACCGCGCAAAGTGTCCTTCGAGGTTAATGATGCTAATTAAGGTTACTGCTGCGGATTCTGCTGCGGTTGCTGTGGATTCTGCTGCGGCTGCTGCGGATTCGGTGGATTCTGGCCGGGCTGCTGGCCTGGCCCCGTTTGGCCGGGCGCTTGGCCTGGCACTTGTCCGGGGACCTGACCGAGGCCGGTGCCCGTCTGCACGCCGGGCTGGCCCAAGCCGAAGGTATCCTTCGACGGGTCCCAGATAAATTCAAAGAGGCGGTAATTTTTGGCGTGCTCGTAGATTATCACCGATGGTTTGTTGATTTTGCCGCCGACGCCGATGATGTTGCCTCCCACAATCGTGGGCGGGTCGTCGGTGGGAATCGGCGTGCCGCCGGAAGCAGAGCCCGTATCAGCGGAGACAGGCGCGCCGTTGACGCCAAGAGGGTTGCCGGGATTCGCGCCCGGGCTTGACGCGCCAAACTGCGTTCCTGGTGTTCCGGGCTGGGCTCCGGGCTGCGCGCCCGGTTGGATTGCTTGCCCAATTTGCCCAAAAATGCTGCCAGCGCCGGCCCCGCCCGGAGCATTCGCCCCGGCCAACGCGCTCGCGGGAGTGCCGATTCCGGGAGCCTGGCCAAATTGAAGATTCTGCTGCTGCGGCTTCAAGCTGCCGATGAGTTGGCCGGAGGGCCCCACGTAGATGAACCGCCAGGAGCCATCCTGAGCGTTCATGGGATCCTTGTAGGCCTGGCGCATGAAGCGCAGCGACCCGATTTTCGGTTTGGTGAGGTCGTCAATGTTGGTGGGGAAACGGCCCATTTTGCGGTAATAGAGTTTCACGCCGCGGATATATTGCTTGCCGCGCCAGATCATCTCTTTTTCTTTTTCGCGCTGGCCTTCGGTGCGAACGTTCGGAGCTACCGAAAAAACCAGCAGGAGCATGATGGTGGTCAGGAAAATAACCAAGAGGAGCGCGTAACCTTGCTGGCCGCCACGCTTGCGCGCGGTTCTGCGAGGTTTAGCGATCATTTCGGCGCGCCTCCCTCTTGCTCCTCGAGAGGCGCAGTGCCGGGCAGCCCCGGCGATGAAACATCCTCAAACTGAAGACTGGTGTTGCCAATTCTAAGGATGCGGTAGCGTTTCAGAAGGACTTCGCCCTCAGAAAGGACATAGACTTCGTCGCTGGTGGTGTCGTGAAGGAAGGCGCGGCGGGCCGTTCCGTTAGGAACCACGCCGTAGCCATAGTATTTGAGGTTGGCAGGAAGCTTGGGCGGTTCCGGGGGTGGTGGGGGGCATGGGGCTTGGCCAACGATACCGCAGCGGTTGGGCACTTGGGCAGTAGCTTGAGTGCCAGAGTGCGGGTGAAGTGGGGCAGCGGGCAAAGCCACTTCGCTGAAGATGTTGCGGCCAGTGCTCTTGTACTCGGCCTTGCGTGCCCTGTCAATGAGGTCGAACCGAATGACCGGACTTTCTATGGCGAGCGCCGGATCATCATCCGCACCGGCGCCAGAACCGCCTGAGATTGCCTGCGTACTGCGCTGGAAAGTCCAGAACCACATGGCCGCGCCGACGAGTACGAGCGCGAGGAGGATAGCGAGCTGTCGCTTCTGTTTCACGGTGTGGTCCGGAAATAAGTCTTGAGGTGCAGCCCGACTTTGACGACGTTAGAAGGGGCCTGGCTGGTGCCGTTGGTCGCCAAGGTCAGGGATTCCACTTCGTAGATATTGGAAGAACGCTGGATGGCGTTCAAGAAAAGAATCACATTCTTGTAATTGCCTTCGATTGTCAAATCCAAGGCCACTTCGGTGATGGACCGTTTCGGAATGGCTGTGGGCTTGAAAGCGAGATCTACAAGGCGGACGCCGCTTTGCTTTTCGATTTTCCCCAGTTCGGCAGAAACCGAGGAGTAGCCGGTGCCGGCCGGCAGCAGGGATTTTTCAAACTCGTCGCAGTCTTTCTGAGTTTTTGGCGTTTCGTCCCTGATTTCCTGGGCGCGCTCGATCTCGGCGTGCAGCCGCTTGAGCAGCCGCTCCCGACTGGTGAATTCCCCCTCCGGGGTGAACGGGACGGAAGCGAGTTGCCATCCGTAGGCACCCAAGGCAATATCGGCAGCGGCCAGAAAAATCAGGGCGCCCAGCATGACGCGCTTGCGGGTTGTGAAATCGTGTGGCATTACGTTCCCGAATAATACGCCGTTAATTGAACGACTTTTTGATCGCCGGCCGGATTGTTCGCGCCGATCGAAGTGGTTTCGATCTTCTCCTGAACCTCGGAGAATTGGCCGGATTTCTCGAGGGCATGCAGGAATTGCAGCTTGACCTCATCCGAAGTGGCGCCGACGGTCAGGCTGACTTCGACGTGCCCGGAGACCTGCTTGGGCTCGACGCGAATGACGCGCACACCGGGCGGCAAAATACGCTCCAGATCCATGAACATTTGCGTCCAATTGAAACTGCGCAGGACAATAATGCCGTTGATGAACGCGGCACGGTCGTCCAGCTCTGCGATCTGCTTCTGTTTGAAATAGCGCTCCAGGCTTTTGCGCTGGACTTCGTAGACGGCGGATTCCTTCTGAATTTTCTGCTCGCGGGCGCGAACCGAAGCGGCGGCCTTGCGAGCTGAATAAACCTGCCATCCGAGAACGAGAAAAGCGGCGCTTGCCAAGAAGATCGAGAGACCGGCTCCCGCAAGGAAGCGCCGGTGGGTTTCCAGCGGCTTGGTTGCCAGATTGAGTTGAACTCTCATGCTTTCCAGTCCCCTCAGAGCTCCCCAGTCATGCTCATGCGCGGTGCAACATCCAGCCCACCAGGCCCTCGAGATCGCGATCGGCAAGCTGCCGGGCGTCTTCCTTGATGCGCCCATCGGACTGGGCAGAAGCAAGCAAGGAGCGCACCTGACAATGGAATTCCTCTTCCAACGGGCGAGCAAAGTCCGCAAGGCGGTCGCCCAGTCCAGCCAGATGCACGGAACAAATTCCCTCCTGCCAGGTGTCCTGGTAGTACGCGGCAACAGGAAAAATCTCCTCCAGGAGCGCTTCCGGCGTAAGAGTGGCGCCGTGGCCCGGAAGCTCCGTGCAGCGATAGGCGCAGAGGACGCCGGAGCGCGCAATCACGGTGGTCAAAGCCGAACCGGAAACCCGCGCCAGCAACATCGCCTTGTCGTCGCCGAGCAGCGCAATAGCCGCGAGCGAAGAGCTGAGAACCACCCCCGGAAACAGGGAGAGCCCTTCGACGAGAGATTCGTACTCGCGAATCACCCGCTGACGGGCGAGGGCGGTGACAATATCCACGCCGGCATCGCGGGCCGGCTGGCGAAAATAGGAAAGGATGGTCTCGTCGGCTTCGAAGGGCACGCTCTTTTTCAACTTCCAGCGCAGCAGAGGGATGGCTTCGTCACGGGAACGGGGGAAGTCTTCGAAGTGCTGGACAAAGACGCGGATCACCGGATCGGGCACGAGCAAAGCGACGTCTTCCTGGCGAGCGTCCACGCGGTCGCAAGCCTTGGCGAGCGCGGCTTTGACGGCAGCCGAATTCGCCAGATTGACTTCCACTGCCGATGGAATGATTCCTTCGAAGGGCAACTCTTCGACGGCGAATGCATCGAGCGAACCGGCACGGTTCCAACGCGCAACAGCAATGCGGTCCGCGGCAATTTCGATAGCCACAGGGGGATGGGGCATGGCGTCGAGCCAGCGCGCGAGGCGCCGCACGAGACCGCTCTGGAAAATGCCCTGCTGAGAAACGGCGGTGCTACTCAACGAAAGTCACCTTGTTAATTTCCCGGATGGTAGAGATGCCGGCACGGACCTTGGCCAGGCCGCTTTCACGCAAGCTGGTCATTCCTTCTTCGCGAGCTATGCGCTTGATCTCGGAAGTGGGGCGGCGGTCCACAATCATTTCGCGGATGCGGTCCGTCAGGTCCAACATCTCACAAATAGCCGTCCGGCCATGGTAACCGGTCCCGGAGCATTCCAGGCATCCGGCGCCCTCCAGGATGGGGATTTTGCCCCAGACCGTGGGATCCAGACCGGCTTCTTTCAGCTCCTCGGCCGAGTATTTCTTGGGCTTTTTGCAACTCGGGCAAATGATGCGGACGAGGCGCTGGGCCAAAATGCAGTTGAGGGCGGAGACAAAGTTGTAAGGCTCGACGCCCATGTTGACGAAACGGCCGATGACGTCGGTAACGTTGTTGGCGTGGACCGTGGTGAAGACCAGGTGGCCTGTGAGCGCGGATTGAATGGCGATCTGCGCGGTTTCCTGGTCGCGGATTTCCCCGACCATGACTTTGTCCGGATCGTGACGGAGAATGGAGCGCAGGCCGCGGGCAAAGGTGAGGCCTTTCTTTTCGTTCACGGGAATCTGCGTGATGCCCTTCACCTGGTATTCGACGGGGTCTTCAATGGTGACGAATTTATCTTCGTCGCTTTTGATCTCATTGATGGCGGCGTAGAGCGTGGTGGTCTTGCCGGAACCGGTGGGACCGGTGACGAGAACCATGCCGTAAGGCTCATGGATGTAGCGCCGGAAGCGGTGGAGCTCTTCGGCGGAAAAGCCGACGACATCGAGAGTCAGGTTCTGAAATTTTTCGGAAAGCGTTTCTTTGTCGAGGACACGGAGGACGGCGTCCTCGCCGTGGCTGGCGGGCATGATGGAAACGCGGAGGTCGATGTAGCGACCCTTGTAGCGCACGCGAAAGCGGCCGTCCTGGGGAACGCGGCGCTCGGCGATGTCCAGTTCGCTTAGAACCTTGATCCGCGAAAGCACCATGGGATGCCATTCCTTACCGATGGGCTGCATGGCATGCTGGAGAACACCGTCGATGCGGTACTTAACGGCGACTTCGGCGTCGCGGGCCTCGATGTGAATGTCGCTGGCGCGGCGCTCGAGGGCGGTGAAGATGATGGTTTCCACAAGACGAACCACCGGGCTGGCAGTGCTCTCGCGCGTCAGGCGGTCGCCGGAAATGGTCTCTTCGCTTTCCTCTTCCTCCTTGGTGGTCTGCAAGGCGAAGGCCTCGGTGGCCTGCTCGAGGACGCGCTGCGATTGCTCGGTTCGCTTCAGGAGGTCGCCGATCTGGCGGGCGGTGGCCACGCGAATCAGGAGCTTTTTGCCGACCAACAGCTGTAGTTCGTCGCTGCTGTGCACCTGCCCGGGATCAGCAGCGGCGATGGTCAAAACGTTTTCGTGGGCCTCCAGTGGCACGAAGTTGTAACGGAACATCAAGTCTGCGGGAATGGTGCGAAACAGTTCGGGATCAATGCGCTGCTCGCGCAAATCAACGAAAGTATAGCGGTATCTCTCGGCCAGCTTGCGCGCAACCTCGCGTTCCTGCTGCTCATCGACAGCCGAGGCGTCCCCCGCCATGGCATTTGCGTGTTGATCGGTGGTGGCCATACTCCCCTATCTGCCCGTCCCACTGAGCGAGAAAGAAAAAATCGGAAGATACAGCGAAATCAATATGAAGGCGATGAACAGCCCCATGCAGATGAGCAGGAGCGGTTCGATGAGCGAGACCAGGGCGGAGAGGCGCAGATTCACTTCTTCCTCGTAGAACTCGGCCACGCTGTTCAGCATGGGGGAGAGCGCGCCGCTGGATTCGCCGACCTCGATCATATCCACTGCCAATTTCGGTATGACGCCTTTGGAAGCAAGCGCGACATGCAAAGACTCGCCTTCGCGGACCATTTGGGTGGCTTGCGCGACGGTGACGCGCAGGAGCTTGCTGGTAATGGCGTCGGTGGCCGTTTGCAGGCCCGCCACGAGCGGCGTGCCGCCGGTTAACAGAGTGGAAAGTGTGCGGGAAAACTGCGCGACCTGGAATTTGAGCAGCGTTTCGCCAACAACCGGCAAACCAAACAGCAATCGATCGAGCACCTTTCCGCCTTCCTCAGTGCGCGACCACAAAAAAACTCCCACCGCCGCCAGGACCAAAGCGGCGACAGCGCCCAAAAACACAAGGCGGTAATCCACAGTGAGAGTAATCAACAGGCGCGTAGGCGCGGGAAGCTCCACGTTCAAATCACGGTAGAGGAGCGCAAACTTGGGAATGACCTGGGTGACCAGGTAGGTGACGATGCAAACGGCGACGGTGACGAGCAATGCCGGGTAGATCAGAGTGGCAACGATGCGCTTGCGCACGCCGGTGCTGACGCGCTGATAGGCAATGTAGTAGTCCAGCACGCCCGGCAGATTGCCGCTCTTCTCGCCCGCCAGAATGGCCGTGGAATAAACTTTGGAGAACACGCCCGCTTCCGCGACAGCTTCGGAGAGCGATTTGCCTTCGCGGACCTGATCGCGAATCTGAGCGATGACGGGGCGAAGCTTGGGAGAGCTGGCGCGCGTGGCGAGCAGCTCCAGCGCGCGTAAAATGGGAATGCCGGCCTTAATTAGCGTGTTGAATTGCTGGTTCAGAATGAGGAAATCGGAACCGCCTACCTGGCGTCCCGCCTTGCTGCGCAACAAACCGGCCAGGCGGCCGCCGCGGTTTTGCACCGAGTAAACATACAAACCCCGCTCGGCGAGTTTCTGGCGCGCTTCGTCCAGAGAGCCCGCGGCCTCGACGTGTGAGAACACACGCCCATCGGAATCCGCGACGCGGCAAACAAATTCGCCCATACTGTGGTTCAGTTTACCTCATCTAGCTGGTATGCGTACTAGGCCGCTGGGGTTGGCCGTTCCAAGTTGGAAAGGGCCTATTTGGCCTCGATCTAGCCTTTGGGGTCCTACCGACTAGCGTTCCTCACCAGCAGGCAGTTCCCCATTTACGATGGCTACACCCGGGGGAACCTGGAAGCGAAAAAGGGACTCGTCGAGTTGCGGGTCCAACTGCCAGTTGGCGAAGCGGAACTCGATGCCGACGCCGCCAGGGTCGCTGAGCAGAACGCGCACGAGGTCGCCGGAATTGGATTGGATTTCCAGGTAAACGCCATCACTCGCGGACTCCGGAACTGGCCTGCTCCCGGATTCGGCGCCGCCTGTTTTCGGATTGGAACCGCGCAACTCGCAGTACAACATCGTGTCCGCGCGTGATTCCACTAATTGCTCCGCTGCATATTCCACTCGGGCGCAAATCTTGGAGAGCTTGATGCGGCCAGCCAGCAGAGCTAGCGGCGTCCGCCAATCGGTGCTCTGCTTAGCAGGAACGCGAGTGACGGTGTGATCAGCGGGAACATAAAACCAGGCAGTCTTGCCATCGACAAGGAAGAGGTTTTTCTCGGGAGATTCGTACTCCCAGCGCATTTTGCCGGGACGCAGGAAGTAAACGCGGCCGGCCTCGGAGCGAATCAGCCGGCCGTTCTCACTGTAGCGCTCGAGGAAAGTAGCCTGGAGGCGAGCCGCACGCCGGTATCTCTCCTCAAAACGGCGCGGTACGGAAATATCAGTGGTCTTGCCGGCGTGGTCGCGAGGGGCAGCGGCATCCTGATTCCAAGAAAAGAGCGAGCTGAAGACGAACAGGAATGCGCAAGATGCGAATGAGCGAAACACCGCCACGACTACGAGTATATCAGGGCCGGTAACGGCCAGACCCCAGGCAACGGGCCGCGATGAAAATCCGCGTGCCGGGGGAGAATGAACCTGCCACATGAGACTAGTTGCCGACGATAAGGGTTACCACCGCGGCGCAACTCCCCACGCCTGTGCCGACGGCCACACCCGTGGTGTTCGCTCGAATCACACCCGTCTGGTCCGAGCAGAAGGCGCGCTTGCCCGTCACGTCCACCACATTAGGTGTGGCATTGCTTTCAAATCCGTTGGTGACGGTTCCCACGAGATTATTCCCGACGGCCGCAAACGCATAGCCGCTCTTAACGTAGGGGGCTATGCTCAATTGGGAGTCGATGATGCAAGCCGTAGCAGCAGTCCCGGCGAGACAAGGCGCAGGCCCACCCAGATTGTCGATTGTTGCCGCGTAGCCAGAGCCCCAGCTCGAAGAATAGGTCGCCTCCGCGGTGTTAACGGTGCGAAGCGAGGCCACGGCGGAAGATTCGTTGGCAGCGATTCGCGAACGCAGCAAGTTGGGAATGGCTATCGCCGCGATGATTAAAATAATGGCGACGACAATCAGCAGTTCGATCAGCGAGAAACCTCTTTGTTTTTTCATGATCCACCTAAACTTGGATTCCACTCCTGGCAGTGCCGGTTCTAGTAGTTCCAGAACTACCCCTAGAGGAGAGCAAGTGCGGGACCAAACCTAAGAAACATTAGTACTACGCATTCATAGGTGAATACGGGTCTGCGTGTCGGGCCTTGGCAAGGCACCAGGGCCGGCCAGAGAGAAAAATAAGGAGGAAGCGAGGCTTCCTCCCTTTTGGGAAATGAGATGAGCTATTAGTTGCCGATCGGACCAGAAACCCCGGCAGCCGTCGCAACACCTGCACAGCTACCTGCGGCTACGCCGATAGCCGCACCACCCGGGCTAACGAACTTGAGCACGCCCGTCTGGTCATCGCAGAAGGCGCGCACGCCCGTGGTCTGCACGGTCGACGGGGTGGCATTCACTTCGAAACCGTTGTTGACGCCGTTAGCCGCAAGCGTTCCAGCGGCGTTGAACACGTAGCCGCTCTTGGTGAAGGGAGCAGTGCTCAACAGGGGGTCGATCAAGCACGATGCGGCGGCCGTGGCAGCAGCGCACGGTGCGGCCCCGCCGAGAGAGACTAGGTCAGGCGAGTAACCCACACCCCAGCTCGATTGATAGGTCACTTCCGCAGTGCCGATGGTGCGGACCGAACCCACGGCAGACGATTCGTTCGCGGCAATCTTGGAACGCAGCAAGTTCGGAATAGCAATGGCAGCGATAATCAGAATGATCGCCACGACGATCAAGAGCTCGATAAGAGAGAAACCCTTCTGCTTCTTCATGAAATCTCCTTGGATATTATGGAAGTGCCAGAGCACACGTTATTGGGGAGCAAGGTGAATGCCAACATAGCTGGATGCGGCATCAGTGTATCATGAGATGGCAAGCCCTTTATTGTCAAACAGTTATGGTTCTTGCGGACTACCCAACGAGAACTCGCAGTTCCTTAGCCAAGGCCGATTTCGACCGCCGATGTGACGTTTTGCGTCATTCAGGAGAGCCGCAATTCGTCAGTTTCACTTGCCGCTTCCGTTTCGTCCCAGGCAACAAAAAAGGGAGGAAGCGATGCTTCCTCCCTTCTTCGGAAAAGATTGAGTTAGGCTACTAGTTGCCGATCGGGCCAGAGACTCCGGCAGCCGTCGCAACACCTGCACAGCTACCTGCGGCTACGCCGATGGCCGCTCCACCCGGGCTAACGAACTTGAGCACGCCCGTCTGGTCATCGCAGAAGGCGCGCACGCCCGTGGTCTGCACGGTCGACGGGGTGGCATTCACTTCGAAACCGTTGTTGACGCCGTTAACCGCAAGCGTTCCAGCGGCGTTGAACACGTAGCCGCTCTTGGTGAACGGAGCGACGCTCAACAGCGGGTCAATCAAGCACGCGGTCGCGGCCGTTGCAGCAGCGCACGGTGCGGCCCCGCCTAGGTTAGTCAGACCAGCGGCGTAACCGCTGCCCCAGCTCGAAGAATAAGTCACTTCCGCAGTGCCGATCGTGCGCACCGAACCCACGGCGGACGATTCGTTGGCGGCAATCTTCGACCGCAGCAAATTCGGGATGGCGATGGCCGCGATGATCAAAATGATCGCCACGACGATCAAGAGCTCGATAAGAGAGAAACCCTTTTGCTTCTTCATGAAATCTCCTTGAGAAATGTGTCGTGCTAAGCGCACGCCCAATGTGGAGCACATCGTAGGCCATTCCCGGAGTTTGCTAGAAATTCGTGCTCCCTTCTGCATCTCACTGATAATAAATACCTTAGTGAACCGCTCGGCGGATGTGGCAAGTTCGGAGCCATCCAGCCCTGGAAAGGCCCTTTTGAGTCGACATTTTTTGTCTCTTATGGCAAACAGAAATCGTCAGTTTGCTATCTCCGTGGTTCGATTGGCTTCTAAGGCCTGGAAAGGCTAAAGGCCATGTTTTTTGGCGTAATGGCGAAAAGAGCGGTAGGTGATCTTGAGGAGTTCTGCGGCGCGCGTGCGGACGCCGTCAGCCTTCAGGAGCGCCGCCCGAAGGTAAAGCCGCTCCGTGGCGGCCACAGCCTGCTCAAAATCAACACCCCCCGCGGGAAATTCGACGCCTTGGCTCGCGGCCATCTCGGCGGCGGCACCCTGTGTTACGCCTAGCACCTTATCCGGTATTACACGAACGGAGATCTCCGGGCCTGATTCCAACGCCACAGCGCGCTCCATCGTGTTTTCCAGCTCGCGAACGTTGCCTGGCCATTCGTAGGCCTCGAGCTTGCTCATGGCCTCGGGTGAGATTCCGTCGACGAGCTTTTCCATGGTCTTCCGGAAACGCTCGAGGAAATGACGCGCCAAGAGAGGAATGTCTTCCCGGCGGTCGCGGAGCGGGGGAACAAGGATAGGAATAACGCTGAGACGGTAATAGAGGTCCTCGCGGAAACGCCCCTCGGCGATCTCTTTCTCAAAATTCTTGTTTGTCGCGGCGATGATGCGCACGTCCACGTCGTCTTCTTCCGTGCTGCCGATGGGGCGAACTTTTCCTTCTTGAAGCACGCGGTACAGTTTCACCTGCATGGTCAGGCTCATGTTGCCGATTTCATCCATAAAGAGAGTGCCGCCGTGTGCGGCCTGGAAAAGTCCCTCGCGGTTTTCATTGGCGCCGGTGAAGGAACCTTTCGTGTAACCGAAGAGCTCCGACTCGAGGAGGGTTTCGGGAAAGGCTCCGCAATTGATGGTAATGAAGGGCGCCTGTGCGCGCTGGCTGTTTTCATGAATGGCACGTGCCACAAGCTCTTTTCCAGTGCCGCTCTCTCCGGTAATGAGCACGCGGCTGGATTGCGGTGCAACCGTCTGGATCAAATCGTAGATGGCACGCATTTTGGGGCTCTGCCCGATGATGTTGTCCAGACCCGTCAGGCGGCGCAGCTCCCGGCGGAGGTACCCCGCTTCCTTTTTCCAGCGCATGTTCTCGGAGACTTCGTGAACGGTGCGCCGCAACTGATCGATGTGGTTGTGGTCCTTGATAACGTAGCGGTCTGCGCCAGAATTGAGCGCATCAATCGCGGTGTCCAGAGCGGGCAGCGCCGTCATGAGGACGAAAAAGGAATCCGGGGCAATTTCTTTGGTGAATTTCAGCAGATCGACGCCGGTCTCGCCGGGCATGCGGATGTCCGAAATGATGATGTCGAAGATCTGGGATTCGAGTTTGCGCTTGGCGGCCTCCACGCTGTGGACCACTTCCACACGATGGCCTTCCTTGCGAAAGGTGATCTCCAGCAGCTCGCCGATGGATTTCTCGTCGTCCACGACAAGAATGTGCGGCAGCTCTCGCCCCGATTCTTTAACGGCCGTCTTCGTTCCCAGCATAAACCTCACGCGACGCGCGGCAATTCAACGATGAATTCCGAGCCGCGGTCCTTCTCTGAGATCACACTAATCTTACCGCTGTGCGCCTGCACGATCTGATAAACGATGGATAACCCCAGGCCCGTGCCGCCCTCGAAGCCCGACTGGAGCGGCTCAAAGATCTTAGCTTTTTGTTTGGCGTCCAAGCCAATGCCGGTGTCGCGAAAGGCGATGCGCAACCAAAAGGGATAGGGTTCGAGCTTGACGGTGAGGGTGCCCCCCGCAGGCATGGCGCGAATGGCATTGTCGCAAAGATTCCAGAAGACTTGTTTGATCTTGTTGGCGTCCACACGCGCGCGCAATTCCAGCCCATTGAAGGCTCGCACAATGCGGAACTTGGATCCCACCTCCGGCTTTTGCTCCATCAACAGGATGGTCTCCTCGAGGAGCGAGCGCACGTCCGCTTCCTGGAAGTCGTAGGTTTTTTCCCGCGAGTAATGCAAGAAATCCGTGATGATGTTGTTGAGCCGTTCGGACTCCCGGCTGACGATGTGCACAAGCCGCTTTTCATCATCTTCCAAGGGGACGAGGCGCGCCAACTCTTTCACCGCGCCAGCCATCGCGGTCAGTGGCTGGCGAATTTCGTGGGCGATTGCCGCGGAAAGGCGTCCCAGCGCGGCCATGCGCTCCTTGGTGGCGACCTCTTGCTCCAACCGGCGCAGGTCGGTCAGGTCCTGAAAATTGAAGACGTACCCGCTGCGCTCTTCTGTTCCCAGACGCAGCGGAGAAACGCTAATTCCCAGACAGCGCGCTTCGCCCTGAGGGGTGTGAAAGTCAATTTCCCTGCGCAGTGAAAGCCTCTCGACATTTGGATACTGTCCCGGGAGCCAGAAGTCCGCGTTCAGCTCCTGAAGCTTTTTTCGGTGCACCTCAGCAAAACGGTATCCGAGAATCTCCTCGCCGGTGCGATTGAGGAGCAGGATGCCGCCATCCAAGTCCGTTGTGATCAATCCCCCGCGCATCGAGTGAATTATGTCCTGGGTGAAATCCTGCAGGCTGAGAAGTTGTTCACTCTTCTCCTCGAGTTCACGCCCCTTGCTGCGAAGGGAGTGGACCAGCAAACTGGTCAAATAAGCGACAGCCAGGAAGCCGAGCAGGTTCATTACCAGCCAGGTCCGCAGGCTTTGTAGCGAAGGGAGAGTCGAGGAGGTTCGAGGGAGTTTCCCCGCATAGGCCAGAAGAGTCATGGCGGCAAGAAGCAAAAAGCAAATGGCGGCGTTGAGGAAGGCGACACTTCTCGAGAACACGATGCTGCCAACGATAATGACGAGGAGATAGAGCCAGATGAAGTAGCTTTCCTGCGAACCGGTGAGGTAAACCAGGAGCGTCACCATCACGACGTCCCCGGCAACTTGCATCCCGCCATGCCAGCCGGCTTGCGGGAGCCAACGGAGCAGAATCAGGTGAAGAATCCCAAGGGTGATCCAGAAGATGAAGAGGGTAAGAAAGAATCGGCTGGCGCTTAGGCCAGGCACATATTGGGGCCAGACTACTCCGACGGTCAGGATGAGCGTGATGGTCAGGAGACGGACACGCGTCAACCACTCCAGCCAAGCTCGCGTCGCGAAACTCTGGTCCATTGTCGGCTCGCGCCTATGCATTCAGGGCAGTTACTATTCCCAGTATAAACAGAAGAGCGGGGGACAGAGAGCCGACTTCTGTCCCCCGCAACCAAAGATACAGCATCGGTGGGAGCGATTATCTCCCGGCCAGTTTGCCAATGAGTGAAAACAGCGGCAAGTACATGGAGATAACCACGCCGCCGACCACCAGGCCGAGGAACACGATCATGATGGGTTCCAGAGCGGTCAGCAAGTCCTTCACCGCCGCGTCCACTTCTTCCTCGTAGAAATCGGCGATCTTTTGGAGCATAGCGTCCATAGCGCCGGTCTGCTCGCCCACCGCGATCATCTGGGTGACCATGCCCGGAAAAACTTCCGTTTCCTTGAGCGGGTCGGTGAGCGACTTGCCTTCTTCGAGCGACTTCCTGACCTTCTGGAGAGCCCTTTCGACCACCGCGTTACCGGCAGTTCTGGCGGTGATGTCCAAGCCCTCGAGAATGGGCACGCCGCTGGAGATCAGCGTTCCCAGGGTTCGCGTGAAGCGCGCGACAGCAATTTTTCTCATCAGGATGCCTAGGACCGGCAGCTTGAGGACGATGGTGTCCATAACCAAACGGCCCTGGTTGGTTCCGTACCAGGCTTTCAATCCAAAAATGCCTCCGATGATGCCTACGAGAATCAGGAACCCAAAAATGCTGCCGATAAAGTGGCTTAGGGCGATGACGATGCGCGTGGGCAGCGGAAGGTCCACACCGAGGCCGGCAAATAGAGTGGCGAAGATGGGAACGACCTTCCAGAGGAGCAGGGTGATGACGGCCCCCGCTACGCTTATAACGCCCACGGGGTAAACCAATGCAGATTTCACGGCGCGCTGCAGCTTGACGTTCTTTTCAATATAGCTGGAAAGGCGCTGCAAAATGGTATCGAGGATACCGCCGGTCTCGCCCGCTTCAACCATGTTGACGTACAAGGAGTCGAACACTTTCGGCGAGCTGCGCATGGCGGTGGAAAGCGTGGCCCCGCCCTCCACCTGCGCGCGCGTGGCGGTCAAGACCTTCTGAAATAGCTTGTTCTCCTGCTGGCCGGCGAGGATTTCCAAGCATTGCACCAGCGGTAGACCGGCGTCGATCATGACAGAGAACTGGCGCGTGAAGATGGCCAGTTCTTTTGCGGAAATGCTTCCGCCAAACGTGGGGATGTTGAACTCCTTCCCCTTTTCCGTCATTTTCGTGGCGGTGATCTGCTGGCGCCTCAAGAGATTCTGCAGCTCCGCCTTGCTGGATGCGGTCATCACCCCGCTGACAGCAGAGCCGGAGCGGCTCGTACCCTGATATTTGTAATCCGGCATTGGACTCCCTCCTAAAGTTCTCTAATCTCCTTGGCTCGCACCACCTCAGCCAATCTCTTAGCGCCGGGCGCCCACGGGAACCCTTGCGCTCGGCCCGGCAGTCGCCACACCGCGGTTAATCATGTCTTGCAGTTCATCGGCGTTCGAAGAACGCGAAAGGGCCAGATCCAAAGTAATCAGTTTTCCAAAATAAGCGTTGGCCAAGCCCTGGTTGAAAGTTTGCATGCCGGTTTGTCCCGTGCCCGTCTGCATCGCCGAGTAGATCTGGTGAATCTTGTCTTCGCGGATGAGATTGCGGATCGCGGCGGTGGGAATGAGAATTTCCATAATCATGGCGCGGCCGCGTCCGTCGGCCCGCGGCAGGAGGGCCTGACAAAGGATCCCTTCGAGCACCAGGGAGAGCTGGGCACGGATTTGTGGCTGCTGGTGCGATGGAAAAACGTCGATGATGCGGTTGATCGTGGAAGATGCGGAGTTGGTATGCAGAGTGGCAAAGGTCAAGTGGCCGGTCTCGGCAATGCGCAGGGCCGACTCGATGGTCTCCAAGTCGCGCATTTCACCAATCAGCACGACGTCCGGATCTTCGCGCAGCGCCGCGCGCAGCGAGTTGGCAAAGGAATGGGTGTCGGAGTGGACTTCGCGCTGGTTCACCAGGCAGCGTTTATGGTTGTGCAGGAACTCGATGGGGTCTTCGATGGTGATCATGTGCTCGTCGCGCTCGCTGTTGATCTTGTCGAGCATGGCGGCGAGAGTGGTGGACTTTCCAGAGCCGGTTGGTCCGGTAACGAGCACGAGTCCGCGAGGCTTGTCGCAAAGGCCTTTCACCACGACCGGGAGGCCCAAAGCATCGAAACCCTTGATGTCCCAGGGAATGGTGCGGAAGACCGCTCCCACCGCGCCGCGCTGGTTGAAGACGTTTCCGCGGAAACGCGCCAGGTTTTTCAAGCCGAAGGAAAAGTCCAGCTCCAAGTTTTCCTCAAAGCGGTGTTTCTGCGAGTCGGTCAAGACGCTATACGCCAGCGATTTCGTGTCCGCGGCGGTGAGCGGAGGCATATCCAAGGGGCGGAGTTTTCCGTGCACGCGCACGCGCGGGGCGCTGTTGGTGGTGATATGGAGGTCGCTGCCCCCGATTTCAATCATCTTCTTTAACAGTTCACTCAGCGTGATTCCGGCCATTGATTGCCCTCAATTCTATAGAACCGTTTCGCGCAGGACCTCTTCCATCGTAGTCATTCCCAACGCCACTTTGAGCAGGCCGCTGCGCCGCAGCGTAATCATTCCCTGCTCGATGGCTTTCTTCTTCAATTCCAAGGCGGAGGCGCCTACCAGGATCAGTTCGCGCAACTCGTCGTTGATTTCCATCACTTCGTACAATCCGGTGCGGCCTTTATAGCCGCGCTTTCCGCAAGTGGTGCAGCCCCTGCCATGGTAGATCTTGGTTTTCTTGGCTTCTTCGGGAGCGTAGCCCGCGTCAATCAGAGCCTGTTGCGGGATTTCCAATTCTTCCTTGCAATTGCCACAAATACGCCGCACCAGACGCTGCGCGCAGATCAAATTCACAGACGTGGCCACCAGGAAAGGCTCAATGCCCATGTTCATCAAGCGGCTGATGGTGGAGGGAGCGTCGTTTGTGTGCAGCGTGGAAAGCACAAGGTGGCCGGTCAAGGCGGCTTTGACGCCGATTTCCGCGGTCTCGAAGTCGCGGATCTCGCCGACCAGGATGATGTTGGGGTCCTGCCGCAGGAAGGCGCGCAGAGCGGCGGCAAAGTTCAGGCCGATCTGGTCCTTCATTTGAACCTGGTTGATCCCCGACAATTGAAACTCCACGGGATCCTCAGCGGTCATGATATTGGTGTCCACGGTGTTCAGCGTAGCCACCGAGGAATACAAGGTGTTGGTTTTTCCGGAACCCGTTGGACCCGTGACCAGCACCATGCCGTAAGGCTTCATGATGTTGCGCTGGAACTTTTCGAGGGAGGCAGCCTCGAAGCCAAGTTTGGTCATATCCAGGCGGAGGTTTTCCTTGTCGAGCAACCGCAGGACGATTTTTTCGCCGTACAGAGTGGGAACGGTGGAGACGCGAAAATCCAGTTCCTTTTTCTTTCCCTCGGTACGGTACTTGATCATGATGCGGCCGTCCTGGGGCAAGCGCTTTTCGGCAATGTCCAGCTTGGCCATGATCTTCACGCGGCTGGTGATGGCATCCTTCAAGCGCAAGGGCGGGGACATGACCGTCTGAAGCTGGCCGTCAATGCGGAAGCGCACGCGTAATTCCGTCTCGTACGGCTCGATGTGAATATCACTGGCGCCGCGCTTCACCGAATCGGTCATAATCAAGGCCACCAGCTTGATGATGGGAGCTTCTTCCGCGGCTTTTTCCAGGGAGGCCGCATCCAATTCGGCTTCTTCGGCGGCAAGCTCCAGCTGATCCTCTTCATCGACCAGGTCTTTCATCAAGTTGGTGAGTTCTTCCTGATTCGAGGCCATCCCGCCGTAAAAACGGGCAATCGCGTCGCCGATGGCGGCTTCTGAGGCGACTACCGGCTCGACGTTAAAGCCGGTCATGAACTTGATGTCGTCCATTGCGAAGACGTTGGTCGGATCGGTCATGGCAATGGTCAGGACGGAACCGACGCGCGAGAGCGGAACAACCTGATACCGCGTTGCCGTGTCCTGGGGAATCAGCTTGATGACATTGGGATCGATTTCGTAATACTTCAGGTTGATGGAGGGAACGCCATACTGGCGGGAGA
>Ga0307479_10002345_pt1 | contig 17203 bp, 16 predicted proteins | sample atmos_gasesECM4C_FD_203743 | JGI IMG/M metagenome (GOLD analysis project Ga0307479, IMG submission 203743) | Hardwood forest soil microbial communities from Morgan-Monroe State Forest, Indiana, United States - atmos_gasesECM4C_515 | ecosystem: Environmental > Terrestrial > Soil > Temperate... | reverse complement strand
CTTCACGAAGATCGGCCCGAGCTCCTCGAGCGCCAGCCGCAGCCGCTCGCCGCGCCCGCCGCCGCGGCGCCGCTCGAGCCACACGCCGGGCGACAGCACCAGCAGGAAGCGCAGCGGCCTATATAGGTGAGTCGCGCGGACGTAGTCGTCGAGCCGGTGCCTGAGCAGCACCCGCTGGATCTCCAGCAACCGCAGCAGCACCCGTATCTTCACTGGGGTCCGGGCGGCGCCGCCGCAGCACGCCGCCGCACCAGCAGCTCGATCCGCGCGGCGAGACGGTCGAGGTCCTCGCGCAGCGCCTCGACGCCGCGCAGGAACTGCTCGCCCTCGTGGCGCGGCACGAGGTCGGCGCGCTCGTGGGCGAGGTAGTCGGCGGTGCTGCGCCAGGCGGTATCGGCCGCCCGCGCGCTCCAGGCGAGGGCGCCGCGCGCCAGGCGCGCGAGCTGGTGCGCCGGCACGTCGCCGATCACGAGCGACAGCTCCTCCTCGGGATCGGGCTTGAGGAGCGTGAGGAGCTCGCGGAACTTGCCGGCGATCTCCGCATCGCCCGACATCGCGGCCTCGCCGCGCTGCACGGCGGCCTGCGCGCCCTCGCCCGCGAGCGCGAGGAGCCCGAAGGGGCCGACGCTGAGCCCGGCGTCGGCCGGCTGCGCCGCCTCGCCCCGCGAGACGACCAGGGTGCTGCCGTTCGATTCGAGGCGCAGCGTGCCGAAGCCCCGCACTTCGAGCGCGAGGCTCCGGCCGGCGAGCTCGGCGGCGAGCGCGCGCGCCCGCACCGAGCGCGGCAGGCCGCGGCTCAGCAGGTTACCGAGAGTCTCGCTCAGCACTTGTAGCCGCGATGCACGGCGACGATGCCGCCGGAGAGGTTGTGATAGCGGCAGCCCTCCAGTCCCGCCGCCCGCATCATCGCGAGCAGCGTCTCCTGGTCGGGATGCATGCGGATCGATTCGGCGAGGTAGCGGTAGCTCGCTTCATCGCCCGCCACGTAACGCCCGAGCAGCGGCAGCACCCGGAAGGAATAGGCATCGTAGAGGGGCTTCAAAGCGGCATGCGGCTGCGAGAACTCGAGCACCAGCAGCTGCCCCCCGGGCTTGAGCGTGCGGCGCATCGAGCCGAGCGCGGCCGCCTTGTCGGTGACGTTGCGCAGGCCAAAGCCGATGGTGACGCAATCGAAGCTGCCGTCCGCAAACGGCAGCCGCTCGGCGTCGGCCTGAACGCAGGCGACATTCGCCGCCTTCCCCGCGTCGAGCAGCCGGTCGCGGCCACGCGCGAGCATGGCGGCGTTGATGTCGGTGAGGACGACGAGGCCGCGCTCGCCCACCTGCCGGGCGAGCCCCGCCGCCAGATCGCCGCTCCCTCCGGCCACATCGAGCGCGCGCTGCCCGGGACGCAGATTCGCGAGCGCCAGGGTGAAGCGTTTCCACAGGCGGTGCGTGCCGGCCGACATCAGGTCGTTCATGAGGTCGTAGCGGTCGGCGACCGAGTCGAACACGCCGCGCACGCGCCGCGCCTTCTCTTCGAGCGGCACGCGTTGAAAGCCGAAGTCAGTGGAGCGCTCGTCGGCCATGGTGCGCGGGGAGGTGAGTGTTGAGACACATTCTAGTCGATCGGACCTGACACTTCGCTGCGCGCCCCTTGCATCTTCCCGCGTCTTCCCGCAGCCGATGCGCTAGAATCGCGCCCGTTCAGGGGGGTCTTGCAAAAAGAGCGGGCCGGACAGCGATGTCCGGCCCCTCTGTTTTCAGCCGCCCGGGCGCGCGCGCGAGCGCCGCTCCACGTAGCGCGCCCACTTCGCCTCGCGCTCGCGGCCGAGCTCGTGGAGGTACTTCCAGGTGTAGAGCCCGGTGTCGTGCCCGTCGTCGAAGACGAGCTTCACCGCGTACTGCCCCACGGGCTCGACCGCCTCGATCCCGACATTCTCCTTGCCGAGCACCAGCACCTCCTGCCCGGGGCCGTGGCCTTTCACCTCGGCGGACGGGGAGTGCACGCGCAGGTACTCGAAGGGCAGCTCGAAGCGGCTGCCGTCGGTGAAGCTCACCTCGAGCACGCGCGTCGTGCGGCGCAGCCTCAGCTCGGTGGCGACCGGATCGGGCATGGGGAGGTGAAGTATAGGCAGGCGGGCCCTTCCGATGAGCGTATTGCTGCAATGCAGCATAGGAACAGGCCCGCGCCATTTGCGCTGCGGCACGGCGACTAACTGCGCATTACTTGTGCGTTAACAACGGTCACAAGCCGCGGCGCGCCTCTATACTCTGCGTCCCTTGGGGCATCTAGGGCTCGAATGGAACCGACCGATACCTCCCATCCCGACTACTTCCATCGAGTTGTGGATTGCCAGTGGGCCTGCCCCGCCCACACCGACGTTCCCGAGTACATCCGCCTGATCGCCCAGGGCCGCTTCACCGACGCTTACATGGTGAACCGCCACTCGAACGTGTTCCCGGGCATCCTCGGGCGCGTGTGCGACCGTCCCTGCGAGCCGGCCTGCCGGCGCGGGCGCATCGAGCAGAAGCCGGTGGCCATCTGCCGTCTGAAGCGCGTCGCCGCCGACCACCGCGACGACATCACGAGCCTCCTTCCCGCGATCCCGAAGGTGAAGAACGGCAAGCGCATCGCGCTGATCGGTGCCGGCTGCGCCTCGCTCACCGTCGCCAACGATCTGATGCCCCTGGGGTATGAGGTGACGATCTTCGAGCAGTATGGGGAGCCCGGCGGGCTCATGCGCACCAACATTCCCTCGTTCCGCCTGCCGGCGACGGTGCTGAGCGAGGAGATCGCGATGATCACCGGCATGGGGGTGGACCTCAGGCTCAATACGCCCGTGAAGAGCCTGCGCGAGTTACTGACGGGCGGATTCGACGCGGTGTTCGTCGGCTCCGGCGCCCCGAAGGGCAAGGAGCTCAGACTCCCCGGCCGCGACGCGGGCGCCGCCAACATCCACATCGGCATCGCCTGGCTCGAGTCGGTCGCCTTCGGCCACATCGACAGGGTCGGCAAGCGCGTCCTCATCATCGGCGTCGGCAACACCGCCATGGACTGCTGCCGCACGAGCCTGCGGCTCGGCGCCGAGAGCGTCAAAGTCATGGCGCGCAAGCCGCGCGGCTTCTTCAAGGCCTCCGCATGGGAGCTCGAGGACGCCGAGGAGGAGAGCGTCGGGATCGTCGTCAACCGCTCGCCCAAGGCGTTCGTCATCGAGGGCGGCAAGCTCGCCGGCATGCAGTTCGACAAGATGGAGTACGACCTCGATGCCGCCGGAAGCATCACCGCCGAGCGCGTGGTGGGCGAGGAGTTCCTGCCCGCGGACGATGTGATCCTCGCCATCGGCCAGGAGAACGCCTTCCCCTGGATCGAGCGCGACCTCGGAATCGAATTCGACAAGTGGGACGTGCCGGTCATCGACAAGGTGACCTTCCAGTCGACGCGGCCGGGCGTATTCTTCGGGGGCGATGCGGCCTTCGGGCCGAAGAACATCATCTGGGCGGTCGAGCACGGCCACCAGGCGGCCATCTCCATCCACCGCCACTGCCAGGGCGAGGCGGTGACCGAGCGGCTGCCGCCCGGCATCAACCTGCAGAGCCGCAAGATGGGCATGCACGAGTGGTCGTACTCGAACGACTACACCCCCGTCGAGCGGCGGCTGATGCCGCACGTGTCGATCAAGGAGCGCTTCAAGAAGCTCAACATCGAGGTCGAGCTCGGCTTCACCGTCGAGCAGGTCGAGCAGGAGGTGCAGCGCTGCCTCAACTGCGACGTGCAGACGGTGTTCACGGCGAAGCTCTGCATCGAGTGCGACGCCTGCCTCGACATCTGCCCGGTGGACTGCCTCACCATCACCCACAACGGGCCGGAGGCGGAGCTGCGTCAGCGCCTGAAGGCGCCGGCGTTGAACCTCGCCCAGCCGCTCTATGTCTCGGGCCCGCTGCCTCAGACCGGCCGCGTCATGGTCAAGGACGAGGACCTGTGCGTGCACTGCGGGCTGTGCGCCGAGCGCTGTCCGACCGCCGCCTGGGACATGCAGAAGTCCGCGCTCCACTGGCCGCACGCCGCCGATGAGCCGCAGGCGCTGCCGGCACAATCTGCGAAGAAGATCGCCTGAAAGCCGGGCGCTCCGCTCCCTCAAAGCCTCAGTCATGTCCCCCACAGCCACACGCGTCAACGACTTCACCATCAAGATCGCCACGGTCAACGGCACCGGCTCGGCGAGCGCCAATACGCTCCTCATGAAGTCGATCTTCAGGAGCGGCATCCCGGTGGTGGGCAAGAACTACTTCCCCTCGAACATCCAGGGCCTGCCCACCTGGTACGAAATCCGCGTGACCCGCGAGGGCTATGCCGCCATCTCCGGCCGCGTCGACCTGATGGTGGCGATGAACGCCGAGACCTACGCACGCGACGTGCGCGAGGTCGCCCCGGGCGGCTATCTGGTGTACGACTCGACCTGGCCGCGGCCGGCGTTGCTCAAGCGCGACGACATCACGGTGCTCGGCGTGCCGCTCGCGAAGCTCTGCAACGAGAGCTTCAACGGCGTGCGCACCCGCATCCTGATGAAGAACATCTGCTATGCGGGCGTGCTGGCGGCGCTGCTCGATCTCGATCTGGCGCGCATCCGCGAGCTGCTCGCCGAGACCTACGCGAAGAAGCCGCAGCTGGTCGAGAGCAACATGAAGGCGATCCAGCTCGGCTACGACTACGCGCGGGCCAGCTTCGAGTGCCCGCTGCCGCTCAAGGTCGAGACGATGGAGCGCACCGCCGGCAACGTCATGATCGACGGCAACACCGCCGCGGCTCTGGGGTGCGTGTTTGCCGGCGCCACGGTCGCCGCCTGGTATCCGATCACGCCGTCCACCTCGCTGATGGACGCGTTCAAGATGTTCGCCGACCGCACCCGCGTCGACAAGGACACCGGCGCGCACAACTTCGCCTTCATCCAGGCGGAGGACGAGCTGGCGGCGGTCGGCATGGTGATCGGCGCCATGTGGAACGGCGCCCGCGCCTTCACCGCGACTTCCGGCCCCGGCATCTCGCTCATGAACGAATTCCTCGGGCTCGCCTATTACGCCGAGGTGCCGACGGTGATCTTCGACATCCAGCGCGTCGGGCCCTCGACCGGGATGCCGACCCGCACCCAGCAGGGCGATATCGTGCTCGCCGCCTACGCATCTCACGGCGACACCCGCCACGTGTGCCTCTATCCCGCCAACCCCGAGGAATGCTTCTACATGGCGGTGCAGGCCTTCGATCTCGCCGAGCGGCTGCAGACCCCCGTGCTGGTGCTGTCGGATCTCGATATCGGCATGAACGACTGGATGTGCCCCGACCTGAAGTGGGACGACAACTACCGTCCCGACCGCGGCAAGGTCCTCGGCAAGGAGGAGGTCCGGAAGCTGAAGAAGTTCTACCGCTTCCTCGACGTCGACGACGACGGCATCGGCTACCGCACGTTCCCCGGCGTCGATCCCAAGGCCGCCTACTTCACGCGCGGCTCCGGCCACAACCAGTACGGCGCCTACACCGAGGATGCGGCCGAGTACCAGCTGGTGCTCGACCGGCTCAAAGGCAAGTGGGCGACGGCGAGACGCCTGGTGCCGCGCGCCGTCATCGATGCGACCGCGAACTCGAGGGTCGGCATCGTCTCCGTCGGCAGCTGTGACGGGGCGATCCGCGAGGCGCGCGACCTCCTGGCTGCGCGCGGCGTCACCCTCGACTACCTGCGGGTGCGCTCCTTCCCCTTCAGCGAGGACGTCGAGAGGTTCCTCACCGCCCACGAGCTGCTGTTCGTCGTCGAGCAGAACCGCGACGCGCAGCTGCGCTCGCTCCTCACGCTCGAGACCACCGTCGAGAAGTCGAAGCTCCGCTCGCTGCTGCACTACTCGGGACTGCCGATCTCGTCCGCGTTCATCGTCGACGGCGTGCTCGCGGAGCTGCAGCCCGAGCGGATGGCACAGGCGAAGATTTCCGGAGTTCCGGCATGACTTTCATCGCCAAACCCAAGGTCGCCCACCCCTCGCTCCCGCGCAACACGCTCGGCCTCACGCGGCGCGACTACGAGGGGGCGCTGTCGACGCTGTGCGCCGGTTGCGGCCACGACTCGATCACCGCGGCGATCGTCGAGGCGAGCTGGGGGCTGTCGCTCGAGCCGCAGAACGTGGTGAAGCTGTCGGGGATCGGCTGCTCCTCCAAGACCACGGCCTACTTCGTCTCCGGCGGCCACGGCTTCAACTCCGTCCACGGCCGCATGCCCTCGATCGCCATGGGGGCGAACGCCGCCAACCGTGCTCTCACCTATATCGGCGTTTCCGGCGATGGCGACACGCTCTCGATCGGCCTCGGGCAGTTCTGCCATGCGATCCGCCGCAACATCGACATGCTCTACATCATCGAGAACAACGGCGTGTACGGCCTCACCAAGGGGCAGTTCTCGGCCTCCGCCGACATCGGCACCAGGGCGAAGAAGGGCGAGACCAATTTCCAGCCGCCGATCGATCCGGTGCTGCTCGCCATGACGCTCGGAGCGTCCTTCGTGGCGCGCAGCTTCTCCGGCGACAAGCAGCAGCTCGTGCCGCTCATCCAGGCGGGCCTGGCGCACCGCGGCTTTGCGCTGATCGACGTGCTCTCGCCGTGCGTGACCTTCAACGACCACGAGGGCTCGACCAAGAGCTACGCCTACACGCGCGAGCACTACGAGCCGGCGGTGCACGCGGACTTCGTGCCGCTCGAGCGCGAGATCACGGCCGCCTACGCCGAAGGCGAGGTGCTGCCGGTGACGATGCACGACGGCAGCCGCATCGTGCTGCGCAAGCTCGACGCCGCCTACGATCCGACCAACCGCGCGGCCGCCGCCGCGCACATCCAGGAGCGCATGAAGGCCGGCGAATACCTCACCGGGCTCCTGTTCCTCGACGAGAAGGCGCAGCACGAGTTCCACCAGGTGAACTCGACCCCGGCGGCGCCGCTCAACAGCATCCCGTACGAGACGCTGTCACCGGGATCCAAGGGACTGGAGAAGATCCTGGCCCGCTACCGCTAGCGCGCCGCGGCGCGCTCAGTACACCGAAGACCCGAGCGCGTAGCGCACCGCGAGCTGCAGCTGCGTCTCGCGGGCGAGCGCGGGCAGGTTGAAGACGTCCTCGCGCAGATACGAGTTGCTCGTCACCCGCAGCCACTCGAGCGTGAAGCGCCAGTGCTCATCGCGCGCGAACACGTAGGCAACGGTCCATGCGTGGCCGCTCTCGGCTCCATATCCGGCGGCATTCGCGTTGGTATCGACCTCGAACCGGTCATAGCGGGCGCTGAAGGTGTTGCGGCCGAACTGCCGGGCGATGAGGGCGTACTGGGCCTTGAACGGCCAGTCGAGCACGAACCCCTCGGGAACGATGCGGGTCTCGCCCTTCAGGGCCTGGACGATCGCCGTCCAGCCGGTGCCGCTCTCGAAGCGCGCGCCGACGGCATCGAAGGTGGTCTGCCAGGGTATGGCGCCCGAGGCGTAGTTCTCCACCGTGGGATCCGCGCGGTTGTCGTAGCGCAGCGCGCGCACGACCAGGCGGTCGAACCAGCGGGCCTCGAGACCGCCGTAGACGCCGAACCGGCCATCGAGCTCGCGGAACGGCTCGAAATTCATCAGCACCGGATCCGAAGGCAGCCCGACGCGCCCGCCGTAGGGAGTCTGGCGGTCGGTGAGCGTGAAGCCATCGTTGGCAATGTAGGTGCCCGCCCCCTCGTTCCACCCGAACGCGCCGCCCGTGACGGCGAGGTCGAAGTCATGCCCCTGCCGCGTGCCGAGCCAGTCGAGCTGGGCTTCGACGCCGATGGTACGCACCTCGATTGCGAGCCAGCTGTCGATCGCCGAGTAGGAGAGCGAGTAGGGCGATTCCCACCCCGAAGCGCGATTCTCGAGCGACACCGGCGGGTAGAAGGCGCCGGCCTTGACCCGCAGGCGGTAGCCCGCGAAAGGGTAGGGACGGAACTGCAGGTAGGCTTCCGTGAGGCCGACGGGGATGCGGTCATGATCGCCCCAGGCGGAGGCATCGACGTGCACGCTCCAGAGCTCGCCCACCGACTCGGTGAGCGCTAAGCGTGCGCGCCCGAGCCTCAAGCCCGACTGATCCTGATCGAAGCGCACGCCGCTGATGCCGCCCTGCGTATAGGAGGGATCGGCGTTCGAGCTCACGAGACGCCCATCGAGGTCGAGCTCCCAGCCGTCGGCGCGGGCGGCGGCGGCGAGGGCCAGCCAGCCGAGCGGCACGAGGAGCGAGGCGAGGCGCATCAGTAATCCCAGGAATGCGGCCGGTCGGCGAGCGGCGCGGGGGTGAGCGACTTCGTAAGGCGCAGGGTGAGCTCGGCATGATCGCCCTCGCCGATCGTGAGCTCGCGCTCGAGATCGGCGGCCTCATCGCGCATGCGGGGGTGCCAGATCGTGATGCGGTAGCGGCCGCGCGTGAGCTCGTTCGACCAGGCCCCCTTCGGGTCGGTGCGCCCGTAGTAAGGGGCGTCGGTGACCACGAGATAGCCGACCATCTCGTCGTGAATGTTGCAGCCGAGCGTCACCACGCCCGCCAGGTCGAAATGCACCGGCGGGTAGGGCGTGCCGCGGTAGAGGGGCAGCTGAAAGCGCTTGGGCGGCGAGAACGAGTAGATCTGGTGACTCACCAGGTCGGAGTTCGGGAACGTCACCGTGGAGCCGACCGGGATCACCAGCAGGTCGGGCGCAAACGCGCGGTTGACCTGGTCCATGACGGCCTTGATGGGCTGCGGCTTGCGGGCCGGGCCGTCGAGCGGGTGCGCTGTGACCACGGCGCCCTGGAGAGGGTGGCCGTCGGAGGTCTGGACGGTGATCACCAGAGTGGCTGCGGGAGCCGGCGCCGCTGCGAGCGCGCACACGAGCGCCGCCAGGGGGGCGAGCGCCTGGAAGGCCGTTCTCCACTCAGTTCGACGTGCCGGAGGTCTCATTCCCGCACTCGTGTTCTCGCTCCCTGCGCACGGTGAAGCCTACGATGCGGTGGGCATTCGAGCGCTTTTAATGGGCAGTTTCCGCAAACGACTTCTCGTGCTGATCATCGGCCTGGTCATCGTCACTCAAACTGTGACGCTGGCCGCAGTGCTGGCCAGCACCCGGGGAACGGTCGAGCAGCGGGCCAGGGAGGAGCTCGGCTCGGGGAGCTCGCTCGCGCTGCAGCTCATGCGCTTCCGGGCCGGCGAGCTGGCCAACGGCGTGTCGGCGACCGCGGCGGATTTCGGCTTCCGGGAGACGGTGGCGAGCGGCGACCCGCTCACCATCCTCTCGGCCGCCCGCAACAACGCCCGGCGCGTTGGCGCCGACATGGTCATGGTGCTCGACACGCGGGGCAACGTGATCGCCGCGACCGTCCCGGTGGATGCGGGGGCTGCGGACTCCATCCGGCAGCTGCCGCGCGACCCCGGCGCGCGTGACGAGCCCGCCTTCATCGTTCTCGGCCCGAGCGCCTATCAGCTGGTGCGCGCCCCGGTGCGCACGCCCGAGACCATCGCCTGGGTCGCGATGGGCTTCGCCGCGGACGATGCGCTCGCGCAGCGCATCCGCGAGCTGGTCGGATCGCAGGTGGCCCTCGTGGCGCACGGGCACGACGGCGTCGCCCACGTGGCAGCCACGCTCCCCGCGACCGAGCGCGGCGAGCTGCTCGCAGTGGTGGGAGCGGGTACCGGCCTCGCCACATCGGCCGAGCCGCCGCACCTCGTGCGCCTCGCCGGCGCCGACTACCTGACGCTCACCCGTCCCTTCGAGGCGCTCGGCGATCCGGTCGACGTCCGGCTGCTCAAGCCGCAGCGCGACGTGCTGGCGCCCTACCGCGAGCTGCGCGATGCGATGCTGGCGATCGACGGCATCGCTCTCCTCATGGCGGCGCTCGTCGGCGCGGTGCTCGGCCGTACCGCCTCGCGCCCGATCGGCGAGCTGGCGCGCGCGGCGCAGCGCATCCAGCAGGGACAGTACGAGACCGCCGTGAGCGTCTCCGGGGGCGATGAGTTCAGGAGCCTCGCCCAGACCTTCAACGCGATGCAGCGGAACATCGCCGAGCGCGAGGCGGCGATCACCTTCCACGCGCAGCACGATCCGCTGACACAGCTGCCGAACCGCTGGTTCGCCACGCAGGTGCTCGAGCGCGTCGCGCGCCAGGCCTCGCAGGGCGGGCGCGGCGCGCTGATCCTGGTGAGCCTGCGGAACCTGCGCGACATCAACCTTTCCCTCGGCTTCTCGGTAGGCGACGACGTGCTGCGCGAGGTCGCCCACCGGCTGCGGCAGAACGTCTCCGCCAACGACACCGTGGCGCGCCTCGGCGAGGCACAGTACCTGGTGATCGTCCCGGGCTGCACCGCCGAGCGCTCGCTCCTCTACGCCGAGCAGCTCGCCGGCCTCATCCATGCCGGCTTTCACGTCGCCGGTGTCGGCCTCGAGCTGCACGTCGCCTGCGGTGTGTGTTTGCTGCCCGATCACGGCCGCACGACCGAGGAGCTGCTGCAGCGGGCGCAGGTCGCGCTCGAGGACGCGCACGATGCCTCTTCGCACGTCGCCATGTACCGCCCCGGCCAGGACGATGCGCACCGCCGCCGGCTCACCCTCATCACCGACCTGCGCGCGGCCATCGACGGCGACCAGCTGTCGCTCGTGTATCAGCCGCTCGTCACCATGGCGGCGCGCACGGTGCGCAGCCTCGAGGCGCTGGTGCGCTGGACGCATCCGCAGCTCGGGGCGGTATCGCCCGCCGAGTTCGTGCCGCTCGCCGAGCGCACCGGCGGCTCACGCCGCCTCACCGACTGGGTGCTGAAGACCGCCATCCGCCAGATGGGGCTGTGGCACGAGGAAGGCCTGGACGTGCACCTCGCCGTCAACCTGTCGGCCTCCGACATCCTCGACCCCGGCCTCGGCGACCAGATCCTTGCGCTGCTGCGCAGCCACTCGGTGCATCCCACGGCGCTCCTTCTGGAGATCACCGAGAGTGCGGTGATGCTCGACCCGCAGGGCGCGGCGCGCAACATGCAGCTGCTGCGCATCGCCGGCGTGCGCTTCGCCATCGACGACTTCGGCACTGGCCATTCCTCGCTCTCGCAGCTCTCGCTCCTCCCGGTCGATGAGCTGAAGATCGACCGCTCGCTCATCCGCCAGGCGGTCGAAGGCAACGTGACGATCGTCACCTCGACCATCGAGCTCGGCCACAGCATGGGCCTCAAGGTGGTGGCGGAGGGAGTCGAGGATGCCGAGGCCTGGGGGCTGCTGCGCCGTCTCGGCTGCGATTTCGCGCAGGGCTATCTCATCAGCCGGCCGCTGCCGGTCGGAGAGGTCGCGCCGTTCGTCCGCCAGGCCAATCAGCTCCTGCCGGCGTCCGATGCGACCGTGCTGCAGCTGCGGGCGCTCGACCAGCTCGCCGGGCGCTCCAAGCAGCGCTGAGGCCAACGAAGTAATGTCCGCCGAAATCGCTTCCTGCGATTTCGGCCCGTAAAACTATTCCAGCATCGCGTCCACCCGCCGCCGGTACTGCAGCAGGAGCTCCGCGGCGAAATCCGCGAACACGCGGATCTTCGGCGAGTTGTGCAGCGCTCTGCGGCACACGACCGAAAGCTGTGGCCCGGGCGCCGACCACTCGGCGAGCACCACCTGCAGGCGGCCGGCGGCGAGCGCTTCCGCCACCATGAGGTCCATCGACTGCACGATGCCCACGCCGCGCAGCGCCGCCTGGATGCGTGCCTCGACCGAGTTGAAGGAGACGCTGAAGGGCAGCTGCAGCTGCCGCCGCACCGTGCCGCGCTGGAACTGCCACTTGTAGGGGCGGTGGCTGGTGCTCGAGAGATGGCCGATGAGCTTGTGGCGCCGCAGGTCGTCGGGATCGGCCGGGATGCCGTGCTCGCGCAGGTACTCGGGAGAAGCGCAGGTGATGAGGCGCGTGGTGTCGATACGGCGCGCGATGAGGTGCGGCTCCTTCACCGCCCCGCCCCGCACCACCAGGTCCACCTCCTCCTCGATGAGATCGATGATGCGGTCGTTGAGCTGCACCTCGAGCTGCAGCTCCGGGTAGCGCGCCTGGAAGCGCGGCAACGCGGGAATCAGCAGCGCACGGCCGAAGGCGACCGGCAGGTCGACCCGCAGCCGTCCCTGCACCGCGACGCGGGTGCCGCGCAGCGCCTCGTCGGCGGCCGCGAGCTCGGCGAGGATGCGCTGGCAGCGGGCGAGGTACTCGGTGCCCTCGCTCGTCAGCCCGACGCGGCGGGTGGTGCGGTGAAAGAGCTGGCAGCGCAAATGGCGCTCGAGCTCGGCGACGTGGGTGCTCACGACGGCGCGTGATACCCCGAGGGCGTCGGCGGCGCGGGTGAAGGAATGGAGCTCGGCGACCCGCGCGAAGCTCTTCATGCACACCAGCTGGTCCACGGTGGCGATTGTAAGGCATTGGAGAACAATAAATTCGCGATTAGCTTGTTTTTCGCGACAACTTCAGGGGCTAAGGTGCGGCCATCGGACCTGAGGTACCGCCGCCATGTTCATCTTCCCGCGCCCGCTCCTTCCGGTCGTCGCCGCGCTCAGCCTCGTGCTGCTGCTGGTGTGCCTGTCGGTTATGTCAGGCGCTTGAGCCGTGCGCCTCGATCCGGGCATCCCGCACAGTCACGGCGGTTGCGCTTGTGCCGCGGCCTGCCGTTGGGGTATCGTCCGCGCCGGTTCGTGACCTTTCCCTTTCCTGCCGCCTGCCGCCCGCTTCGCCTGCGAGTTGGCTTCCGAGTCTGAAAAGCCGAATCGTTCCCGACCAGGTGGCAGCGTGCGCCGAGTCTATCCGGTCTCCGGTCAGCACTCCTGCCAGTACTTTGTTCGTTTCAGGAGTTTGATTGCATGACGAAGATCTATGTGGGCAACCTGCCTTTCTCCGCCACTGACGCCGAGGTCCGCGAGCTGTTCGCTCAGCACGGCACCGTCGAGTCCGTAAGCCTCATCACCGACCGCGACACCGGCCGGCCGCGTGGCTTCGGGTTCGTCGAGATGTCGCGCGCCGACGCCTCGCGCGCCATCCAGAACCTCAATGGCAAGGAGCTGGGCGGACGCCCGTTGCGGGTCAATGAGGCCCAGGAGCGCACCGGCGGCGGCGGCAACCGCGGCGGCGGCGGCGCACCGAAGCGCTGGTAAGCTGTAAGCCTGCCAAGGCCGGCCGTCAGTGCCTCGCGGCATCGGCGGCCGGCCTTTTTCGTTGCACGATCCGGTCAATCGAATGAATTTCAGGGGAGTGGTTTCTCATGGGTAAGGGCGATCCTAGAACCCGCCGCGGCAAGATCTACCAGGGCTCCTTCGGCAAGTCGCGCGTCAAGGACCCGGCGAAGCGAAAGAAGAAGGCCGCCAAAGCCGCCAGGCGCTGAAATCCGCGTCGCGGCCGCGCGGCGCGCGACGGCTCACGCCCCGATGCCCGCAAACGGGTCGCTCGCCGAGACGTCCGCGGGATGGGTCTTGCGCGCGAGGCAATCCTTGATGAGCTCGAGCGCCGTGCGCTCGTTCGGTGGCAGATCGACGGTGCTCGACCCGAGCGCCGTCGTGCGCTCGCCCCAGCGGACCGCGTGGGCACAGAACGAGAGTCCCCCGCCGAACCCCGGCATCAGCAGCAGCGCCCCCGCGCGCACCCGCCCCGCCTCGAGCGCCTCGCACAGCGCCACCGGCACCGTGGCCGACGACATGTTCCCGTAGCGCTGCACCGTCAGGAACACACGCTCCATCGGCACGTGCGCGCGCTTGGCGACCGCCTCGATGATGCGCAGGTTCGCCTGATGGGGCACGACCAGCTCGACGTCCTTCGGCTCCGCGCCGATGCGCCGTAGCGCCTCCTCGCACGCTCCCGACATGCCCTGCACGGCGCGCTTGAAGATCTCCTGGCCCTCGAACTGCCAGCGCGTGATGCCGTAGAGCATGCCGCGGTTGGCGTAGCGGCCACCCATGCCGTGGACGCGCAGGATCTCGCGCGCGTCGCCGTAGCAGCCGAGCTTCTCGGCGAGCAGCCCCTCCTCGCGGGTGCTCGCCTCCAGCACCACCGCCGCGGCGCCGTCGCCGAACAGCACCGCTACGTCCCGGTCGCTCCAGTCCATGAAGGGCGAGATGAGCTCGGCTCCGATCACGAGTGCATTGCGTACTACGCCGGTGCGGATCAGCGCCGTCGCGGTCGAGAGCCCGTAGAGAAAGCTGGTGCAGGCGGTGTTGATGTCGTAGGCCGCCGCCTCCTGAGCGCCGATGCGCGCCTGGATACCCGAGGCCATGTTGGGTACCTGGTCGTCGTAGCTGCAGCTGCCGAAGACGATGAGCTCGATGCGGCGGCCGTCGATTCCGGCGCAGGCGAGCGCGCGGGCGGAGGCGACCCAGGCGAGCTCGCCGAGCGGCGCGTGCGAGATGCGCCGCTCGCGGATCCCGGTGCGGGTGACGATCCATTCATCCGATGTGTCGAGAATCGTCGAGAGGTCGTGGTTGCTGAGCACCGCCGGGGGCAGGCATTTCCCCCAGCCGGTGATCGCCGCGTGGGTCGCTGGCGCTGTGGCGCTCATTGGCGGCGCCAAGAATAGCAGGGGTGCGGGGACGGCAGGGGCGGCGCCCGGATTCAGGCGCGCTGCGAGCTGGCGGCGCTGCCCGCGTGGCGCGCATCGGGCGCGTAGTCGAAGGAATCGAAGTACAGGCGCTGTGCGGGCAAGCCGTGGCGCGGGAAGCCCGCGCGCATCGCCTCGATCATCGCCGGCGGTCCCGCGGCGTAGACCTCGAACCCGCTCAGGTCCGGATGATCGGCGAGCACCGCGTCGTGCACCCAGCCGGTGCGGTGGTGCGCCGCTTCGGCGAGCGTCGCCTCCGAGAGCACCGCGGTGAACCTAAGCTCGCGGTGGCGGCGGGTCCAGTCGAGGACCCGCTGTTCCTCGTAGACGTCCGCGGCGTGGCGCGCTCCCCAGTAGAAGTGGATGTTCCGGCGGATGCCGGTCTCGAGCACGTGCCTCAGCATCGACTTGAGCGGCGCAAAGCCGGTGCCGCCCGCGACCATGATGATGGGCGAGGTCCCTGGACGATAGCTGAATTGTCCCATCGGCCCCTCGATACGCAGGAGCGAGCCGGGCGCGAGCGCGGCGGCGCCGGCCGCGGGCGCATCGAACAGCCGCTGCGTGAAGCCGCCGCCCGGCACGCGCCGCACGTGCAGCTCGAGAAGGCCGGCGTCGTGGGGCGGGCAGGCGATCGAGAAGCTGCGCCGGTTGCCCCCATCGAGCAGCACGTCGAGGTACTGGCCCGGATGAAAGGGCAGCCGCTCCACCGCCGGCAGCTGCAGCATCACTTGAAGCACGTCCGGGGCGAGGGGCGTCAGGCGCGCGATCCGGCACGGCAGAGTCTTGATCTCGACGTCCGCCACGTTCGCGATGAGGCGTGCCTCGACCACGAGATCCGAGCGCGGCCGCGCCTGGCAGAGGAGTACCTGGCCGCTCGCGGCTTCCTCCGCCGTGAGGCCGGGCGGACGGCCGCTCGGATAGTGGATCTCGCCCTCGACGAGCCGCGCACGACAGGAGCTGCAGTGCCCGGACTTGCAGCTGTGCGGAAGATTGAGCCCGGCGGCGAGCGCCGCCTGCAGCACCGGCTCGCCGGCGGCGACCCTGAGCGTGCGGCCGTGCGGCTCGATGCGTACGCTATGCTCGGCGGCGGACAACTTCGCCGTGCCTCTGGCTGGGATGCGGATCGTGCATCATGGGCCGCTAGACTAGACGGGCAGGCCTTGGCGGGCCAGGGAGACGCAGCGGCTCGCCGCTGCCTCCAGCGGGATCGTGCAGCACGGGCTCATGGGAAAAATCACCTGCGGTGATATGCTGAGCGCTGCATGCGCATCGCTTTTACGAAGATGCACGGGGTCGGCAACGACTTCGCCATCTTCGACGCGCCTCCTGATTCGCTCCTCGACCCCGCGAGCCTGCGGGGTCTCGCCGATCGGCGCACCGGCATCGGCTTCGATCAGGCGCTGGTGCTCGAAGCCCCGCGGCGCGCGGGCACCGCGGTCTTCTACCGCATCTTCAACTCCGACGGCGACGAGGTCGAGCAGTGCGGCAACGGCGCGCGCTGCATCGCGGCGCTGCTCCACCGCCGCGGCCGCACGCGCGAGGGCCGCGTGATGCTCGGCAGCCCCGCGGGGGTGGTCGAAGCGCGGATCAACGGCGCGGCGAACGTCTCCGTCGACATGGGCGTTCCGGACTTCGATCCGCGCTCGTTCCCCTTCGAGGTGCCGGCGGAGGCCGACACCTACCCGCTCGAGGTCGAAGGCCGCACGCTCGAGATCGGCGCGGTCTCGCTCGGCAATCCGCACGCGGTGCTCGTAGTCGCCTCGGTGGAGACGGCGCCGGTCGGCACGCTCGGGCCGGCGATCGAGCGGCATCCGCGCTTTCCGCGGCGCGTGAACGCCGGGTTCCTCGAGATCGTCGACCGCACGCACCTCAGGCTTCGCGTCTACGAGCGCGGCGCCGGCGAGACGCTCGCCTGCGGCACGGGCGCGTGCGCGGCCGCCGCCGTGGCGCGCAGCCGCGGGCTCATCGGCCCCGAGGTGCGGGTCGAGGTGCGCGGCGGCGAGTTGCGGGTAAACTGGGAGGGCCGGGGCGAGCACATCTGGCTGAGCGGTCCGGCCGAAGTCTCGTTCGAAGGTCAGGTCGAGGTCCAGACAAGTCGAGGTCCGAAATCATGACGACAAGAGAAGCCCGGGGACTCACTGCAGCCGAGTCGGAGGAGGAGGCGATCGCCGGCTACCTGCAGCGCAATCCCGATTTCTTCGAGCGCCATCAGGCGGTGCTCGCGCGCCTCAGGCTCCCGCACGCGCGCGGCGGCGCCGCCATCTCGCTCGTCGAGCGCCAGATCGAGGTGCTGCGCGAGAAGCTCGCCGGCACCGAGGGCAAGCTCGCCGAGCTGGTGCGCACCGCGCGCGCCAACGATGCGATCGCCGACCGCCTGCACCGCTTCACGCGGCGGCTGCTGCGGGCGGTGCCGCGCATGGAAGCGATCGCGCGCATCGAGGCGGGCCTGCGTGAGGACTTCGACGCGTTCCATTCGGCGCTGGTGCTGATCGGCGAGCACGAAGGTCTTCCTCAGCAGCACTTCGCGCGCATCGTGTCCCCGGACGATCCCAACCTGAAATCCTTCGAGAGCCTGTTCGCGAGCGGCAAGCCGCGCTGCGGCCAGGCGCGCGACTCGCAGCGCGAGTTCCTGTTC
>Ga0307479_10002344_pt1 | contig 17209 bp, 24 predicted proteins | sample atmos_gasesECM4C_FD_203743 | JGI IMG/M metagenome (GOLD analysis project Ga0307479, IMG submission 203743) | Hardwood forest soil microbial communities from Morgan-Monroe State Forest, Indiana, United States - atmos_gasesECM4C_515 | ecosystem: Environmental > Terrestrial > Soil > Temperate... | reverse complement strand
GCCGGCCAGCGTCCCTGTGCCCGCCACTGTTCCAGCGGTGTCGAACCGGCGAATGCCCCGGGCTTCTTCGTCAGCGCGTCCAGGTAGTGCTCCAGGTTCAGTACCTTCTGTTGTCGCTCGAAACAGCGTTCGTGTCTGGCCACGCACTGTCCCTGGTGCCAGATCTCTACATACGCCGAGTGCACCTTGGCTTGCACTTCCATGCCTACCGGAACGGGAACCGAATAGAAGTTGGTCAGCACCTTCACACATCCGCTCCCGTTCACATGCGGAAAATGAACTGCCGCCAGATCAAAACCTTCCTCCGCCAGGGCACGCAGGTGTTCTCGCTCCACCGTCATCCCGGCGCCCACCGTCTGACTCCGCTCCCCGATCCTCCGCTCCTCGTCCCGCCTGGATTCTTCCCGCAAGTGCAGGTTCAGGGCCTCCCAGTTGGCCACCTGTGGCACCGGCACCATGTGATTCCGCCGAAAATATCCTCCTTCTTCTTCCACTCCCCCCTTCTCGTGCCCTTCGCCCGGCCTGCAGAACTCCGACCGGAAGCCCCAATGCGATCGGAATGCGATGAATCGCGTCGTCTCTTCTCGCTGGTGTCCTCGCAGTATCTTCTTTACTGCACTCTTGAGATTGTCATACCGACAAAGTCCGAACACTCCCCCGAAATAGGCAAAGGCCCGCTCGTGCGCCTCCAAAAACGCTTGTTGACTGGCGTGCGGGAAGGCGCAATGGAACGCTCCTCCACTGGCCATGCTGCGCATGCAAAATACATAGGCCTTTTCTCGCTCTCCCCCGATATCGGCGTAAGCTTCGTACCAGTCCACCTGCGCTTCTTGTCCCCAAACGTAGGACTGCGGAATGAATGTCTCCTGCTTAATCAGTTTCAGTTCAATCTTCCGCTCCCGAACATAACGACGAATCGAGCTCTCGGCCACTCCGACTTCCGGAAGTTCCTTCCGAATCCGCGACCAGATCCGGTGCGCTGTGTGTCGTTGCTTTCGTGGCGCGTTCTCGTCGCCCTGCAGAATGCCTTCGATGAAGGCCTTCACCGGTTCTATCCTTGGCTTACCGCGCGTGTTGATCTTTCGCTCCCGTGGAACCGCATCGCCCAACGCTTCCCGCACCATGCGCCGGTGGATCCCAAGCTTCCTGGCCACTCCTTTGATCGTCCCCACCCCGTGGTCGTACTCTCGTCGAATCTGTTCGAATAGTTCCACTTTGGCTCTCCTGTCCAATCGGGTCTCCTCACCGGCTCGTATGCCCGGAACGAGATCCACGCTATATGGTTTTATCCTCAGGGGGCCAATTTAGATGATCGTTGGGGGGCCAATTTAGAGTATCGAAATCATTACCAAAATTTGGGCAACTCGCTGGAAGTGGTGATGTCAACCTATGTGGAACCTGATGTGTCGGCAGGCAAGGCAGGTTTGAAAAAGTACGAAGCTGCGTTGAGGAAAGCCAAGCAATAACCCTTCACTTTTAGGAAAGCAACTCGTTATTTGACCACCAAGAATCGAAACTGTTTCCCTATGTTGGTCCAACAAGCTTCGCAGATTCCCATTTCCCTCAGTTCCCCAAGTTCATCGTTCTCAAGCACCGTTTGCGTCTTCACAATGAACTTTACAGGCTTCCCACATTGCTCACCGTTATGACCACAAACATCTGCCGAGCAGACGCACTTCACCTTCTTCACCATGTCAATCACCTCGAAACACGATACCAAACTTCAACAAGCCCCCGAAATGTACGCCTTGAGACAGGTGGTGCAGGTTCGATTCTCACCGAGTTGACCGGCGATGCTCTCGCAGCACGTGACATCCTTGGTCACTCAACCACCAATATCACAGAGGAACACTACATTGCGCCAATACCCGAGGCCGGTCGCAAGGGCATGATGAAGTTGGAAGAGAGGTTGAAAGAACTCAGCAAGTGATGGAAGTGAAGGTGAGCAACTGATGAATACCAAAACAAGAATCCTTGTGAGCAAACTAAGGTTGGACTTCCAACTACCTGAATGTTTAATCGAAGAGACTGTTCTCGACTACGAGAACAAACTAGCATGTGGTGAGACATTTTCCACCTATTGAAGTTCGTTTCGATGGGGTTAACTATTTCTTGCGAGATGGTTTTCACCGAGTTAAGGCTGCTCGGAGGATGGGAATCTCAGAGTTGATCGCAAGCATTGAACCCGGAACATTTGCGGACATGGAAAAGGAGTTCTGCGAGGCAGTGCCGGTGGCGGTGGAGAAATTACGTGAAGAAAGCGATGAGGTGAGAAAAGATGAACAATGACTTCAAGAGCTATTTTGTGGTTGTCTGCACGATCATTGTCATTCCCGTTGTGTTGTTCATGATTCTCGGTTCTCACATTACCTCAATCTTTCCTGAAAGTCCTTGGGCCTATGCGTTGCAGTACAACACTCAATCTGAGTATGTGGTTATAGACCCAAAGCCTCATGACTGCGAATTCGACAAAGCACCGATAGGAAATAAGTATTGCCGCTTTGAAAAGACTGTGACCACAGAAAGAAAGGCGACAGCAGGGTGGGTCTTTCACACAGTGGTGAACGTAACGTGGCACAAAGTATCGGAGTGAGGTTGCAATTCTGAGGCCGGCAGGAAAGGCATGGCCCTATTGGAAGCACGTTTGAAATTACTCAAACCCGAGGGCACCAAATGAAAGGCATGTTCTACATTCTCGTTTTCTTGCTTGTGTGTGCGTCACCTGTGTTGCTCGCGGTGTTCATCCTGAAGAGCCCAACTCTCAAACGAGGTTGGTCCGCGTTCAAGAAAGCGACTACCCCTGAAGGCAGGGTCGTTCTGGTCGTCATTCTTGTGCTCACCCTTTGGGGAGGATTCGCCATCATCTACACCATGGTGTTCGATGCGTCTACTGAGTATCACGCCACTCCCACTGAAGAATTGCATTTGGCTCGTAGCTTCTGTCCTCCCACCCCGGATGGGGGTCTCCTCTGTGTCGAATCAGAAATGGATATCGCTCTGCGTCATCTGGAGAAGATTCCTACGAGTGCTCCTGAGTATTCAGAGGCCACAAAACTGCGTTCGTCGATTCAGACGTTCCGTGTAAGGCTAGAGGCCGCTCGCCAGAGGCAGGCGGAGGAACTGGCTGCCGCACAAGCTAAGCAGCAAGCAGAGCATGACCGACTGGTTCATCAATCTATAGAGGAATCACGTGACCAAATGTGGAGGAATGTTCTAGGCCAAGCGCACGATTCATTCACATGCAGCACATCAAGTGAGAACTCGCCCATCATCTCATTCGACTATGGTCATTATTGGTGGAACGATGATGGTCGCTGCGCAGCACAGCAACAGCAGGAACGAGAGACTGCAGAGAAGATAGCACAACAGAAACGAGAAACTGCAGGGAAGATAGCACAACAGAAACGGTGGGAAGAGCAAAGGGCACGAGATTCAGACGCTGAACTCTCCAGTTACTGGCCGAAAACCATTCGTGTAGATACTGACATGGATTCATTTTGGCTCGTGAATGAAGAGCGAACCTGTCAAACGTACCCAGACGATAAAGGCAGAGTAGCAATAGTCTCCTGCAACGCTGGCGGTTCACATAAGGATCACAACATCCCAGTGACGTTTTGGGGAGGAGTGGACCGGAATACAGTATCCGACTGGAAATGCCGGAGAGAATCCGATCAGTTCGTTTGCCGCGCTCTCAACTGAACTCCTGAGCATTCATCTCAGAACGCGGCTAGACCTCCTGCAGACGGTTACACTAACCGTTGCACGCCTGCAAGTTGTAACCCCAAACGATAATGATGAGGTACCCGCCGACATTTCCTGCCCAAACAATAGACCTAGCTAGGCGCACACGGTGATTGATTAACAAAGCGTGGTATAGTGCCAGCGTCCTTCCAAGGTGAGGATACGTTTATGGCAAAACCATCGAGATGGTTGAAGCTGGACCAGCAGGCCCAAGTGAGATTCCGCGTTGGCACTAAGAAGAATATCGAGATCAGAATCATTCTTCCTGCTAAACGCATTAAGAAACAATTGAAGAGTTTACAGCCCTGAATTTTAAGGGCGCGCTTTGCGTTCTTCCTCCGCACGCTAGAAGACCAAGGTTAACAAATAACCACGGTCGATACTCCGCAAGATCAACGAATAACCAAGATCGACAGCCATCAATGTCAAACGTTAAGTACCTGAAGCTTGAGTTATTTCCGGCATCTCGACAGGTCTTCGCGGCTGAGGCATTCTGCGAGGGTTGCAGGCAGTCACAATCCTGATGGGGGTTGAGCAAATGACCTACAGCGAATATCGCAAAGAGTGCAAGGCAACCAGCGTTGAGCCGACACGCGCAGACTTTCTCGGAATCGAATACACATGGGAAGAGATTGAATCGCAGATGCGACAGTGCCGAGTTGAAGCTCAACGACCTTCCCCGGCTTTCTCGTTGCTGTGGCGGGGCAGGAAACGCAAAGGCGGGCCATCCTGAGACTATGACCCGGGCCTCGCGACCGGGGAGTGAAATCACTGGTAAAGCTTCTAGAGAAATCTTCGTGGACTTTCTCAGGCTCGGGCCCGTTATTGTACGAAAAGGCCTCCCCCGCTTCCAGACGTTTCCAAACTTGCCAGATCATTCCAGCCGGTGCGACGCGCAAGGACTTTTTTCTTGGTCTCATGAGTGAGTGAACCATCTATTGATTCTAAAGCAGTTAATGCGACAACCTCGATAAGGCCGGTCCAATTTCCTCGCAAGTCGTTGATTCCACAAGCTATCACCTCGGATAAAGGAACCAATGCTGCTGCCAAACCTCCAGCATTTTGGCTCACAATCCCTACTACACTGGTAGACACTTAATCCCTACTGCCAAAGTAGGGATTAGCATATCTTAACGTATAGGCTGCTGCTGCCGCTGCCGAACCCCTAGTATTCGATTTCAACAGCAGCAAAACCTCGATGGGTGACCTCGTTTGAGACGAGGGTCACCATCCTGTATCGCGTGCTGTTAAACGTGCAATGAAAGCAGTTTGGCAGCAGTCCTGACCGCGAACCACTCCGATCTTTTTCCATTCGATTGTGAAATGTCTTTCACTCAGGTCTTGGTCAACTGAGGTAGACAGCCTAACTTCATCAAGTTATAACTTTGAAAGATGGTATTTAGATTGCTTCAAGGTATGTATCCCGTTCGGATGTCGGGGCCGAGGTGCGTTTGGAAAGCATCGACAAATATATAACGCTGCTTGCACAAGACATGAGCGATCTATCGCCGCGTCAACGCACAGCAAAGATGGAAGCCGGTCAGGCTCAGTACCTTTACTCTTTGTTGAATGCAGGTGTGACGGTCAATTTCGTTGAGTACCTGTGCGGCACCATCGAAGAGATGGACAAGCAACGTCTGACGCGGATACGTCAAAAACGATTTCAACTTGCAAAACGTCAGGGACATTTCTCCAAAGCATTCACCACGTGCCGCGTGTGTGGCGCACGTCTGATGCGTGAGTATGAAGGTAAGCTTGTTGAAACTCAAACGATGTACAAGCACCGGGCCTTTTGCAGTGATTCTTTGTGCAAGAAGGAAGGTCGGAAGAGTTGCAGGAAGATGTTGATTGCGACGAAGCCGGTACGCCGGGTGGTTAAGGTGCAAGCTGTTCCTCAACCTCTGGACATCTCATTGCTACCTGTGGGTGAGTGGGACATGCTTCGTGATGAACTCGACACGGCAAGTACGCGGCGAGCACCCAAACACCGGAAGACAAAGAGCCCACGCAAGCTGCGAAGGGATATTGCGAAGTCACGGCGCTCTCGCGTATTACGCCATGATCGGTTCAATGATCAACAGATTGCAACCTTCGCAGCACAGTTGGTGGATGAAACCACAAAGCACCGGATGGCTAGGATGACGAAGAGGAAAGACGCAACCGTGCATCGTATGTCATCAACAGGCGTGTAGCAACGACACTCAAAAGTAGTTAATTAACAACAATCCGAAGTACACGGCCTCAACCCGTAATGGTTGAGGCTTTTGTTTTGCGCGAAAGCAGGAAACATGGAACCTATAACCATTCCGAAAGAACGATGGCTTCAAGAGTTGAAATGGCAGATAGAAGCCTGCCTTAACAACAGGAAGCCTTATTCCGAGGCTGCTGCTGTAGTCAGGGCTGAAATAAAACGATGGGAAGAGAACAAAGAACCAAACACCCCTTCAGAGAAGGAAGGCTTGCAGCTTGCGTGCATGGTGTACGGCATCCCTTATGTCATTGATCCTGACAATTGGGAAGATGCATTCCCCAAAGTTGGTGATTGCGAGTTACCGAAGCCTGAGAAGATCGTTGATGAGTTGCTGCTTAAGGGTTGCATTCACGTGTGGGCCGGAATGTTTGAATCTTTTAAGACAATGGCCGCGATTGAAGTGTGTGCAGCCATCATCGACAACAGGCCCGCATTCGATTACTTCAAGGTGATAACGCAATACCCCATCACGTACCTGTGCCCTGACATGAGTCCTGAGTTGTTTCAGGAGTACATAGCCCCATTCGGTTTAATGGCTGGTAAGGATTTTCGCTGGCAGTCACCTAGCAGTGAGGTGTTCTATACGCTCGATTCGCCTGTGCTTGAACGTGCAGTTGCAGGTCGAATCTTGGTGTTGGACACGATGCTTGATTACGCACAGATACAGAAAGCGTTTGAGAGCAACGAATGGATTCAGTTCTTCAAGAAGCTGCGAAGGCTAATCAACGTGTGTGGTTGTATGGCAACCATCATGTTGGTTCACCCCACCAAGAGTGGGGCAAGGTCAAACACCATCGACCCTTCGGAATATTTGAAAGACTCGGTGACATTCGGCGGGAAAATTGACGTTGGCCTTGCCTTCTCAAAGTTAGAAGGTACATCGCAGGTTTTCGTGCAACGCATCAAAGGCCGAGGCTTCAAACAACAGCAATTCACTTTCACCATCGCGTATTTGGATGATGAAGGCAATTCCAACCTGGATAGAGGCCGTTTCCCTGTGTACCTCAAACCGGGTGACGCAGGCAAGAAGCAAGACCATATTGAGAACAAAGGTGGGCGACCGAAGGCCCCGAACAAACAAAAGAAGATTGATTTTGCGAAGACTGTGGAAGGTTCTTGGTCCGACAAAGCCAAAGCAGTAAACGAAGAGTTTGGCAGTAAGCACGACAGAAACACAATCGGCAAATGGTTGAAAGAAACATCACCGTTCGATTCAGACGAAGGAGAAGCAACAGATGACGCAGCATGACATCGTGTTACATAAGGTGGAAGGTCGGATTCTGACGTACCTTCACCGCATCAAGAATCAGTATCAACAACCTCTTTACAACATCCTTGGCAGAGGTGCGACCCCTGAGGAGTTCATCGCTATCTGCGACAAGTTGGTTGAGAAAGGTGTGCTCAACAGAATCCAAGGTAGTGCAGGCGCACCAATTTTGCATTGGATTGAAACCGAACAAATAACGGAGGTGGGCCATGGAACTGTTAACACCGGATCAACTCGCTGAGTGGCTGCACCTCTCACGGCGAAGCGTGTACGAGTTGTGCAGCACACGCGGACAACAAAAACAGAAGACCCCATTACCGTTCTTGCGTATTGCAGGCAAGCTGCGCTTCTCGCGTGAGGCAGTTAAACATTGGTTGACCAAATTGCAAGGAGCGACCACCCATGCCGCGTAACAGCAAAGCGAAACAGGCTGCCAATCAACAGAGGATCGTGGAAGGCTTGGCCGTGGGCAAGAAGCAAACGCTGATTGCCGAGGAACTTGGTTTGCACCCGGTAACCGTCAGCCGCAACCTTGCCTTGCTGCGTGATGGGTTGGTGTCTGCGAGTCGCGAAGAGTTTTCACAGTATGTGCAGCAACAGGTTGAATTGTTGACCAAAGTGATTGAAGAGGTTTGGGAAGGCAAGCTTCCACCTGAGGCGGCGAACAGCATTCGTGGCCTAATGGACTCAATTGCACGTTTGACCGGTTCCAATTCACCCATCAAGTCAATTCACGCAACGGTGAAGGGCCCTCAGTTGGATGCCTTGTACTTGGACATCCGGCAGGAATTGTTGGACCTCAGTGATGCCGATAAGCAGGAAGCGTTGTCATTGATGAGGGAATTTGCAACGACGCGAAAGAAGCCGGTGATTGTGGATGCGATGCCGTTGCAGCCGGTGGAAAGGAGTTTGACCGATGGGGACGTTCTTAGAACATCTGAATGAAACATCTCCGTTCAAGGCAGTGCCGCGACACCATCGGCTTGCTGCACAGCAGATTGAGCGTGTTGCTTCCGGTGAAATCAGCAACCTCATGTTGTTGATGCCGGTGCAGCACGGCAAAAGCTTCGTGTTCTCTGACCGTCTGCCTTCATACATTCTTGGCCGTAATCCGCTCAATCATGTGCTGCTGACTGCATACGGCAACTCGCTTGTGCAACGTGCCATCGTTGCGAACCGCAAGACGATGCGCGGCGAGTATTGGCAAAGAACCTACGGTTGGCCGGTGGGTGAAAAGGACACGCAAAATGCACTCCTGCTTGATGTGCCGGGGCAGGACGGACGGTTTTCCTTGGTGGGTGCGCCGTTGAATGGTTCTATAGCGGGCCACACGGTTGACTTGGCAATTGTAGATGACATCTGCCGAAACGAAAAAGACGCGATGTCACCGACTGTGCGAGCGACGATCAACGAGAACTTCTTTTCGGTGATTGCGCCGAGGTCAAAGAAGCTCGTGCTCGTAACCACTCCGTGGCACCTGAGCGATTTGGCAATGGAGAACCTGCGTATTGCCCGAAGCAACAAAAGTGCTCGGCAGTGGGTTGTGGTTGTGTTGGCCGCAACAAACGATGGTGGAAAGGATTCCTACATCGAAGACACCCACACTGGGAAAAAGCAATACCTTGAGCCGTATGACAGCCTATGGCCCGAGGTTCACCCGCGTGCAGAGTTGGACGAAATCAAGGCAACGATGCGTGAGAGGAAGTGGCAGGCACTTTACATGTGCAGGCCGTCAGTTGGTTCCAATTGCCTATTCCCACGTGACAAGTGGGGCACGTTGGGACAGTTCGCCCCCATCGCAATCAACCAAGCATGGGATTTTGCCAGCGGCAAGGCAGGTGCGAAGAACGATTACACGGTCGGTTGCACGGTCGCATTGATGAACAACGGGCGCTATGCCGTGCTTGATCTGTTTCGGGGCAAGCCCGATTTCCCAACGATGAAGCAGCTTGTGTTTGCCAAATGGTGTGAGATGTATCAACGCTACATGCTCATTCCACAGGTCTTCATCGAAGATGCCTCAAGCGGACAGCAGATGTTGCAAGAGATTCAACACGCGAATTTGATTCGGCCCTCGATGTTGGAGCCGATTCCGGTCCTGCCAACGCACAACAAAGAGATGCGAGCCGAGGCGATTGCATCCGCACAGAACAACGGTCAAGTGGATCTTCCTGAGAATGTTGGTTGGAAGGAAGACTTCATCAGGGAGTTAGAAGAGTTCCCATTGGGTGAGCATGATGACTGCGTTGATGCTTACACGTGGGCACAGGCAGGCTTCGTGCGTGGTGATGGCTTCTTCAAGGTGCCGAAGACGCTTGGTGGTGAACAGCAGATTATCCATGACCCGATGAGCGACCTGTTGGACGAGGCGAGGTACGAAGCTGAAATACAGCAAGAGTACGGCGATGCGGTGAGGTGATCGACATGAATTTGTTTAAGAGTCTTCTGCGAAGGCTGCACGATGACAACAGCGACTTGAGACAGCAGCGCAATCGTGCTGTGTTAGCCCCGCTCGGTGATGGGGATGCCAACTCAAGGCATGTTGCAAACCGAAAGGCATTGCGGAACGAAGCAGTACGGTTGACGCGGGTCGCATTGCGTCGGATGAAAGAAGACCGGCAAAAGGCACTCGCACAGATTGAGTTGTATTTGGATGATTGGGTCTTCAACAACGGACCCATCACGACAAAGGAACAGTTTGAGAATGCGGTGCGAGATTGTGTTGACCGAATCAAACAAAGGCAAAAGACAGCACGGCATTTGGCCGAGGATGCAGTCGAGCACGATCTTACCGGGCTGAAAGACTTTCCATTTTGAGTTTAGTTGCTAGGCGGGCGACCAAAATCAGGTGCATCATGCACCACAAAAGGAGAACGCAGTTATGTACACGGAATTGAAAGAAGTGCTCATGTCCTTCAATGCGAAGGAACGTGAGTATTTCCACGAAGCAACGGCAAATTGCACCGATGAGCAGAAGCTTGCAGTGGCGAAGCGAATGTCAGAGGCCAAGTTGCCTGATGGTTACCAGTTCACGGAATCCCAAATCAAGCGGTTTGTCACGCAAGATAGCTTGAGCAAAATCAATTGGTATCCCAACATCAAAATCAACAGCGAAGGCGAGTCCACAACCGACGTTGATGGGAAGCTCAAGGAATTTAAGGAGCGTCAGTACAACGCTTACCGCAAGAACGGAATGAGCGAAGCTGATGCTTCTGCAATGTCGGGGTTCAAACCAAAGAAAGCTTAGATTCAACGACTGGCGACCAAGGGCAGACCTGATTGGGGTTGTGCTCACCCCATCAGGTTTTGTTGTTTGAGCACACGTTTCACAAATCGTTCCACCTTACAAGGAGTAACACTATGTCACAGGTATCGACACAGCAAGAAATCAACGGCCCCATCGTGGATGAATCGAGTTGGAAGCAGGAATTGGAGCAACTCGACAGGTTGCTTACAGGTCGCCTGACCGAAGCCGAGGCAAAGGAATATGCAAAGGGCGAACTCGCAAAACACGATGGGGTTGTTCACACCATCGAAAAGCAGATTGCACAAGCGAAAGATGTGCTCGCGGCAGGCACATCCTTCTTGCCGCGAGGTGAAAGGCAGCGGCTTGAAAACAGGATCGAATCGCTTGAGGTTGATTTGGCAACCGCTCGTAAATCGCGCGAACAGTCCGTCTTGAAATGTGGTGCTGGAATCCGCGCAGCGAAAGATGCGGACAAACACAGACCTCGTTGGCAGGAATTGCGTAAGCGGCAACAAGCGATTGAGGTGGCAACAGCCGTTGCGCGAGGCAGGCAGCCGGAGTTAAGAGTTTCCATGCCTCATAAATTTGTTGGTTAACAGTTTGGGTGCCTGAGAAAAGCGTCGAGTTGCCGAGGCAGTCACCGAGTTCACAAGCAAAAAGCAGGGTGAACACGGCTCTTTGAGTGTGTGACTGGCCGAGGCCAGGACCGAAGGGTAAGGCACACCAAGAGGCCGGTGCGTACAGGATTCAGTTCCGGACACCGGCCCTCAGATTTTTGTGAAGGAGTTTTTATGGCAATGATGATGGCAACGTTACTTCCCTTCCGACCAACATTCACTGACATTGTTCCGGTTCGGCAGGGCCGCTCGGAAAAGAAGCTACGTGAAGAGGTGAAGTACGAAGGGGGTATCTACTTTGCGCGATGGCAAGGCCGTGTGAACCGCTACTTTGGCGCGACACCACAGGAAGCATTGAACAATTTGCGAGGTACACAATGACCCCTATCGAGTTGCTTAAAGAACCTGATGGGGGCGCTGTGGCTGACTTCCATGTGAAGCTTCCCTCAGACGTTGAACAACCGGCAGGTGACCCCGGCAAGAGCCTCATCAGAGAGGTTGAGTTGCTTCGTCTGCAAGTTGCCGATTTGTGCAAGGCAGTGCGCGGCTTGGTGAAGTTGCAGGCAATTGCGAATCAGAAGTTGGATTCTGCCATCAAAGGCAATGCCGATTGTGCCGTGCTTTGACGAGATGGAAGCTTATCAAGCGACGAATATCGATCAGCAGTTCCCACCCCTTGACAGTGGGATTATGCTAAGGAGCGAATCGAGAGGGGAGAAAGAGGTCACGACGAGTTTGTGCCGATACTACAAAACGCTGCCATTCAGGACCTTAAGCGATTGTTGGAGCTTTTTTCGATAGCATCCATCAAAGAGTCTTGGCCGGAAATTAAGGGCACGAAAGAGGAAATCTGTTTCGCAGCGGCGCAAGCCGCAAGCCCTGCTCAAGTCGTAACATTCATCAACGTCAATCTAGGACGATGCAAGCAACATGTGTATATCTTCGACCGTCCTGCCCAAGCGGTTTTACCCAACGCCATCGGTGGTGGAGAGCGGGTTGACATCAATGCCGCAAATGACCAGGCATTGTACATCGTGCGGACGACCTACACCGTGGTGTTCGTGAACGAGCTTCTTCAGGTTGGCTATCACTTTCTGTGCCTTGTTGATCTCAGTACTCAGTGACATGTAGTGCTCCCAAAATAGGCCCTCAGGGGGGAAGGCTCACTCAAGTGGATTTCGCTTTCTTGGTCTCTTTGATCTTTGCCGCAAATCTCGCGAGCGCTTCTTGCGAAAGCGTCTCAGCACAACGTTCGACAAATGTTTCCAGGCTCAGAAAAGAATACAGGACTCGCAGCCAGTGCCACTGACAAATATTCTTTGTCTGAATCTGGAATTCCCCATCCAGCGGGTAATTGGGCTCAAAGTCCATCGGAAAAAGATCGCTGTCTCGCCGCCCCCAACGCAGCGTGATCTTTTTGGCTCTGAGTTGCTCGGCCAGCTCCTGCATCGAAAATGCTGACACGATGATGACCTCTCCCGTTATGACATCGACGGTTGATTCCGGTTTGAAATACAGTCCAAAAGGTGGAACGTCGCCATATTCTGTTAGTCTCTTACGTATATTGCTCACGATCCAGTCCTCGGAGCGCGTCATCTCCTCAAGCTTTGTCCTCAGTGCGGCAACGTTGCATCTGCAACATGCCAGATAGTGTTTAGCACCACCATGAATCTCGACAACCGGCGACTTATAAACGCCTTTGAACACCGTGCCGGCGATGTCGAAATGCAGCTCCTCCACGATCTCACTCTCAAGTTGTATTCCGTAGCCAGCTTTCTTACCAGCAGGATCAAAACCAGCTTCCTTCACGGTTTTGTCCGGCAATGTTACAGGAACCGGCGTGACATCCTTTCTCATGTACTCGTGTATCACGATCGGAGTTGCAATCTGTCGAAAAGCTTCTTTGCTGGCATACTCACGAGGGTTGCTTTTCACTTCAAACGTCCGAACTTCTTCGCCCTTGCGTAACGTCAAGTCACCTAAAGGCAGCGAGCGAGTCAGATCGTTGAAGAGCACCATGTAGCCTTCCGCAAAAAAGTGTTTCGCGGCCTCAATCTCAGCTTTCAAACCAGACTTGCCGCTAATGAACCCTGGGGAAGGATGGCCGAAAAAGTGTTTAATTGTGTCTTGATCTAGCAACTTGAGGGCTATTACATCTCCCAGAAACAGCACCGTCTCCCGCTGATAGCGAAGACCCTCAATCTTTTCTTCTAGTCGAGAAATCTCCTGCTGTGCATCGACTATGCGCGGCATGTCATTTGTAAGCTTCAATTGAGCAATCAGATTCTTGAGATTTCCTCGTTGCTCTTGTATTTTATGAATCTCTCTTTCCATTGCAATCAAGCCGTCGAGCATTTCCTGTTGCGCAAGAAAGACGGGAGGGAAGTCTTTGCGAAGAATTACCGCGAGCAACAAACGGAGCTGTTGTTGCCAGTCAACAGAAAGAGCTGGGGCGTCTTTCAGCAGCGTAGTAATTGAGGAGTTGACTATCAATGTGCACGAACCCGGTAACGGCGCTATTGTGTGCTTGATTTGGCGCAGGCGTCAGAGCGAAAATCTGAGTCCGCCGTCATCGTCAATGGACTGCCGATTCTCATTCCTCTTTCTTCTTCGGCTCAGCGCCGTGTAAGTTATCCAGCGAATCTTCAGCAACGTTGAATGGCCCGTGAATCGGGCATTTGAGTTCCACAATGGCTTTACCATTCTCAATGAAGGGCTTCACTGACCCGGCGAAGACTCGTCGGGGCGGCTGACATTTTCGGCAGTACCCGTGGGTTTGGCTCCCATAGTGTGGTTTGTCGTTCGTCATCTTCGCACCCGCCTGTGCCTTCAAAACTGGCTAGGTCCTGGCTATCCATTGCTCGACCATATCAACGAATTCTCCTGCCTTCTTTCGCCAGTCAAAACAACTACGCTTCATGTGTCGTAATTGCAAGCCGTCGGTTTGTTTGTGACCGACCGACGCAGCACCTTTTCAGCGTCAGGTCGTTTGCACCAAGCGGCTTCGAGGTGCAGCTTCGGCTTGAAAAACTGGTGTTTCGGCCTATCACCGAACAAGGCAACAACGAGTGCGATCACACACGCGGCCAATGTCGCGGACCTCAATTATTTGCGATGGTTCATCACGTAACAGCACTTTAAAATGCTACATGGCTTACCATCCCCCATCAATTTTCTTTTTCGCAAAGCGAAATCCTGCTTCACGTGCGGCATCCTCGGTTGGGTACTCTTCGGACGATTCAAATCTCTCTTCAATAGGCAGACCTGTGTACGCAGCGTTCGGTTTTGCGGTTGTTTCATCAAAGGTGAAAAGGCCACCATCCGACCGGCGCACCCTCACTATGATCGAGCACCCCTTGTACAGTTCGGTTGTTTCCGAGTCCGTTATAGACATATCATCCCCCTGTTGCGTTAGATGCAGCATGCGTTGTGGGCGTTCCTGATCTACCTGTGATGGGGTGGGGTGGGATGATTCAATCGCCTTCGGAGTTTCACCTGCGTGACATTACTCTATCATCAAACACAACCATAAAGCGGCCCTGTCCGTCAGTCTCTGTGGTGATTTTGCTTAAAGGCCAACTATAAGGCAGGTTGCCGGGGCCACTAGCTTGCAAAATAACACTGTCCTCGTTGACATCGACCAAGACTTGAGGGCTTGGTTCATAAGACCCGCGATACGATTCCTTCCAGACCATCACGGTCTTGCCTTTATGTGCGAGAAGCCGAGGTCTTATCCTCTCCTTCTCTGGCTGCATCGCCGCTGCGAACTCTTTGTGTACCTTCAACAGTTCGGCACTCAACCGATTTGCTTCCTCGCGATACGTGTTCGCCTGTTGGTTGGCTTCAGCAAGTTTCCGAGTGGCCTCAACAAGATCTTTTGCGTGCTTGCGTTCCTTGCGCCGATGTAGGAATGAACCGCCTCCAATTACTGCAATGAGAGAGCCGAAGATCAAGCCTTGAAGCCATGGGTGAACATAGAGAAAATCTCGCATTGCGTCATACCATTTCATTCTGGAGCACCATCCAAACAGTCAGTTACGAAAATCTGCGATAAGCGGTCGCTTTCCAGTTGGTAAACTTCATCAAGAGCAGTTGCCCAAACTCAAGTGCAAGTACCAACCCAATTCGCGCCAGTTCGCGCTCAGGTACACCGGGATGTGATCCGGCTGAAAGACTGCCCCATCCTGATTTGAACGAAGCTTCCTCGTCCGTGTTAAAGAAACCAACTTTGGTCAAGTATTCGATTCGATCCTTCATTGGTCCCGGCAGACCTATTGAGTGTTTTCCGTGGGTGTTTGTTTCTGTGCTGATCCCATCAATCAAAGATTGAATGAGATTTCTCGACTCATTGAGCGATGGGTGATCCTTTCCTTCAGCGTATAGTGAATGAGCATCTTCGATGTGCTTCAAGATGGTGGGGCTTTGTGGTAAAGCACTGTCCTTCACAATCCGTGTCAGACGATCCTCTTCGATTTGTGCGCTAACCGGACCCTCCAGCGACACAAGCTTCATCTTCGTCTTGTCAACATCAATTCCGTCGAGTTGAAGAGAACGTAGAACAAGGTCGCCAGAATCTAACGTCGTTGCAAAGGCCGCAAGCTTCTGAATCAGAGATTCACCTAGCTTTTGAGCACTCGACTCCGTAAGATACTCCCCGGTAATACTGTTCGACGCCGCCGTGTAGGTGAGAGGATTTTGAAAAAATCGTCCTTCTCGCATGTCCATTAAAATCTTGGTCCAGTTCCAACGATAGAAGATTTCGCCCGCCTGTTTCAGGAACCAATAGGGGAAATCTACAGCATAGAGTGCTTCGGTGTAGTTGATGTTCGCGTCACCCAGAGCACCCATCAAAACAGCAATCGTCCGTTGGGAAACAACCTTTGCCATGAGATGAACATTCTACAAGGCAGGCGCGGCCTGTGTGTCGGGTGTGGAAATAAAAAGCCCGCCGATTTTCTCCCCCACTGTCGGCGGGCCAAAGTCTTACAATGTTCAACTCGGCGGTGCGAATCTTAGGCAGGAATCATAGACGTTGTCAACCTTGATGGGTGTGTGAGTGACCCGGACACCCACTAAGGTGTTGAGAGGGAAGAATAAACGTTTCAGGCCGAACACAGGGGAGTAAACAACCATGGGGGACATCTTAACGGCTCCAGAAGTTGCAGCGATGTTGAAAATCAGCAAGCGGCAGGTGTACGAGTTGGCAAAGGAAAGCGATAACCCCATCCCAAGCATAAGGATTCGCACGTCTGTGAGGTTCCGCAAGATTGATGTTGATGGGTGGTTGGCAAGGTTGGCAGAGAACAAAGCTGCGTGACGCGGGTCGAACCGGTTTCAACCTCAATCAGGCTTCTACCACAGTGCCTTTTGTGTTGCCGCTGACCACGTTGCAGTTCAGAATGGACCCGATGCTACTCGAAGCCTCCCGATTTGTCGCTCTCCTGGTTGGGCTTCTAGCCTACTACATCGCCGTCTTTATGTATGAAGACGAAGAAGGGAAATGGCAAAATCGAATCGAAAAGCTGTGGGTGGACATTAACGACCGAGAAAAACAAGCAGGAACTAAGGCGTCTGCCTTTTTCAGCAAGGTAGCAGCAATAACCACGAAAGTATTCAACAGCATCTTTGGCCCACGATTGTTGTCGGCTCGGTTCGTCGGCACATCCATTTGCTGGTCTTTAGCAACGATGTTGTTATTTGCGCTCCTTGCCTTACAGGCAAAACGCCTGCTAGGACGTTTGGACCTGTCACCGACAGACTTGGCATCCTTCTGGCACGCGGAACTCGTTGTTCTCATCACTGGCCTGTTGTTTTCATTTTTGGCGATTCTGCCTTCCCTGTGGCACTCGCGATGGGCCGTAGCTCTGAGCCTGCTTCCAGTTATCTTTTTCTTTTTCGGCTTCCTTCTGGTTTTGTTGGTGAGAACGCACTCGTTGAAGCCTGAGAACTGGGGGTTAATCTTGGGATTGGCGCTCAGCTTGCTGTCTGACGTTCTGCTGGTTGGTTTAGTCCGCTTCACGGTGCGATGGGTTTCAGCGAAGGCCAGCGTATCGCGAACTGCTTTAGCGATTCTGATACAACTCTCT
>Ga0307479_10002342_pt1 | contig 17212 bp, 17 predicted proteins | sample atmos_gasesECM4C_FD_203743 | JGI IMG/M metagenome (GOLD analysis project Ga0307479, IMG submission 203743) | Hardwood forest soil microbial communities from Morgan-Monroe State Forest, Indiana, United States - atmos_gasesECM4C_515 | ecosystem: Environmental > Terrestrial > Soil > Temperate... | reverse complement strand
CGCGGTGGGCCTCCTCGCCGCGTTACTTCTTCTTTTCGCCCTTCTCGGCCTTTTCGCCCTTTTCCGGTTTGGCTTCTGCCTCGGCGCCTTCTTCGCCCTCGACTTCTTTCTTGCCCTTCTTGATGACCTCGGGTTCCGCGGGCACGGCTGCTTCGGTGGCCGCGACCTCCGCGGGCTTTTCTTCCTCGACGCGCAGTGCCACGACGTGGGCGAGAACGCGGTCCGGATCGGTCATTAGCTTCAACTTGGTCGTGTCGAGCGCCAACTCTCCAGCGCGGAGCTGCTTGCCGAGCATCAAGTGGCTGACGTCCACCCTAAACTCGGTAGGAATATCCACGGGCAAGCACTCCACTTCGACTTCGCGGGTCACAATCTCAAAAATGCCGCCCTGTTGTTTCACGCCGGCGGGCTCGCCGAAGGTGTGCACCGGAACCTTGACGCGCATGCGCACATTCATGGCCACCCGCTGTAAATCGACGTGCAACAATTTCCCGCTGACCGGATCGACCAGCCAATCCTTCAAAATCGCGGGTTCTTGCTTGCCGCCGAGGTTGACTTGAAAAAGCGTGTTGTGGCCGGTTTCGGAGCGCAGGATAGCGCCGACCTGCTTGGCGTTCACGGACAAAGTGATCGCGTTGCCTTTGCCGCCGTATAGCACCGCGGGTACCTGCCCCGTCTGCCGCAGCCGCCGGGCTTCATTTTTCCCGCGTTCGGCGCGGGGCTTTGCTTCAACGACAATCTCAGTCTGCTGAGCCATACTCTCTTTCCCTTCCTCGGTTTGTGCCGCCCACGTATACGGCAGCCGCCAATACTCAAATGAACAGTTCGCTGATCGAAGTTTCCTCGTGAATCGAGCGAATGCCGCGGGCCAGCAAATCCGCAACGCTCAAAACCCGGATCTTGCCCATCTTCTTGGCCGCCTCATTCAGCGGCACGGAGTCTGTCGCCACCACTTCTGTGATCTCCGACTCCTCCAGGCGCTCGATCGCCGGCCCGGAAAGCACCGCGTGCGTGCACGCCGCAAAAACTTGTGTCGCGCCTTCTTTCTTGAGCGCTTCGGCGGTCTTCACCAGCGTTCCTGCCGTGTCAATAATATCGTCGACGATCAGCGTGCTGCGCCCGCGCACGTCGCCGATCAGGTTCATTACTTCGCTCACGTCCACGTCCACGCGCCGTTTATCCACGATGGCCAGCGGCGCATCCAGCTTCTTCGCGAAGAAGCGCGCACGCTCCACGCCGCCCGCATCCGGCGAAACCACCGTCAGGTTCGGCAGGTCCAGTTTCCGGAAATGCTCGACCAGCACGGGGGATGCGTACAGGTGGTCCACCGGCACGTCGAAATAGCCCTGAATCTGCGGCGCGTGCAAATCGAGCGTCAGCGCCCGGCTTGCGCCCGCCGTTTCGAGCAAGTCGGCGACAAGCTTCGCGGAGATCGGCACACGCGGCTTATCCTTGCGGTCCTGCCGCGCATAGCAGTAATACGGCAGCACCGCGGTAATGCGCCACGCCGACGCGCGCTTGAACGCGTCGATCATCAGCAGCAGCTCGACAAGGTGGCAATCCACCGGACGGTGGCACGGCTGCACCACGAAGACGTCCGCGCCGCGCACGTTCTCGAGAATCTGAAAGTAAATCTCGCCGTCGCTGAAACGCCCCAGCAGCGCCTTGCCGAGGTGCACGTCGAGATTTCTGCAAATGCTCTCGGCCAGGACCGGATTCGCAGTGCCCGAAAAAATCTTGAAACGCTCGTCGTTCACGAGCCATCTCCACACATCCGCTCAACGCGGAAAATTTCTGCAACCGGGGTATATGCGAAGAGACGCTGCGGCTCAGCCGGCACACGCGCCTATGACGGCGCGCCTTTGATCAGACGCAAGTACCGGTCGCGCGAGAGAGTCTCGCAAACGAAGGTCTGATCGTGCGGAAACCCGACAGCGGCTCGGCGCGCCAACGCTGGGCTCGGGAAAACTCCAAACACCGCCGAACCGCTACCCGCCAGCGAGGCTTCTGCAGCTCCCCTTTGGAGCAAAACCCGCCTGATTCGATCCAGTCGGGGATGGCGCCGGAAAACAGGCCGTTCGAAATCGTTTGAGAGGCCGCTTCCCTGCGTGCTCCAGCACAGAGCGCAGAACTTCCAAAGTGTAGGGTTTGCAGCTCCTTTTGTCAATGTCGCCCGTAGCGCTGGCGCTTTGACCCAGCGATACGCTTCGGAAGTGGGGACGTGGATATCTCGCGGCGACACAATCAGAATGTGTTGTTTTGCGATGTCCGGCAACGGATAGATCTCGTCTCCCCGGCCGATTCCCAGCGCGCGGCCGCCGAGGAGGAAGAACGGCACGTCGGCGCCGAGCGATGCGGCGATTTCGAGCAGTCGTGCCGTGGGGAGCTTGTGCCGAGTTAAGCGCAGATACCCGAGCAAGGCTGCTACCGCGTCGCTCGAGCCTCCGCCGAGCCCCCGGCCGGCGGGAATTTTCTTGTGCAATTCGATTTCGACCCCCGAACGGATTTTCAGCTCATGGCGCAGTGCGTCCACCGCCCGGTAGACCAAATTTTTCTGGAAAGGTTCCCGCGACAGCGGCTCGCTGCCGTGGATCGCCAGCGCAATTCCCGGACGGCGTGAGTCGCGCAGCCGCAGCTCATCGTGCAGCGAAACGCTCTGGAAGATCGTGCGAAGCTCGTGATAGCCGTCGGCGCGCTTGCCGAGAATTTCGAGGCGAAGATTAATTTTCGCGAATGCGGGGATGCGGACTTCGCGCATGCGGCCTATTGCGGCTTGGCGTCCTGCGAAGAAGACTTTTGCGCCACGCGGTGCTTCACTCTCCCCAATCTTTTCTCGACCTCGGCGATCTTGTCGCTCTCGACATCTGCGGGTAGCGCGCGCCGCCATTCCGCCAGCGACTTTTCCCACTCTTCCGCGGCCAAATCCGTGCGCCCGGTCTTGCCATAAAGATCCCCCAGGTGCGAGTGGATCGTGGCGTCGTGGCTTTCGCGCTGCAGGGCCTTGCGCAAGGTGGTTTCCGCCTCGCCGAGCTTGTTCTGCCTGAAATAAATCCACCCCAGGCTGTCGAGGTAAGCGCCGTTGAAGGGCTCTTCCTTCAGAGCGCGCTCCACTAAGGATTGCGCTTCCTCAAGCCGCTGTCCCAGATCGCCGAGCATATAGCCGTAGTAATTGAGCACCGCGGCGTTGCGCGGATTCACCGTGAGAACTTTTTTGAACTCCACCTCGGCCCGGTCGAAAAATTTCTGCCGCTCATAAATCGCGCCGAGCAGAAACCACACCATCTCGTTATCCCGCGGCTGCCCCGGGAGCACTTCGGCGGCGCGCGCGGCCTCTTCTGCTTCTCTATAGCGGCGGCCGCGCTCGTAGATCTGCGCGATGTTCAGGTACGTGTCGCGATCCACCTCGCTGCTGGTCAGTTGGGCCCGCAGCATGTTCACCGCTTCGTCCGTCTGCCCGTTTTCTCCCATCAGCAGCGCCTCGTTCTCTCGAATCGCCGGATCGGCAGGGTACTTCGTCAGCGCCTCTTTACCCGTCTGCAGGGCCTTCTGAAGGTCCTTCGCCGCGCGGTATGTGTCCATCAGGAGCAGGCGCGCGCGACGGTCTTCTTCCTCGCCCAGATGGCCCAGTTCTCCATAGGTGTTTATCGCTGCCTGATAATTCTGCGTGTCGCGGTAGAGTTGCCCCAATTGCTGGTACAGGATCGCCAGGGACCGGCGGCGCGACGGCAGCACGTTGGATTGACCCTTGACCCCGGTCACCGCATCCGACAGCACCCGTATGGCATCCTCGTAACGCCCCTGCGCCTGGTACAGCATGGCCTCGTTGTACATGACTTCGAGGCTGCCCGGCGAATACTGCCGCGCTTTCACCAGGTTTTCTTCGGCTTTATCCAGCTCGTGCTGCTCGCGGTAGATTTGCGCCATGCGCAGATACACGTCCGGATCGTCCGGCGTGAGGTCGGCGAGCTTTTGATAGACCGCCAGCGCGTCGGAATATTTTTCTTCCGCCAGCAGCGTCTGCGCCAGTCCGCGTTTGTGGCTCAGCTCTGACGGATCGAGTTCCGCTGCCTTGCGATAGGCTTGCTCGGCCTTCGCAAGGTCTTTCGCTTGCGTGTAGGCGTCGCCGAGAAGATCGAGCATCGCAGGTGACGCCGACCGCTTGGTCAAGCCCTGGAGCAGCGATACCGCGTCCGCGGCCTTGCCCTCATCCAGCAAGAGTTGCGTCAGCTGTTCGACCGCGGCCTCGTTCTCCGGGTCCTCCTTCAAGATGCTGCGCAGCACCTCTGCGGCCTTGTCATGCTCGTTGTGCAAGCGGTATAGCCGCGCCAGCCATAGCGCCGACTCGCTGTCCGTCGGCTCCAGGCGGTGGATTTCGCGATACTGTTCGATGGCGCGGGTAAGAAATTCCGCCTGCCCGGTGCCGCCATTGGGTTCCGTGAATTCCGCCTGCCCGCCGCCCCCCGCACCCAGACTGCGCAAATAGATGCGTCCCAGGAGCCGGCGCGTCGGCACGTCATTCGGGTCGCGCTTGAGAATCTCTTGCGCCTCCGCAATCGCCTCGTGAGTCCGCTGCGCTTTCCAGTACATCTCGGCCAACCGCTCGCCGATGACCGGCGACTTCGGGTCAAGCGCGTAGGCCTTCTTGTATGCCTCGATGGCCTGCGTGGCATATTCTGCCCGGCTGGTCGCTTCGTACTGCTGTTCGTAGAAGTGGCCCATCGTAAAGTTGTAATAGGCTTCCGAGCGCAGGGTATCTTTGACAGGCGGCAGGGCCGGTGAGTCGGACTTCGGGTCCTGTGGCGCGGTCGCTTCGACGGGCTTGTCTTTTGGCGCTTGTCCCTGAGGCGCCTGAGCGGCAGCGGTGACGCCCGCCAAGGCGCCGATAAGTGTAGCGGCGGTAATCCAGCGATAGTTCATGTGAGCCCTTGAAATAAAAATTATCCCATGCAGCCGAAATGCGGTCAAAAGCGAAAAGGCCGGCGTTTCCAGAGCTGCGAACCGGCCTACATTTGGATGCGCTATAGAACGAAAGAGTTGAAAGACGCGCCCAATTTCAACTCTACTGTTTGCGGTTTTCGGGAGCGTAGTGGGCTTGCAGGTACACGATGATTCTCTTCGCGTTGTCCTCGGGAATTGCCGCGCCGAAGGTTTTGTTCATCTTGCTTACCTCGGCTTCCCAGGTCGCGGTGGAAAGTGGCGGCTGCATGGTGATGTAGCGCGGGCTGTGGCAGGTGTTGCAGTAAATTTGAACATCCTGAAGGCCTTCTCCTGGCGCCAGATCCCCCGCAGGCACCGGGTACGCCGGAACCTGGTAGTTCGAATCCGGCGAAAGGTCGGTCCGCGCCGCCTGCCGCATGCTTCCGAGTTCCTCCGGACGGTAGTGGCCTTTTTTCAGGTCCGCGTAAACGATGCCCCCAGCCACTACCCAGCCGCACATCACAACAAAAATCGCGGAGACTCTGTTTTTCATAGTCGTTCTCCCTTAGCTAGCATTTCCCACGACGATTTCCTGCCGCTCGATCCGGTTCCAGAGGTAGCCTCCTGGATTCCAGGTTGGCTCGTCGGGCTGCGTGTTGTTTTTTTCATCCGTCGCGCGCACTGCCAGGGTATAACGCCCTGGTGACTTTGCGGTCCACGGCATTTCCCAGGTGCGGAAGGAATACGCGCCGTGATCCTCGCCGAGTCTTGCCGCCACCCAGTTCTTTCCCCCGTCATCCGAAACCTCTACGGCGTTCACGCGGCCAAATCCGCTAAAAGCAATGCCCCGCAGCGTGATGTTCATCCCCGCTGGAATCTTCGAAGATCCGTCGGGGGAGATTAGGAAAGATCGCACCGGGAACCGCTCGATCGGCACGGTTTTTACGTTGCCTGCCTTCACATCGTCAGGGGTAGTGTTCCCGCGCGGCGTATCCGGCACGCGGTATCCGGTCTTCATCCAGAAATTCTCGTCCGGCGCATTGAGAATGCGAACCCATGTCAGGCATTTGGTCCAGTAGGTCGCAAAATAACCGGGAACGACCAGCCGCACCGGAAACCCATTGAGCATTGGCAGCGGCTCTCCGTTCATCAGGTACGCGACAACGCATTCGTCCAGGACGGGATTCCCAAGGTCGAGCGATTTGAGAAAAAGATTCGAGCCGAGACCCTTTGGCCCCTGCCCCGTCTCAAGCCCCTGAAACTGTACCTGCAATGAGCCGCTCTTCACGCCCGCCATATCGAGGAGCTCGCGCAGCCGCACCCCGGTCCACATCGCATTCCCCATCGCTCCATTGCCCCACTGACCGCCGGGCACGCGTGGCTGCAGCCGGCTGCGGCTGTTGCCCGAGCATTGATTCACCGCCGCGAGTGAAACTGGTTTGAACTTCTGCATGAGCTCCGGAAGGCTCAGCGCAAACGGTTTGTTGACGTTCCCCTCGATCTGTAGCTTCCAGTCTTTCAGATCGACAGCGTTCGGGATACCCTCCAGATGCCAGCGCACATAAAAAGCTTCGTTGGGTGTGAATGCCGTGCGGAAATAATGGCGAGGCGTTTCCAGTTGAACGGGCCGGTCCGTCAGTAGAATCAAAGGCACTTTTTGCGGCTCGGCCACATAAGGACCGACGGAATTCCAGTGTGGATTTGCCCCCGGCCCCGTGAAACTCTCAACGGCTTTTTGCGCACCCGGCTCCTGGGCCATCGCCGCGTTCGACCCTAACCACCGACTGACGCCGATTGCGCCGCTCGCCAGTCCGAAACTCTTCAATAGACTTCGCCGGGAAAGACATCGCTCTGTCAGATTCATAGGGCGCCCCTCCGACGTGCCGACTATTAGCGAGACCTGTGGGAAGTGTCAACCTGCTTTTGATTCACCCTCCCGTCCCTTGCCACAGGCGCCCCTGTCATCTCTCTAGGGGGTCGGGGCGGAACCTGTCCCGGCCGGGTCGGGAGCCCCGACATAACCGCCCGCCCCTCTCCACTGTCATTTCGAACGGAGCAGGCCGACTTTTTCTTTCCCTTTCACTCTTGTGAAAGGAGCCTGTCCTGAGCGGAGTCGAAGGATTGGCCTGCGCAGAGAGAAATCTCTCTTCCTCCCCGTGCGGACCCTCCCACGCTCCTCACCCCTTGCCTGTCATTCTGAGGGCATCCTACTTGCCCTGAGCACTTTGCGCGAAGGGCAAGGATGCCCGAAGAACCTCAACTTTCATATGACCCAACAACTGTTTCGAGGCAGTGCCCCACGTCCCCCAGCCGACGCCTGTCATCCCGACCGGAGCGGAGGGATCGTGGCTGGACTTAAGCACGGGCACAATCGCTGGAAACATCCCGCCTCTCTGCATGTTCCGTCTGCCTCTTCGCTTTTGTGGCACAGCCATTCCTGTTTACCCTGACTCAGGAAGGGGCTGTGCGTGTCCCTTTTTCGTCAGGGCACGGCTTCTAGCCGTGCCGAAAAGTGTTCAATAATCAGGACTTAGCCCCTGAGGGCGCTCTAAGTCAGTTACTTGTCAGCGGCGAAGAATCCCCTATCATTTTGGCCCTGCACTCCCCTTATTCTTGAGGGGGTTGTTGTTCATGCAATCAAAAGAGCGTCGCCGCTCAGAACGCCGTAACCTCGGAATCCGGCTTAGTGTTTCTGTCCTGAACTCTACCTCGCCAGAGCAGAGAACTGAGTCGCTCAATGTTTCTGCGGGGGGCATGTACTTTGCAACGAATCTGCCCCTGCGCCGAGGCACCGGGGTGCAGCTCCTCTTTAGGATGCCAGAGGAAATCACTCACCAGCCCCCAAGCGACTGGGTTTGCATGGGGCACGTTGTTCATGTAAGGCCCGTCAATGCTCCGAACGGTCAGCTGGGTGTGGGCGTGCAGTTTGACTGCTACGAAGTCGTGCCGGCCGCCGAGTCCCAGTCTCAGGCGAGTCGCGCCTCCTGACTGCGCCGCCGGGCGCGTCACTCACGAGGCTTTTCCACCTGCCGCCCACCCTGCGCTCGCCGCGGCGAGCGCCCGCCCCAACTAATCGTGGGGGTCGGACCTTTAGGTCCGACGTAAGCGCCACGGCCCTTCAGTGCAGGAAATGACGCATCCCGGTAAATACCATGGCCAGGCCGAGCCGGTCCGCAGCGGCGATCACGTCGTTGTCGCGTACCGAGCCCCCCGGCTGAATCACCGCCGTCGCGCCGGACTTGGCGGCTTCCTCGACTCCGTCCGGAAACGGAAAGAACGCATCCGAAGCCACCACGCTTCCCTGCAGCGGAGCTTGCGCCTTCATCACCGCGATTTTCACGGAATCCACGCGGCTCATCTGTCCCGCGCCGACGCCGAGCGTCGCGCCATCTTTCGCAAATACGATGGCGTTGGACTTTACGTGCTTCGCCACCTTCCACGCGAAGCGCATGGTGCGCATTTCTTCCGGCGTGGGCACGCGCTGCGTGACCGTGCGCAGCTCGCTGTCGCTCACTTCGCCCAGGTCGGGCTGCTGCACCAGCATTCCCCCAAGAATGCGCTTGAGCTGAAGTTCGCGGTCCGGCTCCAGCGCGCCCGGAGGCAATTCCAGCAAACGAAGATTCTTCTTCGCGGCGAAAATTTCCCTGGCCTTCTCCGCGAAACCCGGCGCGACGATGCACTCGACAAACAGCTTTGCCACTTCGCTCGCCGTTGCCGCATCCACGCTCCGGTTGAATGCCAGCACTCCTCCAAACGCCGAGACCGGATCGCACGCGTACGCTTTCAAGTACGCATCCAAGAGCGTCTCCTGCTCCGCCGCGCCGCAGGGATTGTTGTGCTTGATGATGATGGCCGCGGGCTGCCGAAATTCCCCGGCCAGGCTTCGCGCCGCTTCGAGATCAACAAAATTGTTGTAGGAAAGCTCCTTGCCTTGAAGCTGCTTTGCCGCAGCCACTCCTTCCGGCGCGCGGCCCGCGGTCACGTAGAGCGCCGCCGCCTGATGCGGGTTTTCGCCGTAGCGCAATTCCCGCTGTCGGCGCAGCGCCAGATGCACGCGTTCGGGCAGCAGCGGCTTCTTGCCCAATTCCGCGCGCCCTGCCGCGGCGGAAAGCCGTTCCAGTTCCATCGCGATCGTGCCGTCGTAGCGCGAGGTCGTCGCGTACGCTTTGCGCGCCAGCTCCAATCGCGTGACCAGCGACGTGTCGCGCGCATTTTCCAGCTCTGCCGCCACTCGATCGTAGTCCTGCGGGTCGGTCACTACCGTCACGCTCTCGAAATTCTTTGCCGCCGACCGCAGCATCGCCGGCCCGCCGATGTCGATATTTTCGATCAGCTCCCCGGCGGTGAGCCCTGCTTTCGCGGCCGTGGCTTCAAAGGGATACAGGTTCACGACAACCAAATCGATCGGCACGATCCCCTGCTCGGCGGCTTGCTTCTTGTCTTCGGCGTGCTTCCGGCGGAACAACAATCCGCCATGCACTTTGGGATGAAGCGTCTTCACCCGCCCGCCCAGCATTTCCGGCCAGCCCGTGAACTCCGAGACATCGCGCACAGCGACGCCCGCCTCGCGCAGCAACTTCGCCGTTCCTCCGGTGGAGAGAATTTCAATGCGCAACGCGGCGAGTCGTTTCGCAAATTCCGCAATCCCCGTTTTGTCAAACACGCTGATCAGCGCGCGCTCCACCGCCATCACAATCCTCCAGCAGGAGAAAAGCACAACAGTGTAAGCGCGCGGAAGGAATTCGGGAAGTGGAAACGAAGGGAAAAGCTGGTTCTAGGTTTTGGCGAAAATCATGCCTTGACGAGGGCTTTCAGCTTGACCTGGCCGTCGATAACCTCGACAACGTACTCGACTTCGGTGCAATTCTGCTGCTTCCGCAGATCCTTCGTCTTTTTGCGGACAAATTCGTTGAAGCTCGACTGCGTCAGCTTGCCGGTTTGTTCCCCGGCTTTCTGCTTGGCCTCGAGAAAAGCCTGGTAAAGCTGGTCGACTTTGTCCTTTTCGCGTTCCGGCTCGGAGCACGTTATGCGGAACGCTGCGCCGGCGGCCGCTGCTTCCGCCTCCTGCTTGCGTGTGCGTTCGGCTTCGATGGCTTTGGCGGCGGCGCCGAAGTGCCGCTGCACTGTGCCTTCTTCTTTCTGCTGCATCTTCTTCCGAAAAATGTCTTTATATTTCGCGTAAGTCTGCGAGAGATTGTTGAAGCGGAAGCGCTGCGCGAATTTCAGCTCACCGCCCCGCTCGGCGTAACGCTTCATCATCTGATCGATGCGCCATTCGATTTCCGACGGCGGACGTTTCCTGCCGCCCCCGAAGTATTGGTCATACTCGATCTTAAGCTGGCGAATGTCGCGCTCGATCTGACCCAGGTCTTCTTCAATGGTAGCCATGGCCGAAAGACCTCGAATCTCCATGCTAGAAGTATGCAAGAGAACCGTCAATCAGATGTAAGCTCGGCGACGCGCATCGAATACGTCAGTTTGGCACGGCTCACTGCCTGTTCCCAAGGCTGCGTTCAATAGGATTGCCCGATGGCGCCCGGTGTGTTGAAATGTGCGCATGGAATCGGGCTCCAAGCGCGGCATTTCCACCGAGCAGGCAGAACTGTTGCGCCAAATCCCCTCCGTGGATGAGTTACTCACGCAGCCGCGCCTGAAAGCGCTTGCTGGCAGGGTGGACCGCGGCTTGCTCGTGGAGGTCATTCGAACCGCGCTGGCTGATCTTCGCGCGCGCATTGCGGCTGACCGGAACGTCACAGTTTTTGCGGTCGAGTCCGGCTCGCTTGAAGAGGACATCGCGAACGAAGTCGAGCGGATTCTCGCGCGCTCTCTGCAGCCCGTCATCAATGCCACGGGCGTGATTTTGCATACCAATCTTGGACGCGCGCCGCTCTCCGCCACCGTTCTGGAGGAATTTCGTCGCACCGCCACGCAATACACCAATCTTGAATATGACCTCGCCGCAGGCGCACGGGGCAAGCGCGATGTGCATACCGCGCATTTGCTCGAGCGGCTCACCGGCGCCGAAGCCGCCATCGTCGTCAACAATTGCGCCGCCGCCGTGTTGCTGGTGCTCGCGGGGCTGGCAAAAGGCGGCGAAGTGATTGTCTCGCGTGGCGAGCTTATTGAAATCGGCGATGGTTTCCGCATTCCGGAAATCATGACGGAGAGCGGAGCGGCGCTCCGCGAAGTCGGTACCACCAACCGCACCCGCATCGCGGACTACGAAAACGCCATCGGCGACAAAACGCGCCTGTTATTGCGCGTGCATCCCTCGAATTTTACGATCAGTGGATTTGCAGAAAAACCTTCGCTTGAAGAACTTGTTGCACTCAGCAGGCGCAGCGGTCTGCCGCTCGTGGAGGATCTCGGCTCCGGGTGCCTCGTCGAACTCTCAGAAAGCGGAATCAGCGAACCCGTGGTGCGGCAAAGCATCGATGCGGGTGTTTCGATCGTCACGTTCAGCGGAGACAAGCTTCTGGGCGGACCGCAGGCAGGCATCATCGCCGGCAAAAAAGAACTCGTCACGCGCGTGCGGCGCCATCCACTTTTCCGCGCGCTTCGCGTGGACAAACTGACCATTGCGGCGCTCGAAGCCACGCTCGGCGCTTATCTCCGCGCTGCCTGGGACGAGATTCCCGCGCAGCGCATGATTCGCACGAGCGGAGAAGAAATAAGGCGGCGCGCGGAAGCTTTCCTTCGAGAACTTCGGCCGGAGCTGCCACTCGATGAAGTTGAGGTCGAGATCGTAGATGGCACCTCGCTTGCCGGAGGCGGCTCAACACCAACACAGTCCTTGCCGACAAAACTCATCCGCATCGCCAGTGCCAGGTATTCCGCGGCTAAACTGGAAGAACGTCTCCGCGGCGCTCCCGCCGGCATTTCGGTCATCGCCCGAGTCGAGGAAGACCGGATTGTCCTGGACCTGCGCACGGTTTTTCCGGAGCAGGAGCCACTGTTGGTCAAGACCCTCGCTGCTGCGCTCCACTGAATTTCGCACAGCAAAAAATGCGTTTCAGCGAGTGCCCGGCCATGAATTCGTCGAGGAGCCGTCGGTGAAACCCTCATCCCTGAAAGGGTGAGCTACAGGGTTACAAGCGGTTGATGCAGGAAGCGACGCAGGCCGCGCCGAAGCCGTTATCAATATTGACCACGGTCACGTTCGACGCACAACTGTTGAGCATTCCCAGCAGCGCCGCCACGCCGCCGAAGCTCGCACCGTAGCCCGTACTCGTCGGCACAGCGACCACCGGCACCGGCACTAGCCCGCCCACGACGCTGGGCAGCGCGCCTTCCATTCCCGCAACGCAAACGATCACGCGCGCATTCGTCAGCTTGTCGCGATGCTCCAGCAGCCGGTGAATCCCCGCGACGCCCACATCGTAGAGATGCTCGACGCGATTTCCCATCATCTGGGCGGTCAACAGCGCCTGTTCCGCAACGGGAATGTCGCTCGTCCCCGCGGAAACGACGAGAATCGTGCCCTTCCCTAAAATTTCGCGGCTCCGTTCGATCGTAATCACATTTGACAACGGATGCAGTTTCGCCGTGCGAGCGACTCGCTTGACAGCGGCAAAAATCTTCGCATCGGCGCGCGTCACGAGGATGTTGTGCTGCGAATCCTTCTTCCGGTGCATCGCCCTTACGATCTCCGCGACCTGCTGCGGGGTCTTGCCCTTTCCAAGAATCACCTCGGCAAACCCCTGCCGCAGCGCGCGATGGTGATCCACTTTAGCGAATCCCAAATCCTCAAACGGCAGATGCTTCAGCCGTTCGATCGCCTTGGCGGGAGAGACCGCTCCGGATCGCACCGCTTCCAGAATTTTCAGAAGTTCCTGCTGATCCATAGCGTTTGACCGCAGCGAATTCTACCATTGGCAGCTTGCCGCGCGTCTGCTTGACTTGGCTGCGAGCCGCTGCGAGACTGAAGTTATCCGCTTTTAAAACATGGCTAACGCAGAAAAACAAACCGTTACCGTTGGTGTGACTGGAGCAAGCGGGGCAATACTTGCCCAGAAGGCGCTGGCTTTACTCGAAGAAGACGTTCGCGTCGCGCGTATCCACCTCGTCGTCACCGAAGCCGGCCAGCGCCTCTTCGCCGAAGAGCTGGGCATTTCCTCTGGCGACTCGAGACAACTTCCTAGCCGCCTGCTTGGCCGCCCTTCCACGAAAATAGAAATCTTGCCAAATCGCGACGTTGGCGCCGCCATCGCCTCCGGCAGCTACGCTGTCGATTCCATGCTCGTGATTCCCTGCTCGATGGGGACGCTCGCTTCGATCGCCAACGGCACGAGCGATGACCTTGTGGCGCGCGCCGCCGACGTCATGCTCAAGGAGGGCCGCAAGCTGGTCCTCTGCGTGCGTGACGCGCCCTTCAACCGGATTCATCTGGAAAATATGCTGCGCGCGCAACAAGCCGGCGCGGTGATCATGCCAGCGATTCCGGCTTTCTACCATCACCCGAAAACGATTGACGACCTCGTGACGCAGTACGTTTGCCGCGTGCTCGCGCAGATTGACCTTCCGCAGGAGAAGATGTTTCGCTGGACCGGGCAGGCCGCGTCAAAGAAGGCGGAGGCGTAATTCCACCATGGCTGGAAGACTCCGCACCGTGCTCGAGATGATCAAGTTCGAGCATTCTATCTTCGCGCTGCCGTTTGCGCTGACGGGCGCGTTGCTGGCGGCGCGCGCCACGCACAAAACTCCAAGCGGCTGGCCCACATGGAGCCAGATTCTGTGGATTGTCATCGCCATGGTTGCGGCGCGCTCGGCCGCGATGACCATGAACCGAATTGCCGATGTGCGTTACGACCGAGAAAATCCACGCACCAGTCAGCGCGCGCTCGCGACCGGCACGCTTTCCTTGCAGTTTGCCTGGTTCTTTACGGTCGTCGCGATCGGCGTTTTCTTTCTGGCCGCGTGGCGGCTCAACCCGCTCGCGCTGAAACTCGCGCCTGTGGCGCTCGCCATTCTCTTTTTCTATTCGTTCACGAAGCGCTTCACCAACTGGTCGCATTTTTTCCTGGGTTTTGCGCTGGGGGTTTCCCCCGCAGCCGCCTGGATCGCTATCACCGGCGGCCTGGACCCGAGGATGCTCATCCTCTGTGCCGCGGTTACGCTTTGGGTCGGCGGGTTCGACATTCTTTACGCGTGTCAGGACGTCGAATACGATCAACGCGCAGGTCTTTTTTCTGTGCCGAAAAGATTCGGCATCGCCAAAGCGCTGCTCATCTCCCGGCTGATGCACGCGGGAGTCATTGCGCTGCTTGCCTGGCTCGCCGCGAGCTTCGCGTTGCCGTGGCCGGCGTGGGCGGGGATTGTCGTCGTCGCAGCGCTGCTCGCTTACGAGCAGTCGCTGGTCAGAGCCGACGACCTTAGCAAGCTCGACGCTGCGTTTTTCACCGTGAACGGTTATATTAGTTTATTGTTCCTGTTGTTCTGGGGCGCCGCAGTCGCGGTTTGGCGCGTTTGAAATTTTTGACGGATCCGGAATGAACGAACTTATCATCACCGACGTACGGCTGAAGCCCATCGCAGACAAAGTTCTAGCAGGCGAACGCCTCAGCATGGACGATGGCATCACGCTGTATCGCTCGCCGGATTTGCTAGCAGTCGGCTGGCTCGCCAACTACGTGCGCGAGAAGCGCCACGGGAACATCACCTATTACAACGTCAACCGGCATATCAATCCGACGAATGTCTGCGTCGCGCATTGCAAGCTGTGCGCCTTTGGCCGAGATCCCAACGCGCCCGGCGCCTACACCTTCGCTCTTGAAGAGATCTACCAGCGCGCCGAGCAAGGCGTCCGCGAAGGCGCAACGGAATTCCACATCGTGGGCGGCTTGCATCCTGATTTGTCTTTCGATCATTTCCTTGAGCTCATCAGCGGCCTCAAGCAGCGCTGCCCGGGTGTGCATCTCAAGGCGTTTACGATGGTCGAGGTCGGCTACTTCGCGCGCATCTCCAAACTGTCCATCAAGGACACGCTTCTGAAGCTAAAAGAGGCGGGCGTGGACTCCCTGCCCGGGGGCGGGGCGGAGATTTTTCATCCCCGCGTGCGCAAAATCATCTGCGACCACAAGGTCAGCGGCCAGATGTGGCTCAGCATTGCGCGCCAGGCCCACGAAATCGGCCTGCCGTCCAACGCCACCATGCTCTACGGCCACGTGGAAACCGAAGAAGAGCGCGCCGATCACTTGATCAAGCTGCGCGAGCTCCAGGACCAGACGCACGGTTTCGTCACGTTCATTCCGCTGGCGTTTCACCCGGAGAATACGGCGCTCTCGCACATTCCCAAACCCACCGGATACGCCGATCTGCGAAATATCGCGGTTGCGCGGCTGCTGCTGGACAATTTCGACCACATCAAGGCTTATTGGATCATGCTGTCGCCCAGCATTGCGCAGATCGCGCTGCGATTCGGTGCCAACGACCTCGACGGGACGGTGGTGGAAGAAAAGATTTACCACGACGCGGGGGCGAAAACGTCCCAGTTCACGCCGCGCGCGGAGCTCGAGCGCCTCATCCGCGCCGCCGGGCGCGTTCCCGTTGAGCGGGACACGCTTTATCGGCCGGTCGACCGCTCGAAGATGCCGCCGCTTCCTCCTGCGCCGCGGCCGGATCTCGTTTCCCTCACATTGAATGTCTAAGGCGAGTTCGTACTGGTGCTCAGTGAAGGGTCGCGGCCTTGGCCTGGACTTTTGCAAGAACCGAAGCGGGCAACGTCGCGTAACCTTGGGCGCCGGCAATCTCCTGTCCCCTTGAGAAAACCCATTTCAAATATTCGGCAACGGCTCGCCCGCGTTGCGCATCGGGCGCGGCAACAGGGACATATAGCCAGGTGAAGCTGCTGATGGGATAGCTCTCCTTCCCCGGCGCGTTGGTGAGAGAAACCCGGAAATCCTCCGTCATTTTGCCTGCCAGCGCCGACGCCGCCGCTGCAATGGATTTCACGGATGGCTGGATGAATTCCCCGGCCGCGTTCCGGATGCGCGCGACCGGCAATCCGGATTTTTCCGCCCAGTTGAGCTCGGTGTAGCCAATTGCCCCGGACGTCTTTTTTACGCTATCGAGGAGATCCTGCGTTCGTCCAAAGCTCTCGCCCACCACCCATTTCGGCGATACACTGCGTCCGACTTTAATCTGGAATTCTGTGCTGACCTTCGACATAAAATCCGAGAAGATGTAGCTGGAACCTTTCCCTTCCGTGCGATGCATCACCCTGATCGGCAGAGCCGGCAGTTTCACGGCCGGATTGAGCTTGACGAGATCGGGATCATTCCACGAAGTGGTCTTCCCCAGGTAGATATTCGCGAGCAGCGGCCCAGAAAGGCGAATTCCAGCCTGCGCACCGGGCACGTTATAGATGATGGCGATCCCGATGAGCAGCGAAGGCAGTTCGAAGACCGCATGGGCTGTGTCCTTCAGCTGTTTTTCGGGAATCGGCGCATCACCTCCGCCGAGATCACCGGATCCAGAGAGGATTCGGTCTATACTTTCTCCGGTTCCTTCCGGTAGATAGCGGATTTGAATTTCCGGATGTTGCTTGTGATATTCCTCGGCCCAAAGCACGTAGAGAGGCTCGGGAAGGCTCGAGCCCGTAGCTACCAGCGTGATAGATGCCTGTGCGCTACTGCGCGGAGGCCAGCTCAATAAAATAGTGGCGAGCAGAAACGCGTATACACACGCGAGAAGCTGGGCGCACTTTCTCACCGAATGTCTGTCCTTCTTATCCCTTACGAGGGGAAGCCGCATATCCCTGGGTTTGAGGATACGTTAAGCCGGCGCTTTGGTTTCGACAACACCAGCCGGCTTTGATGTGCGGAATCACTTAATGCCGAACCAGCAATCCTTTGCACGGGGTAGCCCTTACAAAGGGGCGCACAGGGCCGGTGCACAAACCCGACAAAGAGGCTGGCAGTGATGTCCCAAGGCACTTCTCGACAGCGGACCGCCTTCAATATACCCTTACCGCGGGCTCGCGAATCAAACTTCCACGTTTCGCATCGAAATGGATAGCTTGGAGGGAGAAACATCATGCAACGCAAAGCCACAGCAGTGTGGAGCGGCGGTTTGAAGGACGGCAAAGGTTCACTGAGCACGGACAGCGGCGTCCTGAAGCAAACGCAATATTCTTACAGCGCACGCTTTGAAAACGGCATCGGCACAAATCCGGAAGAGCTCCTTGCCGCGGCCCACGCGGGTTGATTTACGATGGCTCTATCCGCCCAGTTGGGCGGCGCGGGAATGACGGCCAGCAGGCTTGAGACGACCGCAACCATTTCGCTCGAGAAGGTCG
>Ga0307479_10002341_pt1 | contig 17213 bp, 17 predicted proteins | sample atmos_gasesECM4C_FD_203743 | JGI IMG/M metagenome (GOLD analysis project Ga0307479, IMG submission 203743) | Hardwood forest soil microbial communities from Morgan-Monroe State Forest, Indiana, United States - atmos_gasesECM4C_515 | ecosystem: Environmental > Terrestrial > Soil > Temperate... | reverse complement strand
TTCAGGTAAACGACGAGATCAGAGAGCGCAGCATCTGTGTTTACGCGAAGGCCCTTCCCTGTCGCGAGCTTGGAAAGTTCGCGCTCCACTTTCTCGCGGCGGGCCTCAGGCAGCGCCAGAACATAATTTTTTTCCAGCTTCGCGACATAGTCGTCATAACCGCTGACGGGTATCGAGGATTTGCCCAGGAAGCGATGGCCGGACGTGGCCGCTCCGGCCATTACTCCGGCAATCTCGAGACGCAGCGTGCGTCCGCCGAGCAAGGCTACAACCCAACGTATCGGCCGGATGAAACGCAGGCCCGAAGCGCCTCTCCAGTACATCGTTTTGGGCCAGGGGATCTCCGCAACCGCGCGTGGAATAATTTCGGCCAGCCGCTCCGCCGCCGCTCGCCCCAGCACCAATTGCTCGACAGCGACGTATTCGCCGCGGGGCGTGTTCACGATAAAAAGCTTCTCTACGCCGACTCCATGCTTGGCGGCAAAGCCCTCGGCAACACGCGTGGGAGCATTTTGCCCATCGAAAGCTGCTGACTTCGGCGGACCGGTGATTTCGCGCCGGGCATCCTCCTGCCTCAGGCGAACGCGCGGGCAGGCGGCCACAAGGCGCCGGGACGCTCCGAACGCAATGGCCTCCGCGCCGTCGAGCAGCTTTTCGAGCGTGAGATATTTGTTCAGGATTGCTTGAAATTCTTTTGCGGCGCCCGGAATCATGCCCGCGGGGATCTCTTCGCACCCAATCTCAACGAATAGCTCCGCGAAGCCCGCTTTCGACTGGTCCTTTATGTAGGCCTTCGATTCAGACTTCATGCGCTCCCCTCGGCCGGCTTTGCCTTTGGCGGAGCTGAGGCAAGCTCACGCTGTGCCAGGTAAGCTTTCGCGATGCGGATGGCGATCTGCCGGACGCGGCCGATCAACGTGGCCCGCTCCGTTACCGAAATTACGCCGCGCGAATCGAGCACATTAAATAAGTGCGAGCACTTCAGGCACTGGTCGTAAGCGGCCAGGACCGGAAAGCGCCTCTTCCCTTCCTCGTCGGCGTGCGCGAAGGCTCCAAGTAATGCATTAGCTTCTCGCTCGTGCAGGTCAAAGAGCTTGCGCGTAGTCTCAGGATCTGCGTAATCGAAACTGTAGGCTGAGAACTGCTGCTCTTCGGCGAGCCGCACTTCCCCGTAACTGCGGTCGCGTGACCAGCGCAGATCGAAAACGTTATCGACGTTCTGCAGGTAGGCCGCGATGCGATCAAGTCCGTAGGTGAGCTCTACCGAAACAGGGTCGAGATCGATTCCCCCGCACTGCTGGAAATAGGTGAACTGCGTGATCTCCAAACCATCAAGTAATACTTGCCATCCGATGCCCCAGGCGCCGAGAGTCGGCGATTCCCAGTTGTCTTCCTCGAAGCGAATGTCGTGCTCCTCGAGCTTGATGCCAATGGCGCGGATGCTTTCGAGATAGATATTTTGAATGTCGGCCGGAGGTGGTTTAAGTATTACTTGAAGCTGAAGGTGTTTGTAAAGCCGGTTAGGATTCTCGCCATAGCGGCCATCGGCGGGACGGCGGCTCGGCTGCACGTACGCGACGCGATAAGGTTCGGGACCCAGGACTCGAAGGAAAGTCTCCGGGTGCATGGTGCCGGCGCCGACCTCGACGTCATAAGGTTGTTGAAGAACGCAGTCGCGGCTGGCCCAGAATTTCTGAAGTTCCAGAATTAGGTCCTGGAAGGTAGGGCCGACTAAGTTCCCCGCTTTGATTCTCTCAAGTCTTACTTGCGATTTAACACCTTCTGATTTCACGTGAGGGGCTCCGCTTCGTCAGCCATCATCTTTCGCGTGTTCAACTTTTTCTCGATGTGCTGCTCGATCAGGTTCAGCATCTGATCCTTTATTTCCTCTACAGCCGCTGCCGGGAAATCCGCTTTGATCAAATCCTCTAACTTCCCGCTCGCCATACGCCGCGCCAATTCAAGTACTTCTTTAGATATAGATCGTTGCCCCGGCAACGCGCAGTTCGGGCAAAAAAGTCCGCTCCTGGCCATCAAAGCCCGATCCGTTAAGGCCGCGCCGCATCGCGAACAGCGATCAAGCGCCGGCATCCAACCGCCAAGCCGGACGGTCCAAAACGCGAAGTATGCCAGTGCCAGCGGCAACTTCGCGCCGGCCTTGATGGCCCGCGCGATCAGAAGCAGCAGGCGAAAATTTGGCTCGGCGACTTCATGTTCGCCGAGCACGGCTTCGCTGACTTCGCTCATCAAGGCCAAGGCCAAGCTGACGGCGTAATCGCGCTGCACTTCCAGGAACGACTCAATCAGCTCACACTGATTGATGCGCACCAGTTCTCGCGTCTCGCGCTCGTAAAACCACATGCGCACATAAGAAAACGGCTCAAGCGTCGAGCCAAAGCGACTCTTGGTGCGGCGCGCGCCACTAGCTACCCCGCGTATTCGCCCTTCGCTGCGGCTGAGAAAACTCACCAGCCGGTCGGCTTCGCCGAGGGGAAAGCTGCGGAGGATCAGCGCTTCGGATTCGCGAACCGGCATCGGCGTGTCGGCGCGCCGACCGCCGCTGACTGTCAGCAGTGAGACGGAGCCGCGCCGCAAAACGCAAGTCGAAGTAATTATCATAGCGCAGCGACCCGCGCAACGTGGCTGACCCGACGCTTGCAAATCAGCGGCAATCGCATAAAGTCTTTGGCTCATGTCCGCGGCGAAAAACTCAGTGGGTCGAACGAATACTCACAGTGCTACTTCGAATCGCTCGAGCGCCAACCAGTGCGACGTCCTCGCGATCGGGCTCAATGCGACTGACACGCTCATCCGCGTGCCCCGCTTCCCTGCCTTCGACTCTAAAACCAAGATACTCTCCTCCGCTTTGCTTCCGGGAGGACAAGCGGCGACTGCAGCCGTCGCCTGCCGGCGTTGGGGATTGCGCAGCGGTTATGTGGGCAAGATCGGGGATGATGCCGCGGGCCGGCTGCAACGCGAAGAGTTCGCGCGAGAGAAAGTGGAAGCGCACTTGATCGAGGTGCCGAATTGCGCCAGCCAATTGGCGTTGATCATCGTGGACGAGTGCACGGGCGAACGCACGATCCTCTGGCAACGCGATGACCGGCTCGATTTGCAACCCAACGAGTTGCCGCGCGAATGGATTCGCGGCGCGCGCCTCGTGCACGTCGATGGACATCCGTGCGCCCCGGCGGCAGCGGCTGCGCGATGGGCTCGCGAGGCTGGGGCGGTAGTGACGGCAGACCTCGACAATCTCTATCCTGGAGTTGAAGCTTTACTTGAAGGCGTCGATTTCATGATCAGCTCGCGCGACTTCCCCGAACGGCTGCTCGGCATTCCGGACCTGTTGGAGTCTTTGCCGGAGATCACGCGCCGTTTCGGCTGCCGCGTGGCCGGGGCGACGCTCGGACGCGATGGTGTCCTGGCATGGGACGGAACGCAATTCCATTACTGCCCCGCTTTCCGGGTGGACACGGTGGACACCACCGGAGCAGGCGACGTCTTCCACGCCGGGTTCGCATATGCGCTGTTGCGCCGCGACACACTTCCAGAAATACTTGAATTTAGCTGCGCTGCGGCTGGCCTGAACTGCACGGCGCCTGGTGCTCGCGGAGGGATTCGCCCCGTGGACGAAATTGAAAAATTGCGCCATGAGGGAGCTCGGCGTGAACGGCTCTACGCAGACGAGGAATTGCGCCGCGGAGAGCGTGCCGCCGCAGGAGCTGCTCGGCATACCTCAAGTAAAAAGTGAAGCCTGAATGATACCTCTTCGCAGCGAAACGCCGCGCCGCACGTTCCCGATCGTCAACGTTCTTCTGATCGTGGCGAATATTGTCGTGTTCGCCTATCAGCTTTCTCTCCCGCCCCGCGCGGGCGACTTGCTGGTTCGGCAATTCGGCCTGATTCCGGTGCGCGCGGAGCGAGCGCTGGCTCATCCCGGAGCACAGTCGGGTCCTGCGCTTGTGCCGCTGGTGACCAGCATGTTTCTGCATGGAGGCATTCTGCACATCCTGGGCAACATGCTTTTCCTATGGGTCTTTGGCGGAAACGTGGAAGACCGGCTGGGGCATCTACGATATCTCGGGTTTTACTTCATATGCGGCATTGGCGCGGGCTTGGCGCAAATCGCGGTGAACTGGGGTTCGCCGCTTCCTTCTATTGGCGCGAGCGGAGCCATCTCCGGAGTGATGGGCGCTTACATCGTGCTCTTCCCGAGCGCGCGGGTGCTGACGCTCGTTCCGCTGCTCTTCTTTTTCTTTACCATCCGGCTTCCCGCGCTCCTGATGCTGGGTTATTGGTTCGTGATCCAATTCTTGAGCGGCCTGAGCACGCTCGGGGAGATCAATCAAGGCGGCGTCGCCTGGTGGGCTCACATCGGCGGATTTATTTTGGGGATGTTTCTGGTGTGGGGCTTGCGCCAGCAGCGCCGCCAATTCGACTATTGGGGCGCCAGCGGCTGACGCACCTTGGTGCAAGCACCACTTCGCCTGCGTTCACCGGTTTCTGTAGCCCACCCTTTCTGCGACCGGGGATCCCCAAGACGCGCCGATTTTGCGTGGATTGGGGTGGTAGGAAAGGGTGGGGCTTTTGTCCCGGATGACAAAACTTAGCTGTCATCCTGAGCGAAGCGAAGGATCTCTCCGCTTACGCTTGTGAGATGTAGCCCAGCCTTTGCGCCCCAGCGCAAGCCCCGCTTGCGCGCTAAATAAGGCGCAAAGGCTGGGCTACATCTGCGCCTTCGTGACGTATTCGAGGAGCCAATCACCGACTTCGCGGGTCAAATGCGAGCCGCCGAGGTCGCGCGTCGTCTGACCGGCGCGGACCGCAGCCCGAACGGCGGCGCGTAGCAGGTCCCCCAGATCGCCCCACCCGATGTGATCGCAAAGCATCGCGGACGCGAGCACGGCGCCCATGGGATTGGAGATGCCCTTCCCCGCGATATTCGGCGCCGAACCGTGCACCGGCTCGAATAGCGACACGCGTCCCGGATGAATATTCCCCGAGGGAGCGATGCCCAATCCGCCCGCCAATTGCGCCGCGAGATCGCTGGCAATATCGCCGAAAAGATTGCAGGTGACGATCACGCGAAACTGGCTGGGATCGCGTACCAGTTCGGCGGCCAGCGTATCGATATAAAGATGGCGCGCCTCGATTTCCGGATATTCGCGGCGCACTTCGGCGAAAACGCGCTGCCACAGCTCGTGTCCAAAGGTGAGCGCATTCGATTTGTCGCTCATCAGCACTTTGTCCAGCTTGCGGGCGCGGGCGTATTCAAAGGCATAGCGGATGATGCGCTCGACGCCGCGGCGCGTGTTGATGTCTTCCTGAATGGCGATCTCTTCGGGATCGCCGCGCCGGAATTGGCCCCCCGCCCCGGCGTAGAGTCCTTCGGTGTTTTCGCGGAAAATGACGAAGCGAATGTCGTCCTCGCCGCGATCGCGCAAAGGCGTGAGCGAGGGATCAAGCAGTTCGACAGGCCGCGCATTCACGTAAAGATCGAGCTTGGCCCGCAGGCCGAGAAGGATATCAGCGGCATGACGGTTCGAAGGCACGCGCGGATCGCCCACGGCCCCGAATAGGATGGCGTCGAAATCGCGCTGGAACATCTCCACGGCGCCCGCGGGAAGCGTGGTGCCATCGCGCAGAAAGCGCTCCGCGCCCCAATCGAAGTCCACGAATTCGGCCTGGCGATTCGATTTGGCAATCGCCGCGCGCAGAATCTTTACGGCTTCCGGGATGACTTCCCTGCCGATGCCGTCGCCCGGAATGACGGCTATTCGTTTGGCTTTTCGCTGTGGAGCCGTGGAAGTATTCACGAGATCTGCGCGCGAGATTCGATGCCGCCTGAGCCTATAGCATGCTTACAAGCAGCGTCAACTTAGGAGAAAATCTGACCAGCCGACGCGATCCGATAGGTGGGCGTAACAATTTGCGGACGTCTTCTTACGCCGAATGTTAGATTCAATCCTGGAGTGCCTGCGTGAAAAAAGCAAAATCTGTTAAGCGCGGCTCGAGCGCCAAAAGGAAGGTCGCAAACAGCGTGGATGAATACCTCGCGCGCGTGCCGGAACCCGCCCGCGGCACCCTGAAGAAAATTCGCGCCATGATCCGGTCGGTTGTGCCCGCTGACGCCAGCGAAGCCATCAGCTATGGGATCCCAAGCTTCAAGTACAAAGGATGGCTCGTGGGTTACGCCGCGTTCGCGAACCATTGCAGTTTCTTCCCTGGGGCCCTGCCAAGAAAATTCGCAGATGAGCTGAAGCGCTTCCCTACCTCCAAAGGAACCATCCGCTTTCCGGTGGACAAACCTCTTCCTGCCACCCTGCTGAAAAAGCTCGCGGGGGCTCGGATCGCCCAAAACAAGCTGAAAGACCAGAAAAAGCCCAAAAAATAGCCACAAGTGGTCCTGTCTTAGGCGCCATAGAGAGACGCTCCAATGAGCGTTGCAACAGTACTTGCCGAAAACGCCACCGGGTTACCTGTCTTGCCGCCCGCGCTTCACCGGTAATCGTCTACCGAGCGATTGTGTTATAGGTTTGGGTATGAATTCACGCCAAAATTCAATTCATCTTTTCCGGTTTGCAGGAATCGATGTGTTTTTGCATTGGTCGTGGTTTCTCGTTGCAGTCTATGAAATCGGCAGCCGGGCAAAAGCTTACTCTTCACTCACCTGGAATGTGCTGGAGTATCTGGCGCTATTTCTTATCGTCATGCTGCACGAATTTGGTCACGCTCTGGCGTGCCGGTCGGTCGGCGGCACTGCCAATCGAATCACGCTCTGGCCTATGGGCGGCGTTGCGTATGTGAACCCGCCGCGAAGACCGGGCGCGACGCTATGGAGCATTGCCGCAGGACCGTTAGTCAACGTGGCGTTGATTCCGATTTTGGCGGCGCTCCTCTGGCTCGATAGATCGCTCGGATGGGCCCAGGCAATGCCCAATGCGGACACGATCCTTCGTTCGATCCTGTACATGAACGTGGGCCTGCTGCTTTTCAACCTTTTGCCTATCTACCCTCTCGACGGCGGCCAAATCCTGCGATCGCTTCTTTGGTTTGTAATGGGACGCGCCCACAGCTTGATGGTAACGACGATTCTCGGCTTCGTGGGCGCCGCCGGATTCGTTCTTGTGGCCTTGAAGATTCAATCCGTCTGGTTCGGAGCTTTGTCCGTATTCGTCATCCTGTATTGCTGGAGAGGATTCAAACTCGCCCGCGCGCTCTATCAGCTTGCCAAGGCGCCGCGAAATGAAGGATTCCACTGTCCCTCCTGCAAAGCAGCGCCGCCCATGGGCAACTTCTGGCTTTGCTCACAATGCAAGAAGCGATTCGACACCTTCCAAACCCAAGCGACCTGTCCCTACTGTACGAAGCAGTTCCCCCAGACCATGTGCACAGAGTGCGGACAGAACCACCCGATCAGTGCCTGGACGAGCGCAGTACCCTCTGCTCCTGCGATGGTAGGTCAGCTGATCGCGAAGTGAGGTGATACTTGAGATCTCCGTCAGATCTGCCGAGACTTTAACTTCTTACTCCGTGAGACTAGGCTGGTTCTTCTTTGGGTTGCGGCTCGTGGGGGTGTGTCTCGATGGCGTAGACGCCGGCAATGATGAGCAAGCCTCCGACGGCCACGCGGCCCGTGATTGGTTCGCCGAGCAGCACCAGGCCCAACAGAATGGCTCCAATCGGCTGCAGATAACTGACCGCGCCGAGCCTTGCCGGGGTCATATAGCGCAAAGCCCAGAAATATAAAATGTAGGAAACCGCCGAGCCCAGTACGCCCAGGTAGATCACACCGCCCCAGGCTTCGAGGCTGATCGCGCCCAGGCGACCCGCACGAGCGAGCATGCCCACCTGCCAAATGGCAATGGGCGAGACGAGAACAGCCGCGGCGATATTTGTCAGCAGGCTCAGGCGCATGGGGCTGTATTCCGCGATCAAGCGCTTACCGAGCACTGTATAAAGTGCAAGTCCGATCCCCGCAACAAGCGTGAGCAGATCGCCGCGAAGGCTGCCCGCCGCGTTCGTGGCCTGCTCTACAGCGACGACTGCGGCGCCGGCAAACGCGAATGTCATGCCGATTGCTTTGCGCCGCGTGAGCGCCTCGAGCCCCAGAGCCCAGGAGAACACCAATATAAGAATCGGCGCGCACCCAATAATCAAGGAGGAGTGGCTGACCGAGGTATAGTTCAAGCCTACCGTGAAGCAGCCTTGATTGAGAATGACGCCGAAGAAGCCGAGGTAAGTGATCGTCCAAAGCTCGCTGAGCAGCGTCGACCTGTTGGCTGGTACTTCAACTTTTACTTTAACTACCTGATCCTTCTCTGTTCTCGAAAAAAACAACACCGGCAGCGACACCATTCCCGCCGTGACCAATCGAAACGATCCCAACGCCAGTGCCGGAAGTTCGCGCAGTCCGATTTTGGCGACGATATAGTTCAAGGACCACACGAAGATCAGGAAGGCCATGACGAGGAAGATCGACACCGAAGACGGCGGGCCGGCGCGGCCAGAAAGACGCCGTTCGGCAGTCACGGACTAACGCAACACCTCGAGCCGCACCGTGAGCTGCTCGATGCGCTCACGGCGCGGCTCGAAGCCGATGCCGGCCGCTCTGGGCACATGAATTGTTCCTTGCGGCATGACGGTCACCTCGGGATCGATGATGTCCTCGGTCCAATACCGCTTGCTAGCCGTGACGTCGCCCGGCAGGGTGAAATCGGCCAGCGTGGAGAGCGCGATATTGTGGGCGCGGCCGATGCCTGATTCCAGCATCCCGCCGCACCATACTGGGATGCCGTGTTCGAGGCAGAGATCGTGGATGCGCCGCGCCGGAGTGAATCCACCTACCCGGCCGAGCTTCATATTGATGATGCGGCCCGCGCCCAGCGCAATCGCCGCGCGCGCATGTTCTTCGGTGTGGATACACTCGTCGAGGCAGATCGGTGTCTGGATCTGCCGCTGCAGCTCGGCGTGGCTCCAGATGTCGTCCCAGCCGAGGGGCTGCTCGATCATCATCAGGTAGTAGGCGTCAAGCTCGCGCAGGTGTGGCGCATCGTCGAGGGTATAGGCCGAATTGGCGTCCACCATCAGGCGAATCTTGGGAAAACGGCGGCGTAGCCGCGCCACCGGCTCCACTTCATAGCCGGGTTTGATCTTGATCTTGATGCGCTGGTATCCGGCAGCCAATTCCCTTTCCACCACGCGCTCGAGTTCCTCATAGCTTTCCTGAATGCCGATGGAAACGCCGCAGGGAATCTCGTGGAGCGTGCCGCCGAGAAGCTTCCACAAAGGCAGATTTTTCTGGCGTGCCTCGGCATCCCAAGTGGCTGCCTCGATGGCCGCTTTGGCCATGTTGTGGCCCCGGATCGGCGAAAGGATTTCCCACACGTCGGCCGCTGCAGAAAATTCCTTGCGCGCGAGCATGGGCCAGATGAAATCCCGCAGGACGAGCCAGGCGGTCTCGATGGTCTCGGGAGAATAAGACGGCCGTTCGCCGGCGACGCATTCGCCCCATCCGGTCACGCCATCGGCGTCAACTTCGACCAGGAGAATGCGCCGGTCAGTGGTGCGGCCGAAGCTCGTCTCGAAAGGCCGCACGAGCGGCATCTGAATTTCGCGGAGTGTGGCCTGGCACAGGCGCATGAGACTAGAGATTTGGTTGCAGCAACGTCAAAAGAGAGATCCCTCGCTCCAGTTTGTCGCTCGGGATGCCTTTGTTGACCGGCGAAAGCTCATCATGCAGGTGACTTTCGCCGGAAGACTGGTCTGATGCTCACTTCTCGGTCCACGGCTCGAGCAGGTATTCCGCCGCATCGTCAGTAATGTTAATTCCGGTACCAGCGTAGCCGGAGACCAGCCAGTGCTCGAACTCCTGCCGAACTTCAGCTTGCAGCCGCGCTGCCTCCTCTGGTTTGGTGCCGCGGATCCTGGCGAAATCCGCAGGCACGCGGATACGCGCATACTCCTTGCCGCGCGACTTACGATGGCGTTTATCGGAAAGAGCCCGGCGCACGCGCGCCGAGCGCAAGTGCCATTCCGCAACGAGGCGATCGGTAGGCAAGCCGCCGTGCAATGGGCTCGTCGTCAGGCCGTACATATTGGGGATGAACCGCCGCACGATGGCGCCCAATCGAAAATTGAAGTGGGCGTTTCTGATCTCCAGCGGATCGAAGGTCCATTCGATCAGATCGATGCCGCGGTCGAGGGCCTCCTGACGCTGGAATTGCTTCAGCTTGCGCGCGGCTCCCTGGTTTTGGAAAGGCCGCAAAACCGCTGTCATATGGGAGTGCAGAAAGGGCTTCCGCTCGTGCACACCGGCAATGGCAAGCGTGAACCCGATCATGCGGTCACCCGCAAATGCTCCCAGCACCTGCCCGCCGGTTTCCGCAGCCACGACGAAAAGTGGCAGCGGCACGATATCCACGTCAGCCGATCCCCAGACCGCACGCTCGATCTCGATGCAAGTGGCAAATTCCGAGAGACCGGAACAGGCACGAACCGCAATCTCCACCGCCTTCGTTTCGGCCGACTTGGCGTGCTTCGCAACGGTTGTCATGGAATCTCCACGTTAGACGCTACAGAACTGATCTAAGCTCGGTCGCTGAGACTGCCCGCCGCTTCCGTGCGGTATCTTTGCGATTCGCGTTTTTGACCTCGTTCCACAGCGCGTCGCTCAGGCTTAGCCCGCGAGACGCGGCGATACGCTCCATTTCCCGGAATCGCTGGGCGAATTTGCGATTGGCCTTCTTCAGAGCGATTTCGGCGTCAAAGCCAAGAAAGCGCGCTAAATTCACGCCCACAAAGAGCAAATCACCCACTTCCTCCTCGATCTCTTCCGCGCGGCCGTCGCCCGACGCAAGCGATTCCTTCAGCTCGGCGGTCTCTTCGGCCAGCTTGTCGAAGATGCCCTTTACGTCCTGCCAATCGAACCCGACGTTGGCGGCACGGCGCGTGAGCTGATGCGCTTCGAGCAAACCCGGCAGGCTGCGTGGAACGGCATCGAGAATCGACGCGTCCGGTGCCTTTGCATCCGAAACCTTGTTCTTGGCGCGCTCCTCGGCCTTGAGCTGTTCCCACTTTTTCAGCACGTCCGCCGAAGTCTCCGCCCGAACCTTGCCGAAGACGTGCGGATGGCGGCGCACCATCTTCGTATAAATCTGCTCGATGACGTCGGCGATATCGAATTTCTCGGCTTCGGCGGCCAGCTCCGCGTGAAAGACGATCTGCAGCAGCAGATCGCCCAATTCGTCGGCAAATTTCCGCGCGTCGCCGCTGTCGAGCGCGTCCAGCACCTCGTAAGTCTCTTCGACCAAGTAAGTTCGGAGCGAATCGTGTGTCTGCTCGCGGTCCCACGGACAGCCATTGGGCGCCCGCAGCCGGGCCTGCAGAGCGATGAGCGATTCGAACGCCTTGCCAATGCGCTTACGGGCTCGGGTATCGCCGCGCAGATCGAGCCTCGGCATGCCGGCGTCTCGGTTGGACGCACGCTCGCGTTGGCGGGTGCGCTGGCGCTTTGGCCGCGCATGAGGAGACCTTGATCGGGGCACGGTGGGTGGTTCGCCTGACTGATCGCTTAACTAAGGATTAAAAGGCTACTCTACGGGAGCCGCCCCGCAATGACAAGGGTAAGCAACAAAATGATCTACAGCGTCCGTGCCCGGCCGCACTATTTTGCATATAGATTTAGCCGGTGCTGCTTCAAGTAAAGCAACTTTTGTTTCAACTGCGTGGCTTCCGGAGCGGGATAGATTTTGGAACTGGTAATTTCGTCGCACTGCTCAACGTCTTCGAGGCTAAGGTAGCAGTTTTTCCAGACTAGCCGGGCCTTCTCCATCTGACCTTTGTGTGCCACCCCGCTCGGAAACGAGGCCAGAAAAGAAAGAACCAGAAGAATAGTGATGGATACCTGCCGTAATTTACCATGCAACAGCAAGGTGTGGAGTTAAATTCCCAAGAACGCGGGAACCAGATAGATCATGTACCGCGAGGTCTGTCCCGTGCTTGACTCAACGCAGACTCTTCCGGTTGCTGTGCCTGTACCGAACAGGAGCGAAAATCCCAGTAAAGCGAGGATGATAATGCTGGCGCTGATGTTTCTTTGTTTATTCGAAGAGCCCAACATTCGCGCGAGGTGAATAATCACGGCGGCAAGAAAAGTCGCAAGTACCACTGCCAGTGACGGCGGAGAAATAATATCCCCTGGCCGCGAGAAATCCGGAAAACATCATGCTCACGAATAAGAGATAAGAGGCGGGATGTGAATAGATAAACGGTAACCCACGAAAAACGACGCGATTGAGACGATCGAAAGAAGACATGCCGCGAGCGCATACGACGATGCGCTGTGCTTGTTCCTGACCTCGTTATAAGACTCGACGGCCAGCAATATCGGAGTCACAAAACCCAGGAACAATCCAAAGCCCGTGTAAATCGCAAGAAAATTCAGAAACAGAACGAGCGCGTACTTCAAGACGGCAGGCCGGCACGTCCAAGCGAGGCAGTAAAGCACAATTAGCAATAGTGGCAAGGAACCGTGTGCCGGGTTGGTGGTGCCCAGATAGGTCTCCCACTGAACCCGAGTGAAGAAAAGCATGGGGATGATCACATCCGAGTACGCGAGAAAACCAAAGAGTCGCTTCTTGAGCCACAGCGCACAGAGGCTCGCGATCACAACGGTGATCCCGATGGCGAACGCGTCGGTCCGGGTGTTCCACTGAGAGAGTCGCCCAACAACCAATCCTGCAAATGCGCCCAGTCCCTGCCGGTGCGGACCGTGCTGATGGAGAAATGCCTGCCAAAGCGGTTGCGGATGGAAGAGGATAGGATCATTAAAGTCCCATTGATCCCAGTAAAAGATATTAACGGCTTCTGTTCGAATCGTCAGAAAAAGCCTGAATGCCAGTACAGCACATGTCGCCAACACAATCGGCAATGGCCGAAGTAGCCAGCTATTCTTACCGGATTCCCTCGAGACGGTGCCCATTCGTACCGTCACCATGCCTACGTTGGGAAGCTTGTTGGGAACAAGGTATAGATTCAAAGGTGAGCTTGCAAGCACCGTTAACGGCTCATAACACATGTGTCGTGCAACGGCGCGCCAAGACGATAAGACTCAAATATGTGCCCAGGTCGTAAGCGTGAAGCGATCAGCCAAGCGCTGCGGAGAATGTAATTCAGTCGGAGGAAGTGACAGGCCCGGGGAAACCCTGCGAGCTTCCCCGGCCCGCGAGGAACCGTAGCAGCTGACTTCAAAGAATGCGAAGCGTCGGTTTAGAAATTCACCGCGAAGCCAACCGATGCCAACGGATAAACCTTGAGGGCCGAAACATCATGGTTGACCTTGGCGACTTCGGATTGCACACTGGCCTGAACGGTCGGATCGGTGCCTGCATTAAAACAAATGAAGACCGGATTGGTGCAAGCTGTCCCCTGGAGGTTCAGTGACGCCTTGGGCGCACGCGTATAAGCTATTCCGATTTCCGTGCTGAGACTGAAGCGATGCCGGTTGTGCGGAATCAGATTGCCGAAGCCCACGAGAATGGATGGCGCGACCTTATTGAATCCGAGTTTGCCTGTACCCGTCACGGGATTCGCGGCACTGCTGGTATAGCTCGTGCCGCCCAGTGTGAACACCTGCCCGCCCGGAACAGACGCGGTAGCGCTGATATGGTTGTCGTTATAAAGCAAGAGTCCGGGACTGACGTGGAACGCGCCGCCAAATGGGAAGAGATCGAGATGCGCCTCCGCGGATCGGAAGGCGAGCTGGGCGCCATAGCTGATGCCGTCCTTATTGAAAGTGTCGCTGTAGTTGAAAAAATTGAATCCTCCGCGGACGTTGATGCGCTTGGTGAGCGACACAGCGGCTTCGCCGCCAATGCCGAGCAGCGAGATTTTTGCGCCTACGCCAATCCGGCGAGGTCCTTCCTGGCTCGCAGGCGCAGGGCTCGCCGGCACGGGCTCGGGCGTTGCAACAGGCAAACTGGATAAAGCATCTGCGCTCGGGCCGGGCGTCAGATTAGCGGCGCTCAGCTGAGCCGCGCTGACTTCTTCCTGAGCAAAGCACGATGCCGGCGCGAGACTCACGAGAGCACAAGACAACAGTACCGCTGGGATCAGACCTGGGAATTTTCTCAATGTCACCCTCCGGAGCGACTTGGCTGGATCATTATCCAGCGGCCCGGCGCCGCGCTCGCATCCACAAATGCCTCTGCGCCGCCTATGGTGTATTAACCGCCGAGACAAGCCGCAGCTTTCAAGTGTGTAAGGTCCAAGGTTCTTGGCACTTCGTGCGCGCTTCCTTCAAATTCCGTCGCCGAAACGAAGATTTAGGCACATTTGTGGCCTATACGCCGGCTCGCTTGTCCCCGCGCCGCGGCGGATGCTAAACTAAATTTTCAAGATTACGCGGATTTTACGCCACACACAGGGAGTTGGCCTTGGCGGACCCGAAGCAGGAAGAATCCTTTAAAGTTATAGACCGTCGCCTATTCAACACGGAAGGTGAGATTCGCGACGAGGCGGTTCGCGAAGAACGGCGCAAGCAGGAAACCGAACCGAGCCCGGCTTCCTCGCTGAACTCTCCGGCGGCCGGCGGTCAAAAGCACGAAAATGCCACGCCGAAAGGCTCTCAAAAGGCCGAACCCGCACGACCGGCAGATGCGCCTGAAGCCGAAGGGCCCAAGCCTTCTCGCGGAATCCAGATGCTGATCAATTTTGTGGCGCAGAATGCGGCCATGCTGCTCGGAGCTTATCCCGATCCGCGCAGCGGCCAGCCCATACTCGACCTGGAAGGCGCACGAGAACTGATCGACATGCTGGACGGACTGCGCGAAGCGAGCCGTAGCAATCTGGCTCCCGAAGACGACCGGCTCCTGCTCGACGTCCTCGGCAGCTTGAAGCTCTCTTACATGGAAATGACCAAGGCGGCCGCAAAAGCGATGCAGGAAAAAGCCAAGGCCCGCCCGTAGCGAAAGCGGTTCCGGTGTCTCTCCCCCTCCCCACAGAACATCCGCCCCTTGTGCGCGTGACGGTTCTCGGTTCCGGCACTTCCATGGGCGTTCCCAGCCTGGGCTGCCACTGCCGCGTCTGCAGTTCGCAGGATCCACACGACAATCGCACCCGCCCCTCCGTGCTGGTTTCTCGCGAGGATCACAACGTCGTCATCGACACCACTCCCGATTTCCGCTTTCAAGCTTTGCGCTACGGACTCGAGAGCCTCGATGCCATCGTCTTTACGCACGGGCACGCCGACCACATTCTTGGATTCGACGATATTCGGCCGTACAATCTCCGCCAAAAAGCGGCCGTCCCGATTTATGCCTCGAAGGAAACGCTGGCGATTTTGCGGCGGACGTTCGCGTATGTTTTTGACGGCAAGCCGGTCCTCAGTACGATTCCCGAGGTAACTCCGCACGTCATCGAGGGGCCATTCGAGCTGCTCGGCATTGCCTGGAAGCCGATCCCCGCCGAGCACGGCGATATGCCCGTGCTGGGCTTCCGCATCGGCGGCTTGGCCTATCTTACCGACTTCAGCCGCATTCCCGAAGAATCCATGGCGCTGCTGGCGAGCACGGACGAACTGGTGCTGGACGCGCTTCGCGATGCGCCCCACCCGATGCACCAGACCGTGGAACAGGCTCTGGAGCTGGTCACCCGGCTTCGGCCGCGCCGCGCCTGGTTCACGCATATCGCCCACGATCTGCCTCATCAGGAAACGAACGAGCGCCTGGTGCGCCTGGGGTTTCCGCATGTGCAATTGGCCTACGACGGCCTCAGCTTTGAGGTGGCGGCGTGAGCGCGTTCGCCGTGCTGCGTTCGACCGCGGAATGGGCGGCGCGCTTTGGTTCTTCCGGCCGCCGCGCTGTGCTCTCCGTGGGGAATTTCGACGGCTTGCACCTCGGACATCAAAAAATTCTTCGCCAGGTCATCGAAACCGCGCAGGCGAAGCACAATATCGCCAGCGTAATCACGTTCGACCCGCATCCCCTTAAAGTGTTGCGTCCGGGCCAAGCCCGGCCCTTGGTGGAAACGATTAACCAACGAATGGAGCGATTCGCCGCGATGGGATTAGAGGCCGCCCTGGTGCTGCGCTTCGATCGATCGCTGGCCGGACTTAGCCCCGAGGAGTTTGTTCGCGGCGTGCTGGTCGAGGAGTTGAAGACAGCGGCAGTTTTGGTCGGCAAAAATTTTCGTTTTGGCCATCGCCAGGAGGGCAACGTCGAAACTCTTACGGAATTGGGCCGGCGCTTCGGATTTTCCGTGCAGATCGTCGAACCGGTGATGATCGATGGCGAGTTTGTCTCCAGCACTGGCGTGCGCAACGCGGTTGCCGAAGGGCGGGTGGCCTACGCCGCGCGACTGCTGGGCCGCGCCTTTGCCCTCACGGGAGAGATCGTCCGGGGCGCGGGACGAGGCTCAACAGTGCTGTTCCCTACCCTGAATCTCGCCCCTGAACAAGAACTGCTCCCAAAGGTCGGCGTCTATGCCACCGAAACGTACCTCGACGGGCGTCTCTATCGCTCCGCCACCAATGTGGGTTTCCGGCCGACTTTCGACGGCACACTACTGGGCGTGGAAAGCCACTTGTTTGATTTTTCTCGCGAAACAACCAAAGGCCGGCTCGAGGTGCGCTTCTGGGAACGCCTGCGCGACGAAAAAAAATTCAGCGGCCCCGCCGAACTTCGCTCCCAGATCGCCGCCGATCTCCGCGAAGTCCGCGATTACTTCCGCCGACGCGACCTCGCCGCCCAGCCCGTCCGCTCTTAATTCGTCGAGCCAACTTTCGTTGTCATGCATCTCTCTGTCGTCCCGAGGTCCGATTTCCGGCCAGGGGATCGTTTTGTAGCCCACCCCTTCCGGGACCGGGGTCCCCAAGACACGCCGATTTTGCGTGGATTGGGGGTGGTAGGAAAGGGTGGGGATTTTCTGATCCCTACTGCTGAACCCAGCAGAGCAAGGCAAATCCCCAGCCTTTTCGCCTTCTTTTCACGCGCGAGCCTTGCTCGCGCTCAGGCGCAAAGGCTGGGCTACAATGACTTGCTTCAATCAAGTAACACAATCATGCTGTCATCCCGAGGAGCCCGGCGACAAGGGATCTGCGTTTCGTTGTAGCCCAGGGCGCCCGCGCGGTTTGCGGGGCCCTGGGGCTTTCCTGAGACGATTGGCGAGAAATTTAATGCGACGAACCGCCCGCGTTCGTTTTCGCGCGGCACTCG
>Ga0307479_10002340_pt1 | contig 17215 bp, 17 predicted proteins | sample atmos_gasesECM4C_FD_203743 | JGI IMG/M metagenome (GOLD analysis project Ga0307479, IMG submission 203743) | Hardwood forest soil microbial communities from Morgan-Monroe State Forest, Indiana, United States - atmos_gasesECM4C_515 | ecosystem: Environmental > Terrestrial > Soil > Temperate... | reverse complement strand
TCGATTCCAATCTACCTGCTGAGGGTGGGCACATGGCCTAAGCAACGGATGAAGCAACATCTGGCATTCGCCGCAGCCGGTCGGGACGAAGGAATAGGATGGAAGGGAGTTTCTAGAGCCCAATCTTTCTTTGCGCTGAGCGTCGGAGCGGAAGCTCCGACCCCCTAAGGAGCACTTGTAAAATGACTTCGGGCGATAACGGAGCGGCACAGAACTCGCGTGGGAGCGTCATGGTCAATTCGATTTCGATAATGGGGCTGGGAAAACTTGGATCTCCTTTGGCGGCGTGCTTCGCCTCTCGCGGATTTCAGGTGCATGCGGTTGACGTTGATTCGAAAAAGGTGGACGCGCTCAACCAGGGAATCGCGCCTGTTCACGAACCAGGTCTCACCGAGTTGATCCAAGAATCTCATGGCCGATTGCGTGCGACTCGAGACGCGGAAGATGCGGTACGCAATTCGCAGGCGACGTTCATCGTGGTGGGCACGCCGAGCGAGCCCAGTGGTGGTTTCTCTCTGCGTTATGTCCTGCCCACGTGCGAGGCCATCGGGCGGGCGCTCCGCGCCAAGGAAGGATTTCATCTCGTCGTTCTCACCAGCACGGTCATGCCGGGGGCCACAAGCGGAGAAGTGAGGGCGGCGTTGGAAGGCGCGAGCGGGAAGCGGTGCGGCCAGGATTTCGGGCTGTGCTACAGCCCGGAGTTCATCGCCCTTGGGACGGTCATCCGCGATTTTTATTATCCGGATTTTTTGCTCATCGGGGAGTCGGACGTTGCTTCAGGCGACGTGCTTTCCGAAATTTACCGCCGCGTGTGCAAGAATTCGCCTCCGTTGGCCCGGATGAACTTTGTGAACGCCGAAATCACGAAGCTCGCCGTGAATACATACATCACCACGAAGATCAGCTTCGCCAACATGCTTGCGCGGCTGTGCGAAAAGCTGCCGGAGGCAGATGCCCACGTCGTCACCGGGGCGCTGGGACTCGACAGCCGCATCGGCCCCAAGTATCTGAAGGGCGCCGTGAGTTACGGCGGCCCCTGCTTTCCCCGCGACAACCGCGCCATGGCTGCCTTGTCGGCTCGCGTGGGAGCCACTTCTGATCTCGCGGAGGCGACCGACCGTTTCAATCGCACGCAGATCAAGTGGCTCGCTGAACTGGTGAAAAGCCATCATTCGGGACGCGGCGCGATCGGCATCCTGGGCGTCACATACAAGCCTAATACCGACGTGGTGGAGGAATCTTTCGGCCTGCTGCTGGCTCGGGAGCTCTGCGCCGCAAATTTGCCCGTGGTGGTTTACGATCCTTCCGCGGATGCGGCCCAGGTATCCGGCGGTGAGAAGGGCATTCGCTTCGCCGCGTCATCGCTAGAATGCATTGGGCTGTCCGATGTCGTCGTTCTGGCTACGCCCTGGGACGAGTTTCGCGAAATCCCGGCCGCAAACTGGGGACGCTCCAGCTCACCTCGCCCTGTGATTGATTGCTGGCGGCTGCTGGGTCACTTGGACGGCTACAATGGGGTTCGCTACATCCGCCTGGGATTTGGAGGCGCCGTTCAACTACAGGCCGTTCAGGCGTCTTCACCCTCGCGGTAGGAGCAACCATGCTGACGGTTTTTTCGATTCCGAAACCATTCAAGGGTCACATCGGCACGATCCAGCGGAATGCCATAACGAGCTGGACACTGCTCCGTCCACGCCCGGAGATCATCCTGTTCGGCAATGATGAAGGCACGGCAGCGCTCGCGCAGGAACTGGGTCTGCGCCATGTTCCTGAAATCGCCTGCAATGAGTATGGGACCCCATTGCTTGGCGATCTCTTTCGTCAGGCTGGCCGAAATGCTGACTCCAAATATATGTGCTACGTCAATGCAGATATCCTGCTCGTAAGTGACTTCGCACGCGCGTTGCCTTGGGTCTGGGAAAGACAGCCCAGATTCCTGATCGTTTCGAAGCGTATCAACCTCTCCGTTACCGAACCACTGGCATTCGAGGCGGGCTGGGAGGAAGCGGTTAAGGCTCACAGCCGCGAAAGCGGCGTCCCAGCGGGCCATACAGCTATTGATATTTTCGTGTTTCCCAAAGGGACTTATCCTCACGTTCCGGATTTCGGCGTCGGCCGCCTGTGGTTCGATCAGTGGCTGATTAAAGCGGCTAAAGAGAGCGGGATCCCGGTGATCGATCTCTCGCGTGTTGCGCCGCTCTTTCACCAGAATCACGATTACAACCATGTCGCCGGCGGCTCCGACTGGATTTGGAAAGGCAAGGAAGCGGAACACAATCTCCGGCTCTATAACGCCGCACCGCACGCTTTCACGTTGCTCGACGCCACGCATGAGCTAATGCCGGACGGCACGATCCGTCGCGTGCGTTTTCGCCGTTCTGCATTCCAGGCAAGGCAATTCCTCTGGCGCGTCCTTGTCCAAGAGACGCAGCCCTTGCGCAAGCGGCTTCGCTTGCACCGCAAGCCCAAGACTCCAGCCGCTCCTTCTGCCGAACATGGAAGCGCGGACGCCTGACATGCCGCAACCGCTAGTTACGGTTCTGATCGACACGTACAATCACGAGCGCTTCATCGAGGAAGCGATCACGAGTGTGATGCGGCAGGATTTTTCACCCTCGGACATGGAAATCCTCGCGGTAGACGACGGCTCGACCGACCGCACGCCGGAAATCGTGCGGAAGTTCGCGCCGCGTGTGCGGCTGATTCGGAAGAAAAACGGCGGACAAGCATCGGCTTTCAACGCGGGAGTCCCCGAGGCGCAAGGCGAAATCGTGGCATTTCTGGATGGCGACGACTGGTGGGCTCGAAACAAATTATCGCGCGTTGCGGAGGTGATGTCGGCCGATCCAACGCTGGGGATTGTGGGCCACGGCATCGCAATCGTCCATCGCGATGGGCGCGAACAACTGGAAACTTTGCACGAAGGACTCCGCTTCCAGGCCAATACGGTTGAAGGGGCTCGCCTGTTTCGTCTGCGGGGTGCCCTTCTGGGCACAAGCCGGATGACCATCCGCGCCGATCTGCTCCGCCGCATCGGACCCGTTCCGGAAGCCTTGGCAGTCGAGGCGGACGAGTATTTGTTCACGCTCGCATCCGTATGGGCACCCGCGGAAATTCTGCAGGATGCGCTCGCGTTCTACCGTCTTCATGACGCGAATGCGTTTCTGGTTTCCGGCAACGATCCTGCAAGAGTGCGGCACAAGCAGGCCGCGCTGGCCGCGCTGGCCCGGGTTCTCGAATATCAGCTCCGCGCCCACGGCACAGCGGAGAACACGGTTCGCGCGATCGTTGACATCATTCAAGCGGACGCAGACCAGCTTCGGCTGGCGATCGACGGTGGGTGGTCCTGGGAGACGGTAAAAACCGAATGGAGGATTCACCGAGTGCGCAACGCCGATGCTCCGCTCTCCTACAAGGCCTTCAAGTACTTAATACTCGCGGTGGCGTCGGTAACTCCTCCGAAGATTTTTTACGGCGCTCAGAAACGATTGGCGCAAAGCGGTCTCTACCGGGGCGCCCGCGAGCGTTGGCTTCCGGTGCCGAAAATGCCGCATATTAAATCGGGGTGGCCTGCTGGCGAATGAATGTATCCGTGGGAACGACAATAGACCAATGCTGTGAGCGAGCGACTTGCGGATATTGATCGCCATCGGCGTTCCTCGACAGGAAGAGGCGGGTGCCGCAGGAGTTGTGCTGAATCATGCGAGAGAACTTGCGAAACGAGGGCACGAAGTGGATTGCTGGTTTCTCGAGGACGTGCTCGCAAAGCCAGCTCGTCCCAAGCGGCTCGAAGCGTTGATTTTCGCTGTTTCCCTGGCCAAACGAATTCTGCGGGACCGAATGAAGTACGACGTGGTGAACATACATGCGCCGTGGGGTTGCGCCTACGGAGTTGTCCGGAAACTCTTTCGACCAACCGGCGCTCCTCTTTACGTCTTCACGATGCAAGGCAGCGAAGAACAATTCGTGCAGGCGATGCGGGAGGAAAACCGCAAAGGGCGCGCCTCCAACTTCGGGTGGAAAAACCGGGCATGGCACTGCGTATATCATCAGACGATGTACAACTATTCGATCGAGACTGCCGATTCTGGAGCGGTCGCAAACCGGGAGGGACAGATCGGGGCAGAACGCAAGCGGAAGCCAGGATCTGGGCGGATTTCGTTTGTGCCAAATGGAACCGAGGAGCGATTTTTCACGGCCCGTGAGTATCCAGAAAAACCTTCGCTTCGCTTGCTGTACGTCGGCACGTGGCTCGACCGCAAGGGCGTGTTTTATCTTGCAGAAGGCTTTCGATTGCTTCTAAATCGCGTTCCCGGCGTGTTCCTGACCATCGCGGGCTGCATAGCCTCGGAAGAAGCCGTCAAGGCGTTGTTTGCCCCAGAAGTGCGGGATCGGGTTTCCGCAATTCCCTTCGTGGCGCGCGCCGAAATGCCAAGTTTGTACGCGAAAAACGATATTTTCGTATTCCCATCGCTGGTGGAAGGAATGCCGCTGACGCTGCTCGAAGCCATGGCGATGGCGATGCCGGTGGTGACCACAAACGTCTGCGGTATGGCCGACGTGGTTCAGAACGGCGTTAACGGTGTGCTGATTCCGCCTGCGGACGCAAACGCTTTAGCCGAGGCGATCGAGAGACTGTGCAACTCAGCGGAACTGCGGAAACGGCTCGGCCGGCAAGCGCAGGAAACGATGCGGCGGTACACCTGGGATCGAGTAGCGGAGGGGTTGGAAGCGGTGTTGCGCGCTGCATCGAACGATGGAGTAGCTCACATCTCACATACACACATTCCGGACGATGATGAATTACGCCGGAATTAATCATCAGTGATGCTCTCGCCTGGGATCCAACGATTCTCGAGACAGGCGCTTCGGCGGAGGATCGATTCGTGAGCCAGTTACTCCAGGCATCGACGGTCAACGGCGCTGCTGGCAGAGGACTCACACCGAAGGTACGGGTGTGCTGGCAGTTGCTTTGGTGCGCCGGAATCGCAACAGGCTTACTGCAATCCTGGGCTTTCCGCCACAGTGTGAGATCGGATGGAGTTTCGTATCTGGACATCGCCAGAGCATGTTCCCACGGTGACTGGCAAAGTTTGGTAAACGGATATTGGAGTCCTCTCTATCCATTTCTCTTGGGTGGGGTGTTCTATATCGTCAAGCCGTCGTTTTATTGGGAATCGACCATCGCGCATCTGGCGAATTTCGGAATATTCGTGATTTCCTTCGCGTGCTTCGAGCAATTCGTCAAAATGTTGGCACAAAGCCAGCGGAAAGAGTCGAACAGCCCGGATGAAACTGAACGGATGCCTGAATGGGCCCTATGGATATTGGGCGATACGCTCTTCATCTATTTCTCGCTACTGTTCATCGGCATGGACCGAATACAACCCGACCTTTGCGTGGCGGCGCTCGTTTATCTAGCCGCTGCCTTTCTACTCAGGATCCGGCGCGGGGATGACCGCTGGACTACTTATGCGGGTTTTGGAGCGACGCTCGGCGCAGCTTACTTGGCTAAGGCAATCATGTTCCCGCTGGCCTTTGTTTTTCTCGGCTGTGCGCTACTGGTTAGGAAACCCCTGAGCCGAGCTGTTCCGCGGACGGCGCTTGCGCTGGTAATTTTTCTATTGGTCTCGGCGCCGTTTATTTTGGCGCTCTCCGAGCAAAAAGGACGGCTTACGTTTGGCGACGTTGGAAGGATCGCATATGCCGAGTTTGTGGATGGCGCTACGCGCCATATCCACTGGCAAGGAGAGCCCGTCGGCACGGGCATACCGGTACATCCGACTCGAATGCTCATGGTTTCGCCGCCGCTCTTCGAATTCGCGACACCTCCCATGGGAACGTATCCTCCTTGGTACGACCCTTCTTACTGGTATGAAGGAATTGTCGCCAAGTTCAACTTGAGGAATCAGCTCCGTGCGGTTCGTTACACCATCGAGGAGTATGCCGGGATACTTCCGTATATGTCGGGAGTATTTGTTGGATTTCTGGGAATGGCTCTGTTCGCGCGCTCAGACGGTTCTTTCGGCAAAGGCTTTTTCAAGGAATGGCCTATATGGGTGCCAGCGGCGGCGGCGTTGGGGCTCTACGGTTTAGTTTATGTAGAGGCTCGATATGTAGCGCCTTTCTTTGTACTGATTTGGATGAGCCTCTTTGCAGGCTTGCGATTCCCGCGGTCGAGCGTGGCACAAGCGTTCGTAAGGACCCTCACGCTCGCGATGGGGCTCATGTTCGGCATGGGCATTATGTGGTTGGCTGGGAGAAGCCTTTTCAGAGCCCTCCAGCCGCTCCCTTTTGTGAATTGGCAGGTCGCTGAAGGGCTTCGCGAGATAGGCTTGCAGCCTGGAGATCGAGTCGCCTCGATTGGCTTTGCGCTGGAAGGCTATTGGGCGCATTTGGCTGGCCTGAAAATTATTGCTGAGATTCCGCTCGGAGGCGTAGCGAGCTTCTGGACATCGCCTGCTCAGATTCAGTCGGAGGCGTTCGCGGATTTTGCGCAGGCTGGCGCGAAGGTCGTCGTCACTGATCAGGCTCTGCCGCCTGGCTCCGCGGAGGGATGGCAGGAAATAGGCGGAACGGGTTATTTCGCCCACCGTCTCGACGGAATTCCGTCAGTTCCGACAAAGCGCGGCACGGGCGAGTAGAATCCGGCGCAATTCACTCCGGCTCGGCACACGGCATCCCCGTTGTGAGCCGGGGTCTCGACAGGATCGCAGGAGGAGCAAAACGAATGGCACGAACCGGCGCAGCGAAAACGGAAAGCCTCTATGGCGTACATCCCGGCGTGGCTATGGTGCAGAAGTGGGTGGCCGAGCTGAAAGAAAAGACCGGCCGCACGCTCGACGAGTGGGTCGCGCTCATCAAGAAGGAAGGTCCCAGGGACGAAAAAAGCCGACGCGAGTGGCTGAAGACGAAGCACAAGCTGGGCACAAACTCCGCGTGGTGGCTTGCGGAGCGCGCTGCGGGCAAAGGCGGCGAGGAGGACGACCCGGAGTCGTATTTGAAGGCAGCGGCGCAGTACGTCGAGGAGCAATACTCCGGTGCGAAAGAGGCGCTGCGACCGATTTACGACGAGTTGCTGAAGCTCGGCCGTTCGCTGGGCGAAGACGTGAAGGCGTGTCCTTGCAAGACGATCGTGCCGCTCTATCGCAAGCACGTTTTCGCGCAAATCAAGCCCGCCACCAACACGCGCATCGATCTCGGCTTCTGCCTCACCACCTACAAGGGAAAGCGGCCCCAGCGCGTGATCGACACGGGTGGCCTCGCAAAGAAAGACCGCATCACGCACCGCATCGAGATCAAGTCCGCTTCCGAGATCGACGACGAAGTGAAGAAGTGGCTGAAGACGGCGTACGACCTGGATAAGTAACCTGAGCGAGCGACGACCGGAGATTCAGAATAAAAGCAGATCCCTCATCCCGCGAATGCATACGGGACACAAAAGGCGCGTCGCCCTGAACGACGGGCTCGCTCGGGATGACACGATCCTCGGGTTGCTTAGACGGCTCCGCTTAAATGACGGTCGTCCCGCGTCGGCGCGTGCTATCGCGTGACGCCGGGAGGCAAGCCGTTGTACCGGGCCAAGTCCTGAAGATCATCGATTTCAGATCGCAGCTCGCGATCTGCCTCCTGCAGCACTTGAATTGTGCCGGAAAGAAGGATCCCGGGAGAGCTCTTGTATAGCGGAAACGCATCCGAGAATCCCTCGCCCGTCTTCACTCTGTTTGCGATTTGCTGAAGTTGAGTGTCGACGGAATCAAGCTCCTCGCGGCGGGTGCCGATTTCTCCCGCGTACCAATCGGGATCCTGTTCCTTCACATAAGGATCATTCACGTAGGAACGGCGCACCGGCGCAGCTTGATTCGGAGTCGCGCTCGCGGCAGGCTCCTGTGTTGAAGCCGGATTGAAGAGCGAAATCGGCGCATTTTCCCGCAGGAACTGGATGTCGTCGTTCGACCAGACTTTCTGCGTATTCGAATCGGTTCTCGCTATGTGCGAGTTTGCGCGCACGTGGAAATCCGCTGCGTGATGCACCGCCGGCGTGGCGGAATGCAAAAAGAAAATCGAAGCAACGAGGAAAGCGAAGGTCTGCATACGTCCTCCCAAGCTTGATTCCCGACCCTTGGGCGCATTCTAATCCATCCGCGGCGAAACCACATCCGGGAAATCCTGTAGCCACAATTTGTTACAGTTTCTATGTCCGCTACAAACTCGTGAGCACGCGCTGCATGTGGAGCTTCGCTGTCGAGAAGTCAAAGCAATTCTGGAAGTCCTCGCACCGCCTGCAATCCTGCCATGCATCCTGGTCAATATCCAACCGACGATCTCTTTGCCCGCCTCCGAGAGTATTGACACTGATTTGAAAAACCTTGCCGGCCAGCGACTCTCCGAATTGGAAATTCTCCAGGTCCGGATAAATCGTACCAAAGCAACTTTTCATACTCATTCTCCTCAAACGGAAGCGATCGGAACGCGGGAAGGCGGGAGATCGTTCCCGCCCCCTCCGCTCTTGAAATTTCTCAGTCAGCGACAACCACGTTCTCTGCGCTTACCGCAATCTCCGTGATGTCCAGGCCCAGTCCCCTGGCGACCCCGGCTCCATACGCAGGATCAGCTTTGTAGAAGTGCTGGATCTGAAGCTTCTGAATACGCTCAGGGACCGACTTCATGCTCGCGACGATATTCCCGATCAGCCGCTCGCGCGCATCCGCGGGCATCAGCCGGTAGAGATCCCCGGGTTGCGAGTAGTAGTCGCCGTCGAGACGATGATTGTGACGGTCCACAGATCCCGTGATCGTCCGTGGACGCTCGCGAAAGGCGGGATCCTCAGTGGGGCCCTGGAAGCTGTTCGGCTCGTAATTGTGCGCCGAGCCGGAGTTCCCGTCGAAGCGCATGGCGCCATCACGGTTATATGTGTGAACCGGACATTGCGGGGTATTGATCGGCAGCGTGTCGTAATTCACACCGAGGCGATAACGGTGCGCGTCGGGATAGGAAATCAGACGCGCCTGGAGCATCTTGTCCGGCGAGAAGCCCATGCCGCGCACGATGTTCTTTGGTTCGAAAGCGGCCTGTTCCACTTCCGCGAAATAGTTCACGGGATTGCGGTCGAGAACCAGTTCGCCTACTTCGATGAGCGGGTAATCGCCGTGCGGCCACACCTTGGTCAAATCGAAGGGATTGATGTGGTACTTCTCCGCTTCTTTCTCGGGCATGATCTGGACGCTGACGCGCCATTTGGGGAAGTCACCCTTGGCTATTGCATCGAAAAGATCGCGCTGAGCGTAGTCCGGATCCTTGCCTCGCATACCGTCCGCTTGCTCGCGCGTGAAGTTCTTGATGCCCTGCTTTGTCTTGAAGTGCCATTTCGCGTAGAAGAGCTCGTTCTTGCTGTTGATCAGGCTGAATGTGTGGCTGCTGAATCCGTCCATGTGGCGGTAGCCGTCGGGGGTGCCGCGGTCGGAGAACAGAATGGTTACCTGATGGAGCGATTCGGGCGAGAGCGACCAGAAATCCCACATCATCGTGGGCGACTTGAGGTTCGTTTCCGGGTCGCGCTTCTGCGTGTGAATGAAGTCGCCGAACTTCAGGGGATCGCGAATGAAGAAGACGGGCGTATTGTTGCCGACCATGTCCCAGTTTCCTTCTTCCGTGTAGAACTTCAGCGCGAAGCCGCGCGGATCGCGCTCCGTATCGGCCGACCCTTTCTCTCCGCCCACGGTGGAGAAGCGAAGAAACGTGGGGGTGCGTTTTCCGGCAGCCGAAAAGAGAGCCGCGCTCGTGTACTTCGCCATGTCGGCATTCGTGCAGACAAAATAGCCGTGCGCGCCGGACCCCTTCGCGTGGACCACGCGTTCGGGAATGCGCTCACGGTTGAAATGCGCCATTTTTTCGAACAGCAGAAAATCTTCAAACACCACGGGTCCGCGCGGGCCCACGGTGAGCGAATTCTGGTTGTCGCCCACCGGACGGCCGGCGTCGGTGGTCATTCGTTTGCGTTCTTCGGACATAAAGCCTCCTCTCGGTAAAGAATAGAGCCGTCGCTGCTATACATCCAATATATACTTCGCATAGAATGGATAGGTATTGACTATGGGAGGAACGGATGGAACTTCAACAGCTCAGGTATTTCTGCGCGATTGCGGATACCGGCAGCTTCAGCCGCGCCGCGCAGCAGAGGCACGTATCGCAGCCTTCGCTATCGCAGCAGATTCACAAGCTGGAAGATGAACTCGGCGCGCGGTTATTCGACCGGCTCGGGCGAAGCGTCCGGCTTACGGAACTCGGGCGCGCGTTTTTGCCGCGGGCGCGCGCCGTGCTGCGCGAACTCGAAGCGGCTCGCGCCGATGTCGTGGAGAAGAAGGATTCGATCACGGGCACTGTCTCTGTGGCAGTGATTCCGACGATCGCTCCTTATTTTTTGCCTCCGGCCCTGGCTTCCTTTTCACGCAAGTATCCACAGGCGCGCGTAACGGTTGTGGAAGAAATTACGCCGCTGCTGCTCGAAAGGCTTCGTGCGGGAATCGCGGACGTCGCCATCGTGGCCCTGCCGCTGGACGTGCGCGGCCACGAATTCCAGTCGTTTCCTCTCATGACGGAAAAACTCTACGCCGTTCTTCCGAGCCGTCATGCGCTGGCGAAACGCCAGTCCGTTTCGCTCGGCGAGTTGCAGGATGACCCGTTTCTGCTGCTGCGCGACGGCCATTGCTTTCGCGCAACGGCGGTCTCCGCCTGCAAGCGGGCGCGATTGAACCCGCAGGTTGTTTTTGAGAGCGGGCAATTCAGCAGCATTTTGAGCATGGTGTGTGCCGGCCAGGGTGTGTCCATCGTTCCCGCAATGGCAATTGAAAAGCGGCCGGGATGCCGCTTCATTCCCGTCGCGGACGAACGTGCGATGCGGACGATTGGGGCAGTCGCGCTGAAGGGTAGGTCGTTCACACGGGTGATTGAAGCGTTTCTGACTCACCTTGGTGTGAAATCATCGAAGGCTGCGTAACGAAATCACGGGAGAACTTGAGATAACTCTCCGGCTTGCATTGATGTAGACCGCGCCGAACACGAGGATCTCATCGGCCGTGCGGGAGTGCAGATTCTTGGCGACGGCCCGTCCGCTGCGGATGGTCACAATCTGATCGTCACTGAATTCGATGTAGTCCTTGAAATAGGTCCGCAGATTGGGATTGGTCTGCGAAAGACAGGGCGCAACAGCCCCGGGAATCAAAACGAGTAACAAAGCTGCGCCATTCCACGCATTGGCGGCCTCCATATTCTCGTCCAAATCATAGCTGTCTTTGCATGGATTCGAGTTCAGCGCGACAAACGTCGCTGAACTTCCTCAATGGATTGTCGCCGCTTGTGGCCGCGGCCCTGGAGCGTATCTGCTCGGGCGTCAGGTTCGGCTTCGCGTAAGTGCCGATGATTTCTCTTACGAGCTCCTCGGCGGTTGCCAGTACGTCCGGCGAGGAACTAAGGCGAATGCGACTCATCAGGGCGTACACAGGAATCAGGTTTTTTGGGTCACCTACGTCGTGCTCCAAGGCGTCCACAAGCATGCGTGCACCTTCACTGATGAAATCCGAATACAGCTGCTCGCGGTGGAAGACCTTTCTCGCCAGCAACTCGCGCCGATCCTGATGCCTCTGTATTATCCAGGTGCTCAGACTGGAGCCCAACGCGCCTACCAGCGAACCAAAAATAGCGGCAAGAGCTGTGATTGCTCCGGGACTTATAGACATGGGTCAGGCCGCCGTCATTTCTTACTGAGCATCATCAGAACAAAAACTGCCGGTAGATAAACGATCGAAGCGGCGAGCAGCTGCCGTGCCGCGACGTTCGACCTGCGAAATGCAAAGCGTGCGCCGTAGCAAAAAAAGATAAATCCAAATAGAAGAGCGCCGACGGAATAAACCGGACCCGATTTGCCTGCGATCGCCGGGATCAAGCTAACCGGAACGAGGACCAGCGAAACGACCAAGCTCTGCCAGATTACGAAACGATCTCTCCGTTCGTCCAAAGGTAGAACCAGGTATCCCGCGCGGGCGTAATCTTCGCGATACATCCAGGCAATGGCCATGAAGTGCGGGAACTGCCAGAGAAAGACCATGGCATAAAGCACCCAAGCCTCAGGGTCCAGCCGCCCGCGCGCTGCGGCCCAACCGATCAATGGAGGTAGAGCGCCCGGAAAAGCGCCAACTAAAGTGCAGAGCGGCGATTTTCGTTTGAGCGGCGTGTACAGGAATAGATAGCTCAGAAGCGTACCGACAGCCAGCAGAGACGCCAGAGCATTTACGGCGAGAGCCAATTCCGCGGTGCCCGCCAGCGCCAAGGAAATTCCGAACCAGAGAGCGTGCGAGGATTCGATTCTTCCCGAGGCCACAGGCCGCCGCGCCGTTCTTCGCATCTCCGCATCGAAGGAGCGCTCAAGGAACTGATTCAGCGTTCCGGTGCCGCTGGCTACGAGCAGTGTGCCCAGCAGGGTGTAAATGAGCGGCAAGATTCGGAATCCACCGGGGCCAGTTGCAGACGCCAAATAGAACCCTGCAAAGGTTGTAATGAGAATCAAGAAATTCACTTCGGGTTTGGTCAACGCCCAATAGTCAGATGCCGCCACATAGGAGCGAACCGTCCATGTCTGCCGCACACCTGGCGCCACGTTCAAAACGCCCATCGCAGGTCCGGCTGGCATGTTTAGATGACCTCCCATTTCGAAGCATCCAGCGACTGGCCCGCGATTCTGTTCAATCCGGCGCAGGTTGCGTCGGGAAGATGCGACCTCTGGGGCGAGAGAATCTGCATTGTGACAACGACTGCTGGAACCAGAAAAATGATCGTTACGCAAACCCACATCAAGGCGGCTGCGCATTCCTGGTCTTGGAGAGGCGAAAAACCAAAAAGATGTGGCGCGGAAAGATAAGACGTGTAAACAACGCGATCGCAGAACACAAGAAACCCCGAAAGCGCGTCACAGGGCAAAGTGGCACAGAAAAGGTACAAGGGAACGGACCAGCGAGGCCACCTCGGGGTACTTGGCCAAGGTTGAACGACCGGCCACCAGAATAGAAGCCCGGTTCCGAAGAAGGATGCGTGTTCCAATTCATGCAACCAGTCCAACTGCAAGGCTTGCTCAAACACGGCAGGGACGTGCCATACGATCAAAGCAAGCCCGGCGGCGAGCCAACAAATCGCAGGGTTGGTGGCAACGCGCCCAAACGATTTCAGCAAACGCCACCGGAGAAATGGGCCAACGACGCTGCGAGCAATCAATTGTGGGAGTCCCTGAAGGAGCGGGAGCGCCGGCGTACCGAGCAGAATCAGAGGAGGCGCGATGGCCATGAGCAAGAGATGCTGCACCATGTGAACGGAGAGCGACACATCGTCAAACGCGCCAACGGGAGATCCAATCGCGATCCACACTGAAGCGATACCAGCCAAAAATGCTCCCAGCCGCCACGCTGAAATCAGGTTTGGGAAACCAGCGCGCAAACGAAACCAACCTCGCAGGTAAATTAGGACGGTAAGACACAAAGCCAGCTCGACCCCCAGAGGAGCGGACCACGATTGCAAAACGGCTTGAGCGTCAGACGTCATATCAATTCCTCAGAGGTCATAGCAATTCTATGGATGAGTCGGAGGCGGCCCTCCCGCATCGGCTCCGAGCGCGACGGCACGGGAGGCATCTCGTGCCGGCGATTGCCCCGTGGGATGCAGCGTCTCAAGGAACGCAACAAGAGCCGTCGTCTCCGCGGGACTCAGATTTTTGCCGTAAGCGGGCATATTGCCGCCGCCTTGGATCACCTGGCGAATCAGTTGATCTTGCGTCAGCCGCACAGCCACGGCGTCCAAAGCCGGTCCGCGCTTTCCGCCCTCATTGTCGAGCGAGTGGCAGTTGTGACACTGCTTCACCTGGAAGACCAAGGCGCCTTGCCGCTCGAGCGCAGAGCGGTTATGCAGAAATGCGGAGGGAATCGGATCGCCGCTCCACGCGTCCATGACCGGGCTCCACGGTGTATGTTCAGCGAGGTGCGTGAACGTCCCCAACGCAACCGCGACCAGCAGGATCGTGAGCACCGCGATGGGCCTGCGCCGCCAACTTTTTTCGCCTTCGCCGGAAAGAAATGGCAGCAGGAGTAGGGCGAGAATCGCAACCACAGGCCCGATGAGCAGAGCGGGAGTTTCCATGGACGGCGGCAAGAACGAGAGCACTGCATAAAGCCACAGGAAGAAGTAATCCGGGCGCGGCGCTGTTTGGATGATGGTGGGATCCGGAGGGCCCGACGGACCGAAGGGACCGAAGTAGTAGGCGCAGGCGGCGACCGAAAGCAAGATGAAGGCGGAGAAAAACATATCTTTCCAGATCGCGCCCGGGACGAAAGGGACGCCGTCTTTTTTCGTCAGCTCGTGATACTCCTTAATATATGTGGCCTTGCGGACCACGCGCCCGGGCATGGGCCACTCGTTGATTCCGAGTTTGATAACCATCAGGAGGTGAACAGCTACAAAGGCGATGAGAAGCCCGGGGACGACAAAGACGTGAAGGGCGAAGAACCGCGAGAGAGTAGCACCGGCGATGATCGGGCCGCCCAACATCAAGTTGACGATCGATGGCCCTACCAAGGGAACGCGGCTTGCAATCGATGCTCCGATTCCCAGGCCCCAATAGGCGTCCTGGTCGAACCTCAGCACTTGACCTGTGAAGGCCATGCCAAGGGTGACGATCAATAGAAATACGCCCACGATCCAGGTGAGTTCGCGCGGGTACTTGTACGCGCCAAATAGGAAGACCTGGACCATGTGGATCAGGACGAGCGCCACCATGAAGTCCGAGCCCCAGCCGTGGAGTGCGCGGATGTACCAGCCGAGCGAGACGTTGTGGTTTAGCGTTTGAAGACTGCTCCAAGCTTCGCCGGCGGACGGCACGTAAATGAACGCCAGCACGATGCCGGTGACGATCTGAAGCATGAACACGACAAAGGCAGCGCTGCCGAACACATAAAACCAGCTGGCGGTTTCGCTCGGGACGCGATGTTCCGCGGTTTCGCGGATGGAAGCGCCGAGTTGAAGGCGCGCATCCAGCCACTCGCCGATGGATTGGATCAGGCGCATGGCCGAATCTCTCGGACGATATTGGAGGCGTGGCCTGGCGTGGGCATCTCGCCGGGTCTGATCAGCAGCTTTCCACCGTCAATTTTGTATTTGTATTCAAACAATCCGCGTTCCGGCGGACCAGAAGCGCGTGAGCCATCCTGGTAGTACGCCCCGCCATGGCAGGGACACATGAACAGGCCGGATTGCGGGAACCAGCGAACGGGACACCCAAGGTGCGCGCAATTGATGGCGAACACCTGGAAAGACTTCCCATCCACATTTCGGACCCAGCAGGCAATGTCCGCCGTATCCCCATCCGTCGGATTCACAATGGGATTTCGATACGTGGCGAGACGAGTCTGGCCGGAAGGGAACTGTTCGAGGTTCCCGAGAGAAACCCACAACTCATAGCCTCCTTTGCGCTCCTGGGCAACGGGAGAGAGGAGATAGCGCACGATCGGCACGGCCAGAATGGCAGCGACGATGCCGTTGAAGAGGATTCCGAGCTTCATTAAGAGATCGCGCCTGGTAAGGCCCGTTGGTAGAGTCATCGAACTTCTCCCATCGATTTCGAAGGTGTTGGAAAAGGCTGGCCGGGGAATTTCGGCCGCTGGGAGGCGAGCCACGCCACCACATCGGAGACATCCTGCGCCGACATCGGCCTCCCCGGGATGTTGCCGCGCCAGTCCGGAGCGCCCAGTTCAGGGCGCCCCGCGATAACAATCGTCCGGAGTTCTTGATCGTTTAGAAGAGCGAGGAACGAACCATCGACAATCGAACCTGCCTTTTGCCCCCCGCGGCCCCCGGCGCCATGGCAGGAAGAGCAGAATGCCACATAGGCAAGCGATCCGCGCAAGGCATCGCCGGGCTCGGAGGAGGTGTACGGCGGCGGGTTTGCGCCGCGCAAAACATCCGGCTTCGACCAACGCTCGCGAATTCCGGAGACGATCGCATCGATCTGCTTATCCGTCAGCATGCCGCCGGCGCTCTGCGCAAAAGCAGGCATCGACGTGCCGGGAATTCCATTCGTCGCCGCGCGGTGAAGGACAGCATCGTCCGCAATCGCCAGGTACACCCGATCGCCGAGAGCGATGGCGGCTCCGCCCTTTCCTTCCGCGCCGTGGCAACCGGAGCAGTTCTGGGCGTACAGGATGTTGAAATCTGAAATTTCGCTCGGGACAATTGGCGTATCACCCGGAGCGGGCCGGCCGGGTGCGTTCGCACATCCGCACAGCCCATATGCGAAAAGGCTCAGAGCTCCGAGCATGAGCAGACGGTGCCTCATCGCGAGCCGCCCTGCTCCGGCTTTTCTTTGGTCATCCCGGGAGCTTCAATACCTGCACGCATGAGAAAAGGCACAAACTGGCGCGTGCGTACGCGGGCCTGACGAACAACGACCAACCCGGCGACGATTCCGAAGCCAAACTGCGAAGCAACGAACCACGTCCAATCAATACGCTCGTTGAGCAGTGGGTTTATGAGCCCGAGGATGCTGTAGAGCAACCCTGTCCAAAGAATCGGCGCGATGACACCTCCCAGAAGAATCGGGCGGCGTGGAAACATCGGCAGCATGGCGCCATACAATAGCCCCACTAACAGAGAGGTGAGGAGATGAATCACGACTGCCAGCAGGAAGCTGTCCAAGTGGAACGCATCGAGGGACGCCGTCCCGCCTTGGAACGATTGAGCATATGCTGTTGCTGCCAGCAGGTTGATCGGATACCAAATACTGCTCTGCTTGAGAAGACCGTAAAGGCATGCGAGGACCGCCATGGCGACGCTGCCGGCCAGCCCACCCTTAATTCCCGCGGACACAGGATACGTCTCGAGTGGAAGCAGAGCCCGAGCGAGCTCCGGTGCTATTTCCAGCCGTTCGACTTCGCGCCGCGGAGTGGAAACAAGCGTCACTTCCGCTTTGACTTGAACCGTCTCTTGTTTTTCGTGCGGGAGGACATCTCGAAACCAGCCGACGCAGCCACTCACGGCTAAAATCGCTCCGAGAATGCTGACCGAAGCGCTCGTGAGGAGCCCGGCGAAGAGCAGAGTGACGCCGAACGCAAGGACGATAGGCCAAGCTGTCGGCGCAGGAAGAATGACTGCTCCCGGCGTGACAGCCTTAGGGGCCTCCGCT